>Ga0210377_10001599_pt1 | contig 20575 bp, 15 predicted proteins | sample PLM4_65_b1redo_FD_155480 | JGI IMG/M metagenome (GOLD analysis project Ga0210377, IMG submission 155480) | Groundwater sediment microbial communities from an aquifer in East River, Colorado, USA - PLM4_65_b1 redo | ecosystem: Environmental > Terrestrial > Soil > Riparian zone | place: USA: East...
CGCTACCGGCGTCGCTGGAAGATCGAGCGCTTGTTTGCCTGGCTCCACAACTATCGCCGCCTCGTCACGCGCTGGGAGTGGCACGCCGAGAACTTCCTCGGCTTTCTCCAGCTCGGATGCATCTGCATCCTGCTACGGCATTTTTGAGATGTGCTCTAGTCCTAGGCGAAGCGGTGTATCGGCGTCTCCTGCATGGGTTCACGTTTCCGGTTCGTACATCGCCCTGAACTTCGCCGCACTCATCGCGTAACCGTCCGTTCCGTCCTCGGCGTTGTAGACCAGATAATCACCGGCGGCGTAGTGGGATCGTCCTTCCTTCGTCTGAATCGCACCGGCAACCTCCGCGACCTCGGCCCACACCTGGGTGGTCTTGACGAACACACCCGGGCTCACCCGCCGATAGGTGCGCGCGAAGACGTCCGCGTCGACGCTGTAGATGTCACCATCGTTGTCGACGAGCCAGTCTCCGCGCTTGCAGGCCTGCACGTCACCCCACTTCCGGTAGGTGAAGCCGTCCGTCTCGAGATCGAGAGGGACGGCAGTCACGAAGGAAGCCTTCTTCTTCCGGTACCGATGGCGCTCTCCCATCTCCACCTCGCTCGCGTGCGATCGCGCCGGCCGTCAGGGGCTCGGGAGATCAAAGTGGGAAGCGAAGTCGTTGGAGTGCACGAGCTGCTCCGCCGCCAGAACTCCCAGCTCCTGCAGCACCGGCATGTTCTTGGGGTCGTCCATGGCGCTGAGAGACGCGATCTTCTTCTGGTCGGTGAGATCGGGCTTGAGCTCTCTGACGCGCTCGGGACTTAGCTCCACGTTGTAGCGCAGGTAACTCAGCAGCGGCATCGGGGCCAACCGGTCGTGTCTTAGGTCGCCGAGCTCGCGGTCGATCGAACGCGCCGTCGGACTGGACGACATCCACTGCATCATGGTCTCGATCAGGGCGGCGCAGTCGTCCATCAGCGCCGTGAGCGACTGAACCGCGTGCCCCGCCGTGATTTGGATCGGCTTGAGGCTCGGATCGCGGGCGCCCGTGCCCACCGATACCAGCATCAGCTTCTCGGCTCCCGCAGGCCAGCCGACGCGATAGCCCTCGAGCGTGGCATACATGAGGGCTTGCAGCGATGGATTGTTGAAGGGGCTGACGCCGCCATCGACGAAACATCCGTCGACGGGATCCTTCCCCGCCTGGTCGATGATCGTGATGGTCTCGGGATCGAAATACATCGGAGCCGCCGTCGAGGCTCGCACCACTCTCCAGAGCGGATAGTCGCTGTTGGCGATGGCCTTGCTCTCGGTGCTCTGACTGAAGTACTTCCCGCGCGGATTGTTGCCGATCGGCCACGGGCTCCCAGAGTCGAGGCGTTTGGTGACAATCAGCAGACCGGTCTGAAGTCGCGCGCTGCCCATCGTGGTGTCGCCGCCGAGGAGGTTCTTCAACTCCTCGATGAGCCCGTCCTTGTCGTACTTGGCGCGCACGTACCCGTCTCGAAAGAAACTCCTCTGGAAGACCTTGCGCCCCAGCTCTAGGTAGCACTTCTCGAGATCGGCGACGGTCCAACCGCTGGCTAGAGCGGCCGCGATGATCGCGCCCGTCGACGTGCCCGCGATCAGGTCAAAGTAGTGGCAGAGCCGGAACTCGTCGCCGGCGCCGTGCCGATCGCGCAGCAAGGCCTCGATCCGCGCCAGGAACCCCAGCGTCAGGATCCCGCGTAGACCACCGCCGTCGAGAGCGAGAATTCGCTTGGGCGTGCCGTCGTTCTGGTAGTGCTCGTCTCGTGTCCGAACCTTGTAGCTCATCGCCCTTCCCTCCTGCGCGCACGCGCGCCTTTTTTTCTAGTCGGTCACGTGAACGCCGCCTCGATCGCGGCGCGATGGTTCGGCGGCGTCGACAGCTTCTCCATCAACAGCCGCGCCTGTCCGAGCGTCGAGGCGTGATTGTCCTTGGCTTCGGGATCGATCGTGACCGCCGACCTGTAGAGCTTCGCGGCCTTGCCGTAGTCCTGTTTGATCAGCTGAACCTCCGCGACGGTCGCGGTCTTCCAATAGTCTCCGTTGACCAGCGCCGTGCCGACGAGGGCCTGGACCTTCTCAGCCACCGCAGTCGCGGTCGCCAGATCGCCGAGAAGCACGCTCTTCGATGCGGCGTTGATGCCGGTGTAGTAGTCGCTCGGCGCCAGCGAGAAGGCTTCCACGTACAGATCGCGGGACTTCTCCAGGTGGCGTGGGCTACCCGAAGTCTTGTAGCGATCCATCCAAGTGCGGGCGAAGATGCCCATGCTTTCGGGATCGCGATGACCGGCGGCGTAGAGTTCCGCCAGGATGAGCTGGGCATCGGACGATCGGCCGGCGCGTGCGAGCGCCAACGCTTCGAGCTGCTTGGGGCGGATCGACTTGGGGAACTTCGCGCGCGCTGCCGACAGGACGGCCAGCGCCATGTCTCGCTCACCCAGGCCGATCAGCGTCTCGGCGGCCCGGCAGGCCAACACCGGCGACGTGAGCCACGCGAGAGTGCGGCACGTGCCGAGCGCGTGGAGCCGGGCAGCGTTGCCGATCTCCGCGGCGGCCGCGATCTGGAGCAACGCGCTCTTGGTCTCCTCGTCGACCTTCTGCGCGAATCGAACCGCCGCCTCCGAGAGGGGTTGGTCGACCAGCCCGTACATCACCCGCAGCAGGCCGGCGCCGTGCGGACCCTCCGGGCTCTGACTGAAGTCCTCGTACAAGGAAGTGCGCGCGAACAGCGGCAGCTCCTGTGCGTCCGTCTTGACGACGACGAAGCGAAACCGCGACTCCTTCTGGTTCTTCAAGTTCAGCATGGTTTCGTACTCTGTCTGGCACCACGCCGAATCGCTCGATTCCGTCGACCACAGGATCACGCCGCTGCTGCTCTCGCCGAGAGCCTGGGAGAGGCTGGTAGCCAGCGAGCTGCCGGCGACCAATCGAAATTGATCGAGGAAGACGCTGAAGCCAGCCTCTGTCAGCGCATCGTAGAGGTGTAGCGCCCAGTCGCGGTGAACGGACCGGTAGCTGAGGAAGACGTGCCATTTCTTCGCGGCCGGTAGCTCTGGAACCCGAGGACCGTACGACAGCCACTGCTTCATCGGGTCGAGAACCTCCTCCTCAGTACCCATGGGTACCTCCTTCACATGTTCCACGCGCCGGTCTGACGATCGGCTCGCGTCCAGCCGGTAATCGCGTCGTTGTCCGGACGTCGCTTCGAATCGCAAGCACCCCCGTCAAGTTGACAGTCTAAAGCTGGACTCCCAGGCTGTGATTTCCCTCGGAATATAGGTCAGCTGATTGGAGGGTCTGCGACGCTGATAGTGGTTTCTCTGCCTATCCGATTCGCTCCGCCGCTACCTCGTTCTGGGCGCAGGCGCCGCGTCGAGCGCGCGACGCTGGACGCGGATGACGCGCTCGGTCTCTCGCCAGGGTCGGCGGAGCGAATCGGATAGGCAGAGTCGTCTCAAGCGGGCATTCTACGTCCGGATAGGAGCGTTCCGTCAACCTTCTTCGCTAGAGAGCCGCCCAGGTCGGCGCGGAAAAGCGGCCCGCTGCGCGGCGGCTACGCGCTATCCACCGCCTTCTTGATTGAATCAAAGGTGAAAGACATGGCCCACTTGGCACCGACATTTTGGAGGCCAGATGGCGTCGTATTCGAGGCATCAAGTTTCACTGCGACGATCTTCTTCTCAAGCTCAACGGCATTGCTGATTTCCCAATCGACCCACTCGCTCTTGTGTGTTTGTTTCCCGACCAAACACAAGAAGTATGTGCCAGCGTTAGATTTTGTGGAAATCGCCCGCTTAATTGCTGCGGCGTCATTGCTGTCAATCGATACGTCGGCGGATTGATCACTAAAGCCAAAATCAAATTCCTTGCTCGCGTCCCATGCGGCAAGCATATTCTTGTATTTCTTGTCGTAGTCGTAGCTGATGAAAATAGTCCTCTTAGCCATGGTCTTTCTGTCTTTAGCTTCTCGCGCAGTGAGCGCGACCAGTTCGGATTCTCTTTCGAGATGAGCGACTCAACCCGCGCATCGAAGACAGGGAAATCCCTGCGGCCAGCGAGCCTCGCGCAGATAGACCCAACGGCGCGCTTCGTCGGGGAACTGCGCCTGGAACTCCAGAAGCGTGCACAGGAATCGCATTCGGCTGCTCTCCTCAGGTTGCCAGACTGCTCCTGCCCTCTGTCACCTGCGGTCACGAGCGGGAGCGAGTCGGATAGGCAAGGAAACGACTATACGCGCACGTGGGGGAAGCAGGAAGTGCCTACGCTGCTGCCTTTGCTACGAGGACGCCGAGATCGATCGCCAGTATCGCCAATCGGATCCCGATGCGCGTGGCGCCTTGTGCCTTTAACTGCGTGGTGATCTGACGCTGCGCCTCCTCTATGTTGCTGACGATCTTCCCCAGCTCGCCCGGATCGACGAGGGCTCGGACGTCGAAGGTCGCGAGGAGTTCGAGCTTGAGGAGCTGGTTCTCGAGCGTGAAGAGCTGCGCCCTCAGCTTGAACTCCTCCTCAAAGTCCGTCACCTCCTGCTGCTTCTTGAGGCGTGCTCTCACCGTCGCCATCGTCGCGTTGATATAGGCGCGGCGCTCGGTGACGGTCATTGCATCCGGCAGGTCCTTGGCGACCCTTTTAATCTTTGCTGCGAAAGCCCGCAGCATGTCGATCTCCTTCTTCGTAACCTTGGCCTCCCCCTTGAGATCCTTCTGGAGCCTCTTCGCCGCGTCATACACCGCCTTCCCGTCCTTGGCGACGGTGACAAGATCCTTTCCGACGCTCATTGCTCACTTCCTCCGAGGCGTGCGGAGATTGTCTTGAGATCCTCACCAATCTTCTTGATCTGCTCGCTGTCCATGCCCTTCACATCCTGGAAGAGCCGCTTGAACCAGCTCAACTCGAGGTATTTCTGGATGTCCTCCCCGTTCTTCCGAAGGGCTGCGAATGCCTTGGAGAACTCAATGTGGAGCTTATTGAGGTCATCGGCCTTCTGCAGGCTCTCGTCTCGCTTTGCCCGGTAGTCGAGCTCGATTATCGAGAGTCGATTGTTCAGGACGATGCGACATCGGGGATCCTTGCCGCATTCGTCTTTCTTCACTCCGAAGGTTCGTTCCAACTCAGCCTGGGATGCAGCCGCCCGGGACAGCGCTAGCGCTATCGATCCGCTGTTCTTGGCAGCCGCTTCATAGATCCCGTCGGCGGCCTTCTTGTCGAGCTGTTTTTCCATTCTCTCGAGGGCCGCAAGGTTGTCCCGGTTGACGCTCGCAACTCCCGCGTAATTCGCACAAGCCACCTGGCAGGCGGCGAGGATGACGATTGTCAGCAATCCCGTCTTCGGCATGACGCTACTCCTGCGCCGGCTGGAGAGCGGAGTTGAGCTTGGAGCTGACCTTGGCAGCCTCGGCCTCGTCGAAGACATCGATCTGTAGGAAGCGATCCACGACGCCGTATTGGATTCGCGCAATGCCGATGGCGGCACCGACCGCGCTGAGCGCCTCGAGAACCCGCGTCGTTTCTGCGTTCTCGACCACTTCCGCTGCGAAGGCGGGTGGAGCCTGCCCCGCCGCGATCTTGACGGCGCTCGCGAGACGGTCGCGATCCTCGAGGAAGGTACCGGTCGCTCTGACGTACGCTCCGTACGCCCTGTCGAGATCGGCGTAGAGATTCTGACTCGCCGCGCTCTTCTTTCGTACGCCCTCCGGCGTGGCGCACGCGAGGACACACGGAATGACGGCCAGTGTCACCAGCGTCGCAAGACCCTTCCCCGCCGCCACGCCCATCGACCGGGTCTTCTCCATCGCAGACCTCCTCACCTTCGATGACCAGCTCGGTCTGTCGCACGGCCCATTAGAAGCTCACGAGTTTCGGAATACAAGCGCCGAACCCCAGGAATGTCGTCTCTCGACGATTCGGGATCGCATCCCTCCTTGCGGCAACGGCAAGGGACCTCAGCACTTCCTCCACGGTGGCAGCTTTCTGACACTGGAAGCTCGATAGCAGGCGGGCCAATAGAAAAAGTCGCCTCGTAGCTGAAGTGCGGCAAAAGTGGGGGGCGCCGAGCGGCGCTTATCCGAGCGACCCCACGACAGGGGGGAGCATGGGCCTCGGCGGCTGCTCGACGCCCCCTCCCCGGCTGGTCTCTAACGGTTCCTATGGGCGCTTCTTCGAGGTGCCTTGCTGCGTCTTGTAATCCCAGCCGGTGCAAGTGCTGGAATCGTGGTGGATGGGTATTGTTTGAGTGATGGGCGACGAGCGAGGAAAGCCTAACCGACGCGAGTCGACAACGGCGAAGGGGCCTCCCCTCTCTTTACCATCTGCACCATATCAATCGCCTCCCTCATGGCGTCTCTTTCCTGCTCGCTCCCTGGGTGCCCTGTTTTGATGGTAGAGATACCGCTCGCGACTCTTTCCGCGAGGCCTTCCTCCATCGCAATCGACAATATGTTGTGCTGAGCCTCAAAGAGCTCCTTTCGCCGTCGTATTTCGTCAATTACCCATTTCGATCGCAAAGTGTGTTTAGAAATGATAGAGATGAATATGCGCGACTCCGCCAGGGCGACGTTGATTTCACTTTCGAACTGGTGCATCGCACGTGGCCTGCTCATGTAGACGTCGAGCCTGGGCATGGCGTTTTCAAAAGTCTGACGCCAACGCTCGGCGAGTTCGGTGTCCTCAAAAGCGTAGCTGATGAATACATCGAAGAGCATCTGTCGAGCCATACGTGCTCTCACCCGCTGGACGAGCTCGTAGTAGCGCCTGCCCTGCGCGAAGGAGGCAAGGGCCGGTTGTGAGATCCGCAGTATCGTGATCCGGCCGCCCGGTCCTTCCGGATCGAGCTTGTACTCGTGGTTGATGTTGACCACCGCTTGCGGCAGGTTCGCGAACAGGATGTCAAAGTTGTCGCCTGAAACCACCTTTCGCGCACCCTTGCTCTCGGATGTCTCGACGAGTTGACCACCCGCGAGCACGTATAGACCCGGTTCACGCAGCTGGTCTGTGTTCTTGGGACACACCCTATGAGCCTGGCCGGGCTCGAGCGCGATGAGCTCACTGCCATCTTCTAGGCGTTCCCAGGGCCGGGGGTCTTTGGCTCGCTGCTCTTCCGTAAGGCTTAGCGACAGGTACGGGACGGTCCTGTACATGTTTTCCAGGACGCGGTGTGTCAGCAACGTATTGAAGGCTAGGTTCAGGCGCGCGCCGCTGCCGCTCTCCACCAGGCGCTTGTAGCTCGAATAATTTATTGCCAGCAGCGCGGTAGCGCCGATGGACTGAAGCGTCGCGGTTCGCCTGCGCGCAAGCCCGAGGGCCAATTCCCCGACTATTTCCCCTTCCGTGAAGCGTATGTCAACGGGTTCTTTCGCCGGGGTCGCCTGTTCCTCTTCACCGCGGCGCGGAGTTACTACGCCCACCTCGCCGCGCAACACGATGAACATCGCATCACCGGAGTCTCCGCTCTCGCAAATTACGTCTCCATCTTCTCGCTCGATGAGCTGCGATTCCGAAATGACCTGCCCGAGCGCGGGCGGCGATACCAATGCAAAAAGCGGGTGGGCGCCTGCTTGCTTTCCGCAAGTAAGTAACCGGGGCTCCAGTTTGTTCAGAGCGCTTTGAACGAAAGGGTCATGGGAATCCACCTGGAGCAGACGCTTGATGTGGTAGATGGCCTGCCAGTGATAATGAAGCTGCTGGGCTTCTTCGAGCTTGCGATGGTCCGAGCGGTCCATAACCCACGCAGGCTCGGTGCCATCGAGGCAAATCACGCTCAGTCTGTGGGCAGCGAAGTGCTTGAGGTAAACGGTCCGTTCATTGAGAAACCTGATTGGGGGCAGCTCAATGCCTCTTTCTTTCTCGGTCAAGAGGAAAGCTCGGAATTCGGACGTCACAACGATAGCGTTGGGAAATCCAAAGTTGACCAAGCTTCCACAAAGGTTGATCCCCTCCCCCACGAGTTGGGGGCGCCCATCCGCGCCTTCGAAGGAAGAGATCGGCCCTCGATGGATGGTCAGGCGTAACGGGACATCTTCGCGTCTCGACCAGTTCGCCAGGTTCGCCGCCAGGCTGATGGCATCCGGTAACAACGCGTCCTCAACGAATGCAACGTGGCCTCCATCGCCCCCCGATGCCCAGATCACGCGTTCTTCCCCGTGCCGCTCGATCGGCTTTCGCACGTAGTCGTTAATAATTTGGAGGCGCTCGCGCTGCCGCTGGTGGTCAGGCTCCGAGCCGTGGCCCACCACGTCGCATGACACGATGCATGCCTTCCTCAATGCTTCGATGAACCTCATCGACGTACCTCGCCCACTACGTGGATATCCAGTAAACGAATAGTCCGTTCAAGCGGGCATCATACGTCCGAGTAGGGGCGGTCCGTCAACTCCCGCCGGTAGAGGGCTCCGGGTCGGCGCGAGAAGGGTCCCGATGCGCGATCTCAACACGCACCGGCCTCGAAGACAGAGGCCCTCAAGAGTGCGGATGAAAGCCTGGTGGATCGATCGAGAGGACGTGCTGCGACGGCCGCCACGTCTGTTTGTGTTGACAGCGGCTGGCCTGATCTGCTGTTCGAATCTCGGACCGAATGGAGGGTGAGTTTTTGGCAAACTAGGGGCCGGAAGGCCCAGGGAGTTTGCCATGAAGAGGAAGCGGTTTTCGGTTGAGCAGATCGTAGCGGTCTTGAAGCAGGCGGAGTTACCTGAGTTTCGTGGACGCCTCCACACTGTGGATGGAAGGAGTTCACGAAACTCAGGTAACTCCAAAATCGCCGCTGAACGCATCCGACGTGATGCTCCAAGGGCCGCCACCGCCCGTATTCGCTGAACCAGGGATCCAGCACACCATTCTCGAAACCAGGATTCTCCAGGATGTTGACGGCGACTGCGGGCGTTGAGAGCAGCATCAGACAGACGACTCCGGCGGGGATGATGCTTCGGCTCGACAAAAGGGAGACTCCTTCAGGCAGAGGTTGCCCTTCCCTGAAGGTGTAGTGGCGCCATTGCGAGAGTACGTGGCAATCGCTCCCCTGGCGGGCATTGCGAGAGCCGGGGGTGTCACGGGACGACGTGCAGGCCTTGGCCCGTCGCGAATCGGGCCCCTTTTCGCGCCGCCTGGGCGCACTCTACACGAAAGAGTTGACGGACCTACTCGGACGTAAGATGCCCGCTAGAATGAACTATCCGTTGTTGCGACTCTTCGCGCACAGGCTGGCCCGATAGAGACGATTGCCGTGGGATGTTGGCGCCGCCTTCTCGTCGTCTGATAGCTCGTCGAAACGAAGGTGCAGCCGAAGTGACACGGCAACTGGTCTGTCTGACTGGGGGGTGACAATTGCGCACGTACGGCAAGGACACCACACGCATCCACGTCCGAGTTGGGGAGCGCTTCGTACTCGAGCTAGGCGCCGCCGCGACGGCCGGCTTCACGTGGATGCTGCGGCAGGAGTCCGAGGTGGCTGTGCTCGGCGAGGAGCGTATCCGGCCCGGTGGCCCCCGTCTCGGCGCCTCGTCGATTCAGGAGTTCGAGTTCACTGCGACGCGCGTCGGGACGAGCCCGTTGCTCCTGGAGTACAAGCGGCCCTGGGAAGGCGGCGACGGAAAGCGGCTGACGATCGAGGTCGTCGTCGCGCCGTGACCGGGAAGTAGCGCGGGCGGCCGACGGCAGGGCGGCCGCCCGTATCGTCACTCGGTGCTTCCTGAGGCTTCGCCCGCTACTTGCGACGGCTTCGTCGCGACTTGCTGCGCTTCCGTTTGCGAGACTCGGTCTTAGCGTCGAACGCTCCGCGCGCCGGCGGCATGACGGCTTTGGCCTTCAGTTTCTGCTGGACCGCGGAGCAGACTTCCCCGTCCTCATGGATCAGCCGTTCGAGGTCGCGGAAGGGGAGGTAGAACTCACCCGATTTGCCCCACCCATCGCCCCACGAGTTCGAGCAGAACGCGAGCGCCCGCCGCGTGTCCACGCCGCGCCAGAGGTAGCAATGGCCGCCGACGACCGAGGCATCCGCCGAGATCCGAACGATTCCGTCGGCGTCGGGGCGAAAGCTTGAATACCAATTGGTGCCGAGTACGACCGGCCCCTGCGTGAGCACCCATTCCACCGCCGGCTGCAGCGAGAACGACCAGACGTAGGATCTGAGGTGGCCGAGTTCCTCGAGGGCCTGGGCCCCGGCTCGTACCGAGGTACCGGTGTCGAGCCCGGAGTCGCCGTCCGGAAGATTGGCCTCGTCGTCGTTGTCCGGCCACGGATCCTTCAGGACCGCCGATCGATAGATATCGAAGGCCGACGGCTTGGCAGCCGTCGTCCGGAGGGGCGCGCAGCGAAGGAAATTCCGCCATCCGTGCCCCACGCACGTGCCGGTTTCTCCCTGGTCGAGCGCGGTCTTGTTGATCCCCCACGTCTTGCGCGCAGGCAAGTCGAGCTTCCGCGCGTCAGGAAGCATGCGCCTCATGAGGAAATTGTGATCTCGAGGATCAGCTACGAATCGTCGCCCAAAACCAGGCATAGAACACTCTCCTTTCGTCTCGACCGTACGTTTTGACGCGCAAGCCGTCGGGGCGCAGCTCCAGCGCGCCGCAAGAACGCTCGGCGATCAGTGCTGCACTTGCAGCAGCAGGACGATTGCAAGGACCACGGACCTGACGGTGTACACGGCGACCATGGTCAACCAAGCCCGCGAGGACGATAGGACGCATTAACGGGGGAGCCAGGTCAACGGAACGGCCGTTCTCCGACGCCCGCGGCCACAGCGCAGACTCGAGCCGTCCATCACGCGCCGATTATTGGGCTCCGGCCGACGGCCTGTCAAGCGCGAAGTGCCTCGGTCGGCGCGTGGCTCCGCGGCACGGGGCCAACTCCGGCCTACCGACGCGCGTGTCGTCGCTTAGGAATGTCAGGAGCAGGAGTCGAAGTCCGAGGCGTCCCCGCGCGTCGGGCCCGTTCTCGGGTCGACCTGGGAATTCTCGGCTCGCGGGAGTTGAAGGAATGCTGCTACTCGGAGACGTATGATGCCCGCTTATTCGGGCTTTCCGCTCAATTGACGCTGTATAACAGCTATAAACAGTTCAGTAGAACTACTGTCCCGTCCGTCCAACATGTCCACGCCGGCGACGTGTTTCTTGCTGGATATTGCTGCTGGTTTCTCGTGAACGGGACCGCAAAATTCCTGCTACGCGGCGCGAAATCGGATTAGGATGGCGATGTGTCGTAATCCTCGCGATGGCGGCGGTTTACGGGGAATCGTGACGCGGGTCCGCGGCCCAACGACAGAGGCTGCATGTCGAAGATCTTCCTCAGCCACTCGAGTCGAGACGGCGCAGCCGCTCTTGCCGTCGCGAAATGGCTCGACGAGAACGGCTGGAGCGACTACTTCCTGGATTTCTCGCAGGAGCAGGGGCTCGCGCCCGGCGAGCGCTGGCAGGAGGCGTTGAAGCGCGCTGCGGACCGGTGCGAGGCGGTGCTGTTTCTCATCTCGCCTGCGTGGCGCGACTCGCGCTGGTGCCTGGCCGAGTTTCTCCTGGCCAAGCAGCTCGGCAAGGCGATATTCGGTGTTCTCGTTGAAGCAACTCCTCTCGACTCGCTGCCACCGGAGATGATCTCGGAATGGCAGCTGACCAACCTCGTCAACGGCGTCGAGCGAAGGCGCTTCCGGGTGGAGCTCGACGCAGTCGTTCCACCGACGGAACTCTCGTTCGCAGCGGCCGGGCTGCAGCGCCTCAAGCAGGGCCTCCAGCGGGCTGGTCTGGATCCGTCTAGTTTCACCTGGCCTCCAGCGTCGGATCCCGACCGCGCACCGTATCGTGGGCTGAGCGCCATGGATCGCGATGACGCCGCCGTCTTCTTCGGCCGCGACGCCTCCATCACGCTCGGGCTCGACGCGTTGCGCAGACTCCGGCAAGGCGGGATAGAGCGACTCTTTGTCATCCTCGGCGCCTCTGGCTCCGGGAAGTCGTCCTTTCTCCGCGCCGGACTCCTACCTCGACTCGCGCGCGACGACCGCCACTTTCTGGTGATCCCGCCGCTTCGTCCGGAACGTGCCGCCGTCAACGGCCCGACCGGTCTCGTCGCCTGCCTCGAAGGCGCGTTTCGAGAGCTGGGCCAAGAACGGTCGCGCGCCGACCTCCGCAACCTGGTCTCGCGGCCCTCGTCGCTCCTCGTCGCCATGGACGAGCTTCAGGCCGCTGCACACTCCCGCCTGCCGTCCGAGAGCAGCCTTGCTCCGACTTGCGTGCTCCCGATCGACCAAGCCGAGGAACTCTTCGGAAGCGACGGTCGGCGAGAGGCGGAGCAGTTGCTGTCCCTGCTTTCCGAAATGCTGGGCGGGGCGGTGCCTGAGCTCCGGCCGTCGAAACCCCTGGTGCTGCTGGCAATCCGGTCTGATTCCTACGAACGACTCCAGATCCACCCGAGCCTCGGCCAGCTGACGCAGTTCGTCTTCAACTTGCCTCCGCTCCCCCGAGAGGAGCTCAAGTCCGTGATTGAGGGGCCGGCGGCCAGACACACGGCAGCCGGTCGCCAGATGGTCATCGACCCGCAACTCACCCAGAAGCTCCTCGCGGACACCGAAGGGGCGGACGCGTTGCCACTGCTCGCCTTCACCTTGCAAAGACTCCTGGTCGAGTACGGCGGAAGAGGCCGGCTCGCTCTTGGCGACTACGAAGCGCTCGGTGGCGTCGCCGGGTCGATCGACGCTGCGATCGAGGCCGCCTTCGCCGAGCCCAGAAGCGAGCCTCCGATCCCGGACAATCCGGCAGAGCTGCATTCCCTGTTGCGAAGGGCCTTCATTCCGTGGCTAGCGCGGGTCGATCCGGATACCGAGGAACGAAAGCGACGCATCGCACGCTGGGACGAGATCCCCCCAGAGAGCTACCCCGTTTTGGAACGGATGCTCAAGCAGCGTCTCCTCGTTCGCGACCGCCGAGAGGTTCCTGGCACCCGCGTCGACTCGGTGGTGATAGAAGTCGCCCACGAGGCGCTCCTGCGGAGGTGGAGGCTGCTTTCCACCTGGCTCGATCAGGATGCGGATGCGCTCAAAGCGATCGATGCCACGAAGCGCGCGGCGGCGGAGTGGCGGCGAAGGGAACGCCGCGAGGCCTGGCTCGATCACACCGGAGAAAGGCTTCGATTCGTCGAGTCGCTGCTCGAGCGCTCTGACCTAGACCGGCTGCTGGGAGAGGAGGGCCGAGCCTATCTTCGTGCGTGCCGGAAGCGAGACGACGACGAGGTGGCCGAGGAAGCCGCCCAGCAGCGGATGATCGAGGAGGCCAGCCAGGCCACAGAACGCGCGCGGCTAAGTCAAGCAGAGGCCGAGGCAAAGCGAGCAAGCGAACGCGCGGAGGCCGCCAGACGCCTCTCCCTACGTACGACCCTCGCTGCTCTCGTGGCAGTCGTCTTCATGGTTGCTGCGATCTGGGAGGCGTTCTCCGCGAACACCCAGCAGAAGACCGCAGAGCACGCCCTCGGCGCCTCGAGTCTCGCTGCCGCGGACCGCCACTCACGCGACGGCCAGGTCGCGCAATCGGTCGCCTACCTGGCCCGGGCGGTGCGCATCGACCCCACTCACGATGTCTGGCGTGGAGCGCTGGCGAGCGCGCTGATCATGAACCGTTGGCCGAGGCGCATCGCGGACCTTCCGAGCATCGAGCCGACGACCGCGGCGACCTTCAGCCCCGACGGCCGGTTCCTGCTGACGATCGCGGGGGATGACGCACATCTCTGGAGCGCGGAGACCGGTGCTCCTGTCGGCAGGCGAATGCGCCACCGCAATTCCATCAACACCGCGCGCTTCAGCAGGGATGGTCGACTGATCGCCACGGCCTCCGTCGACCGAAGCGTTGGGCTGTGGGACGGCGGGACCGGCGAGGCCCTAGGCAAACCGCTGCGCCTGCCGGAGAGCGTGCACTCCGTCGAGTTCACGTCTGAAGCTGCGCGGGTCGTCGCGAATACCGAATGGAGAACCAATATCCTCGAAGTGGTGGCTGGGGCCGAGTTGAGGCTCGCAGCGGGTAACCTCGAACGAGTCGACGGTCGCTTCGTCGTCGCGTACTCCGAGAAGGATTCCGGTTACCGCCTGTGGAGCGCCGAGCAGGGCTCGTTCGTAGGGGTCACGATCACTGGAAAGGTCCTCTCAAAGAAGGTGGCCTTCGATACGGATGAGAGCCGCGTCGTCGTCCCTACGACCGAATCGGTTCATGTTCTCGAGACGAGCGACGGCTCCTACGTTCTACCCCCGCTCGACCTGCCGAAAGGCAAATTCCAATTCATCCTCGGCGAAGGAGGCCGCCACCTTGGGATCCGACACAGCGACAATAAGCTGATCGTGCTGGATCTTGCTACGCGCAAAGTGGTCGGTCCCGCCATAGACATCGGCCGCGGCGCCGAGAAGCCTGTGATCAGTCGAGACGGGCTGCGCGTGGTCGCTGCATCTGAGGCGCCGTCGGCGAAGGTGGAGGTCTGGGATGCAACCTCTGGCGCGTCCCTGGCGAAGATGGAGTACTCCGCCCGCGCTCGCATCGTCCGTTGCAAAGGGGGCAGCCGCTTCGCAACTGTCGCCGGGCGGCAGGCTCATCTCTGGGAGCTCGAGACAGGTGATGTCAAGCAGCTCGGGGAACAGGCCGAGACCATCTCGAAGGCAGTGTTCAGCGGCGAGTGCGCGCTGCTTGCCACCGCCGCCGGAGGCGAGGTGCGTGTCTTCGACGTGAAGAGCGGTGCCCCGCTCTTCGAGCCTCTCGTTCATGAGGGAAAAGTTGCGGATGTAGCCTTCGATCCCGAGCGCAGACGTTTGGCGACCGTCTCTCCCGCGGGTGGGAGCCTTTGGGATCTGCATTCGGGTGTGGCGCAAGGCGAGGCGATCCAGCCCTCCGGCAAATTGGATTCCGTCGCTTTCAGCCGCGACGGGAGCCTTGCGATCACAGCTCGCGAGTCGACGATCCGGGCCTGGGACACCCGAACCGGCCGTCAGGTCGGTCCCGACATCGTGGCTGGCGGCACGGTGGACTCCGTGCAGGTCGACTCCGAGAGCGGTCTAGTGTTCGCGTCGTCCTCCGACGCCTACCACGAGCCGAGGCAGCGGACGGTACAGTTCTGGAGGATGCGCGACGGGGTACCCCACGGGCGACCAATGCGCTTTCCCGAAGACTCGGTCTTCGAGCTGAGCCCGCAATGGAAGTCGCTCGTATCCCTACATGACAAGGCGGCGCGGATCTGGAGCGTTGACACCGGCGAGCGTGTGGGAAAGCTGATTCGGCACCGTGAAGTCATCAACTCGCTGAGCTTCAGCCGCGATGGCCGGATTATTGCCTCTGCGTCGGACGACAAGACCGCGAGGGTCTGGTCGGCGGAGAGCGGAGAGCCGGTCTCGGCTCCTCTGCGCCACGATGGCGGCGTCCAGTTCGCGGGGCTGAGCGACGACGGTGCGCGTGTCGTCACGATCGAAACGGAGATGATTAGCGACGAGGAGCGCCAGTACTCGACACCGCATCCGAGGATCGTGCGCATCTGGGACGCGCGATCCTCGAAGCAGCTCGGCGAATCGCTGATCCACCAGATGGACGTCAATGCTGCCGCGATCTCGCCGGACGGCTCGCTTGTCCTCACTGCCTCCGGGAGCATCTCGCGGCTCTGGGATGCCGCGACCGCGACGGCCGCGGCCGCCCCGCTTCGCCATGAGAGCCCCGTGACGAGCGTAGCGTTCTCGGGAGACAGGACGCGATTTCTCACTGTCTCGGGAACGTCCGTCCATCTCTGGAGCGAAGAGGATCAGACGCGGATCGGCGCTCCTCTGTCCCACGAAAACCCGGTCGCGTCTGCTGCTTTTGTTCCCAGCGCTCAGCGCGTGTTGACTCAGGAGAACGCTAGCGACTCCAGTCCGGTGACTCGAGCGTGGCTCTGGGACGCACCGACGCTCACGCGAGAGGCGGCACAGGCGCTGGCTGCCGCGGCCGAGATTCTCAGCGGCTACAGGGTGTCCGACCTCGGCGCAATCGAGCCTAGTCGCGGATCCTGGCGCTCGGCCGCCGAGCAGCTTGGGACCGAGGAGCCCGAGTCACCGCCGGACCGTTCGAGCCAAGCCTTCGTTCGCTGGCTGTTCAGCGATCCGTCAACACGAGCGCGTTCGCCCTTCGCTTCCACTGCGGCCGAGTCCGCCGCTCCGGACATGGCGCGCATTCTCCCTCCACCGTCTTTCTCTGCCCACGCATCCAACGCTGCGGACGGCAGCCGCTGAGAGGCTGGGGCGTCATGGCAGATCCAATGCGTCTGCACAAGCTTAGGATCGGAGGAGGCCGCGAACGCGCTCGGCGGGCTCTCTTCGTCCTCTCGGTAGCCGCGATTGCCGCCGCGACAGGAGGTACGTGCACGCACGAGCCCATGCCCCCACTGTCGCACGACGCGTACGTCTGGCAGCGCGTCTGGACCGATGAGGTCGGCCGAGCCGTCGCGGCCTCGCGATCCCGCGTTCGAGCGTGGCGGGTCCTGGCGGGCGAGGTGCACGCTCGCGGCCGGCTCGCACGAATCTCTGTTCCACCCGCGCCGCTGACGCAAAACGGTGATTCCGTCTTTCTGGTGATTCGGATGAACGGCCAGGTCACCGGCTGGGAGACCAGCGCGCTGACGAGAGACATCCTGAACCTTCTCGATGAGTGGCGGAAGGCAGGAGCCTCTGTCGTGGGGCTCGAGATCGATCACGACTGCGCCACCCACCTTCTGGCGAGATACGCGTCATTGCTGGCGGACATTCGCCACGTGCTTCCAGAGGGAATCGCCCTCTCTATCACGGCGCTACCGACCTGGATCGGCGACCGGCATCTCCTCGATGTGCTGGCGCGAATCGACGAAGCCGTGTTGCAGGTGCACGCCGTGTCGAGCCCCGAAAGCGGCCTCTTCGACGCCGAGCGGGCTCTCGCCTGGACTCGAGCCTGGGGCGAACTCAGCGACGTCTCGTTCCGCGTCGCGCTGCCCACGTACGGCTCGCGGGTCGTGTGGAACGACTCCGGGCGCGTCGTCGGGGTGGAGAGCGAGGTGCCCCTCGGCGCCGACGGGCCCCGGAGCCGGGAGATTTTCGCCGACCCGGTAGAGATCGCCGCATTCCTGGAGCGCCTGTGGGTCGAGCGACCAAGGAAGCTCGCAGGGATCGCCTGGTTCCGTCTGCCGGCCGAAGGTGACCGCCGAGCTTGGAGCTTGAGCACATGGCACTCAGTGATGGACGGATCGACATTGGAGACGCGCTTCGCTGTCCGTGCCGTGCCTGCCAATCTTCCCGGAGTATTCGACGTCCTGCTGAAGAACGAGGGTCCCGTCGATGCGCGGCTTCCCGCCGAGCTTCGGGTCGTGGCCGCCCGCGGATGCGCTGCATCGGACGCACTTGCGAATTACCGCGCGCATGCGCATGGCGGCGGCGTCGACTTCAAATTGGTCGAGCCCGCACTCCTGAAGGCGTTCCAGCAACGTGTGGTCGGCTGGGTGAGATGCTCGTCCGGCGGGGTCCAGGTGCATGCGGATCTCTAGCAGCGCCGTCATGATCGCCACTCTGCTTCTTTGGCACACGCCGGCCGCGGCTTGCGGGCCCGAGTTTCCCGATATGCCCCTGGTGTGGTATCGGAACGAGGCTCTGCTGGCCGCTCCCAGGACCAGCTTCGCCGAGCAGCTGAAACTGCTATGGGAGCCTCCCACCGACAACCTCCCCGTAGACGAGGAGCGGGGGCCCGATGAGGGCCGCGCGGAGGCCGAGATCGACGGATTGCCCAGCGGCTCCGTCGAGGCCATCGGGGCAATGCGTAACGAGACCGATGGCGCCGCCGCCTACGCGCTCGGAGAGGGGCTCCCGCCGGCCATCCGCTACTACACCGCGGGAGCCGTGAGCTTTCGTGCCCACGCGCTCAACGACGCCGACCGCTACTTCAGGGCAGTGCTCGAACTCTCGCCGGGCGAGCGGCGCCCGCGCGAGGTATGGAGCACCTTCATGCTCGGGCGCATCGCCGCAGCGCAGAACAACGCCGTCGCCGCGAGCGAGTTCTTTGGTCACACTCGCAGCCTGGTTCGGGCGGGCGCCGCGGACCCGCTCGGCCTCGCCGTGGAGAGCCTGGGCGAGGAGGCGCGTGTGGACCTGAATCTCGGTCGCTCGGGTGCGGCCGTGCGACTATATCTCGAGCAGGCGTCATATGGCTCCGGCCGGGCGATCAATTCGCTCTCACGCGTAGCGGCACGGATCCTCGACGACCCGACGCTCTTCAGCGACGCGGTTCGCGATCGGGGTTCGCGGCAGCTCATAGCCTTGTATCTCCAGGCGAAAGACACACCGTCCTTCCCGTCCTTCCTCTCGAGCGACGACGAAGAGGTCGAAGATGCGGGTCCGGAAACGGAATCTCGGCAGGCAACGCCGTGGAGAGAAGCCGATGCGTCGGTTCGCCCCGTCGCGGATCTGCTTGCGGATGCGATCCAAGAGGGCGAGCCCGCGGCTGGATGGCTCGCAGCCGCAGCCTACGGAAACGGACGATTCGACCTGGCCGAGCGGATGGCCGCCCGTTCCCCCGGCGGGCTATCGGCCTGGGTTCGGGCCAAGCTAGCACTGCGGCGCGGCGACGAGGCCAGCGCACTCGTGGACTACACCGAGGCGATTCGCGCCTTAACGCCGGCCGGGGCACGTGAAACGTCGGGAGATCGGAGCGAGCTCGAAGCCGAGCTCGGGCTGCTGCGACTCAGCCGAGGGGACTACGTCGAGGCTCTCCGCCTGTTGTACAACGCCGGCGACGGGGTCTGGGGCAGTACCGCCTTCGTCGCCGAGCGCGTCCTCACAGAGGAGGAGCTTAGGACGTTTGTGGACGAATACGTCGTGGCGCCCACACCGGAAGAGCTCGCGCAGGCCTTCGAGTACGGAACGGAGATCCCGGCGGCGAGCCTTCGCGCGATTCTCGCGCGCCGGCTCATGCGAAAGGACCGGGCCGACGAGGCCGTCGCGTACTTCGACGACGAGTATCTGCGCTCGGCCGCGGAGGAGTTCGTCAAGGCGCGGAACCGAGCGACCAGCCGGTGGCGCGGGTCGGTCGCTCGCGCCGAAGCGTGGTTCGATGCCGCGGCGATCGCGCGCTTCGACGGGATGGAGCTGTTCGGAACCGAGCTCGCGCCGGACTTCGCCGTCATCGGCGGGAGCTTTCCGGCTATGTCCGACCGAGACGAGCTCGAGGCCGGAGACTTCGTGACCCAAGACGAACTCAGCCGCGTCGGGGCATCCAGAGCAGATCCCTACACTCGGTATCACTATCGAGTCACGGCGGTCCGTCTCGCGGGGCATGCGGCGGACTTCGTCCCGTCCTCCTCGCAGGCCTTCGCGGCGATTCTCTGCAAGGCCACGGGATGGGTGTTGGACGACAATCCGGAGCTCGGGCAGGAGCTGTACGCTCGGTACATTCGGGAAGGTCCCTATGTCTTGTGGGCCAAGAGGTTCGGCCGCGCCTGCCCCCAACCGGACTTTGCTGCAGTGCAACGACGTCTCTGGAGCGAGCGGCTCCAGCCGGCAGCCGACCTGCTCGCCCGAATCGTCGGTGTCTGGAACCGGCTGGCGGGGTCGGTGAGGGTCGTCGTATTGGATAACGCGGAGCGGAGACCAAGCGGCGCGCATCGGAACGCCTCTATTCACACGCAGCCGGAATGGGGCGACTACGACAAGCTCGCTTCGAGGATGAAGTAGCAGCGAGCATTGCGGCTTCCCGACCAGCCCCGCGCTGGCCTGCGCTCAGCGAGTGTCGGGCGCACCGGTGTCGAGCGGACTGGACACAGGTCCTGTGTCCGGCGGACTTGACACAGGCTCCCGGCCGGACGGCTTCTGGCCAAAGATCCCGAAGCCCGCGATCGGCTGGATGCGGTAGAGGTTGTGACCGAAGCGCTCGCCCTGGCTCGTGGCGACTCGCCGCTTCGTCACCGTGACGACGAGCCGGCCTTCGAAGCGAAACGCGAGCAGCCGCTGCAGACGGCTGTTGAGTTGCTGCCGACTGATCCCGAGCTCGCGCGCCATGCGCGCTTGACCGGGGTAGCAGAGCCCGTGCTCGTCCATGTACGTCGCGAGGCAGCAGAGCGTCTGCCAGAGCTCGGCGGGCATCTGCGCAAGAAGCCCCGAGTCGCGCACCTCGAAGTACATCTTCACGAACATCCGCGTCTCGGTCTTCCCGGTCGCGATGTCCGTCTCGACCTGGCGCTCGACGCTGATGAGTGGCCGTCGTGCGGGTTCTGGCTCTGCGGGTGGATTCATCGCCATCATTCTACAGCCGGCGACGCAGACTCCGAAGTCGCATCGTGTGGATAACCGGGCCCCTCGTCGAGCCGCGCATCCCCGGTCGCTGCGTCGCTGTCCGCGCCCCTCCCGAGAGCCAACCGGATGCGCGTCTCGAGTTGCCCGATCGTGCGCGTGGCGGTGGTGAGCTTCTCGAGAAAGCTGGCTCGCTCCTCGCGCGCCATCTCGATGAACTGATCTTTGGCCCGATTCGTGATCTTGAGATCGAGGTTCTCGGCCTCGAGCTCCTTCACTCGACCCTCGAGCTGCTCGGCGTGCTCGTCGTTGCGCGACGTGTCGCGCTGTGACGAGTCAAGTCGCGTCGTG
>Ga0210377_10001600_pt1 | contig 20571 bp, 18 predicted proteins | sample PLM4_65_b1redo_FD_155480 | JGI IMG/M metagenome (GOLD analysis project Ga0210377, IMG submission 155480) | Groundwater sediment microbial communities from an aquifer in East River, Colorado, USA - PLM4_65_b1 redo | ecosystem: Environmental > Terrestrial > Soil > Riparian zone | place: USA: East...
TCTTGGATTTGTTGTCGCCGTACATCTCGAGTATCTTCTCCACATAATCCTTATTGAGTTCCTCGATGGTCCTGACCTTGTCCGGTTCGATCGTTTCTATTTGGAACATCTTGATGGTCTGGGGCAGGCTACCCGGGGTTATCACGTCGCCCTTCTCGAGGATGATCGCGCGCTCAACGATGTTCTCCAGTTCACGCACATTTCCCGGATAACTGTAATGCGTGAGCACATCAAGCGCTTCTTTCGTGAAGCCCGAGATCTTCTTGCGGGAACTGAGAACATGTTTTTCCAAAAAGTAGGTGCAGAGGGGCGGGATGTCGTCACGGCGATCGCGGAGCGGGGGGATAGAGATCTCCATGATGTTCAACCGGTAGTACAGGTCCTCCCGGAACCGTCCCTCGGCGATAATGGACCGCACGTTCTGGTTGGTGGCCGCGATAAAACGGACATCGACCTTGATCGGTTTGGTTCCGCCTACTCGGTAGAACTCCCCTTCTTCTATCACCTTGAGCAGTTTGGCCTGGAGGCCGGGGGCCATCTCGGCGATCTCGTCCAGGAACAGCGTGCCCGTATCGGCAATCTCGACAAGCCCCTGCTTGGTCCTGACCGCGCCGGTGAAGGCGCCCTTCTCGTGGCCGAAGAGCTCGCTCGCAAGCAGTTCCTCGGTCAGCGTGGCGCAATTGATAGAGAGGAACGGCATGCCCTGCCGCCGGCTGGTGAAGTGGATGATCTTGGCCAGGAGGCTCTTGCCTACACCCGTTTCTCCGGTCAGAAGCACGTTGCAGTCCGAATCCTTCATCTCCTCGATCACGCCGAGGATTTTGTTCATACTCTCGCTCCTGGCAATGATCGAGACCTTTTTGTCCATGTCCGCGTACGCCTTGAGCGCGATGTTCTCTTTTTTGAGGATCTTCTGATCGCGGATCTTGTTCACTTTCAGGACGAGTTCGTCAAGGTCAAAGGGCTTCGTAACATACTCGATCGCGCCCTTCTTCATGGCCTCCACGGCCGAACCAATGCTGCCGAAACCGGTGATGATGATCACCTCGATCTCGATCTGTCTTTCCTTGACCTTTTCGAGCAACTCAATGCCCGTGAGCCCCGGCATCTTGATGTCCGCGATTAGGATGTCGAAGGACCCCGATTCGATCTTGGTGAGGGCGTCGAGTCCATTCAACGTGCTGGTTACCGCGTAGCCCGCGGCCGTGAGGGTGTTCACCAGGTGCTTGACGGTTATTTCCTCGTCCTCGGCTATTAATATCTTGAATGCCATAATAGTTCCTTTTGTGTAACTGCTCAGGTCAATATATTATCCACAGATTACGCAGATTTCACAGACTTACAGATTAAAACAAACCTGAATTATGTTTTTTAATCTGCGCCCATCTGCGAAATCTGCGGCTGAAAAAGGTTTTTCTCTGGTGTAACTGCCCAGGTCAATATATTATCCACAGATTATGGAGATTTCGCAGATTAAAACAAACCTGAATTATTTTTTTTAAATCTGCGTCCTTCTGCGAAATCTGCGGATAAAAGGATTTTTCTCTGGTGTAACGCCTTTTGCAGCGGTTACGCCGGGTTCTCCTGCTGCACCGGCAAAACGATTACGAACATCGTGCCCTTGCCTTCCTCGCTTTCGGCGGCGATGTCGCCGCCGTGTTTCTTGATGATATTATACACGATGGCCAGTCCCAGGCCCGTGCCCTTGTCCTTGGTCGTAAAGAAAGGCTCAAAGACCTTGTCCAGCGACTCGCGGGGAATCCCCCTCCCCGTATCGGAAATTCTGATGATGACCGCTTCATCCGCTTTTTTTAGCGAAACGGAAAGGTCTCCCCGCCCCTGCATGGCATCCACGGCATTGGCAAAAAGGTTCCCGAAAACCTGCTCCATCTGACCCCGGTCCAGGGACGCGACGATCTGCCGCGGGTCCATATCAAGCAAGAACCGGATGTTTCCGAGATCGCGGGTGCTCCCGAGATGCCGATAGGAGTCTGCAATCAGCCCGGCAAGATCTACCTCCGCGAACTGCGGCTCTCTTCCGCGCGCAAATTCGAGGAGTTCTCCTACGATCCGCTTTACCCGTTCTGTCTGACCGAGGATATCACTCACCGACTCCTTGATCTCGGTCGGACAATGCTCGCCCGCCTGCTTCGCCAGCACCTGTGCTGAAAGATAGATATTGTTCAGGGGATTGTTCAACTCGTGGGCCACGCCGGCGGCCAGAGTGCCGATGGCGGCTAGCTTCTTGGTCTGCATCAGCTCTTTGTTCTTCCGTTCGATCTCCGTGGCCCCTTCGGCAAGTTTGTCCTCCATGGTATTGAAACGGTCGATCAGAAGCCCCACTTCGTCATCGGCGTTCCCCGGGGAAGAAGGAATGGACAGATGCGGGTAGGAACCTTTTCCCGTATTCTCCACCACCTTGATCAGAAGCATCAGTCTCTTTACCACATTTGTACTGATGAAAAACAGTGTCCCGATCCCCACAGCGAAGAAGAGCGGGAAAAAAATCAGGATCGCGATCTGCGAAACCCGGATCACGGTCTCCACTTTTTCGCGCGCCACCCGGTCGAGATCCTTGGAACTAGTCAGGATATCCTCGCCGGTCTTTCTGAGTGCTGCGATCTCCTTGTCGAGTTCTCGAAGTCCCCTGACAAGCGGATGGTCGCGGGGTAAGAGAAATACTTTTTCGAGAAACTCTGCGGATTGAGACGGCTGCTCGAGGAACGTGGACTCAACAAGTGAAAGATATTTTGCGGTTCCTTTGTATGAAACTTTTGTTCGGTCGAACAACTCCGTCAGCAGGGTCGCATCTCGCTTCATCGCGCTGAACCGGCGCTCATATTCATTGATGCTGCTCCGCAACGACAGCTTATCCGCCTGGTCGATATCCGGGTTCTGGGCAAGAAGGGTTTTCAGTTCAACAAGATACGAAACGACAGCTGCGGACTCTTCGTCCGCCTTTTGCGGACTGTAGAGAAAGAAATTCTTTTCATGCCTCCGAAGCTGGAGCGACTTGCGGCTGATCGTGTCCGTGATCTCAAGATACCGTATTTCCTTTTTGATCTTGACAAAGCTCAGGTATTCAAACGCAGCGAGGGCAGCGATGATAGCCGCGCTGATAAGAAAGCTGAGCGCTATTTTTTTCTTCAGCGACATGGTTTACAGTATCACAGGTAAACGGTCTCGTGCAACCATAAAAAGGGGCTCTTCCGTGTTTAGTGTGGTTCGCTTTTATCTGTCCTTAAATCAGCTCATGAGGAGGGATTTTTTCGCACATGCCCTTCCACGTGCGGGGTTGGGGTAAAGCTTTTTGATTCTGCCTTTCCCCTGCGCCGGGTAACTCTGACGCGAAAGACGCGCTTAGCAATGCTTCAACCAGTAATGTGAATAGAAAAAAATCAGGCAGACACGGCCGAGCCCTCTTATAAAGGGCGAGGGTGGAGTGCTGGAGTCCTGCAAACCGGGGATAATGCACAGATCCTGCGCCCGGCATGCAGCGCGGCCGAGTGATGAGCTGCCCAAAAAAAATGCACACTTGAAACCAGTGCCAAGGGAGATAACTTAAGCCGGACAGGAAGGAAGCTCACTATGCTTTTCTTTTTTCTGCACCCCGGTTCACAGGTCCGCCCCCGATGAATTCATTCGAGGGCAGGCTCCGGCATGATTGCTGGTACTGATAACAGGCCTTTTCGAGCATCGCACTTCCCCTCGCCTGAGGGCACGGGCTCGGCCGTGTCTGCCTGGCGTTCGATGACATCGGTCATGAGATTGCGTGCGCATGCTTGTGCGCGTTCCTGTTCACGGGATGCAGGGGCATCTGAAAGGAAAAAACGAGGTCTTTACCCCAACCCCGCACGTCTCCGGAGAAGAGCCGTAAAAAAAGGCCGAAGGAGCGTTCTCCTTCAGCCTTTTGTAACCATTCTCTCTTATTACGTCTTGACCACAAGCACCGGGCAGGGCGCATAACCGATGACCTTTTCCGCCACACTTCCCATAAGCAGCCTGCGGAGGCCGGTCCTGCCGTGCGAACCGATGATGATCATGTCCGCATTCTGTTCCTTAGCAAGATTGGTGATCGCCTCGTCGGCCTCGGCCTCTCCAACAAAGGTTTCAGCCTTTACTCCTTCCGCTTCTGCCTGTTTTTTCACGTCTGCAACATAACCTTTTGCTTTCCGGACCAGATCGTCCACAGCTTGAGGCGCCTCGGCGTAAAATTCGGTAGGAACATCCACAACCGAGATGACCCTGAGCTCCCCTCCATAGGACTTCGCGAACGAAATTGCCCGTTCCATCGCTTTGGCGCTGTGCTTCGATCCGTCGGTCGCAAGCACTATCTTTTTCCATCCGACTACGGTCCCGAGAGGGACTACCAGCACATCGCGCTGGGTGTGGCCGATGACCCTCGCCGTGACGCTGCCGATAAGCGCGCGTTCAATGCGGCGAAGCCCGCGCTTCCCCATCACAATCACGTCGCAGTTCTCAGCATCGGCCAGGTCCACAATGCGTTCGTGGACCTCGCCTTCTTCGCAGACCGTCTTGACGAGCATCCGCTCGGTCTTGGCGATCTTTTCGACTTCAGCGAGGGCCTCGTCGCAGGGCTTCCGAAGAACGGCCCTGATATCGGAGACGCCCACAAGCTCAATCTCGCCTTCGTACGGCGGAACTACGGAGGTGACCGTTATCCAGCACTTCTCGTCATTGGCCAGTTTGAACGCCTGATGGAGCGCGTTCCTGCCGGATTCCGAACTGTCGACGGCAACGAGTATCTTTCTATATCTGCTCATGCTCCAGGGCCCCTGATGCCTGCTGCAGTTTCTCGGCCTGTTTCCCCTGCCACATGGCGCGCAGGACGATGAAAGCACCCAGCAGCAATGCTGCGATCATTATAGCAAAGCTGGTGGTTTTGAGCAACTTCACCGTGCTGTCGGCCATCTTATCGATAAGCCCGAGCTGGGCGAGATACACCGGAACCATGAGGCCACGGCTGAAGAGCACGATCACCATGATCAGGCCCATCACGACCTTGATCATAAAGGGCTTTACATAGGTAGTGCCGATGGCGCCGAGCTGGATGCCGAAGAGCGAGCCGGCCAGGATGATCATGGCAAGCCGGATGTCGACCAGGCCGTGCATGGCATATTTAAGCGAACCGCCGAGACCCATGACAAAGGCAATGACAAGTTCCGTGGCCGAAGCCATGAGACTGGGAGCGCCAAGGACGTAGATCATTGCAGGAACGCCGATGAAACCGCCGACCGCGATCGTGGCCGCCAGCATGCCCGTGGCAAAACCGAGGGGGATGGTGAAAAGCACTGAAACGCGGGCATTGATGCTCTTAAAATAGACCATAGTGCCCGGGATGTTGATTGACTGGACCCAGAGCGCCAGCTTTCCCGCTTTTTCCTTCGTGTCCATGTTCCCTGATTTGTAGGTCTTCCAGGCATCGCGGAGCACGAACCCGCCGACCGTCGCGAGGATCACGACAAACGCCACGCTCACATAAAGGTTCGAGCCCGCGTCGCCGAACGCCGCCTTGATCTTTTCCTGAATATGGGCGCCGTAGAGGACGCCGGCCTCGGCGGAAACGCCGAGAACAAGACCGAGCTTCACGTCAACCTGGCCATACTTAAATCGCTTGATCGAGCCCACGAGGGCCTTGGGGAACTTGTGGCACATGTTGCTTGCCACTGCAACGAGACCGGGAACACCAAGGCTCATCATGCCCGGCGTGAGCACGAAGGCCCCGCCTGATCCGATGAACCCGCTTACGAGACCGCCCACGAAACCGACACCGAATAAATAGAGAATGGTGATGGCATCAAGATTGATGAAATTCGACATGATATCCATGTTACTTTACCTCCTTCTTTTTTCTGGCTGCCTCGATGCCAAGCACAGTCCAGAAACTACCGGTGAATGAGCCGTGGAAGTACGAGAAAACAAAAGCCATAATGATCGGTAACAGCGCGTACCATCCGCCCTGGGCGAAGGTACTGTTGAGCAGGTCCTGCTTGAGCAGGAGGGTCGTATAGAGCGCTATGGAAATGATGCCCATAACGATCATCGAGCCCACCGGCTTCTTCTTTGTGTTGCTCTGTGCCATGATAATTCCTCCTTGATTTATATTTATGTAGTACAGATTTTTATTTTCTTGCGGTATGGTGTTATGTTCCTGACTCCTGACTCCTCACGCCCTCGCCTCGTCCATGACCACGACCAGCGGGCATTTCAGCTGCTGCCAGAGGTCCGAAAGCGTCTTGTCCCGTTTGTTGCAGTCCGTGTCAAGACTTTTCGGGGATTCGATGACAGCGAAGAGGATCTCTTTTTCACTATTCGTATAATCGATGATCTGCTGCTTGAGACATCCGGTCCGCGGGATCATGCGGTAGCCGATGCCTTCCGCCTCAAGCTCTCCCACGAAGTGCGAAAGCAAGGGGTCGATGGTGCGTGCGTTGTCGCCCGGCGCGGTTACATGCAGAATGTCGAGGTCAGCGCCGATCCTTTTGGAAGTGTTCAATGCGTACATGAGGGTCCTGTCATCGATCCGACCTTCCTTGATCGCGAGAAGGACCCTTCGCCCTTCCTTCATGATCGATCTGGCCGTCGCAGCCTGACCTTCCTCGGCGAAGGTTACGGCAGCCAGCGCATCCTCGACATTTTTCATTATTTTATTTAGCCTTGTTACTTCCATAACGGACCTCATGGAATCAGCATTCATAGTTCTTAATCAGCGCGCAGTTCTTTTCTCGCAGACGGTCTCTTGTAATCATACTGAGAAGGCCGGTTGTTCTTCCTGTCTTCATTCATGATCCTGCGTGCGGTCTCAAACTCCCCTTCTTCTGCGAATGAAGCCGCGACCATTGCAGTCTCGAACTTCTTCATTAAGGTCTTCATAGGTGTTCCCTCCTTGTCACTATATTTTGTTTCTTTGCTATTCTCTATTTCAACTCCTGTGCCAAAACGAAAAAGCGTGCTAACACATTGACAACATGCTAGTATTAAAACGTAGCATCCGATTGGTCTTCGAACTCGATTGTTTTATAATGCAATAGTATTTGCCTGATCACTCAAAACATGTTGATTTATATTGCTAATTTTGCCTGTTGCATAAGAACTAAAAACGTTGTAAAATGCAACCATCGCAAAATATCATAGGTATGGCATGAAATTCTTTAATAAATCGGAAGACAATCATCAGCTATTTATCACCGAAGAACTTCGCCGGAAGATATCTGAGGCTGCAATGCCGGACCCGGTCCAGAAGATTGCTGAACAGGAACTCGATCTCCTGACCAGGATCAGCCCCTCCTCGGCTGAGTACACGATCGGCGTCACCTACATCGATTACCTCGTTTCCCTTCCCTGGAATAAAAGGACCGCGGACAATCTCGATATTGTCCGGGCCGGGCGTATCCTGAACGAGAACCATTATGGTCTGGACCGGATCAAGGAGCGGATCATGGAGCACCTGGCGATCAAAGTGCTCATGTCGAACAGGAAGGCGCGGGTCCTGGTCGTCGACGATGAGGAGATCGCGAGAAAAAATCTGGCGCATATCCTGACTAAAGAAAATTATGATGTGGTCGCTGTAGCTGACGGCGAAACAGCGCTTCGGGAATTGGAGTCATCGGAGTTTGATGTAGTGCTGACCGACCTCCGCATGGGAAGGATCGACGGCATGGACCTGCTGGACCGGGTCAAGATAAAACACGCCGACACAAAGGTCGTGATGGTGACGGGCTACGCCACGGTCCCCTCGGCCATCGAGGCCATGCAAAAGGGCGCATTCCACTACCTGGCCAAGCCCTATAAACTCGACGAGGTCCGCGAGACCGTGAAACGAGCGATCGAACAACGAAACCTCAAGCCCAGCACCAAGGGCTCTGTCCTCTGCTTCACCGGCCCGCCGGGAACGGGTAAGACATCGCTCGGAAAATCCATAGCACTCGCCCTCGGAAGAAAATTCACGAGGATCGCCCTCGGCGGTCTTAAGGATGAGGCCGACATACGCGGGCACCGCCGGACCTACGTGGGCGCCAAGCCCGGCCGGGTGATCGAGGAGCTTCGCCGGGTGGAGTCCGCCAATCCCGTGGTCATGCTCGACGAACTCGACAAGATCGGCCATGACTTCAAGGGAGATCCCGCTTCTGCCCTGCTTGAAGTGCTCGACCCGGAGCAGAACCGCGCATTCACGGACCACTATCTCGACGTTCCCTTCGACCTTTCGAGCGTCATGTTCATCCTGACCGCGAACGTCCTCGACACCATCCCCGCCCCGCTCCGCGACCGTATGGAGGTCATCGAGTTCACCGGCTACACGCAGGAAGAGAAGGCACATATCGTCCAGCAGTTCCTCTGCGCCAAACAGGTACGCGAAAAAGGTCTGTCCCAGGATCAGGTCGTCTTCACTGATGAGGCCGTGGACAAGATCATCCAGGAATACACGCGCGAGGCCGGCATCCGGAACCTCGAACGAAGGATCGCCACGATATGCCGAAAGATCGCCCGGGAATCTCTCCAAACCGCGGGGAACGCGGAGATCGTGACCATAACCCCCGGGTCCGTGGAACGCTACCTCGGAAGGAGAAAGTTCCAGTTCGAAGTGATCGAGGAGCAGGACCGCGTCGGCGTTGCCACCGGCCTCGTTCGCACCGAGGCCGGCGGCGAGATCATCTTCGTTGAGGCCGCCCAGATGAAGGGCAACAAGGAGCTCATCATCACCGGCTCCCTCGGCGACGTGATGCGCGAATCCGCCCAGGCAGCGCTCAGCTATATCCGAAGCAACGCGGGGTCCTTCGGCATCGCCGAAGACTTTTTCGAGCACCAGGACATCCACATCCACGTTCCGTCCGGGGCGATCCAGAAGGACGGCCCCTCTGCCGGCGTCACCATCCTCGCGGCGCTCCTGTCGCTCCTGACGAAGCGGCCGGCGCGGAGGGACGTGGCCATGACCGGCGAGATAACGCTGACCGGACGGATACTCCCTGTCGGGGGCATCCAGGACAAGGTCCTCGCGGCCAGGCGCGCAAAGGTCAAGACCGTGCTCGTGCCGGCGCGGAACCGGGCCGATGTGCAGGAGCTGTCGGAAGATATGAAGAGGGACATCGACATTCGCCTCGTCGACACTGTGGCCGAGGTGGTGGATGCGGTGCTTACCGGTCATCCGTGATGAACTTCACCCCAAGCATCAGACAGAAGATAACCCTCGGCTATTACGCCATCCTCGCCATGATCATCGGGCTGTCCGTGTTCACCTTCCTGGAACTGCGGTACCTCGAGAAGAAGATCATGGTCGGCGAGGCCATCTCGGAATTTTTCGACACCTCGCTCGAGATCAGGCGCTTTGAAAAAAATTATTTCCTTTACGGGCAGCAGTCGGACTACGACGAGAACATCCAGTACGTATCCCGGGCCCGGGACATCATCGACAGCAACCTCACGGGGTTCAACGCGGTTGCTTCTTCCGAACAGATAGCGGACATTCAGGACAGCCTGACAAAGTACAAAGAATTGATGGACCAGTTCGCGAAGACCGACAGACAAGACACGGTCCGAAGGGACCTGTTTGCCGCAAGGATCCGCACCTCCGGGAAAAACATCATCACCATAGCGGAGAAGATCTCAAAAACCGAGCGGAAGAACCTTCAGCAGATACTGAGCAGCTCCCGGCATATCCTTCTCGTCTCCATCGTGTTTCTCTCCCTGGCGGCGATAGCAATAGGGCAGATCCTGTCACGAATGGTGGTCAAACCGCTGAAATCGCTTGAGAAGAGCATGGGCGTGATCGCCGAGGGCACGTTCGAGCGAATTGCCATAGACTCCAAGGACCGCGAGATCGTCTCGCTCATGAACGCGTTCAACAAAATGCTGAAACAGCTCGAACTGCACGAGCGGCACCTGATCCAGTCCGAGAAGCTCGCGTCCCTCGGCACGCTTCTCTCCGGTGTTGCGCATGAATTGAACAATCCCCTGTCGAACATCTCGTCGTCGAATCAGATACTGATGGAGGAACTCCGGGAAGCCCTCGAAAAACAGTCTCCCCGTCCCTGGCCGGTGGACCCCGATCTCACAAAGGAACTGATCTCCCAGATCAATGAACAGACCGATCGGGCGCGGAACATCGTCCGGTCCCTGCTCGACTTTTCACGGGACCGGGAATTCAAAAAAGAATCGCTGTCGCTCAAGAACCTTTTTAACGAGACAATCCAGTTCGTGAAGGGACAGGTGCCGACGAACATAGGGATCTCGGTTTCCATCCCCGAGGATATCGTGATCTTCGCGGATAAACAGCGGATCCAGCAGGCGTTCCTGAACCTGATCAAGAATGCCATTGACGCGATCGCGCCGAATGAAGGTACGATCGTCATACGGGCGGATAAGCGCCTTGCCATGGACGATCTCGAAGATGAGAACAAGATCGGCATCTACAACTATCTCAAGTACCGGGGCAAGTGCACGCTGGACCAGGACACCGTCGACATCGAAATACAGGACAGCGGTTCCGGGATTCCGCTCGATATCATTTCGAAGATCTTCGACCCCTTTTTCACGACCAAGGATGTCGGCAAAGGCTCCGGGCTCGGCCTCTTCATTGTCCACGAGATCATCGAGGAACATGACGGCTGCATCGCCGTGGACAGCCAGCCGGGCAAGGGCACAAGGTTCCTGATACGGCTGCCCTTGAAGTACAACGCATAATTTTTTACCCTCCCATCATCCCTCCCGTCAAGGGAGGGAATAACCCTCACCCCTGCGGGAGAGGGCTGGGTGAGGTATTCATTTAAGGAGCATCAATCATGGAAGGCACTGCAAGGCTGCTCATCATCGACGATGAAAGGATCGCACTCAGAAATCTCGAGCACGTTATGAAGAAGGAAGGCTACGACGTGACGGGCACGCAGAGCGGGCCGAACGCGCTCAAGCTGCTCGAGGAGCAGCAGTTCGATGTAGTGCTCACGGACCTCCGCATGGAAAAGGTGGACGGCATGCAGATTCTGAAAAAGACCCGTGAGCTCTACCCGGACACGGAAGTGATCATGATCACCGGCTTCGCCACGCTCGACTCGGCCGTCGAGGCCATGAAACACGGCGCGTTCTACTATATTGCCAAGCCATTCAGGCTTGAGGAAGTGCGCAAGGTCGTACAAGAGGCGGCGCACAAGGTGCGGCTCAAAACCGAGAACCGCCATCTCAGGGATCAGCTCGATGCCTACCAGGGCAAGGTCAAGATCATCACCCAGGACCCGACCATGCAGAAACTGCTCGATACCGCGCGCCAGATCGCGCCCACGGACTGCAACGTACTCATCACGGGCGAGAGCGGCACGGGCAAGGAGCTCTTTGCGCGGTTCATCCACCTGAACAGCAGCCGCACCGGGGGACCGTTCTTCGCCGTCAACTGCGGCGCCTTTACCGAAGAGCTGTTGTCAAACGAGCTCTTCGGCCACGAAAAAGGCGCCTTTACCGGTGCGAACAACGTGAAAAAAGGGATCCTCGAAATGGCCTCGGCCGGCACGCTCTTTCTCGATGAGATCACCGAGATGCCGCCATCTATGCAGGTGAAACTTCTTCGTGTCATTCAGGAAAAGGAGGTACTGCGCGTTGGCGGCACAGAATCGCTCAACGTGGACGTGAGGTTTATTGCCGCGACGAACCGCGACATTCACGATTCGATGAAGACCGGTTCCTTCCGCCAGGACCTCTACTTCAGGCTGAACGTGGTCTCGCTCCGGATCCCGCCCCTTGCGGATCGCAAGGACGACATCCCCCTGCTCTGTTACTTTTTTTTAAAGAAATACAATCTGCTGATGAAAAAAGAAGTGGCCGAGATCCATGAGAACGTCATTGCACTGCTCATGAACTACGACTTTCCGGGAAATGTCCGGGAGTTGGAGAATATCATCGAACGCGGCGTGGCGCTCACGAATGGCAGCGTTATTGAGGCCGGCCATCTGCCCGAGGACCTGCGGGAACTCAGCATAAAGACCTTCCGGAAGAAGGAGGGCAAGATTCCGTCGCTCGATGAGCAGGAAGAGGCCTATATCAAGTGGGTGTTGAACGAGGTGGGAGGCAATAAGACGCTCGCCGCCCAGATACTCGGCATTGACCGCGTCTCGCTCTGGAGAAAATTGAAAAAATACGGGCTGGAGGTGGAATGACGCGTTTTTTTTTCGGCAGAGCTCCGGCCAATATCTTCGCCGTTCGTTCGGCAATCTCTATTTCGGCTTGACCGCAATTTTAATGATCCCACCTAGAAAATCATAATTTAACATGAACGCACGAAGATCACGAAGAAAGCCTGTTGTTTTATGAAGGTTATATCCTTTGGGTCTCTGTGTAAGATGAGCCTTTTTACGACGTTATCAATTTTTATTTCAGTTGATTTCGCGGCACTATAAATGATAAATTTACCAGGTCAAACGCGATCTTCAGAAAGAGGTGCTCAACATGCCTGTTTGGATCATTACCGTCCAGTGGCTTTCCCGCTCCATTCTTGTGCTGCTGTTCATCCTGTCGATCTGGTCCGTGGCAACAATGCTGCGCTGTTCGCGCGTGCTGCAAAAAGCTGGTGGATCGGCCAAAGGCGCACAGGACGAACAGGAGAAGACATCCCTGTGGATTGAGACACGCCAATGGGCCCTCTTTAAGGAATGGGCGTCACAGGGAGACACGCTCCATGCCGGCACTGCGCGCGTGATTTTACAGACAGCCTCGAACGATCCGTCCCAGGTCGACCGGGCGGTCAAGAGCTATCTCAGCCTGCAGCGCAGCCGTCTCGAGGAAGGGCTCACCACCCTGGCGACGCTCGGATCGAATGCCCCCTTTATCGGTCTCTTCGGCACCGTGCTCGGCATCATCCAGTCCTTCGGCGCATTGGGAGCCCATCAGACCGAGGCAGCCGACATCATGGTTGGTCTCTCGGAGGCCCTGGTTGCGACCGCACTCGGACTTTTTGTTGCAATCCCTGCCGTAGTCGCGTTCAATGTCTTTTCAAAAAGGCTAAGGAACATCATCGTCAAGTCCGAGGCGCTCAAGGATCTCTATCTTTCCAGGATCCAGGGAGGTCAATGATCATGGCATCTGACTTATTTTCATCCAACACAGAGGACGACAACCAGCCGATATCGTCCATCAACGTAACGCCCTTTGTTGACGTCGTCCTGGTCCTGCTGGTCATATTCATGGTCACTGCGCCGTTATTGATGCAGGAAAGCATCGGCGTACATCTACCCAAGGCAGCGAGTTCGGACAGAAAACTTACTTCCAAAATGGGAGTCGCGGTCACCCGGCAGGGGCAGATACTGCTGAACGGCGTGCCAGCCTCTCCGGAAGCGATCTCCGCCCGCGTCAAGGAAGCACTGCAAAGGGATCCCGAGACACAGGCGCTCATCAGCGCGGATGGAGATGCACGGCATGCCGATGTGGTTCGTGCGATCGATCTAATCAAATCAGCGGGGATGAATCGCTTTGCAATACAGATCGAAAAACAATAACGCCCTTTCTCTTGACGACCCGTGGATCGTATCGTCCGCGCTCCATGGGATCGCGCTCATCGTGATCGCAGCTGTGCTTGTGATCGGCCATCACCGGAAGCCGAATGAAGTGGACATCCAGATACTGGAAATGCCGAAACTCGCGGAGCACCCGGTTCGCGTTATCGAACCAAGGGCTCAGCAGAAAGAATCTCGCGGCCGCGAAGTCTTCGGCATCAGCCCAAGGTCCGTGACCTCAGATCAGGGGGAAGAGGTGAAGGCAGGGAACACTGTTGCCAAGGCCCCTGACCAGGAAATATTGAAACCCGGCGATCCCGACCTGCTTCCCGTTCCCTCTGAAGAGTATCTGATCACGAGCATGCCCGAGTTGAAGTCCGACGTGCGGGTCCCCTATCCTCCTGAAGCGCAAAAGCGGGGGATTCAGGGCGCTGTGATCATGAACCTGCTGATCGACGATTCGGGAAAAGTCCGGGAAGTGTCTCTGGTCGAGGGTCCCCATGCTGAGTTGAACGCGGCGGCGATGACAGCGGCCAGGGATTTTCAATTCACCCCTGCCATGATCCAGAAAAAACCGGTGGCCGTACGCATCCGGTACGTCTATCGATTTGTTTTGGAACGATAAGAGATGGACTCGTAAAAAGTCGTCATACTCGCGAAAGCGGGTATCCAGTGCACAGGTAACTCTTAAAATGACCAGTGTGTCGTGCGTCCAACACTCATTTACTTAAGCTGTCACCCTGAACCCTTCGCCGTCATTCTGAACGAAGCGTAGTGAAGTGAAGAATCTGGCTCAGGACAGGCTCCGTGAAGTGTCTTGCAACCGTCTGGGAATACAAGATTCCTCGTTGCGCTCGGAATGACAACCTCTGTAAAGAGATTTATGACGCAATGTACTAGATTCCCGTTTTCACGGGAATGACGGAAAATGAATTTTCCGGAATTTTTTGACAGTGTCATAACAGGAGCATATATCAATGTACCTAGCATTGCGTCGACGCATGCGTAAGGTTCCCTTTCTCACGGCTCGCATCGCAGGCTTGGCGAGTCTTTCCCTGCTTATGACCTGTCTCGTTCATTACGACAGTTCAGCAGAAGAACCTCCTGTCTCAGCCCCCGTATCAGAGCTGAGCTTAACGCTTAGCTCATCATTGATCTCAACGCCTACGCCAACCGTGAAGATTACCGGCTCCCTCGTGGAGCGAGGGACGAAACGTCCTCTTTCCCAGGTGAACATCTACTGCTTTCCCGCATCCCGCCCGGGAAGCTCGGTTAAGAGCACCACCGATAATGCCGGTGCATTTACGATCGAAGTTCCGGAAGGCGGCATGAAATGGATCATATCGGCATCGGGCTATAATCGTCTGGAGCTTGAAGACGAACAGCAGGCCGGAGCAATGATCAAGCCCCGCATTTTTTATCTGGAAAAGAAAACCTATCTCGCGTATGAAACCACGGTATACGGGGAAACGGAAAAAAGAGATGATAAGACCAAATCGCTTGATCAGGAGCAGTTTGCCACGGTCCCGGGAGCGAACGGCGATCCGGTCAAGGCTGTACAGAACCTCCCGGGTGTGAACCGTGCAGGAGCGTTCAGCTCCCAGATCATCATCGAAGGATCTTCCCCGAACGATACTCGCTATAACGTCGATAACCAAAACATCCCGATCATTTTTCATTTCGGCGGGCTTTCCTCGGTTGTCATGCCCGAAGCCGTGGACCATGTGGATTACCTTTCCGCCGGTTTCGGACCCGAATTCGGTCAAACCATCGCCGGTCTCGTAAATCTGACGGTAAAAGATCCACAGACAGACCGTACTCACGGCTTTATCTTTGCCGACACCATGAATGCAGGCGGCATGGTAGAAGGCCCGATCAACGATCATTCTTCCTGGTTGTTCGGGATGAGACAAAGCTACATCGGCTATGTGTTGCGAGCCGTTGTGGGCAAGGATAATAAGGACTTTAATTTAACTGCGGTGCCCGAGTACAGGGACATCGTTCTGGAATACAAAAACCAGCTCTCGCCTGACGATACGTTCAAGATCGTCACCGTCGGCTCGCAGGATACCTTCGCATTTCTGCTCAAACATCCGGTTGACGAGGACCCCGCCGTCCGGGGGAACTTTAATCTCGACACAAAATTTTTCCGGATCATTCCCGAGTATACGCATCGTTACAGTTCCGATGCAATCGCACGGATGAGCCTGGGTATCGGCAAGGATTGGGTGCTGTTCGATCTGGGGGACCTGTATGTGCATACCGATCAGACCGCGCTGACCGGCAGGGCTGAGATCGAAGACCAGGTCACCAAATTCTGGAAAAGTTTCGTCGGGATGGACTTTCAGTATTACCGGACAACGGTCAAGTATCAGCTGCCGATCGTTTACAGCCAGGGAGGCATCGCGAGTCCTATCGATCCTAACAATCTCGCCGTGGTCTCAAAAAGCTATGACTCCGACTTCGCGGGACTGTACTGGAGAAATGTGCTGCATGAGCAGTATTCACGGTGGAGCTTCATTCCCGGCATACGGGTGAGTTATTTTAATATGACCAACGAAGTCCTGCCTGAACTCCGCGTCGCCGTCCGGTACGCCGTCGACCACAGCCTGACCCTGCGTGCATCAGCAGGTTTATATAATCAAGCGCCGCCAGTGCAGAACCTCGACAAGACCTATGGTAATCCCGATCTCACGTCGCAGCGGGCCATTCATTATACAGCAGGGTTTGAAAAGGATTTCCGCGAGGGTTCTGCGAGTGGCTGGTCCCTCTCGAGCGATCTATTCTACAAGCATGTATATGATCTCGTGGCGCGCACGACAGCCATGATAAGCCCATCCAGGCCGCTATACTTTGACAACTCCGGATACGGCCACATATACGGCCTGGAGTTGATGGGGAAATATATGTCAACAACCTGGCAGGGATGGATCGCCTATACGCTTTCCCGAAGCAGACGAGGGGATGCCCAGACGCCCGAAACCATCTCTCAATATGACCAGACCCATCTGCTCACCGCCGTTGGAGAACGGCAACTGGGCCGCAATTGGATGCTCTCGGTCCGGGTGCGCTACACTACAGGCAACCCCTACACGCCGATCGTCGGCGCCTCCTATGATGTCAATAATGATGTCTATGCTCCGGTCCGTGGGGATATTTATTCCCAGCGCATGGGCGCTTTTTTCCAGGCTGACGTGAGGTTCGATAAAAAATGGGTGTATGACCGCAGGATCCTTACCGGCTATCTCGACATAGAAAATATCACGAATCAAAAAAACGCCCAGGAGATCCGGTATTCTTATAACTATCAGCAATCGGAAAAAGTTACCGGGCTGCCGATATACCCGACGCTCGGCATAAAGCTGGAGTTTTGATCTAATATATAGATAAGAAATTATTAAAATCTTTTTTTTGACAGGATAACAGGATTAACATGATGAGACGAGGCAACTGATGTTATCAGATTTTATCCTGTAATCCCGTCAATAAGTTTTAAATCCGGTTTGTCCTCGTTAGGGAGAACTGCCATGAAGGTGTCTGCTGCACGATTTGGTCTTGCTTTCATCCTGATTATCATGATGACGAATTGCGGCAGAAATGACCTGCCGAAATATCAGGCACTCGGCGATCTGCGCATATTGACGATCGTCGTGAGCAGTCCCGAGGTCAACCCCGGAGACACGGTTACCTTCACACCGGTCCTGAGCGATCTCAATGGTCAGGGCCGGCCGATCAAGTTTGCAGTCCAGGCGTGCGTCGACCCGGGCGTGGCCAATGGAGCGGACCCGACGTGCCCGAATCCCGATCCCGTAAGCATACAGACCGGTACCATTACGATCCCCGCAGGCGCAAGCCAGACATATACCGGCCCGGTTGCGCCATTCTCCCTGACCATGCCTGATGCCAATACGATTTTCGCCAATAGAAGCCCTGCGGACAAGTACAATGGAGTGATCTACCTTGTGCAGTATAATATCAGCGTCCCGGATGGTCCGGCCATCAATTCTTTCTTGCGGGTCTTTGTGTCGGACGCGACGACGAAAACGCAGAAGAACCAGAATCCCTCGATCACGTCAGTGGATCTGAACGACAGTCCCATTCCGGACACGATCCCGATGCCGGCCTCAGATTCGAATTTTCGCGTGATTTCGCCGGTAAGTTCCTCGGAGACCTACCAGGTCATGCAAAACGACGGAAGTTTCCTGACGCGCACAGAGGAAATGCTCAACACCTGGTTTGTTTCCGACGGGGCGTTTGATTTCAGCAGAACTACCGGCAGCACCGAGAATCTGTGGGCCCCTCCGGGTTCAAAACCTTCGAATCGCGGCATGGTCATCCTCGTCGTTACGCGCGACGGACGCGGAGGATCCGCGTTCCGGAAAATTGAAATGAATTAACAGTGATTGCATTGCACTCTTTGTTACGGCGTACACAGAATCAAATAGAATACCTTATCTACAGCACTGACATCTCATAAAAAAGTCATCTAACTATGCACTCATTCTGCGTGCGCAGTTAGATCAACTTAATAAATGGTTATCTGTTAAATTTGAGGCGCTTGATGTTCCATCTGAAATATTTTAAACCTCACATATTCGCACCTCCAATTTTTCGAGCATGTCATACGGGGAATATAGACAAACTACGGCGATTACTCTCAAAAGGTGTAAATGCTAATATTCGTGAAAACGATGGATTAACACCTCTTATGGTTGCGGCATTGCGAGGTAAAAAGGCGGCAGTCAAAATACTTATAGAACACGGGGCAAACGTCAACACCTGGGATAATGCCGGCAATACTCCCTTGATATTTGCATCGATGAACACGAGCAGATGGATACAGGGTTTTCAAATGTATCATAACTACTGGATGAGCAGACCCGCATATCCGGATCCAAGTCAAAATGAATTCATAAACATCCAGTATTCGGAAACCGATCAAGATCAATATACTGGGGTTGCGAGAAAACTCATTAACGCGGGTGCAGACGTCAATGCAATAAGCACTCAATACTGGACCCCGCTTATGTATTCTGCCTTTTCTGGAAATAATAAGATGACAGAGCTGCTTCTTCTCAACGGGGCAAAAATAGAGGCAAGAAATTCTGATGGACTGACACCGCTAATGCTGGCAGTTTTACGAGATAAATCTAGTGCAGTGAGTATATTGATTGAACATGGCGCTGATGTAAATGCAGAAGATCGCGATGGTGATGATGTTATGCTGATAGCATCATATAAAAAGAACGCTCGTATCATTCAGCTATTGAAGGATTGCGGAGCAAAAAGTGAGGTCACTATCTGTCGCCGCAAGAGTAAATGATAATAACAAGTCGTTCGGGTCCCACGCTCTACGGCGCGGGACTCAATTCGTCGTTAAATTCATTTTTTCATCACTTCGTGAACAAAAACTCCGCCACGTACAGGAGCAGCAGCACGAACCATCCGCCGAGGATGACGAACTCAATGGTCGCCCGGTAGGACACGCTGAAGTTCTCCGTGGCCATGGTGTACACATCCTCAAGGGTGTCGAGCTTTTCCTTGATCTCGGCCTTCCAGCTGTCCAGGTGAAATTTCTTTGAGATCAGCGTATAGAGCTTCGCGGAATACCAGTCTCCGATCAGCTTGATGTTCCGCTCCACGGCCTCTGATTCCAGAATGGACTGTGTCCGGATCTCGATGATCTCCCTCACGATTCTCCTCACCTCCCGGGAGCGAATGACCGGGAACTTCCTGGGCGTTTTAACGAGGCGAAGGGTCTTTTCGAGCCGTTCATCGAGGTCGTAGTCGAGGATCCTCGATTTCAGGAGCTGGAGATTCGCGATCTCGAACAGTTCTATGTTGCTGTCAAAATCGCCGGAAGAGTCGAAGATAAAGGCGCCGTCCCAATCCACGATGGTGATGTCATCCTTGCCGTATTTCAGGTAGGTCGAAAGCGTGGACTGCACCTCCTCCTCGTCGAGCGCGATCCGTTCGTTCTTGAGGAACGCCGCGATCGTGTCCCCGTACAGGGACAGATACACTTCGGGATCGCCAGTGTAAGCCGAAATGCAGTACACGCTGTACTCTTCATCGAACTTCGGATCGCAGCCGAAATCTCCGAGGATTTTCCGGCATTCATTGATAAGACTTCGTTTGAACTCCAGGGTGGTGTTGGACAGGATGTCATCCATATCCAGCGAAGCTTCGACAACAACCACGTCCGGCAGATATGCCTTGACGACAAACCCCACCTCGATGCCGTCCACCCGCCGTTTTTCTATTTTAATGATCTTCTGTTTCGGGATGACGTCCGGATAGCTCGGGCCGCTCTTCAGGGTCCTGCTCTCGACCACCTCGGAGGCCTCGAGGTTCATGCCGGTTTCGCCGAAAAGGAACACGACGAGTTTTCCCGGGATAGGCTTTGTTTCTGGTTGCATAACGTTCCTTTTGGGAAATTACTTCTCCGGCACTTCAGGTGAATAAGAAAAATGTTCGACAGTAATAGCCTGGTACCCGAACACGATCAGCGAAACAAGACCCCATGCCAATCCCACGACCACGCTGCCGTCAATGATCCCCCGCCAGGGCTGTTCCAGAAGCCGGACCAGGACAACAAGGACGATGATCCCGGCGGTAACCGAGATGGACACGATCTGCCGTCTTTTCGGCGCATGAAAATACGCCATGCAGAACAACGGCGCGAAAACCGCGTGCAGCGCGTTCGGATGATCCCTGAGATGACGCGCACGAGCTGCCACCCGGGGAGAGAACCCCAGTTGGAACGCCCGGTAGCCCTCGGCATAGGCCATGAAAAATAGCATGAGCGCGAAAGACAGCCAATGATACCAGGACCAGTCGTAGGTAAAAGCGTCGATCGCCAGCGGCGTCAGCCGGTATATTGCGCTGCCGAGCAGCAGGGCGACCCCCGCAAGCCCCCAAAATGCCCCGAAAACACCCATCAGAGATAGCATCCCTTTCCTATAAAAGATTCTGATTTAACTCTGCGTACTCCGCGTGCTCTGCGAGAGACGCCCTTTTGGTTCAGTCTTGTCCTGTTAGGTTACATCAACTGTACTGGAAAACCGGATTCAGGTCAAGG
>Ga0210377_10001601_pt1 | contig 20570 bp, 14 predicted proteins | sample PLM4_65_b1redo_FD_155480 | JGI IMG/M metagenome (GOLD analysis project Ga0210377, IMG submission 155480) | Groundwater sediment microbial communities from an aquifer in East River, Colorado, USA - PLM4_65_b1 redo | ecosystem: Environmental > Terrestrial > Soil > Riparian zone | place: USA: East...
CCGCGAGCGGAATCGCGGCGACCGCGATCAGCGTGAGACGCGCGTTCTGCACGAAGACGAAGAGCACGAGCGCGGCGAGCCCCACGCCGATCGCGATCGCGTCGCGCGCCCCGCTCACGGAGTCGCTGACGAAGCGCGCTTGATCGTAGAAGGGGGTCCAGCGCACGCCCGGTGGCAGCAATTTCGCGCCGTCCCGCACGAGCGAATCCACGCCTGCGGAGATGGCGACCGTGCTCGCCGACGGCTGGCGGATGATGCTGACGAGCACCGCGTCCCCCCCGTCCGCGGTCGCGCGCGTGTAGGAGACCGCCTCCGCGACGCTTAGCTCGCCCAGATCCGCGAGCGCGGCGGGCGGACCGGTCGGGACGGGCACCGAGATCCGCGCGAGCTCATCCAGCCCGTGGACCCGGCCATCCACGAGCGCGAGGTAGAGCTCGTGGTTGCGCTCGGTCAGGCCCGCGGAGAGCACCTGATTGCCCTCGCGGACCGCCGCGACGACGTCGGCAGCGGACAGACCTCGACCCTGGAGCGCGCGCGCGTCGAGCCGAACCTGGAATTCCCGGCGGCGACCGCCGGTGATCTGGACCTGCGACACCCCGGGTATGCGGACGAGCGCGGGCTTCAGCGTGTACTCGGCCAGATCCCAGAGATCGGCCTGCGAGAGCGAGTCCGACGCGAGCGCGTAGCCCTGGATCGGGAACACGGACGTGTTCATCCACTCCACGTCCAGGCGCGTGTCCGCGGGCAGGTCGGGACGGATGCGCTGGGCCTCCGCCTGCACGCGCTGCAGCGCCACTTGCATATCCGTGCCCCAGGCGAAGTGCGCGGAGATCTCCGACGAGCCGCGCGAGGTCGTGGACCGTACGAGCTCGGTCCCCGGCACGCGGAGGATCGCCTCCTCGAGGGGACGCGTCACCGTCGGCATCATCTGTGCCGCGGGCTCCTCGCCGACGTCGGCGATCAGCTTCACGATCGGAAACGTGACCGACGGGAAGATCGCCGATGGCATACGCGAGATCGTGTAGGCCCCCGCTGCCGCCAGAATCGCGAGCAGCGCCATCACGGCGCCCGCGCGGCCGCGCGCGCCGGCGGATCCGCTCACGACTCGACTCGCACCCGAGCGCCCTCAGGCAGCCCCACCTGGCCGGAGACCGCGACGCGCGCGCCGGCCTGAAGCTCGGCCGCCTGCACTTCGAGCGAGTCACCCTGCGCGGCTGGCGTCGTCACGAGGATCCAGTGTGCCGTGCCTTCAGGCGTGATGACCGCCACGCGGGAGACCCCCGTCACGTCGTCGCGGAGGACCGCGGACGCGGGCACGATCAGGACGTCGCGATGCTCGCCGACCTTGATCCGCGCCGTGCCGAACAAGCCGACGCCCAGGTCGGGGCGCGCCGGCGCAAAATCGATGCGCACGGGCGCATTCATGCTCTCGGCCGACGCGCTCGGTTGCACGCCGCGCACCACGCCGGCGAGCGCCGTCGGCTCGGCCGTGATCTCCACGGCGGCGGGCTGGCCGCGCCCGACGCCGCGCAGCTCGCTCTGCGGGATCCGGACGACGAAGGCCACCGAGGAGGAATCGGCGACCGTGGCGATCTCGGCGCCTTCCGACAAGAAGTCCCCGGCGTTCGCGGCATGCGAGAGCACCACGCCCGCGGCCGGAGCGCGCAGGCGCTGGCGCACCAGACCGGCTCCCGCCAGCTCGAGCGCGCGCTCCGCGTCGAGCCGCTCCTGCGCCGTTCTCGCGGCGGCGAGCATCGCGCGGGCGCCCTCGCGCTCCGCATCGCTGCTCTGCGCGACGATCGAGCCGATCAGGCCCCCCTTCGCAACCGCGTCTCCGTCGGCGACGTCGAGCGACTCGAGGCGACCGGTGAACGGCGCGCGGATGTGCACCTCGCGCAGGGCTTGCGTCCAACCCGTTCCCGACACGCTGAGCTCGATCGTGCCGCGCACGACTTCCGCGACACGGACCGGTGTCGTGGACTCGAGCTCCGTCTCGAGCGGCGTCGGCGTCTCCGCTCGGGCGCCATCATCGGCTCGGCCCGAGCAGCCGAGCAGGACTGCGAGCGCGAGCAACGCGAGCTTCACGGCGTGCCCCAACGGATGAGCTCCGCGTCGGCCAGGCGGTAGCGGAGCACCGCCTCGGCGTGCGCCTGGCTGGCGGCGATCCAGCCGTCGTAGGCGTCGAGCACGTCGAGCGCCGTGCCTACACCGCCGCGGTACAGGCTCTCGGTCTGGAGATATGAATCCCGCGCGGTGTCGACCGTGTGCGCCCGCGCGGTCACCTCTTGGAACAGACTGCGCAGGCCGACGACGGCTCGCTGCCACGCGAGCCGCGCGCCCCGCTTCGCCACGCTCACCCGCGCAACGGCCGCCTTCTCCGCGAGCGCCCCTTGGCTGAGGCGGCTGCGATACACGCCCGCGTCCCAGAGCGGCAGGTTGACGGACAGGACGAGCTCACCGCCCCAGCCTTCGCCGGTGTTCAGCAGCGCGAGCTTCGAGCGGCCCCACACGGGTTCTGCGCCTGCGTCCGCGAGAAGTGAGATCTGCGGGAGCCGGTCCGCGCGGATCGCGGTCGCGTTCGCGCTCGCCGCGCGCGCCGCGGCATCGGCTTGCGCGACCTCGGGCGCGGAGAGCCACGGCTCGGCAAGCGACGAGGCGATCGGCGTTTCAGGCGGCGCCAGCGGAGCCAGCGCAAGCTCGGCGTCCGGCGTCCGCCCCATGAGCTCGTTCAGCTCGAGCTTCAGCTCGTCGCGGCGGCGCTCGGCGTCCGCGACGTCGGCCTCGCCCTGGCCGAGTCGCAGCTGTGTTTTCGAGAGATCGGCGGCCACACCCTGTCCGCCCGCTCGCCGCACCTCGACCAGCGACCGGTAGCTGAGCAGCCGCTCGATGCCCGCTCGGCGGAACGCGAGCTCTTGCTCGACCGCAAGGACCGCGGCGAAGAGCGAACGCACCTGGCGATCCAGGTCCAGCTCGGCCTGGTGGTAGCCGGCGCGCGCGTCGTCCGCCGCGGCGACGCTGCTCGCCACGCCGGCACGAAGACGGCCGCCGTCGTAGAGGGGGACCTGTGCGACGAGCTGCGCTCGGGCATCGCTGCTGGCATATCTGCCCGGGAAGCCCGTATGGACGTCTCCGTCGAACGCGACCGACGGGAGGCGTCGCCCCTTCGCCTCGTCCACCGCCGCTGTCGTGCGTTCGGCATCCAGCCGCGCGACGGGCAGCACGGCGTTCGCGCGCCGCGCTTCGCGCAGCGTTTCGTCGAGCGTCATCGCGGGCTCAGCCGCGGCTGGACGCGGCGAGACTCCGGCGAGGGTCAGTGCCAGCACGAGCGCGATTCCTCTGGAGTTCATGCCACGTCAGCCTGCTCGGCTTTCCGGACGCTACGGATCGGATCGGCGCGCGAGCAGCGAATCGGCCGTCGGCTGCGAGTAGACCGCGCTCGCCGACTGGTAGAACGCGATCGCCTGCTCGACGCGGTCGCCGGCGACGCGCTTCGCGACCGGAGCCTGTCGGCCGTCCGCCTCGACGCGGTACACGTCGACGTGTCGGCCCGGCGACAGGACCGTGAGCAGGCCGTCCTTCAAGTAGCCGAGCCGCTGGTACGTGCCGAGCAATGCGCGCGCGTCCTGCGGCGGCGTGGCGAGAATGTCGCGCCCGAAGAACCGGCTCGTGTAGCTGAAGCCGAGCAGCTCGAAGAGCGTAGGCCCGAGATCGATCTGGCTCGCGAGCGTGTCGACGCGCTGCGCGGCGATCTGGCCCGGCGCGTAGACGATCATCGGGATGTGGTACTGGTCGACCGGGATGTCGAGCTCGCCCGCGCTGCCTGCGCAGTGGTCGGCGACGATCACGAAGACGGTGTCCTTGAACCAGGGCTCGCGGCGCGCGCTCTCGACGAGCTGGCCGATCGCGAAGTCGGTGTACTTCACGGCGCCCGCGCGGCTCTCGCCCGACGCGATGTCGATCCGACCTTCGGGGTAGGTGAACGGCCGGTGGTTCGACGTCGTCATCACGAACGACAGGAACGGCTCGCCGGCCGCGTACGAGCGATTCGCCTCGCGCAGCACGCGCCGGAACACGAACTCGTCGGCGACGCCCCAGGCATTCGCGAACTCCGCTTCGTCCGGTGCGAGCTCGCTGCGGTCGATCACGTCGAAGCCGTTGCCGCCGAAGAACGCGCCCATGTTGTCGAAGAACGCGTAGCCGCCGTAGAAGAACCGCGTGTGATAGTCGTGGTCGCGGAACACGCTTCCGATCGAGAAGAGGTCCGCGTTGTTCGGGCGCTTCACGATCGAGTAGCCGGGTGTCGGCGGCACCGAGAGCGTGACCGCTTCGAGACCGCGCACGGTTCGTGTGCCCGTGGCGCGCAGGTTCGTGAAGAGCAGGCTCTCCCCCGCGAGCCGGTCCAGATTCGGCGTCAGGCCATCCGGGTTTCCGAACGTGCCGAGGAACTTCGCCGACAGGCTCTCGACGACGATGAGCACGACGTTGAGCCGCCGCTCGGGGCGCCCCGCGCGAACCTCGCGCGTCAGGCTCGTCGGGTCGTCCACCTCGAAGGTCGCGCGCGGCTCGGCGAGCAGCGTGCGCAGCTCGCGCGACGCAGCGTCTGGTTCCGTCGTGACGTAGAAGGGCGCGTAGTCGAGCTGGTTGTTCCGGAAAGCGGAGAAGAGGGTGTAGAGGCCGTTGGCCGCCAGCTCGTTGCCGAAGCGGTCCTCCGCCACGCGCGGCAGCGCCGTACCCGTGAGCGCGAAGCACGCGATCGGCGCCGCGATGAAGCACGCGGCGGGGCCGAGCCGGCCGCGCAGCGTGCTCGTGCTCGCAAAGGATCGCTCGAGTGCCGGACGCAAGGCAGCGGCCCAGGCGATCACCGACGACGCGAAGATCACAGCGAGGACGGGCAGAACCGGGTACGACTCCCAGATGTTGGCGAGCACCTCGCGCGTGTAGACGAGATAGTCGACGGCGATGAAATTGAAGCGCGCGGAGAACTCACCCCAGAAGAACCACTCGGCCGTCGCGGCGAAGATCAGCACGAACAGACCGCTGATCGCCAAGCCGTGGGCGATCAGGCGGACGGCGCGCGTGCGATACAGCCGATCCGGAACCAGGAGAACCAGCAGCGCGAAGGGCGCTGCGGCGTAGAGCGCAGTGATCAGGTCGAAGCCGAGTCCCGCGCCGAAGATTCGCGCCAGCATGCCGGCGGACGGCGTGAATTCCGCAAGCGCACGCACCAGCAGGGCGATGCGTGAAAGGGTCGCGATCGCGACGAACGCGAGCAGGAACGCATAGAGTGGACCGAAGCGTGTGCGCAGAGCGATCAAGCTGCACCTCGTCGTGGAGCACCGCGCGCCGACTGCCTATGGATATCGGCATTGAAGCGCCGTGGCTCTGAGCGAGCAGTGAGCCGTGGATGAGAAGGGCTTAACTCGCAGCGGCGTCGGGCAGTGGCAGCTCGAGCACGAAGAGCGCGCCCCCGGGGGAGCTGGCCGTGAGCTCGCCGCCGTGCCCGAGAGCGATCGCGCGCGCGATCGCCAGCCCGAGCCCGACCCCGCCGTCAGCGCTGGCTCCGGTCGTGTAGAAGCGCTCGAAGACGCGGTCGAGCATGTCCGGGGGGATGCCGGGTCCGGAGTCCGCCATGGCCAGCCGGGCGCGGTCTCCGTGCACGCCGACCGCCAGCTCGACTCGCCCGCCTCGCGGCGTGTGCCGCAGCGCGTTATCGATCAGGTTCACGATCACCTGCCGGATCTGGGCCGGATCCGCGTCGACCTCGACGGGCGCTCCGGAGAGCTCGAGCGAGACGCCGCGATCCTCGGCCAGGATGCGCAGGTACTCGACCAGCGAGCGCGCCAGCGCGAACAGGTCGATTCGCTCGAGCTTCAGGTGATCGTCCGGCCGGGTCTCGAGCTTCTCCAGCAAGAGGAGCTGGTTCACGAGGCGCGAGAGGTCGTCGACCTGCTCGATCGTCGCGCCGAGTGTCTCGGCATCGGCGCCTTCGGCGCGCGCCACCTGCAGCTCGAGCGTGCCGCGAATCGCCGTGAGGGGCGTGCGCAGCGCGTGGCCGACGTCGGCCGTGAGGCGGCGCACGCGCAGCGCCTCGTCGCGAACCCGGCCGAACAGATCATTCAAGACGGCGGCGAGACGATCGACCTCGTCGCCGGAGCCCGTGCGCGGCAGGCTGCCGTCGGGCAGCGCGCCGAGCGAGCGCGCGCGCGCCGCGATCTCGGCGAGCGGGCGCAACGCGCGCGCGGCGACCCACCAGGCCACGAACGTGCCGAGCGCCGCGATCAACACGAGTGACGTGAGCAGGTTGCGCCGCAGGATCCAAAACCAGTGCTGCACTTGCTCCAGGCTGAACGCGATCCGCACCTGCCACGGGCCGCTGCGCGTCTCGAGCGCGCGGATGTGCCGCGCTCCGCTTCGGCTGCGCGGGTGTACGGCCTCCCAGATCCGCGGCGCGCTGCCTTCGTCGAGCGGCATTGCGCCCGGCAACCCGGTCGCCGGCACGTTCGCGCTGCTCGCGACGAGTACGCCGTCAGCCCGGCGCACCTCCACGAAGAGCTCGCCGGCGCGGCTGTGCAGCAGCACGGCTGACTCGATCCAGCTCGCGAGGCTGATCTTGCCGAGCTGGGTGAGGACTTCGGCGAGCTCTTCCTTCAGCTCCTGGTCGATGTCCGCGCGAAAGCCCCGTTCGAAGCGATTGAGCGCGTACAGGTTCTGCAGCGCGGCCAGACCGATCACGACCGAGATCACGGCGAGCGCGACGCGCAGCCGGATGCTGATCGTCACGGCGTCGCCGTGAGCACGTAGCCGACGCCCCGGCGCGTGTGGATGAGCTTGGTTCCGAACGGCTCGTCGATCTTCCGGCGCAGGTAGCGGATGTAGACGTCGATCACGTTGGAGAAGCTGTCGAAGTTCATGTCCCAGACGTGCTCCGAGATCATCGTGCGGGTCACCACCTCGCCGGTGTGCCGCGCGAGATACTCCAGAAGCGCGAACTCCTTCTGGGTCAGGTCGATCCGTACGCCGGCGCGCTCGACCTTGCGCGAGAGCAGATCGATGTGGAGGTCATCGACCCTGATCAGGCTCGGGCGGGCGCTGCCGCGGCGCAGGAGCGCGCGCACGCGCGCGAGCAGCTCGGCGAAGGCGAAGGGCTTGGGCAGGTAGTCGTCGGCGCCGACGTCGAGCCCGCGCACGCGGTCGTCGACCTCGTCGCGCGCGGTCAGCACGAGCACCGGCGTCGCGCGACCCGCCGCGCGCAGCTCACGCAGCACCGACAGGCCGTCGCGCTTGGGCAGCATCAGGTCGAGCACGATCGCGTCGTACGGATGCACGAGCGCGAGGCCGAGGCCCGTCTCGCCGTCCTCGGCGGCGTCGACGACGAAGCCGGCCTCCCGGAGGCCGCGCTCGAGGAAGCTGCGCACGCGCAGCTCGTCTTCGACCACCAGGACGCGCATCGCCGCGGAGATTAGCGGCCGACCGCGGCCCGCGCAGCGCGTGTGCGGCCAGGCGATAGAATCCGGGGTGCGTGACGCGGCTGCTCATTCTGCTCATTGCAGGCATCGCCCGCTTTGCCTCGGCGGGCGCGGCTGTCTATGTCCCGCCCGCGTGCCCGGAGCCGCGCGCTGGCGCTTCCGACGACGAGCTGCTGCGCTGCTTCGCACCCGTAATCGTCGCTTCCGGCATCGAGCAGTCCTACAACCGAATCGGATCGCTCGTGCTCGAGCGGGGATCGTTTGGCGGTTTGGACGCGCGCGTCGATCCCGACGTGCCCGCGCTCTACACCGAGGTGCGTCCGGACATCGTCGGCCAGGAGATGGTTCTTCAGCTCGTCTACCGCCTGAACTTCGAGAAGATCCCCCTTCGCCTCTCGCGGTACTTCTTCGAGGCGCACCGGAACGCCGGGCTGTTCGTGATCGTGACGCTCGACGCGCGCGACTTCCGGCCGCTCTTTCTCACCACCGTCCACGGCTGCGGTTGCTACGCGGCGGTGCTGCCGACCCGGAACGTGCCCCGCGCTGCGCTGCCGCCGGGCTGGCCGGTCGACGAGATCCGGATCTACGGCCAGACCTTGCCGGCGATTCTAGACGCCCAGGGCGCCGCTCGACGCCCCGTCATCACACTCCAAGCCGAGAGCCACCGCGTGGTCGACGTGCGCTTTGCGGGCACGCTTCCCGAGGGGAGCGCCATAACCCTTCCGCTCGTTCCGATGGCGCGGCTGCGCGACATGCCGGTCAGCGGCGGCGCGGATGGCGAGCGCGCGTCGGTCTTTCACGACACCTGGCCCGCGCGCGGGCATCTGCGCGGGGCCTGGAACCCGCTCGAGGGGCTCTCGATCTTCGGGATCGTCTCGCTCGATCCGATGGTCGGCATGGACAAGGACTTCGGCGACCCCACGCAGACGGGTACCGAGTTCTACACGATGCTCACGCCCTGGCGACAGAGCGCTTCGCGCCTCGATCGCTTCGATCGGCTGCTTCGCGAGCTCGGCTTCGACCCCGACACGCTCTGGTGACGGCCACTCGGCTGGCTTGGATCCCGTCGCTGCGGGATACTGCGCGCCATGGATGGGGCGGGCAGAGGTGCCGGGCTGATCGTCGCGCGCGTGCTCGTGGGGCTCGGGCTGCTCGCCGCGACGGTGTGGGTCCTGCAGCCCTTCCTCGTGCCCGCAGCTTGGGCCGCGATCGCGGCGTACGTGACCTGGCCGATCTATGCGCGTCTGCGCGCGTGGACGAAGCGTCCGGCTCTCACCGCCGGGCTGATGACGTTTCTGCTCGCGGCGATCGTCGCGATCCCGGTGGGCTGGCTGCTCGTCGTTCTGGCGACGGAGGCAACGGGAGTTGCGACGCGACTGCAGGAATGGGCGGCGCAGGGCGCGCCGGCTCCAGAGTGGGTGACCACGCGGCCGTGGCTGGAGGTCCGCGTGCAGGAGCTGCGCGAGAGCCCGCTCTTCGGCCACGAGGCGCTCGGCGAGTGGATCGGCCGCTACGGCAGCGATCTGTCGGTTCGCGCGGTCGCGCTCACCGGCGGCATCGCGCGCAACCTGTTCGAGTTCATGATCACGACGGTCGTGCTCTTCGCGTTGTATCTGGACGGCGAGCGCATCGGCGCGCAGGTGCGCCGCCTGGCCACGCTGCTCCTGCCGAGCGACGACCCGGGACTGATCGATCACGTCGGCGAGATCGTGCGCGCGGTCGTCTTCGGTCTGCTCGGCACCGCGATCGTCCAGGGCGTGCTCGCGGGCATCGGCTTCTGGGTTCTGGACGTGCCCTCGGCGGTCTTTCTCGGCTTCGCGACCGTGCTGACGGCGCTCCTGCCCGGCGGCCCGGCGCTGATCTGGGGCGGCACATGCGTCTGGCTCTATGCCGAGGGACGTGTGGGCGCGACGATCGGGCTCGGGCTCTACGGCGCGCTCGTCGTCAGCACCGTCGACAACGTCCTGCGGCCGATCCTGATCAGCGGCTCGACGAGCATTCCCTTCATGCTGGTCTTCCTCGGCGTGCTCGGCGGGCTCGTGAGCCTGGGCCTGCTCGGCATGTTCGTCGGGCCCGTGCTGCTCGCGGTCGGCTTCGGCCTGCTGGCGGAGTTCCCGGCGCGCTATTCGTCCGCGCGCGACGCCTGAATGCGACGCGGCACGAAGCCGAGGCGATAGGCCGAGTGCAGGTACTGCGCGAGCATGCGATCGCTGTTGAAGAACGAGCCGTTGATCGAAATCGCGCTGCGCATGACGCGATGGAATCGCTCGGGGGTGTCGTAGAAGCACGGCATCACGACCTGCTCGAGCTTGTCGTAGAGAGCGCGCGCGTCGGCGGCGGTGTCCTCGGCGTGCACGCTGTCTCGCGCGCATGGCTCCTCTCCGATCGACCAACCGGTCTGGCCCTCGACGTGTCCCTCGATCCACCAGCCGTCGAGGATCGACAGGCTCGGAACTCCGTTCACCGCCGCCTTCATCCCGCTCGTGCCCGAGGCCTCGAGCGGTGCGAGCGGCGTGTTCAGCCAGAGGTCGGAGCCGGCGCACAGCATCCGGGCCAGCCCCATGTCGTGGTTCGCCAGATAGGCGACGGGGACCTGGCCGCGCAGCGCGTGAGCGATCTCGTGCAGCTCGCGGATGATCTCCTTGCCGTCGGCGTCCTTCGGGTGCGCCTTCCCCGCCAGCACGATCTGCAGCTTGCCGCGCTCCGCGGCGATCTTGCGCAGCCGCTCCAAGTCGTGGAAGACGAGCGTCGCGCGCTTGTAGGCGGTCGCGCGGCGCGCGAAGCCCAGCGTGAGCGCGTTCACGTCGAAGCCCGCGTTCGACTCGCGATTCACGAAGTCGACGAGCTGTCGCTTGGCCTCGAGGTGCGCGGCCCAGATCTCGTGGCACGGAATGCGGATCGCGTAGCGCAGGGAGAGCGAGTCGCGCCGCCAGTCGGGCAGCCACGTGTCGAAGAGCGCCTGCATCGGCGGCGAGGCCCAGGTGCGCACGTGCACGCCATTCGTGATCGCGTGCACCTTGTAGTCCGGGAAGAGGTCGCGCGAGACCTCCCAGTGACTCATCGCGACGCCGTTCACCCAGCCCGAGCCGCGCAGGGCCAGGTCGGTCATGTTGAGCTCGCGTTGCTTCGTGAACAGCTCGAGCCAGCGCGTCGCGCGGGGTCCCAGCACGCGCTCGACGGCCTCGCCTGCGAACTTGTCGTGGCCCGTCGGTACGGGCGTGTGCGTGGTGAAGACGCAGGTTTCACGTACGGCATCGATCTGCTCCTGGGTGATCGATGCGGTCGAGCCCGGCGCCGCCACGCGCTCCTCGAGCAGCGCCAGCACGATCAGCGCCGCGTGGCCTTCGTTCAGGTGATAGCGGACGAGCTGGTCGTGACCGAGCGCGCGCAGCATCGCGATGCCGCCGAGCCCGAGCACGGCCTCCTGCGCGAGTCGGTAGTCGTCGCCGTCGCCGTAGAGCGCGTCGGTCAGGCGCCGGTCCGACGGCGTGTTCTCCGGCAGGTCGACGTCGAGCAGATACACCGGCACCTCGTATCCGCTCACACCTCTCACGCGGTAGCGCCAGCAGGCCACCGCGAGCTTGCGGCCGAGCACGTCGATCGAGATCCGTGCGTCGAGCTTCTCGAGGAAGTCGTCGATCGGCCAGGACACTGGCGCCTCGCGCTGTCGGCCCTCGTCGTCGATGTGCTGGTGGAAGTAGCCGGCACGGTGCAGGAGGCTGACGGCGACCATCGGCAGCTCGAGGTCGGCGGCCGAGCGGATCGTGTCGCCGGCCAGGACCCCGAGCCCCCCGGCGTAGGTCGGGATCGACGCCTCGAGGCCGATCTCCATCGAGAAGTACGCGACCAGGGGCGGCAGGCTCATGACTCCATGTCTCCGTGCGCGTGGGGGACGATCACGCCCATCGGGCTGCGCCGGCCGGCGAGCGCGTCGAGCTCGTCGGCCGTGAGCCACTCCGCGGGATCGTTGCCTCGCGCGCGCGCGAGCGCCTCGAGCGCGTGCGCGAAGCTCGCGCGATTCACGAAGAGCAGCCCGTCGGTGGTGAGCGTCCCGCCGCGTGAGAGATAGCCGAGCCAAGCACTGCGCGCGCCCGTGTGCAGCGGTGCGAGCGCGCCGAGCATCGGCTCGGGCCGGGTGTGGGTGACGAAGACGCGATGCGGTGCGCTCGCGGGGAAGAGCGCGGCGATGCGCTCGGCCGGCGTGACGTGCGCTGCCTCGCGCTCCGAGCGCGGCGCGCGCAGCCGCCCGGGCTCGAGCACGCAGATCACGCGGTGCGGCACGCCGCGCTCCGCCAGCCTTCGCGCGGCGCGCAGGACGGCATCGAGCTGATAAGCGCCGATCGCCACGAGCAGCGCGTCGGCCTGCTCGCGCCGGAAGCCTGCCCAGGCGAGCTCAGCGGCGCCGTCGCGCAGCAGCGCGCGCGCCTCCTCGGGCGCGAACCGGTCCGCAACGTCGCGTTTCGGTGTCACCATCGCCCAAAGCTGTCCGTGGCTGCGGTAGACCTGCTCCATCAACACGGCGGCGCAGTTCGAATCCGGCGGGAAGAGCACGCGCGCCAGGTGCGAGAGCTCGCCGAGGAGCGCCTCGCACAGCGCGGGATCCTGATGCGACTGCTCGTTCTTGGCGTTCTCCCAGGTGTGCGAGGTGAGCAGCAGCGGCAGCGAAAGCCAGCCGACCGGCCGCCCGGCCTCGAGCAGCGCGTCGGTGAAGGTGAGCTCCTGGCGCAGCACGCCGAGCATCTTCGGGCCGAACGCCTCGTAGGTGTGCACGAGGTTGATGCCGCCCTTGTTGCCGAGCGCGGCCGAGACGACGGCCTCTTCGTTGAGCGCCGTGATCACCGCGCCCAGGACGTCCTCGGGCAACCCGGGCTCCGGCTCCGTCACGCGGAAGCGCAGGCGCTCGAGCGTGCGCACGAGCCGGTTCGAGCTCATCTCGTCGGGATTCCCCACGCGCGGGCGCAGGCCGGGGTTCCGCTCGACGATCGCGACGAATGCCAGGTCGACCGCGCTCATCGGCGAGTGGCGCGTCGCCGTCTTCGCATCCGCGCGCTCTGCGGGAACGGGGTGCGCGCGCGCGGGCGGCACGTCCTCGAGATCGACCCGGCGTGTGGCCAGCGCGTGGTCGCGCTCGCGCGCGCGGCCGGTCTCGCCGTGACGCGAGAACAGCGCGACCGCCTCGGCCAGCTCCGCGCGCGGGACCCAGAGCGAGCGAGCGGATTCGTTGAAGTGTTGCGCGGCCTCGGCGTGGTCGCGCGGGATGCCGGGCAGCGGCAGGTTGTGCGCCTGCAGCGTTCCCGCCCCGAAGAAGCCGAAACCCTTCTGTGTCACTGCGACGCCGTACGGCAGCGGGGTCGTCCAGGGTGGCTCGGGCCGTTCGCGCCAAACGCGCGCGGCCGCCTTCTCGCGCCGCTCGATCTCGAGAATCGCCCAGACGAACGCGGCGGGGTCGCGTCCATCGAAGACGATCGGATCGAAGCCGTTCAGCCGCAGATGGTCGACGAACCACTCCGCGCCGCCCGACTGGGACATGGTCGTGCGCTGATCGATGCGGCGGCCGTTCGAGATCATGATCGGGCAGACGAGCCCGGAGTCGGCCGGGCGCCACCAGCGCGACGCCCAGTCGCTGCCGCGCTGCTCCTCGAAGGCGCCGTCGGAGAGGAATGCGACGAGCCGCTCGCCGGGCAGCGGCATGTGCACGTACTGCAGCTCGGCGAAGCCGAGGTAGCCGCCCTCGGAAATTCCGCCCGCCGTGTGTGCGTTCACGTGGCTTCCGGACGGGGAGACCGGCCGGCCGCGCGCGTCGAGCTCGTAGGCGTAGAAGTCGCGCGCGAAGCGCGAAAGCCCCGCGTCCGAGACGTCGTAGCGCGCGGCATGCGCGGGCGAGAGATTGCCGACGAGCACGTTCACGGCATCCACGCCGCCTACGCAGTGACCCTGGCCCATGAGCCACGCCCGCGTATCGCCGGTGAGCGCGTTCGCGGCGAGGTAGCCGGCGTAGGCGATCACCATGTTGAGCGCGCCGCCGAGGTGGCCCTCCGGGTCGGCCTTGAAGTCTCCGCTCTCGAGACCCCGCCCGTCGAGCCAGACATTCCGCGCGTAGACCTGGTGCGCGGCGAGCCACATTCCCGCCGCGGCCACGCGATCGGCCGCGTGCAGGAGCCGCCACGGGTTCGCGCCGTCGCCGCCTATCCCCGCGCGCCCGAGCCGGTCGATCGCGCGGTACATCCGCCACTGCGTCAGGTCGGCGTGCGCGATCGGGCCGTAGCCCGCCGCCCAGCGCGCAAACTCCGGAACCGACTCGCGGCAGTGTCGCGCTTCTTCGGCGGCGATTGCGGGATCGAGCGGATTCTCGGCCAGACGCAGAAGACGAGTCATTCTTCCTCCGCGAGCAGGTCCGCGGCAGCGCGCGCGATCACTGACTCCTCGTCGGTCGCGAAGACGAAGACCTCGCGTGATCCGTCGCGCGAGATGCGGCCGGATCTATCGGCCACATTGCGCGCGGCGTCGAGCTCGATGTTCCAGGCGCGCAGGCCGGCGGCCACGCGCGCGCGGATTTCCGCGGAGCGCTCACCGATCCCGCCGCCGAAGACGAGCGCGCCGCGACCGTCGAGCAGTGTCAGGTACGCCCCGACGGTCATCACGATCCGGCGCACGAAGAGCGCGACCGCCACGCGCGCGCGCTCGGAGCCGCGCGCCTCGGCGCGCAGCACCTCGCGCAGATCGTCCGAGCCCGCCATGCCGAGCAGCCCCGACTCGCGCGTGAGGATGCGCTCGAGCTCGTCGGTCGAGCGGCCGCTGCGCAGCAGCGCCAGCAGCGCGCCGGGATCGACGTCACCGGAGCGTGTGGCCATGACCAGACCTTCGAGCGGCGTGAAGCCCATCGAGGTCTCCAGCGAGCGACCCTGTCCGATCGCGCACGCCGAGCAGCCGGCGCCGAGCTGCAGCGTGACGGCGTCCTGCGCCTCGGGCGCGCCGCCGCGGGCGCGCGCGAGCGAGCACAGCAGCGACTCGTGGGCGATGCCGTGAAAGCCGAAGCGGTGTATGCCGAGCGCGTCGGCGAGGTCCCAGGGCAGCGCGTAGCGCTGTGACTCCGGCGCGCGTCCGCCGTGGAAGGCCGTATCGAAGACGGCGACCTGAATCGCGCGCGGCAGGAGAGCGCGCGCGGCGCGCGCACACGCTAGTGCCACGGGAGTGTGCAACGGCGCGAGCCGCGACAGCGCTTCGAGCTCCGTCTCGAGCGCGGCGTCGAGAAGCGCAGGCGCGACGTGCGCGCTGCCGCCGTGCACGAACCGGTGCGCGCAGACGTCGATCCGCTCGAGCGGCCAGGCGAGCTTCTCGAGCATCGCGGCGACGCCCTGCACTGCCGGCTCTCCGCCCCGCTCGATCTCGGCGCGCGCGAGCAGCTGCATGCCGCCCGAGCCGACCTCCGCGAGCGCGGCCTTCAGCGTCGCGGTGCCTGCGTTGATCACGGCCAGATGCAAGGCAGCAATCCTCGCTCGCGCACGGGTTGGTGCTGGCCTTCGCGTCGATGCAAACAGCAAGACTCGGACCCAGTGAAAGCGTCGCAGCGAAGGGCCGGTATCACGTCCCATCCATACTACGCGTCGTGCTCGTTCCGGGTGACACCCGAACGAGAGGCCATCGGGCGCCGCGTGCCTGTAGGCCCCTGCCTCACCGGATGCGCCCGAAGGATCGCGCTCGGGATCTAGAGAGAGAGCTCGTTCACGGACTCTGCCAGCGGATGCCGATGCCGTCGGACCGCGGGTTCACGCGCGCTCATTGGCGCGGCAGCGATCGCCCTCTGTCTGGGCATCCAGGGCGCCGGCCAGCTCGGGCTCGGCGCGTGCCGTGCTCGCGAGATCCGCGGCCGCGGCGACTCGGCAACCCGCCTGCGGTGCCCGCATCGCGTCCGTTCCTGCCCTGCGCGCTGGCGCTGCAACCTGGCGAAACTCAACGCGGATCGGCCTCGGGCGGGCGGCGGCCAGCGCACGCGGATCCCGCTTCGCGGACGCGATCGAGTTGCTCGCGTCGCAGCCGCGCGCGGCGCATTCGATCGCGCGGCCCGCAGCTTGCATCGGCCCGAGTCACTTGTGCCGGTGCTCGCGCACCAGGCGGCCATCCAAGGAGGGAAGCGATCATGTCCAAGGTCGGAGTTCTGGCTCTCTGTCTCGGGCTCAATCTGCTGCCGGCGTTCGCGCTCGCGGCGGATGTTTCGGATCACGGCCTCGAGCAGCTGTTGATCGAGTCGGCGAGCACACCCCAACAGCATGCGGCGCTCGCGAACCACTTCCGCGCGAAGGCGGCGGAGGCGCGTGAGGAGGCCGCGTGGCACCGGAAGATGGCGTCGATGTACGGGGCCGGGAAGCTCGTCACTGCGCAGGCTCAGAGGGAGCACTGCGAGAAGCTCGCCGCCGTGAACGAGTCGGCCGCGCAGGAGTACGACAAGCTCGCGGAGGGCCACGACGCACAAGCGAAGAAATGACGCTGACGGCGATCACGCCGCGCCTCCGCCGGGCGCTTACCCTGCGCGAGTCCGCGCCGCCGAGCCTTGCGGGCCGCAGCAGATCGCCGCCTCAAGTTCGCACCGGCGTACGCCGCTTGTCCTGGCTGGACGCCCGAAGCCGGTTTGGCTAGGAATCTCACCGCTGGGGGACTGCCGGCGCTGGAGCCTGTCGCGTTGAGGCCTCTCGCATTCGCTCTCGCGGTTTTCTGGTCGCTCCAAGTGGTGGTCTGCCTGGCGTCAGCGGCAGGTGAGGCTGCGCCCGCGCCCGAAGCTGCCGGAGACGACCTGGCCTCGCTTGGCCACCATCACGGCGCCCCTTTGCAGGGACGGGAGCGAGGCGAGTGCGCAGCGCACTCCCACGCGCCGAGTACCGATCACACTCCGGCCTCCGATGGGGGGTGCGCGCAGCACTGCGCGTCGCTGAGCCAGACGGTCGTCGCGTCGGCGATCAATGTCCCTGTTCCGGCTGTGTCCTTGCTCGCAATCGCGCCGATCCCGGCGCCCGGCCTGCTGCCGCGGCCGTTGGCCGGCGCAGTCGCACGGCTCGAGCTCGGCCGTGCACCGCCCGGCCTTCTAGCCCGCAACGCCACGCTTCGGATCTAGCCAAAGCACCTCTGGCTCGACCGCCGGCCGCGATCGCGGCCGGCTTCGCGCGCTCTTTTGCGCGCGGGATCTGCCGCTCGGGGGTGCTTCATGGTTCATCGGTGCTTTCTCGAAGCTGGACTTCTCGCTCTCGCGATCGCGATCGCTCTGCCGCCCGTGGCTCGAGCGTCCGAACCGGAGCCGGCCGAGATCGGGCTCACGGCCAGCGCCGCAGCGGCAGAGGCGCTGCGCGCGAATCCGGATCTCGCTGCCGCGTACGCCGCGATCGATGCCGCACGCGGGCGGTTGCTGCAAGCCGGCCTCTGGCCGAATCCGGAGCTCGCAGTCTCGGGCCGCAGCGACGCAGCGTTCCAGAACGAGGGGGAACGCGCGCTCGGCGTCGACCTCGCGCAGCGCTTCCCCATCGCAGGGCGACTGGCACGTGCCCAGGACCTGGCGCGCGTCGACGTGGCCGTCGCGCTCGCCGAGGCGCGGAACTTTGAGCGAGCGCTAGTCGGCGACGTACAGCGGACGGTGTACGGCATCGCGGCTCTCGATGAAGCGATCGTGAGCCGTGAGAGTGTGATCCGGACTGCGGCGCAGCTTGCTCGCGCGGCCGCGCGCCGACGTGAAGCGGCGGAGGTCTCCGACGCGGACGTGAACCTTCTCGAGCTCGAGCTCGCGCGCTTCGAGCAAGAGAAGCGGCGGCTCGAGCTCGAGCGCGCTACCGAGGCCGTGCGGCTGAATCAGCTCCTGTACCGGCGTGTGGATTCGACGGTCGAGGTCTCGGCCAGGCTCGACGAGTCCGCGTTCGACGCGTCGCAGGCAGCCGAAGGCCTCGCGGCGGCCGCTGCGCGCCGCCCGGACCTCGAGGGACTCCGGCTCGAGAGCGATCGCGCGCGCGCCGAGGCACGGCTGGCTCGCGCGGAGTCCTGGGAAGACTGGACCATCGGAGCGGGCTATGAGAGTGACCGCCAGGTGTTCAAGAACGAGCCGCGCGTCGATCCGATCGGCGTCAAGCAGGACGATTTCCTCGGTCTCGCGATCAACGTGCCGCTCCCGCTCTGGAACCGGAATCAGGGACGCACCGCGGAGGCGCGTGCCAACGAGCGACGCGCGCGAGCGCGACTCGCCGCGCTCGAGCGCGCGGTCGAGGCGGAGCTCGAAAGCGCGCGCCGCCGCGCCACGGAGCTCTCGCGCGTCGCGCGTGAATATCGCGATTCACTTCTTCCACGCGCACGGCAGAACGTGGAGCTGCTCGAGCGGGGCTATCGCCAGGGTCTCGCCGGCATCACTGCGCTCGTGCAGGCGGAGCAACAGCTCGCCGACACCGCCTTGCGTCGCGCGCAGACGCTCGGCGAGCTTCGCCAGGCGGAGATCGACCTCGAGACCGCCGCCGCCGCGAGCCCGCTCCTTCACTCGACCCTGGCTCCCGAGGAGAGCCACCCGTGACGGCTCGTACGTTCCTTTTCAGCGTACTCGCCGCGCTCGCTGCGATCGCAGCGCCCGCGAGTGGACACGAGGGTCACGACGACGCTCCGGGCACGCCGCAGGCCGAGGCCGGAGCAAGCCCGATCGTGCAGGTGTCCCCTCAGGCGCGAGCGAATCTCGGCCTCGAAGTCGTCGAGGCGACGATCCGACCGATGGAGTCGACGCTCGCCGTGATCGGTGAGATCGCGCCGATTCCAAATCGCGCCGGGGCCGTCACGAGTCGAATCGCGGGGCGGGTCGTCTGGATCGGCGTTGCCGAGGGCGACAGCGTGCGAAAGGGCGAGCCCGTGGTGGAGGTCGAGAGCCTGCAGCTCGGTGATCCGCCGCCGCGCGCTCGCTACAGCGCGCCGATCTCCGGCCGCGTCATCGATCGGCACGTCGTGCCCGGCGACAGCGTGGAGCCGAACGGCCACCTGCTCGAGGTGGCCGACCTCGGCGAGGTGCTCGCCGTCGGGCATCTGTTCGCGGGCCAGATCGGTCGCGTAATGGTTGGACAGAAGGCACGAGTGCGCGTCCCGAGCTACCCGGACGCCGTCTTCGAGGGCGAGGTCGAGCGCGTCGGAAGCGCCCTCGATACTGCGACGCGCTCGCTCCCCGTCTACGTCCGCGTGCCGAACCCGCAGACCAAGCTCCTTCCGAGGATGCCTGCCGAGCTCGCAGTCGTCGTCGCGAGTGCCGATGCGGCTCTCGCAGTCCCGCGCAGCGCGCTGCTCGGCGAGTTCGGCAACGAGTTCGTGTTCGTCGAGCACGACCCGGGACAGGGCTTGTTCAAGCGCGTACCCGTGGTTCGCGGAGTCGACGACGATCAGTTCGTCGAGATCGTGGAGGGCGTGCTACCGGGCGATCGAGTAGTCACCGTCGGGAACTACTCGCTGCAGTTCCTGCCGCCGTACGAGGAGTCCGCGCACCGCGACGAATCCACAGCACGCGACGCGGGCGCTCCCGCGCCTCAGGAGCACTCCGCTCTGAACGGACGCCTCGCACTGCTCGCGGGCGTCGCGCTGATCGTCGCGGGCATCGTGGCTGTCGCACTCGTTCGGAGCCGCGCCCAGCGCGGGCGGGTCTGAGCCATGCTCGGCCGGCTGATCGAGCTCTCACTTCGGAATCGCCTCTTCGTCGTGGCGGCCGCGCTGCTCTTGGTCGTGTACGGGCTCTTCGCGCTCCGCAGCCTGCCCGTCGACGTGTTTCCGGATCTGAATCGTCCGCTCGTGAACGTGCTCACGGAGGCACCCGGGCTCGCGCCCGAGGAAGTCGAGATGCTCGTGACCCGCCGGCTCGAGACGGCGGTGAACGGCGTGCCGGGCGTGCGGCGCGTTCGGTCGAGCTCGGGGATCGGGCTCTCGATTCTGTTCGTCGAGTTCGATTGGGGAACCGACATCTATCGCGCGCGGCAGCTCGTGCAGGAGCGGCTCCAGCTCGCGGCCGAGCAGCTTCCCCAAGGCGTCGCTCCCGTGATGGGCCCGATCTCGTCGATCATGGGGGAGATCCTGCTGATCGGCGTGTCCAGCCGAGACGGCAAGACGCCACCGATGGAGCTGCGCTCGATCGCCGACTGGGTTCTTCGCCAGCGCCTACTCACGATCGCCGGCGTCGCGCAGGTGATCCCGATCGGCGGCGGCGTGAAGCAGTACCAGGTGCAGGCCGTTCCCGAGCGCATGGCGCTGCAGCGCGTGACGCTCGGCGAGGTCGCGCGGGCCGCGGCGAGCGCGCAGCAAAACAGCCCGGGCGGCTTCCTCGAAGATGAGCACCGCGAGACGCTCGTACGGAACCTCGCGCGCACGGCATCGCTGGACGAGATCGCGGCAACCGTGGTCGCGCTGCGCGACGGCGTACCGGTGCTGCTGCGCGACGTGGCCAAGATCGAGCTCGGGCGGCAGGTGATGCGGGGCGATGCGGGCGTCGGCGGCGAGCCGGCCGTGATCGTCTCGATCCAGAAGCAGCCCGGCGTCGACACGCTGCGCCTTACTGCGGAGATCAAGACCGCGCTGGGCGCGCTGCGGAGCGAGCTCCCGCCGGACGTCGAGATCACAACCCTCTTCGAACAGGCGCGCTTCATCGAAGCGTCGATTGCGAACGTCGAGGAGGCGCTCCGCGACGGCGCGATCATGGTGGCGATCGTCCTCTTCCTCTTCCTCCTGAACTTCCGAACCACGCTGATCACACTGACCGCGATTCCGCTCTCCTTCGTCGTGACGGCGATCGTCTTTCAGCTCGCAGGGATCTCGATCAACACGATGACGCTCGGGGGGCTCGCGGTCGCGATCGGGATGGTGGTCGACGACGCGATCGTCGACGTCGAGAACGTGTTTCGTCGGCTGCGCGAAAACCTTCACGCGACCATGCCGCGGCCGGTCCTCCGCGTGATCGCGGACGCGTCGGCCGAGGTCCGCAACTCGATCCTGTTCGCGACGCTGCTCGTGATCCTGGTCTTCATTCCACTCTTCGGTCTTGCGGGGATCGAGGGGCGACTGTTCGCGCCAATCGGAGTCGCAACGATCGTCTCGATGGCCGCCTCGTTCGTAGTCTCG
>Ga0210377_10001602_pt1 | contig 20569 bp, 14 predicted proteins | sample PLM4_65_b1redo_FD_155480 | JGI IMG/M metagenome (GOLD analysis project Ga0210377, IMG submission 155480) | Groundwater sediment microbial communities from an aquifer in East River, Colorado, USA - PLM4_65_b1 redo | ecosystem: Environmental > Terrestrial > Soil > Riparian zone | place: USA: East...
CTTTGCCGGATTCATATAGCTGATGACATACCTTTCTTTTTCTGTAAAATAGGTATAGGAGATGGCAGACTCCTTTCCGGGTGCGCGTCGGCCATGATTCACACATTACCGGTAAATCCCGTCATTTCCGGTAAATTTCCTGCTCCCTGGCGAATGCATACAGACCCGTGAGCGGCTCATCGGCTGAAAAGCCTTGTTTACCCGAAGGAGGGACAAAATGGAGAACACTGAACAACCCGGACTTTATCGACTGCACACCCTGAGGGTCGCCCGCATCGACAACCGGGGCATCTGGCTGGAGGCCGGCGAGCGGCTGGCGCACCTCCCCCGGCGGGAAGCGCGTGATGTAAGGTCCGGCGAATATCTGGAGGTGTTCCTCTATCAGGATCTGTCCGGGGATCTGCAGGCCACGTGCCGTCCGCCGCTGGCGCAGGCTGGTGAGTTTGCTTTTCTGGCCGTCCTGTCGGTCGGCCCCCATGGGGCATTTCTCGATTGGGGGATGGGAAAGGACCTGCTGGCGCCGTTCAGTCTCCAGCCCGAGCGGATGCAGGCGGGGAGGCGCTACATGGTGAAGGTGGATATCGATCAGCAGGGCCGTGCCTTCGCCAACGCCCGTATCGACGACTGCCTTGACCAAGGGCGACCCGATCTCCATGAAGGTGGCGCGGTAGCCCTGCTCATCTGGCAGCTCACCGACCTTGGCGCCAGGGTCATCGTCAACCAGCGCTTTCCCGGCCTGCTCTACCGGGACGAATTGCCGACCGGGTGCTGCGCCGGCATGGAACTGAAAGGCTATGTGAAGCGTCTGCGTGAAGACGGCAAGCTGGATGTCACCCTGCGTAAGGTGGGGGCAGAGGGGGTATCGGAAGCGCGTGACATTATCCTTAAGGCCCTGGCGGCAAATGGCGGCACATTGACCCTGCACGACCAGAGCTCCCCGGCGGCCATCCAAAAGGCCCTGGGAATGAGCAAGAAGACCTTTAAAAAGGCTGTGGGGGGACTCTACAAGGAGGGGCGGGTGACTCTGACCGACGAAGGGGTCAGGTTGAAGGAAGAAATAATAGTGAGAAAAATGGCGAGAAAAAAGGGCCGGCCCCCGGCGTGAGACGATCCCTGAGCGTCAAACAGAGGATATGTCACCGGGAAGTTGTCCTTTCCATCCCCGGGCCTGAAGTGTCCTTGCCACCATCAGACTGAATAGCCCCTCCATGCTTTCCTGAACCTCGGGCGATTCGATAATGCCGAGTGCGCGGGAGATCGCCTCGAAAGTTGCCAGACCTTCCGGATGGAATTCTCTCCTGACCCCCCAGCACGTTTTCGCGCCTTCGGGAAGGCGCACCATTACGGCATGCTCCAGTCCGGGGAGCCGCCTCCCCATGCGCGATGCCTGGCGCCAGGTGCCATCCGCGACAACGAGATTGACGGGCCTGGGGTCCGCGGCCAGGAAGGCCCGGCTCAGGACCGGCGCCTCTTCACCCGGATAAAGGAGCAGAGTCCGGCGCTCCGGCGTGTCGAGGTCGCTGAAATCGAGTTGTCGCTCCCGGTCTCCCTGAATGCGCAGCTCGCTGTTGGCGAGCACGGCGAGTGCCAGCGGCCCGGTTGCGGTCGGCTTGGTCCACTCGCGGTGGTGCATCACCAGGATGAGCCGGGTTGCAAGGTCGTGGCGGGGTGTGTCGCCGCAGACGCAGAGGCGGGTGTGCAGCCGGCATTGATGACATCGTTCGCTTCGTTTTGATCTGGTACCCATGCCCTTCACCTGCCTACCCTGCCACTTATACGGCCGCAGGGGGAAAATCGGGGACGGCCCCTCTGCAAGCCGATGTCCCAAAATCCGACCTATCCTCCGGATCGGATCATTGACAACGAAGAAGCTTCTTCCCGCTCTGGAAGAGGACGTCCATCTTTTTCGGACCAACCACGTGCAACACTATGCCGAGCCCGAAAACGGCATGCTCCACCAGATCATTTGCCCGGAATTTTCCATCCATATCGTAAGCCTGCACCGGCTTCCCCTCCATGGCGCCACGCAGGGATTCCCATTCTTCCCGTTCAGCTCTCCCCGGCTCTTTTACGCTCTTTCGTGAAACAGACGTACTCTTCATGCCGGAAGTGCGCGGGGCCGACAAGGCTGCCGTTTTTTCCCGGGGTTGATTGTGCACGCTGTGACAGGTGTTGCACTCGACCCTGACCACCCGCTCCCCGACCATGGCGACTATCGTATGATTCAAAACCGTGCGGCAGCGGGTGCAACGGCTCTCAACATTATCTCCTGCCGACAACTTCCTCATGCTCATGCGTAAATTTCCTTTCCTTATGCCGATATGGGGATTGGGGGTATGCCGGTCTTTTTCCCAAAGCCGTGCATAACCCTTCGGCATATGTTACGGAACTGAGTTTATCCTGTAGCGTAGGTAATTGGAAGTGATTTGTGCGGTTGCCGTTTGCAGGGGCGGGAAAAGATGCAAAATATATCTTTCAGATTTTTATGGAATCGACCGATATATTTAAACAGAAGGCCGACCCGTAAGACCGGTCTTATCGGCAGTCAAGAACTGAGATTGATATTCACATACTAAAGGAGTTTAACATGCGTTTCCCGGGATTTGGAAAGAAAAGACACGCAGGCGCAGGCGCCATTGCCTTTCAGAGCACCGCGGCGGGCCTGGCAGGCGAACTGGAGAAGGTCCGCATCTCCCCCACCTTTGTCAGCGCCTACGTCTCACCCCATATTGACATCGATCAGGTTTCCAGGGCTTTGGCTGCCCGTTTTCCCGGCATTCCCATGATGATCTGTTCCACCGCCGGAGAACTGCACGCCGTCGGCGACCGGTTGTACTGCCCGACGGGCAACCGCTGGGATCGGGTGGTAGTGCAATGTTTCGACGCCTCGGTGATAGCGGAAGCGGAGATTGTCTCTGTCCCCCTGGGGTGTGAAGACCTGCGTCGTGGAAGTATCGGATCTTCCGTGAAGGATCGCGTGGATCGGATCAGCAGGGCCATTTCGGGGCTGAAAGTGAACATGGAGATCGACTACCGCAATACCATGGCATACGTGCTGTTTGACGGGCTGTCGGCTTCGGAATCATTCTTCATGGAAGCACTGTATGATTCCGGCCGTTTCCCCTGCCTGTTCGTGGGAGGCTCGGCCGGTGGAACCTTTGACTTCCGCAACACCTGGCTGCACGACGGCAGGAAAAAATATGAGAACCATGCCCTGATCGCCTTCATAAAAACCGCTCCCGGCATACGTTTCGGTGTATTGAAGAGCCAGAATTTCGAACCGGCCGGAAGCAGCTTTCACGTTCTTTCCGCTTCGGTGGAGCAGCGCTATGTAAGCCAGGTGATAGACGTTCAGGGACGGATCAGCACCCTTGCGGAAGCGCTCTGTGAGACCCTGAGCTGCTCCCCGGCCAGCCTGGAGGCCAAACTGGCCGACTACTCGTTTGCCATTACTGTGGGGAAGGAGTTGTTCGTGCGCTCTGTCTCCAAACTCGACGCGGCATCCGGAAAGGTGCATTTTTACTGCGACGTCGCCCCAGGCGAGGAGCTGCAGCTTGTGCGCAGGACAGGGCTGGCCAGCAGTATCGCAAAGGATTTCGGTCGATTCATGCAGGGGAAAACAGGGGAGATGGTGGCAGGTATTCTCAACGACTGCATCCTGCGCCGCCTCTGCAACGAACGTGAACTTGCCAATGTGGGGCGGGTTGCGTGCTCAGCGGTGGCGGGTTTTTCAACCTTCGGCGAGATTCTCGGCCTTAATCTGAACCAGACGCTGACCGCAATTTTCTTTTTCCGGGTGCCGAAAGGGGCACACTTCCGGGATGAGTATGTGGACAACTTTGTCGCCCACTATGGAGAGTTCAAGGCGTTTTTCCTGAGGCGGCAGATCTCCAAACTGAGCGGTTTGTCGCAGGTCGTGATAAAACAGATCGACGATTTCAAGGGGAAGCAATATGAGAGCAGGCTGGATGCATCCGGTCTTGAACCTTCCATGGCGCGGCTCTTCTCCGGATTGAACGATCTCGGGCAGGCACTGTACGAGGCCAATAACCAGCGGGAAACCATGGCCGGCCAGGTTGAGGCCTGCGCCCATGATCTTTACGGCTCGGTTGATGATCTGGCCTCCCACATCGAGCAGCAGGTGCAGGCAATTCAGCAACTGGGTGAAAACGTCTCAGGTCTGACCCAACAGGCCGGCAAGTCGGCTACGAGCGCCCGGGAACTGGCCGATGACAGCCGCCAGATCCAGAGCGTGGTGGAGATCATCGAGCAGATTGCGGACCAGACCAATCTTCTGGCCCTCAATGCCGCCATCGAGGCGGCCCGCGCCGGCGAGAGCGGACGGGGTTTCGCGGTCGTCGCCGACGAGGTGCGAAATCTGGCTGAGAAATCCCGCACAAGCGCCCTGGAGATCGGCAACAACATCTCACGCCTCGCTTCCGAGATAGGTTCCGTTGCCAACGAGATAGAATCCCAGTCCAGTTACGTTGCCCGACTCTCTTCACTGCTGGGTGTCATTGAGGAATCAAGCGGACGAACAACCGATACCGCAAGCCACACCAAGGGGGTGGCGGACACACTGAAAAACATGACCCGAACCGGCAGCTAGTACTAGATCCTGAAATCATACCGTTGAGCTGGCGCCAACCTTCGGACATTCGACGGCACACGCATCGCACCCGCCGGGACAGGGTTCGATATGCACAAGAATCTGGCTGTAGGAGAGGCATTTCTCGATATCAGCCGCTATCTGGTGGGTAAGCAGATGCCCGGCTTCCACGGTCATCTGCTTAGGCACAACAAGATGCATGTCGATGTGCCTGATATGGCCGGATTTGCGGGTGCGCAGCTTGTGGTATTCGATGAACCGGCCTGTGTAGCGGCCCATCACCTCATGAATCAACGCCTCCTCGTCATCAGGAAGTTTGACGTCCAGTATATGGAAGAATGCCGTTTTGGTGAGATCCCATGCAGCCTTGATGATCATCAGCGCCACGACAATGGCGACTATCGGGTCGAGCATGGCTATGCCGGTGAGCTTTATGGCCACGAGACCTCCAAGCACGCCTACTGAGGTGTAAACGTCGGTTCTCAGATGCAGCGCATCTGCTTCAAGCGCCACCGAATCACTCTTCAAAGCCACGTTCAGCAGATGCCTTGAGACGAAATAGTTTGCAATGGCGGAAACAGCCATCACCGCCGCACCCATTCCCAAGCTCTCGATCTCCACAGCTCCCGCCATAAGCTTATGTATTGCCTCCCAGATGATATAAAACGCCGCCCCGAAGATGAGTACAGCCTCTATGGTCCCGGCCACGTTCTCGATCTTGCCGTGACCGAAACGGTGCTCGTCATCGGCAGGTTTGCCGGACTCCCTGATCGAGAACCAGGCAATTATCGCTGCTACGAGGTCGATCCCGGAATGCACTGCCTCGGAGATAACGCTGATCGACTGCATCATGATGCCGACGCTCAGCTTCAGGACAATCAGGATCGAATTCGAAATTATTGACAGGGATGCGGCCCTGTTTTTCGCCGACTGGATTTCGGGTGATTGAATCATCGTGTTGCTCCGGCAGTCGTCATGATTTCTTTTATCTTGCAAGTGGCTCCGTTAAACCTATATTGCTCCGGACAGCATAATACCGCAGAGCAGAGCAATCAACAAATATGTTTCATGATGGGTATTCTTCGGTGGGATTTGATTGAAGCGAAATCTATTCATCGACGGGCTGATATTAACCGCTCTTCCTGCTGAACACCTTGAACAACTCGAACCAGACAACGCTCAACAGGCCGGCGGATACGCATATGACAATATCGACAGGATGTATCGACGAGAACCTGAATATTCCCCGAAGAAACGGAATATTCAGGACAAGACCGAGAAAGACGACCGCGCCGCCGGTTACCCACCAGAGGGCTGCATTGGGAGCCCGGAGAATCCTGCCTATAGTGCTGGTCCAGGAACGGTTGGTCATCATAAGCCCGAGGTTGGCGATTATCAGGGTAGTGAATGTCAGGGTGCGGGCATCGAGTTCCCCCTGGCCACGGCCAAGGCAGACGCCGAATACAGCCAGAAGCATTGCCAGAACACTCAGGCCTTGAAGCGTGCTCAGCAGCAGGACGCGCCTGCTGAAGAGCGGTTGCTTTGGATCGCGGGGCGGCCTGTGCATCGCATCCGCCTCGGCCGGCTCGACCTCATAGACTATGGAACAGGCAGGATCTATTATCAGGTGGAGAAAGGCAATATGGATGGGCATGAAGAGAAGCGGCCAGTTGAAAAGCACCGGTATCAGCGACATGCCGGCAATTGGGACATGGATGGCAAGGAGATAGGCCATCGCCTTTTTCAGGTTCTCAAAGATTCGCCGCCCCATTTTCACTGCTCGTACTATTGAGGCAAAGTCGTCGTCCAGGAGTACTAGATCGGATGCCTCCCGCGCCACGTCCGTTCCGCGCCCCCCCATGGCGATCCCTATATGTGCGGATTTAAGCGCCGGCGCATCGTTTACACCGTCTCCGGTCATGGCGACTATCTCGCCGTTTGCCTTGAGGGCATTCACCAGTCGAAGCTTCTGTTCAGGCACAACCCTGGCGAAGATGTTGACCGTTCTGATCCGCTCTTGCAACTCCTCTTCGCCCATGGCGTCCAGATCAGGACCGCTGATGACCTCATCCCGCCGTTCAAGGCCGATCTGCCTGGCAATGCTCCGCGCCGTGCCTGGATAGTCGCCGGTAATCATAACCATTCTGATGCCGGCCCGGTAGCAATCCTGGAGCGCGGGCGCCACGGTGGGCCTGACCGGGTCGGCCAGTCCCACCAGCCCGAGAAACTCGAAGGTGAATGCGTGCTGTTCACCCGGCAGTCCCGCTTCTCGGAAGTACGAACGCGCCACACCCAGCACCCGCAGTCCGTCGTCAGCCATCCGGGTCACCGCCGACATCATCTCTTTCTGCTGACTCTCACTGAAATGACAGAGGTCGGCGACCGCCTCCGGGGCGCCTTTGGCGGCAATGACGTAGTCTATCCCCTGCGGCGCTCTCCAGACATGGGACATGGCGAGAAGTTCCGGAGACAGGGGGTACTCTTTTTCAAGACGCCAATCGCCGTGAAGATGCTCGGTATGGGCGAGATACGTTTCGCCGAATTCCTTGATTGCGCGCTCCATGGGATCAAAGGGGTCGCGTTGGCTGGCGAGGATGCTGAATTCGACCAGGTCGTGAAATGTGTCCGGAGGCGGCTCCTTGCGGAAGTCGCCTATGTCGCACAGAATACCGTCCGAATGAAGCGCGGTGACCGTCATCCGGTTCAGGGTCAGGGTGCCGGTCTTGTCCACGCAGAGGACGGTTGCCGAACCGAGTGTCTCCACCACGGGCGCGCTGCGGGCAAGAACCTGGGTTCTGGAAAGCCGCCATGCCCCCAGCGCCAGGAAGATCGTCAGGACCACGGGCAATTCGTTGGGCATGACCGCCATGGCCAGGGTGAGACCCGCCAGAACGCCATCGAGCCAGGCGCCGCGAGTGATCCCATAGACCAGGATAAGGAGAGCGCAAAGCCCGAGGACTGCGGTGGCAAGAATCCGCACCAGGCGACCGGTTTCACGTTGGAGCAGGGTTTCCTCACCGGTCACTGCTTGCAGGGCTTTGCCGATTTTGCCGATGGCGCTCTGCTGTCCGGTGGCAACGACGCGGGCGATTCCCTGACCGCGCACTACCAGAGTACCGGAAAAAACAAAGGGGATATCGTCTCCCCCCGGCTGCACGGCAGGCGAAGAGGCATCGCCGGAAACCTTTCGCACTGCCACGGATTCGCCCGTCAGCAGAGATTCGTCAGTTGACAGGCTGGTGCACTCCATCACCAGTGCATCGGCGGGAACCCGGTCCCCTTCGGCAAGGACGATGATGTCGCCCCGCACCACTTCGCGACCGGCAATCCGCTGCTGAGTACCGTCGCGGATAACCAGTGCCCTGGGGCTGGAGAGGTCCCGGAGGGCCTCCAGCGCCCGTTCCGTTTTCCGCTCCTGGTAAAGGGTGATACCCATGACGAAAAAGACAAAGGCCAGAAGCATCAGCGCTTCCTGCATGTCTCCCACCATCAGGTAGATTGCGCCGCAGGCCACCAGCAGCAGGAACATCGGATCGCGCATGACGTCGAAGGCTATGGCTAGGTTCCCCCGCTGCTTGGATGACGGCAGTTCGTTGGGACCTTCTTCAACCAGAATCCTTGCAGCTTCCCGGGAGGTGAGGCCAATGGGTGTAAGTATGTCGGGCATTCGAGCCATTGTTACTTTCTGGTGAGCAGGCCAACATCACCTGCGGGCAGATCAATTGCCGGCAATTGGAAAGCCGGCCGTGATCCCTTCTGTCAGTTGACGTTTTTCATCGGTGGTAAGACGCGCATCGGAGTGAATGAACCGATACATAATCGGCGGCATCTCTCCTTCGGCAATTTCCTCTTTGATTTTTGCTGCATTCTCACCCTCTCGCCTCCCATCCTGCCATTCCGAGAAATTGAGCGCTTTCCGGCCTGAATCGACATCCCTGTAAACAAGCCATGACATAGGCGCCACCCGACTGTACCAGGGCCAGACAGTTTCGTTGCTGTGACAGTCGAAACATCCCCTTTTGGCCAGCGCTCTGATATCATTGGATTTCCATACGGGTTCCCTGTTCACCGGCGGGTTTTCATGATTGCGGCCGTAGGGAACTAATTGGATCCCCATGAATATCAATATTGACACGATAAAAGACATTTTTATAATTACGGCTAACGGTTTTCTCATGACATGCTCTCCCCATTGCTTGGTCTAAAATGCACAAATATGAGCCTATGTCGCCTTCGCATCTGCGCCGGCTAAACTACTTCAGCACTGGTTTGGGTGTGACATCGGAATTCGGAGGCATGATCGGATAAACAATCGAAGGCTGCCTTCCGGTAAGGGTATGCAGAAAAGCAACTATCTTGCCGTCCTCGTCACTGTCAAGTCTGATGCCGAGTTGCGCGGACCCCATTATCCGGACCGTATCCTCGAGTTTCCAGACCATGCCGGAATGAAAGTAGGGTGGAGTCAGGTCGATATTACGCAAAGAGGGAGACTTGAAAAGATATTTGTCCGCCTCCGTGTTCGTGACCTTAAAACGACCGAGATCTTCCGTTGGACGAATATCGGCGGATGGGATCTCCTTTACCCCGAATGGAAAGTAACCAGTGCCTCCTATATTGACTCCGTTATGGCAAGCTGAGCACCCTTTGGCCATGAAGAGCCGCAACCCGTCTTTTTCTTTGGCGGAAAGGGCCTTGCGGTCGCCCCTTAGATACCTGTCAAAAGGGGCGTCCGGGGTAATCAGGGTGGCCTCGAAGACTTCTATGGCCCTGGCCATGTTGTCGAATGTTATTGGATCCCCGATGCCGGGAAAAGCCTTTTTGAAAAGCGGCGCATATCCCGGAATGCTTTTAAGTGTCTCAACAACTTTTTCAGGTTTGTTGTTCATTTCCACCGATGCCTGAACAGGGCCTTTGGCCTGCGCCATGAGGTCTACTGCCCTGCCATCCCAGAACTGGGCCAGGTTGAAAACGGAATTCAATACAGTAGGGGCGTTACGGGGGCCTTTCTGCCATCCGTGACCAGTGGATGTTTCCTGGAGGTCAACCCCGCCAAGACCGACATTATGGCAGGTATTACAGCTGATCAGATTTGAAGCCGACAGCCTGGGATCAAAAAATAGTTTCTTGCCGAGCTCGATCCTGGCCGGGGATGCCGGGTTGCCTTTGAGCACGGGTGGCTTGCGCGGTACGGGTTTAAAAATCGATTGGGCCTGTTTCATTATTTCGTCATTTCCCCATGACGTGCCCCCTGCAAGAAAAATAGCCACGGAAACGCATAAGACAATTCTCTTCATGTCATATCCTCCTTTTTGTATATTCTTCCTTATCGTCTCAGCCGGTGCTGAAACCGTTCGGCACACTTCAAGCAAATGCATATCTAAACTCAAACGTTCACGTTTGGCACATGGGTAACTGAAAACATTATAACAGGTTTACTTCATCTTTTTGCCTGGGTTCGAATCTCATCAATACTTGGATTTGACTAAAATATAATTACTAAATCAGTCACACCAGAAGCCACAACATTTCTATGGTTGCGCAGATTTTCCCGGCATCCCGTATTTCATGACTTGTTTCAGAAGGATTTTATCCCTTGTCCGTTCATGGTATTTTGGCCTCGAATAATTTTCCTGCTGCTGCGAGCTGTTCAGGGGTTCCCAAGAGCAGAGCGATATCCTTTTCTTTCAATTCCCAGAAAGGGTCGGGATTGGGCGTAACATCCTCGCCTCGTTTGATTGCCAGAATGGTTGCCCCGGATCTGCTGCGCAGCACTCCTTCCCTCAAGCTGGTTCCTTCGAGCGGCGAACCTTTATGAACCCTGAAGTTTCCGATCTCGGCACCGGAAAGGAATCCGGCTATCCCAACCGCATGACTGTGCCTCTTGCTGACGGAACGAAGCATTTCATAGCCGTCCCGCCTCACATCGACAACACAGCTTTCTATGATATCCTGCGGCACCATAAACCTTTTCAGGACTCTCGAAAGGATTTCCACTGATGTCTCAAATTCTTCCGGGATAACCTCGTTCACACCCAGCTTGAAGAGCGGTTCGACCTCCAGGATGTACCTGGTCCGCACTATCACGTGAATAGAAGAGTTCAACTGACGGGCCAGCGCGGCGATGTGCCTGCTGGCTGCGGCATCGGAAATTGCAACGACCACGATGCGGGCCTTTTCTATATGCGCATGTTGGAGAACCTCGGGTTTCGAGGCATCACCGAAGATAATATGCTCTCCCCTTTTCTTTTCGGCTCTGACGGTAAAGGGGTTGGTTTCGATAACTATATGAGGGATCTTCAGGTGCTTCAACACCTTGGCAAGATTCCTGCCGTTCACGCCATAGCCGGCGATTATCACATGGTCGGACAGGTGGACCCTCTTCTCTTTATCGGCAAAAACGTTCCCACCCCGCGTCCAGGAATGGGGCAAAACCCCGGTAACATAATCCGCCACAGGGCTGGCTATCTTCATACACAGAGGCGTCAAACCCATGGTCGCTATGGAAGCGGCAAGAAACATCTGGTAGGTTTCCCCGGAAAGAAGCCCATGGGTTAAACCCGTCTGAGAGAGGACAAAGGAAAATTCGCCGATCTGCGCGAGTGACAGTCCTGCTATCAAGGCAATCCGCATGGGAAGCCCCAAAGCCACTCCCGCGCCCGTTGTTATGATGGTTTTTATGAGAATGATAGCGAGCACGAGCGAGGTTACCAGCAGAGGATACTGCAAAAGGACGGCCGGGTTCAGGAGCATGCCGACTGAAATGAAAAAGAGACTCATGAACGCTTCGCGAAACGGCATGATGTCACTGAGCGCCTGGTGACTGTATTCCGATTCTGAAATGGCCAAACCGGCGATGAACGCACCCAGCGCCAGGGAAAGGCCCGCTTGCGCCGTAAGCCAGGCGGTCCCCATGCCGATGAAAATGATCATCAGGATAAAAAGCTCTCGACTCCTGCTCTTTACCACCTGCTCGAATATCCAGGGCACCGCGAATCTGGCGCCGTAATGGGCGGCAAGGATAACGGCGACGGCTTTTATGAAAATGATGATGATCTCCAGCAGTCCGTTGCCCCCTCCGGCCAAAAGAGGTGTGAAGAGCATCAGCGGGACAATGCACAAATCCTGGAAGATCAGGATGCCGAGGGCGGTTTTACCCTGTGGCGTATCCATCTCTCCGGCGTCGATAAGGAGCTTCATAAGTATCGCCGTACTGGAGAGTGCCACGAGGAAGCCGAAGAAAACCGACTGAGGGATTGAAAAATGGAACAGAGTGCCCAAGGCGGTGACTGCCAGGATTGTCAGGATGAGCTGCAGTCCACCTCCCACAAGCACTAGATGCTTAATCCGCATCAGCTCCTTCAGGGAAAACTCGATCCCGATGGTGAACAGGAGCAGAACCACGCCGTACTCAGCCATCTGTTCAACCTGGTGGGTATCCTTGATGAAGCCGAGGGAGTACGGCCCCGCCAGCATGCCTGTGACGAGAAAGCCGATAATCGACGGGAACTTGAACCGCCGGAGAATGACGACCGTAACGAGGGCGAGTCCGAAGAGAATTTCGATATCCATCAAGCCTTGATATTCCATTTATTCAGCCCATTACTTCGTGTCAGATGTGAATTCCCTTCGGCAGTTTTTACAGAGAAAGCGGTTATGGCCGATTCTCTTGTGGTGATCGATTGAGCCGCAGTGGCTGCAGGCTATTCGCCTGTTCAGGGCGGCATAGATAATCGCGCTGATAAAAGGATTCATAGGTTCCCCCCATCATTGTCTATTTTTATCGTTGATTTTCCCGTAGCCGCAGATCACTTGACCGTTAAGATCACAGTTCTTCGCCGAGCAACTCAATAAATCCGCCGACCCTCTCGTCTAACCCCTATTATGAAATCATACCACTCTATCCATCTATTTTCTAAAGAAGCGAATGAACGCGGGTAAAGTCCCAAAGGTCATCGCCTTCACCCCCCAGGCAATGCTCTTCCTGAATCAGCCACACCGGAAGCCACAATATTATTCCTGCAATTTCTCATATATACTTTCCGTTGAGCAGTATGCGAATTGACTTTATTCCTTCCTTGAAACTTGTAAGACGTCCAAATTTACCGGGACGTTGCTTCACCGGAATAGTGCCATACATGGGCTCCACGGTAAGTACGTTGTTTCCGCCATCTGAAATATTTACCTCTTTCTCCGCAACAAGATCATCCGCGGGCAATGCAACAACAACCTTATGAGACCCGGATTTTATACGCAGTTTCTTTGTGAACTGGTAGCTGATCCCTTCTCCCTGCTCAGGATCACACATTGGCCGGTCCGCGCTTTTTACCGCATTCAGACAACCCTGGATTATTAGGGATTGGCCATCGATATTCACCACCAGTATGTAATCCTGCGTACCATGAATATCTGTGTTCGAATAGATGCCGGGCTTGTGCGTCTGCAAGGAAGAATGAATATGGAGATCAGCATAGCCGGGAATTGGCGACGCGTTTTCTTCAACTACCTCAAAAACGCGCTGGTTGCTGCTGACGCTCATTGCTTTAATCAGCTCCTTGTTGCCCGCACAGCCCTCAAGAAGTCCCAAAACAATCAACATCGTGAATGCCGGAATTATTCTCATGTCTGCAATCTCCTTTTCAAAGCGTGTAGGGGCGCTGCTTGCCGCGCCCAGATGCAGATTCGCTACATCTCCGATTCGTCTTTTCTCTTTTCAAACCAACCGTACACCGATGGAATAATCAGCAACGTCAGCAGGGTGGACGTGACCAATCCACCCACAACAACCGTTGCCAGCGGTTTTTGAATCTCGGAACCGGCGCCGCCGGCAAACAGCATCGGCATAAGGCTGAAAATTGAAATTGAAGCGGTCATCAATACCGGGCGCAACCTGTCGAGACTGCCTTTTCTGATTGCCTCCTGCAGCTCGACCCCCTCTTCCCGCAGTTGCGAGATGCGCGACACCAGCACCAGCCCGTTCAGCACGGCAACGCCGAACAGTACCACGAACCCGACCGAAGCGGGAACGGAGAGATACTGCCCGGAGAGAAAGAGGGCGAAGACGCCGCCGATCAGGGCGAAGGGGAGGTTGGAAATTACCAGCAGCGCCAGTCGGATGGAGCGGAACGTCGTGTAAAGGAGCAGCAGGATCAAGGCGATGGCCACCGGGCCAATGATCATCAGCTTGCCCATCGCCCGCTGCTGGTTTTCGAACTGACCGCCCCAGGTGAGATAATAGCCGGCAGGCAACTTGACCTTCTCCTGGATCTTCTGTTTGGCCTCGGCGACAAAACCGCCGATATCCCTGCCGCTGATGTTCATCTCGATGCCGATTCTGCGGATCCCGTCCTGGCGGCTGATCTGCACCGGCCCTTCGATCATCTTCACCTCGGCCAGCTGTTCGAGAGGCACGTTGATGCCGGTTTTGGTGGTGATCAGGAGATTCTTGATCGCTTCGAGGGAGTTGCGCTTTTCTTCCGGCAGGCGCACGGTGATGTCGAAATACCGGTTCTGTTCATAGAACTGGGAGGCAGACTTACCGGCGACCGCGATTTCAATCACCTTCTGCACATCGCTGATGTTCAGGCCATAGCGGGCGATCTTTGCCCGGTCGATGTTGACGGTCAGATAGGGCTGGCCGGAGACCTTTTCCGCGTTGAGGTCGGTTCCCCCCCTGATAGTTGAAAGCACCCTGGCTATTTCGGCTGATTTCCCGCTGAGCACGTCGATATCTTCACCAAACAGTTTGACGATGAGCTGGGCGCGGGTTCCGGCCACCAGCTCATCAATCCGGCACTGGATCGGCTGGCTGAAACCGAAGCTGATCCCCGCTACCGATTCCAGCGACTCACGCATCTCGTTGATCAGCTCTTCCTTTGAGATGTCCCGCTTCCATTCATCCTTCGGTTTGAAAATCCCCACATAGCCGGTCTTATCCACCCCACGGGTGTCCATGGCAACGCCGGTCTGCCCTGTTCGCGACACAATCGTATCCAGTTCGTCGAATTTTTTCAAGGTAGCCGCCGCCTGCTGGTTCACTTCCATCGCCTTTGCCAGCGAAACACCGGGGAGCATGGCTATGTCCATGTCAAACGAGCCTTCATCCATGGCGGGGATAAACTCGGTCCCCAGTTTTGTAACCAGAAACAGGGATGCGACCAGGAAACCTCCGGCAATGCCGAGGATCATTTTCCTGCGGTTCATGGCATATTCGAGAAGCGGCAGATAATAGCCCTTCGCCTGCCGCATGACTGCGCTCTCCTTCTCCGGATGCGGCTTCAGAAACATGATGCACAGCGCCGGAATGACAAAGATGGAGAGAAACAGCGAAGCCAGCAATGCAATGGCAACGGTAATCGCCAGCGGTCCGAACATCTTTCCTTCGATCCCTTCCAGTGACAGGATCGGGATGAACGTGATTGCGATGATTAGCTCGCCGAAGATACTCGGCTTTCTGACTTCCATGACCGCCTTCAGCACCGTAGATAAGCTGGGATGCTGCCCCCCTTCCTCGCTCAAATGGCGCTGGACGTTTTCCACCTGGATAATGGTGGTGTCGATGATCATGCCGATGGAGATGGCAAGGCCGCCGAGTGACATCAGGTTTGCGCTGATGCCGGCCAGTTTCATCACGATGAACGTGGCCAAGAGCGACAACGGCAGGGCGATGAGCACCACCAGGCTGCCCCGGATGCTGTTCAGCAGAAGATACAGGATGATGAGAACGAGGATCGAGCCTTCAATCAGGGCCTTGTTGACCGTGCTGACGCTCGCGCTCACAATATCGCTGCGGTCGTAATAAGGTACGATCCTGATGCCGTCCGGCAGCATATTGTTACCATTGATCTCCTTAACCTTTTCCTTTACCCGGCGAACTACGTCGCGGCTGTTCGCGCCGCGCAGCATCATGGCGATACCGCCGACCGCTTCATCCTTGCCGTTCTTCATCGACGCGCCCATGCGCACCGCTTCGCCGGCCTTTACACGGGCAACGTCCCTCAGGTACGTCGGCGTCCCCCCCTGCGATCTCAGGACGATGATTTCAATATCGCTGATATCCTTGATCAGGCCGACGCCGCGAACGATGTACTGGTCCGTGCCCCGTTCCAGCACATTGCCGCCGACGTTTTCATTGTTGCTGCCGATGGCCGAGTAGACATCGTCCACCGTCAGCGCATACTTCAGCAGCTTTTCCGGCTCTACGACCACCTGGTACTCCTTGAAGTAGCCGCCGTAGGAATTGATCTCATTCACCCCGGCCACGCTTTTCAACTGGGGGGTGACGATCCACTCCTGGATGGTCCGCAGATTGGTCAGGTAGGCGATTTTCTGCTGCGGATCATCCGGCATCTTCCCTTCCAGGGTGTACTGATAGATTTCCCCCATGGCCGTGCCGATCGGCCCCATGACCACTTCAACCCCCTTTGGAACCTTTTCCTTCGCTTCGGCAAGACGCTCGAAAACCAGCTGCCGCGCAAAATAGATATCCACGTTGTCCTTGAAAACGATTGTAACGATCGACAGGCCGAACTTCGTGACCGAACGCATCTGTTCAATGTCCGGCAGACCACGCATGGCCATCTCGATCGGGTAGGTTACATTTCTCTCTATCTCTATTGCGGAGAGCCCATCCGCGTGACTGACAACCTCAACCTGGATGTTGGTTACATCCGGAAAGGCGTCAATGGGCAGTTTCAGATAGGAATACGCCCCGAAGACGATGATAAGAAGGGAGAGAAAGATGACCATCCCCTTCTGCTTCAGCGAATAGGATATTATTTTCTCTAACATTAGTGGTTATGACCCTCCAGCTCGCCTTTTTTGATCTCCGACTTCAAGACGAAGCCTCCCTTGACAGCGTAACGTTCCCCTTCCCTGAGGCCGCCGGTTACTTCAACCATGCCGGATGCCGCCCGGCCCAGCTCGACCGGTCGCCGTTCGAACTCAGTGCCGTTTTCCGTGACGAACAAAATCTTCCTGCCGTCCAGCTCCTGCACCGCCTCTTCGGGCACCACAAGCACGGTTGTCGCATCGGCGGCCAGCGCCAGTTCTACCGTGGCAAACATCTCCGGCTTAAGTTTCCGCCCCGGATTGGCAACCTCGATCCGCGCCTTGACCGTGCGGGTGGATGCATCAACTACGTCCGCAATGTGGTTGATTCGCCCTCGAAACTTCTGCTCCGGAAAAGCGCCGACCAGGACGGTTGCCGTCTGCCCCTTGGCTACCTTGGCCAGGTCCTTTTCGCTGATGTCCACCATCACCCAGACCGAGGAGAGATCGGCCACGGTGTAGAGGCTTTTAGAGGGATCGGAAAGCTCGCCTACGATGGCGTGCTTCTCGGTAATGACGCCGCCGATGGGTGATCGGACCGGCAGGAGCGGTTTTTTGTGGTTTACCTCTTTAAGCCCGGACAATGATACGCCATACATGGACAAGCGCTCTTTATCTGTGTGCAGTTCGGTCTGGGCCATCTTGAAGTCGGTCTCCGCCTGGAGTATGTCCTTGCGGGCCGCGATCTTCTTTTCCACCAGGATTTTGATCCGATCCATATTGGACTGGGCCAGGGCAAGCCTTGTCTTTGACTGGTGATAGCGGCCCAGGGCTTCCCCCAGTTCGACGCTGTCCAGTGTCGCCAGGGCCTGCCCGGCGGAGACGCTGTCCCCGAGCGACGCCCTGACCGCCACGATTTTGCCGCTGATTCGGGGCGAGACGTGGGCGATCCGGTCGGCATTGGCCTCCACCTTGCCGGTGGCGCTGATCTGGCCTGCCAGCCGCTCTTTTTTTGCGGGAGCAACGACTACGCCGTTTTGCTTCTGCGCCTCGGCGGTCATCGTAACCTTGCCTTCTTCCCCATGCTCGTCGTGACCTTCATCTCCTTCTTTTCCTTCCTTATGAACTTCTTTGCCTTCTTCATGGCCGCCGGCCTTTTCCTCCTTATGGCCGGCCTCCTGCTTTTCCGCATGCTCGCCACCGCCGCTTGTCAAATGGGTAAAGCGATAGAACAGGCCGCCTCCCAGGGTAACGGCCAGGATTGCAGCGAATATGATAACTTTCCTGTTCACTTTTCACCTCCAGCAGGTTCTCTATGGAAATCGGCCCCCACCGCACTCTCCAGTTTCACCAACGCTTCCTGGCGGTTGTATAGGGCAGTCAGATACCCGTCGTTCACTTCGAAAAACTTTTTCTGCTCCTCGATGACCGTGAGAATTCCCACTTCACCGAGACGGTATGCCTCCTGGATCAGTTTCAGGTTTTCCTCCAACTGGGGTAGAATGTCCCTTGTATAGATCGAAAGGGATTTCTCCGCCGCGGTAAGTCTCGAGAATGCCGATTCCACCTCCCGTTCGATGGTGAGCCGGGTAAAGGCATAACGGCTTTCGGCGCTCCCCTTTCGCGCTTTTGCCTCCCTGATCCCCGCCTGGTTCCGGTCGAAGAGGGGGATGGGGATGGATACCTTCAGGCCGATCAAGTTGTCATGGCTTTTTATATCTTCTCCGGCAACCTCAATCGCCGAGTTTTCACGCTGGTATCCTACCCCCAACGTGACGTTCGAAATTCGCTCGGCCCGCGCCAGAGCGACTTCGGCGTCCCCTTTTGACTTATCAGCTTCCAGCGCTTTCAGGTCGGCGCGTTTAGCCAGTGCCTGCCCCTTCAGCTCGCCAACGGTTCTAGTGAAAGGTTCTGTTTCCAGTGAGCCGCTGAAGCGAGCCGTTTCATCCTGCGGAAGCCCCATGAGAAGAAGTAGCCTAGCCTTGGCAGGGAAGAGCTCGCGCTCCGCCTCGGCCTTCCTCCCCTCGCTCCTCGCTGCCTCGACCCGCGCGAGATTTACTTCCAGTTCCGGGATATCCCCCGCTTCAAACCTCTGTCTGGTGATTTCCAGAAGTTGGCTATTGAGGGCGATGGAACGCTCCGCCAGTTCCACCTTTTTCCCCGCCAGCAAGAAGTTATAGAACGTAGTCTTGACCTCTTCGATAAGAAGCCTGCCCGAATTATCGACCTGTCGGTCGAAGCTTTCCATTTCTTTACCGGCCACCTGAAGGCGCTTGCCTCTCTTGCCCGCGGTCAGAAATTCCTGGGAAACTCCGACCGATAAGGTGTTCTCGAATCTGCTGCCGGTAAGCTCCCCGGTTGTCCCGTCCAGTTCCAGTACAGGGTTGGGGTAGAGGCCGGCCTTGATCTTGCCCGCCTCCCGTATTCCCTTCTCCTCATGAAGCGCCTTCAAGTCGCCGTTGTTCTGCAAGGTGAACTCCACTGTTTGCCGGAGATCGAAGAGCTTTTCCGCGGCAAAGACAATACTCGTGCATGCTAATATCCATACGGCCAGGAACAGTAAGACCGTTCCCGCAAAAGGAGAAATTCGTATCAAGATTAATTACCTCCATATTGGTGTAATACGTTTGTGCCTGATCTGTGATTTAAACAGAAAAATGGAAAGGGGCGCACTCAAGGCGCAACGCTCCCTTCAGAAGTTCAGGATGAAGAATTCTTTCGTCTTGCTAGACGAGGATATGCGGGGGTATGAATTTGGACAGGTATACTTCGGGTAGATGCTTGAATGGCTCAGACGTGCTCAGTTCCCGAATGTTGGGATTGTAATCGAACTGAAACGGTTGGTTGGTCAGGGGCGAATGGAAGTCACAGTTGATGCAGGTGTCGCAATCATCACAATCGTTGTGTTGTTCGACAGGGGAGCAAGGAGAGTGATGAGATGCGGAAATACCCAACGATGATACATTGTCGCCTGCCGCCGACAAATGACTTTCCATGCCATGAGCGCATGCGTGTACGCCACTGATCATGACGGTCAGCATGATCACCAGTAGAATCATTGAAAAAAATTTCAAGTGGATTAATTTTCGCATTGATTCTATATATTCAGACTTGGCGCCAGATGTCAAGAGCGATATTTGGAAGGATAGAAAACCCTTGACAATGGGAATAATACAATATAATCTTCAGCCTGAGTATAAAGGGGAGTAGTCATCGGCCATCGAAAAGGCCGACCCGGTTTCCGTCAAGACGGTCGAAAGGCCCGGGGCCGGGGCAGAATTCTGTCGACAAGACCTTTATCCAGGCAATCATGCCGGGGGTAAAGGTCTTTTTTATTGCCCCCGGCGACATCCCGTATCGTCGGAGGCAAAACAATGAACCTTATCAAGACAACCTTTCTCCTCTCCCTTCTCACCGTGCTGATGGTCTTCATGGGGAGCGCCATCGGCGGCCGGACCGGCATGTTCTTCGCCTTTTTCATGGCCCTGGCCATGAACTTCTTCTCCTACTGGTTTTCCGACAAGATAGTCCTCAGGATGTACGGCGCCCGTGAAATCGGCGAGAACGACCATCCCGCCTTTTACGGCATGGTTCACAGGCTCGCGCTGCAGGCGGGCCTCCCCATGCCCAGGGTCTACATCATCCCGTCCGAGAGCCCCAACGCCTTTGCCACGGGACGTAATCCCTCACACGCCGCGGTAGCAGCCACCGACGGGATTCTCCGCATCCTTTCACCTGAGGAACTTGAAGGGGTAATGGCCCACGAACTTGCCCATGTCAGGAACCGGGACATCCTCGTCTCCACCATCGCCGCCACCTTTGCCGGGGCTATCTCCATGCTGGGGAGCATGCTCCAGTGGGGAGCGATCCTGGGCGCCGGACGCGGCGACGACGACGAGGGGGGCGGCGGCCTGATCGGCTCACTGGCGATGGCGATCATCGCCCCTATCGCCGCAATGCTGATCCAGATGGCGGTCTCCCGATCCCGCGAATACCTTGCGGATGAGACCGGCGCAGGCATCTGCGGCAGACCACTGGCCCTCGCCGGAGCCCTCAGAAAGCTCGACTCTGCCAGCCGGATGATCCCGATGACAGAGGCCCGTCCGGCCACTGCCCACATGTTCATCGTCAACCCGCTCACCGGCGGACGCCTCCTCTCTCTCTTTTCCACGCATCCCCCCATGGAGGAAAGGA
>Ga0210377_10001603_pt1 | contig 20568 bp, 16 predicted proteins | sample PLM4_65_b1redo_FD_155480 | JGI IMG/M metagenome (GOLD analysis project Ga0210377, IMG submission 155480) | Groundwater sediment microbial communities from an aquifer in East River, Colorado, USA - PLM4_65_b1 redo | ecosystem: Environmental > Terrestrial > Soil > Riparian zone | place: USA: East...
ACCCGATCAATGCCTTTATCAACATTATTGCGGGCTTGATTGCCTATTGTCATCAGCCCAAGAAACCTTCCTTGGGCATTATTCCTGCTGACTGGCCTTTGCTCGCCGCTTAAACATTATTCACGTTTAATACAATTGCAAGCGTCACACTCTTCAGCGAGTCAAAGACAATATCGGCGTCTCCAACTCGCTCGCGTGGACCTAAGCCCACAGTATGGAATCCGCCCATCCTTGCGGCTTCAATCCCAGCCGCGGCGTCTTCCACGACCACACATTCATCAGGCTCCAAATTTAATTGGCGCGCCGCATGCAGGAAAAGATCTGGCGCTGGCTTCTGCCGTTCCACACTGCTGCCATCGGAGATCGCATCCAGCAGATCTGCAATGCCCAAACGCTGAATCACATCAGGCGCATTTTTGCTGGCTGATCCCAATGCGGACTTCAACCCGGCCTGGCGAATTTCTTCGAGCAATTCACGCGCACCAGGCAGTAGATCCTTTGGGCTAACATCACGAATAAACTCCAGGTAGTAATTATTCTTGCGCTCCATCATCTCCTGGATTTTTTCTTCAGTGTAGGTCCGACCCCTCAGGATCAGCATCAACGACTCGCGCCGAGGAATGCCGCGTAACGATTCATTGTCGGCACGCATGAACGGAATCCCTTCCTCATCCGCTAGGCGTTTCCAGCCGCGATAATGATACTCTGCGGTATCGGTGAGGACTCCATCTAGATCAAAGATAAAACCGCGAATCATCATCAGAAGTCCCTCTTCACATCGAAACTGAGTTCTTTACCCTGATCCGTGATCTTGAATGAAACGCGCTTCCAACTGTCCGGCAAATGCGGATTGGTGTTCCAGCCATCGGCAGTTCGCTCAAGACCTGCGAAACCAAACACAACTGCCTGCCACAAGCCGCCCGCCGAAGCGCCATGGATTCCATCTCCGGCGTTGCTGCGGACGTCGAACAGGTCGGCGCGCGCCGCGCGCATGAAGTGTTCATACGCCGCCGGGTCCCCCACTCTACAAGCCATGATTGCCTGAATGGACGGACCCAACGAAGAGCCAAAGGTATGGTCGGTGCGTGCCGTGTAATATACATAGTTGGCTTTGATCGTTTCGAAATCGTACAGGTCCGGCATGAGATACATCAGCATTAACACATCCGGTTGTTTGAGCACCTGTGTTTCATTGACACCTTCGATCCCAAGGATCGATTGCATCGATTCGGTGCGCGGTTCCTGTTCCACCAGGTTCACGTCACGGCGCTGAAAATATCCCTCAAACTGCTCGACCAGCTTTGTCTGCGGATCGAACGGCACATAAATGTGGTCGATATCAAACTGCCATTGTTTCAATTCTTTCGAGGTCAAATGCACGCGGCGGTTGATCTTCCTCCACTCCGCAGGATGATCTTTCTCAAGCCAATTCTTCAACTCCAATGCAGTCTGCAGATTCCAGCGGGCGAAAACGTTGGTGTATACATTATTATCCACGTGGTCATGGTACTCATCCGGTCCAACCACATCACTGATCTCATATCGCTGCAATTCTTCATTCCATTCGAAGCGACTGCTCCAGAAACGGGCGGTCTCCAAAATCACTTCCGCGCCGCGCGCCATCAAAAACGATTTGTCGCCGGTCGCCCGCCAGTATTGCCAGATGCCATACGCCACATCCGCCGAGATATGGATCTCGATATCACCTGTCCAGATGCGGATGAGTTTGGTTCGATCATTGGGGTCCGGCACCCAGGTCGGTGTGACCTCCTCACCAGTCGCCGCGCTCTCCCACGGATACTGCGCACCGTTGAATTTATTGGCAGCCGCTTTGGCTTTGGCACCGTCCAAATTATGCCAACGATACGAAAGCAGTAAACGCGCGATCTCCGGGCGTGTATATGTAAAGAATGGAAGCATGAAAATTTCAGTATCCCAAAATGAATGTCCGCGATAACCATAACCGCTCAGAGTCTTTGCGCCTAAATTTACGCGTTCATCATGGCGCGGCGCGGCGATCAATAACTGGAACAAATTGAAACGCACCGCCAGCTGTGCTTCATCATCGCCTTCGATCACCACATCGCAACGATCCCATTCAGACTGCCACGCTTTGCAATGCTCCGCCCAAACCTGCGCCCACTCCTTACGCACAACATTCCGTAATGCATTGCGCGCACTCTTCACAGGGCTTTTCACATCGCGACTCGTGTACTGCGTGATCCACTTGACGGCAGTCGCCGTTTCACCGGATTTCACCTCGGTGAACGCGACCAGCGTGGGGTGATTATGGACTTCCCAACGCGTCACCCTGGATTTTTGGTCTGCTACCGTCATAGATAGATTCACCGCCACTGCAAGTTCGATCTTCGTCGCGCGCGTCTGACAGCGCAACCAGGCTTCCTGTCCGCGTAAACCTTGATCGAGCCAGTTCCAATGTTTGAAACTGAGGTTGTCCATCTCGCCATTGATCCCCGCACGGACTTCCACACGCCCCGAATAATTTTCGGGCGTGATGGTCGCCTTCACCGCGCAAAGATGTTCATCCGCCAGACTCGCAAACCGCTCAAAAACAATATGCGTGATCTGTCCGCTCGGACTGCACCAGCGCAGTTCACGTTTCAGGGTGGCGGTTCTCAAATTCAAGGTACGATTAAAAGAAAGCAATTCTCCCTGGTCGAGCGTAAAGCGTTCGCCATCCAAGATGATCTCCATCTCAAGCCAATCGGGAGCATTGGCTAATTCAGTAAACACAACTGGCACATCATCGAACACACCGTGTAAAAATGTGGCGCGCATCTCGCCGGGAAATTTCTCCTCAAAGGCGCCACGCGTACCCAGATAACCATTGCCCAATGTAAAGACAGTTTCGCTGTGATGCAATTTCTTGAGGTGGAATGCATCCTCAACCACCAACCAATTCTCGGTCATCATCGATTCATCCTCCAAAATGGAATAATTATTTATTTATAAACAAGGATCATCAGGCTTCTAGCGCACTTGTCCCATTGATCTAATCCACTACATCCCTGACACACAAACAAGCCATCAACGCCGGGGCGACCCGCACCAAACACTAGCCATAGCAAATGCAACTAAGGGCTCCACGTGTGGAAAGATAACCAACCATTACCGATGGTGAAGATAGTTTCTTGACGTCGTTGTTTCTCTGGGTTAAAGGAATCTTCGGAAAGGATCCAGAGATCACACATAGTTATCATCCGTGGCTGGCAAAATCCAGCAACGCATCTAGCGCACATGTCGCAAGTCCGATCACGTGGTCCGCGCCTCCATAATAAACGTGGACTGTGCCATCCACAACCGGGTTGGCGCAGGAAAAAACGACGTTGGGCACGTCGCCACGCAGTTCCCACAATTCGTTAGGCTCAAAGATAAATTCTTTCGGGCGATGAATGACCTGTGACGGGTCTTCAAGATCGAGCAGGCATACACCAAGGCGGTAAACGTGTTGTTCATTGTAAGCATGATAGAGCATCAGCCAACCTTGTTCAGTCTCGATGGGTACACCGTTTCCGCCAACGCGTTTCTCATCCCATCCGTTATCGGGACGCGGACCAAAGATGGAGCGCATTCTTTCAGCCGGCCAATGAAACAAATCTTCACTTTCCGCCAGCCACACCTGTGGAGGGCGGCGATGCAGGGCGATATAGTGCCCATTAATACGACGTGGAAAGAGTACGTGGTCTTTGTTGTCTTCGCCTTGCACGATGGGACCGAGTGGCTCCCATGTGATAAGGTTGCTGCTGACAGCGATCATCGGCATCACCCCTCCACCTGCATGGGTCGGCACACCTTTGCCGGCAAACTCATTTCCGTAGGCCGTGTAGCACATGTAAAAACGTTCTTCCAGCACGGTCACGCGCGGATCCTCGACGCCACGCGCGTCAGATGTATTGTGCGGCTCCAACACCGGGCGGAGCAAGCGATTCCAGTGGATCCCGTCCAAGCTCACTGCATATCCAATACGGCTTATCCAATCCAAGCCCTGCGCACGATAGTGCATATGAAAGAGTCCGTTGTAATGGACGACCGAAGGATTGAAAACATTGTACGTTTCCCAATCCGAGCTGGGGTCGGGGAGCAGAATAGGGTTGGCAGGATGACGTTGTAATTTCATGAGATGAATACACCTATTGGATTAATTCGATGACGGTCGTGTCAGTTTCATCGTGAGGATGTAACGCTTCCTCCACAGCCAGCACGCCGATCAACGCCAGCCAGGCCATCAACGCTGCGGCGAGGGGTAAGGTGGTGAGCACACTGATGACTATGAGGAGGGCGCTGATCAACATGAGGGTAAGAGCCAAACCTGGTTGCTTGAACAGAAACAAAAAGCTGTTGCGGAAAGTAAGTTTCAGCGAGTGTTGATCTTGGGCCAGCCAGAACGGCCAGTAAAATAAATTTACAGCGAACCAGCCTAATGCAATTACGCCCCAAACCAGCCGAAGTACCATCCAGAGCCAGCCCGTGACTGATTGATAGAGCCAAAAATTGCCGGCCAGTACACCGACGATCAATAGATTAATAGCTCCCCAGACCCAAGCTTGGGCAAACATGCGGCGTAGGGCTTTCAAGCCGTGGCGCGGTTCGATGACTTCGCCATCGGCTAACTGCCGCGCAATGACGTACATTGCGGCAGTGGCAGCTGGACCGGGCACGATCAACACTTGGCAGGATAGCCAAACCAGATTGTAAAAGATAAGCAGGTACATCTCCTGCCACCATAGGCGGAACGCGTGAGCGGTTACAGAGAGTGCTTTCACCATTGCACACTCTCGCCCGCAACCACCGCTGCTGATCGCTCGCTGCCATTCGAGGTTTGGTAGGTGACAGTCAGTGGGGTCGCACCGGAAAGGTGAGTCACACTCAGGCTGGTGTGGGTTGCGCGCACGGTAATCGTGTGCTCACCGAAGCTCAACCTTTCCAACTCAGCCGCCTCCCACCCGGCAGGCAATTGTGGGAACAGTCTAACCGCGTGCAGATCAGCGCGTACTTGCACCCCCATTAAATCTTCCACAGCTCCGCGCAAGAAGGTGGCTCCCGACCAGAGTTGCAGAAAGCTCAGCCCATCCGGGATCAGTTCGTGATACATGCCGATGCTGCCGTGATCGAGCGTAGCCGACAACTGCTGCAGCATCCTGAAACCGAGTTCCGCCTGCCCGTACCGGTACGCTGCCCGGCTGAGTGTGGCGGTCGGCAGAGTCCACACCCGCTCGTCATCCCCAACCGTGTGCTTCAGCCCCCACTGATTCATATACTTTGCTTGTAATGTAGTGAAGGTGGTCGCTGCATGCTTGGCAGATGCCAGCCCGACCTCCAGCGGTACGATCACCGCCCAGTGAGGCACGGACCGCCTAGAGTTGTCCGATTCGTTTAGCGATATGGAATAGGTGCCTTCCGCCGGGTCCCACCATGCGGCGTCGAACCTGGCAACCATCTCGTCACCGCGGGCGCGAGCGCGGGCCGCCATCCTGGTGTCGCCCATCGCCCCAGCCATTTGTTCCAAAGCACGCAGTGCTGCCCACGTGTACGCGGCGCTATCCAATTTCTTGGCACCCATGTCTTCCTTCTCAACCAGCCCAGCTCCAATGGGGTAACCGTGACCATCAGGGTCAAGGTTGCCCAAGGTGTATTGCAACAAACCTTGTATAGCGGCTGGGTAGATCGCCTCGAGAAACGCCCGGTCGCCGGTCCAGCGATAGGCATCCCACAGGGACATCACCCAGAGCGGGGTTTCGGCTGCATTGCCCGGCACCACGATCGCGCCGGAGGGCGAACGCTGGTGAGGAACACTGCCCAGCGCGTCGAAATTCGTCCCGATAAGAAGGTGGTTTGTGCCGGTTGATGCAAACCCTGCTGCCAGCAACCCCGGTATGTCGTACGCTCCGTCGGCGCTGAACCAGAAGGGAAAGGTCTGCAACCCGGCATAGAAAAAACGTCCCATTATCCGAGATTCAGCCTCGAGCGCTTGCAGGTTCGCGCGTGCGAGATCAAAGGCGGCGTCAAAATGTGCATCCGGGCTATGAAAGCGCGGTCCGCCAGCCAGCAGATCGGCGTACAACGATTGCTTCTCGGCTAGTAGAGACTCCCGCAACGGCAACCATTTCTCCAGATTCTTAAGAGCGACAGCCGCCCCCGACTCGATCTCGACTACTATCTCAATCGTCCACTCCTTCTCCGCGCCAGACTCCAGCCGAACGATGTATTCCAGCACCCCGACCGGGTGTCCGTCCTGTCCGGCAATAATCTGCACCTCCGTTGGTCGCTCCCATCCTCCAACGGCAACCGCCCACTTGTCAGGCAATTGCCGCGCGCGGGCGACCAGTTTCTCCCCTTCCACGCGGACCGTCTCACCTTGGTTGGGCATTTCAGCCAGTGTGGTGAAATGTGCGTCTCGCAAGTCAAAGTAGGCAAAAAATGTTACCCGGACGTCAGCAGGCTGGGTTCCGTCATTACGTAGTATGAGGGTGATGAAGAGTGCTGGGCGATCCTGCGGCACGAAATCGATCCGTGTGGCTGTCAGCGCGCCCCGGCGGTATTCAAAATGAACATCGGCAAAGGTCTGGGTGAAGCGCTCGGCATCGACTAGCGGCCGATTAATTCCGCTACTCTCGACGACAAAGGTGTATCCGTTCAACGCCTTCACCGGCTGTGCCCACACACCCTGCAGACGGTTCGCTAGTGGATCGTCTGCCTGCGGCTTGCCAAAGGTGTGCAGGTCATAAGGATTACTGCATGGGCGAAAGCTGCCATCGATATCACCGATGACATATAACTTTCGCCCGGTGGTCGTGAACAGTGTATCGGACGCAGATGGGCGCTCTTGCCGAATCTCGCCCCAGCGGAGTTCCTGGGTTACCTCTCGCGGCTGGGCAAGCTCCGAGTTAGCCATTACAGGCTCGGGTTCATGGGTGGTCAGTCGGTACATGGTAATCCATTGACTGTTACTAGCCCTTGATGCCTTCGTAGCTGACGCCCTGGATGTAGTACCTGCTAAAGAAGAAGAACATGGTCAGTGGCACTACAGCGTTGATCATCGCGCCGACGAGAGTAAGATTCCACTGCGCTCTGTATTGTTGTTGGAAGACGCTTAGGGCTACATTCATCACCCACATATCGGGCGTGTTTAGGTACAACAGCGGCGGGAGGAAATCATTCCACATTCCCTGGAATTGCAGGATAAAGAGCGTGAGTAAAGCCGGTCGGGCCAATGGCAGGACCACGTCTTTGTAAATCTGGAAATATGATGCGCCGTCAATAAAGGCGGCCTCCTCTAATTCGCGGGGCACGGACTTAAGAAACTGTGTGAGCATGAAGATTCCGAAGGCGTTGATTATGCTCGGGAAGATAAGTGCATAGGCTGTATTCACCCAACCCAACTTGGCGATTAACACGTACGTTGGGATGAGTGTTACTGCGCCTGGGATCATCATGGAGGCCAGCATGAAGTTGAAGATCAGGTTCTTGCCAGGGAAGCGCATGCGCGCAAAGGCATAAGCCGCCATTGAGCAGAAGATGACCATAACGAACGCACGGATGACTGAGAGCAAAGCCGTGTTGAACAGCCAGCGCACAAAGCGCCCGCCGCCGGCCAGAATGGCTAGTTGTTCGAATGTCAAGGTCACCACCAGGCCGAGCACCAACGCGCCGGCCATGGCCAGCACCACGCGTTTCCAATCAGGCTTCGACATCGAGAGGATGCCAACGCCGATCAAAGCGAAGATCGTCACGGCAATGCTGACTGTCCACAGCAGAACTGGGTCGGCGTTTTCAGTGAGGCGCATGCGCAAGTACACTGAACTGCCCAGTCCGCCCACCAGTGCCAGTCCTAACGAGAGAGGCAGCCCGATTGCGCGTGGAAAGCCCTTCTTCTTCACTTCCTCACTGCTCAAGCCGACCAGCAGGAACGCGATAAAGAAGGCAAACAGCCCTGCCGATAGACCGAGCGAAGTTGCGCCGGCGGGGCGCGGCAGACCGCCAACATCCGTGTTCCACAAACGGGGCCAGTTCTCCACCCGCCAGGTAGTCGGGAAGAACGTGGGCGGCCAGGCGATAATTTCAGAGTCGGTCTTGAATGTGCCCAGGAATGCTAGAATGAAAGGCGTAAACAAGACCAGTCCAATGATAATGAGCAGAGCATAAATAAAGACCCGGCCAAGCCGTTTAGTAAATGGCGATGACGATGGGGAGATAGTGCGCGGGGCAGGTTGAGTCAGAGTTGCCATGCTCCCTCCGATCAGTACGACTCAGTTCCGCTCTCAATAAAGCGGCGCTGAATGAAGGTGAAAATAAAGATGATCAGGGCTAAGAGGAAGGCCATCGCGCTGGCGTAACCCACGGTAGGTGGGCCATTTATCCCTAAGGCTTCGGTGTAAATCAAATACACTGGCACGAGGGTAGTGTCGAGGGGCCCACCGGATGTGAGGATTTTTACTGTATCGAACACCTGCCACGTTCCAATCGTGCCCAGCACTACGATCAGCAGGATGACGGGGCGCAACATGGGTACTGTGATCTTCCAAAACTGTTGCCATTTGTTCGCGCCGTCAATTTCGGCAGCCTCGTACAACGTGGACGGAATTTCCTGTAAGGCGGCCAGGAACATGATCATGAAGGTGGGTGCGGTGGTAAAGATACTCTGAAACATGATGGCCATCCAGGTGACGCTCGGCCCGCGCAAATACCATAAAGACGAGGGAATGTTGCCACCCAGCGCTGTGGCGATCATTTGAAACAGGCCAGCCGGGTTATTCAACCACTCGACGGTTTGCCACTCCGCGCCAAATACAGCCCACAGTTTGGTCAGGCCAAAATTGATGTAGCCAGTCTTGAGGTACATCCACCAGAAGATCATGCTGATGACCACTGAAGATGTAACGCTGGGCGCGTAAAACAATGTGCGAAAAACCTGACTGCCGCTCACTTTGACGTTGATCAGGGTGGCCAGTGCAAGGGCCAGCGCCGTTTGCGTCGGAACAACAATGATCACATACCAGATCACGTTGACCAGCGAGCGGACGAAATCCCCTTTGAGGGAAAGAGCCCTGACGTAATTGTCGAGCCCGACCCACTGCGGGGCCGTATAGAGGTCAAACTTGGTGAAGCTGATATAAATGGCGAACAGGATGACGCCCACGGTGAAGATCAGTGTCACCAGCAAATAGGGCGATATGAAGAGATAGGCCGTCAAGGCTTCATCGCGGACGCGGGCATTATTGAAAAAGCCGCGGCGAGGCGGTGTATTCGTAGTCATAAAATGACTCCTTCATCATTTTGGCACAGGCAGCGACCGACTGGTCATCCATCCCCTTCGGCTTTCGCCGAAGGGGATGGAACTGATTGAAACACGAAATATTACTGGCCGTCCAGCGCCGCCTGAATTTCCTCTTGCGCTTGGGCAAAGGCTTCATCCACGGTCTGATCACCAAGGAAGATGCGCTCGAACGCCTTGCTTACCGCGTCGTTCACTTTTCCGGTGTTCGGACCCCAGTACCCTACACGAGTTAGGTCAAACGTGCCGCCTTGCGCGATGGCTGCGTCATTCGGGTCGACGACCAGATCGATCTGGTCGGGGTGCGTGCTATAGGCAAAGCCTGTTTTGACAATCTCACCCTGGTTATCGCGGCCTGTCAGGAAAATGGCGAAGGCTGTTGCGGCTTTTGGGTACTTGGTCGCGGCGTTGACGCCGATGCCATTGGTGAAGATCACGTCGGCCTTGCCTTTGGGGCCTGTAGGCAGGGGGACGGCCTTCCATTCCACATCGGCATAATTCTGGCGCATAAAGTTCACCATCCAACCGCCCTCGTAGGTCATGCCCGCGAGTTTCTTGCCGATGGCTTCACCGCACCATCCGGCACCTACATCAGCAGCGGTGACCAGCGAGCCGTCTTGCTTCATCGTGGCGATGAAGTTGGCAGCCTCTTTCACTTCGGGCGTGTTGACCGTCGCGGTTTTGAAATCAGCACTGGCGTAAGCGCCGCCGTTGCCAAAAGCGAATGGGGCAAAGCGTGCCCAGTCGGCACCCTGGCAAAAGCCTGCATAGGTACCCTTGGTGGCAATGGCATCAGCCGCTGTTTTCAGGTCATCCCATGTCCAGTCGGCAGTTGGTTCTTCGAGCCCTGCATCTGCGAAGACTTCGGGCAAATATACCAGGCCCAGTGTGCCCCAGTCCTTAGGCAGAGCATAAGTTTTGCCATCGAGAGTGAAAATCGAAAGCAGCGCGGGGATGAAGTCGTCGCGGCTGACACTAGCCTCCTGCATATAGTCATCCAAGGGCAACAACTGGCCGGTCGTGCCAAAGGCTGTCATTAACTGATCATCGACGTAGAACACATCGGGAGCGGTGCCACCAGCCATGGCCGCCTTCAGTTTTGTCTGGAAGTCAGCCGGAATCGGTTGGTAGTCCACAGTAACGTCTGGATAGAGCGCATTGAAGCGCACTATCGAGTCGCGGTAGATCTGCTGTTCAGTCTCATCACCCCAGCCGGAAAACACAATAGTGGCGCCTTCCTCGGGTGCTTCAGTGGCTACTGGTGTTGCAGTTGCCTGCGGTCCGCATGCCGCCAGCACCATCCCGGCAACCAACAGTACTGAAAGGACCAGGTAAATCTTTTTCATTTTCTCCTCCAGATAGGTTGAAAATTCGCCGAATTCTGGAAAATCGGCAGTGTTATACTTATACGTAGAGGCGGATATAGAACGCCTCGCACTTGGAGCCGCTGCTGTTTTCCAGGACACTGGCGGCTCCTTTTCATTTCTTGCCATCATGCAAAAGTTTCAGGTTTTATATTGTCAACTTTTGAGCATCACCTCCAATCTGAGAGAACGCACAGAAGGGAATCCGTGCCAGCTTGATTCTTTCCAAAATATATTCATTTGGACCAGTCACTAAAGGTTGAACCGCGTACAATCAGTTGTGGCGCAATCAATTCAGGTTTCAGAACGGGCGAATCTCTTTGACTGATCCGTTCCATCAACATGGAAATAATCCGTTGACCGATCTCAGCAATGGGCTGGCGTACAGTTGTCAGTGGCGGGAATGTGTATTGGACCATGGGTGCATCATCAAAACCAGCTACAGCAAACTCCGAACCCACTTGCAAGCCCCTGTCCCGGGCAGCTTGCAAGGCTCCAATGGCCATCATATCGTTCAAGGCGATCAGAGCAGTTGGGCGTTTTCCCTCCGGTAGATTAAGCAACTCCAACGTGGCTTTATAGCCAAAATCAAAGATACCTTCCCCGCGTTTGATCCATAAATCTTCCGGCGCGATTCCCGCTTCCTGTAGGACCGAGTAATAACCTTCCATGCGATTGTTTCCCACACGAGAATCAAGAGGCCAGGCCAGCGCGCCTATCCTGCGATGTCCCTGCTCCATGATATGCAACATCGCCTGACGGATTCCAGAACCGCCATCCACATCAATCCATGGAAAAACCAATTCCGGATTGGAACGCCCAAACGTGACAAAGGGAAAATTCTTTTCGAGCAGCAGGAGTACGCGCGGATCATCATATTCAATGTTCGACAGGATAAAGCCGTCCACGCGGCGCGATTCGATCAGTTCACTGTAGGTAGCAAGATGTTTTTTTATGTCTGCATGATATGGGAAACACAGCAGGTAATATCCCTGTTCTTCTGCTGCGGCGAACATGTTCTGTAAAAACTGATCCAGGATAAGGTTTTCCTGCTCGGGTGGAGACGGAGGCCAGGAATAACCAATCGTAAAAGACCGTTGTGTACGCAAACTGCGCGCTGTATAGTTTGGGTGATAACCAAGCGTCTGCGCCGCCTTCCAAATGCGGTCCTCGGTTTCCCCGGAAACCTGCATTTGCTGGTTAAGCACCTTTGAAACAGTCTGGTAACTCACTCCAGCTGCCATAGCGACTTGCTTGAGTGTAACGCGCCTGTTAGTCATAGTCTCCATATTCAGGCGAACGTTCGGGCGAACGTTCGCTTGTTTAGTTATTATTATAATGAGAATCAATTAAAAGTCAAGCACGCATTCATTATGGAAGAAAACTGGAAGCCATGAACGATAGTGTTACCTTCTCTGATGAACTTGCCTTACAAACCATCTTTAACGGATCTGAATCTTTAAATGGTTGCGAAGGGTGCAGACATTTAGAACATCACGCGCCTAACCTGGCGCCAACATGTTGCGCGTTCCCATTATCGATTCCGCCTCGCTCCATATTGATGTTGTCGATGACCTTCTGGGTGATCATCACGCTCAATTGCAAAAGTTACTTGATCTGTATCTTGATGGTAATTTTCCAAAGGAATTACTCGTCGAGAGGCGGCAGAGGCTACAGGATACAATTGACTCGCTCGCAAATGAACGAATCAATTTAGCATCCCACTTGGAAAGCAGCGCCTACTCTTCAGAACAATTGCAAGCCATGAAGGAGTATACTTTTCAGATAGCCGCTGGATTGGATGAAGCAGAAGAAGATATCGACTCGAGAAAGCATGTTGTTGACATGCTAAATGTTTTTGCTTCATTGGTCGTTGAAGGTGATGAGAAGGTTGCTTACGTGACTTGTGTTTTCAAAACAGACCCTGAACGCTTGTTAATTGTGTCACCTAATATAAGTTCTTTGGTCCACATGCGGGGGCGTTGTATGGGAAGTATGATCTGCTTAATGAATTGAAGCCGTACAAAGTCCGCCCGGCTTCGAATGAGTTGCCGTATAAATTTGAAACGGGCACCCAAAACCATGAAGGCATTGCAGGTGTGTTAGGCGCACTGGAATATTTAGAGTGGCTGGGCAAACAATTCGGAGCGGAGCAAGCTCAGGCTTGGAAAGATGGGGGTTTTTCTGGTCGCAAGTTGGAACTGAAGAAGGGCATGTCCGCGATGCATGCATATGAGTCAGAATTATCCAAGGCGTTGATCAAGATCGTTGAGGCGGTTCCGGGGACACACATTTACGGCGTCACGGATATGGATCGGCTCGATGAACGTGTGCCAACCGTCTCGTTTACTTTGGAAGGCAGAGATCCCGAGCAACTTGCGGATGCAATTGGCAAAGAAAACATTTACGTGTGGAATGGACACAATTACGCACTGGCGATCGTGGAACGCCTAGGATTGTTGGAGGCGGGCGGCATGGTCCGCGTGGGACCTGTGCATTACAACACCATGGATGAGCTTGAAAAGTTTGGGGAAGTGTTGAAGAAGGTTGCGAAATAAAAACGCTCTATCGGGGGCTTAGCCCCCGATAGAGCGTGGGTGTCAGTAGATTAAATGATAACCGCCAGAGTGAGGGGGGCACCCTAGCGGTCATCTTCTACATAATACTACAACCGATTTTGTTTTGCAAGTATTTAATATTATAAAATCATTAAAGTTTTATATGCGCTTATCAAACAAGAATACCAGCGGTGTGCCCTGGGCGGGAATCGGACCCACATCTAAGCCTTAGGAGTGCCTTGTTCTATCCATTGAACTACCGGGGCAATAAGAAAATTATATCAAGAAAAATTTGAACGTGGCGCAAGATAATATCTTGCGTTACGCCCCATCATCTTTCGGCGGTGCGGTTTGACCGTAATCCAAAATTTGACGCAGCTGCGTTGTCCCTTCTGGCGGACCCACGATCCCTTTATCTTCCATCATATCCACGATACGCGCGGCGCGGGTATAACCGATGCGCATACGACGTTGCAACATCGAGACGGATGCGCGACCCTCTTTGCGCACCAGCTCGATCGCTTCTGGAAGCAAGGGATCGGCATGAGTATCCGCGGGGGTCATATCTTCGAACATCGCGGTTTGTTTTAGGGGAACATCAGATTTCGGCATATCAGCAACTGGAGCTGAAGCTGCGCCATATGGGCTTCCACCGCTAACTTGTGCGCGCCAAAATTCCACCAGGTTATGAATCTCATGATCAGATACAAACACACCTTGCAAACGCGCGGCAGATGGCGCGTCGGGTGCCTGGAACAACATGTCACCGCGTCCCAGCAATCTTTCTGCGCCGGGTTGATCGAGAATTACACGGCTATCTGTATTCGATGCAACCGCGAACGCGATACGCGCCGGGAAGTTGGCTTTGATCAAACCCGTTACCACATCCACGGATGGACGCTGCGTGGCAAGGATCATATGAATACCGGTGGCACGCGCCAACTGCGCAAGACGCGTGATGGTTTGCTCGGTTTCGCCAGGAGCGATCATCATCAAGTCAGCGAGTTCGTCAATGACAATTACCAGCAAGGGCAGTTTCTTCATGCCCTGTAATTTCATTTTGGCATTGTAGTCAGCAATATTGCGCGAACCAACCTGCGCGAACAAATGATAACGTTTGTCCATTTCACGCGTCATCCATTGTAAAGCGCCGATCACGCGATCGATCTCAACCACCACCGGCGAAAGCAAATGCGGGATGCCGTTATAACCAGTTAACTCCACGCGCTTGGGGTCAACCAAGATCATACGCAGATCATCGGGCGTGTTATGCATCAAGAAACAAGTGAGGATCGCATTCACACAAACTGACTTACCGGAACCAGTCGTACCTGCGATCAGCAGATGCGGCATGTTCTCCAGCGTAGTGTTGATCGGGTGTCCCGTCACGTCTTTGCCAAGCGCGAACCGCAATGGATTCTTATTCTTTTGAAGCGCATCGCTTTCGAGCAGGTCACGCAAAGCCACCAACGCCATCTCTTCATTCGGCACTTCGATACCGACATAACTATGACCTGGCACGGGTGCTTGAATACGGATGCGCGGGGCGGCAAGCGCGAGGGCAAGATCATCCGCAAGCGACGCAATTTTATTCACGCGGACTTTCGTGCGGACTCCGCCTCGCGTCTCCACGAAAAGCGGCTCCACTCCGAATTGCGTGATCGATGGTCCACGATTGATCTCAACTACTTGAACAGGCGCGCCGAAGGATGCCAGCGTCTCTTGAATCAAGCGGGCACGTTGTTGCACGAATTCTTCATTGACCGCAGCGGCGGTGCCTTTATCGAGAATGTCTTTGATATCAGGCAGCTTCCAGTTGATGACCGCATCTGGCGCTTTGACCGTGGTCACTGGAGCGATGGGTGTACCGGGTGGGATGACAGGCGTGGGTCGATTCAAAGTTGTGTACCCATCGGCATCTTGAGGCAAAAACGCTTCGCCGGTTTGTACTTTTGGTTTGACAAGCAACGCGCGGACTTTGACCACCACCGGGTTCACCCAGCGGAAGAGGTCTTCCACATTAATATCAAAGATCATCGTAATGGTGATGAGCAGCCATGCGAATAAAGCAACCCAGGCTCCGCCAACCCCAAGGTTATTGAACAATATCTTTTCAAAGAAACTACCAATATAACCGCCGCCGGCCCCATCCAATGCGGCTTGATCTGCCAATTCAGGCACGGCAATGATCGCGTGCATGGACGCCAGCAGCCACAGGAAAAATAAAATGATGCCGGTCGCGCGTTCGAGTGATAACGGCGGAAGTTTTTCGATACGTCTTAAGATGAGCCACAGACCCATCACGATCAAACCAACAGGCAGAATATAAATTCCCCAGCCGAAGAGTTGTGACATTGTACGCATCATACTCGCGGTCAGCGGACTGCGTTGGGCAGAGAAAAGGATCAGCACAGTGAGCAAGCCCACCACTGCCATGATCGCGCCCACGACATCGAGTTTGCGTTCGGGGCTGAGAGTCTCCCACCAGGAAGGCAGAGCAGGTTCCGGTGGCGGCGGAAGCGCAGACTTGCCTCTTCGAGGAGTCGGATGTTTGCCGCCATCCTTGCCTTTTGCAGGCGTGTGTCCACCTTTTCCTTTGGCAGGCGGTGTTCCAGGTTTTCCTTTTGGCTGAGTGTCCGATTTGTTGGACGCTGAGAAGGGTGTCTTCAATGGCATGGGCTAATTGTAGCATAGCACAAATGGTCTGTTTTCTTATCTGGGGTAAAATTGCCGTACTAAATTTCTTGAGGATCAACCATTGTTCGAAATACTTTTTCTCGGTACATCCGCATCTGCACCTTCTGCAAAACGCGGGCTCTCGGCGCAGATCGTTAAACACGATGAATATCGTTTTTTGGTGGATTGCGGTGAAGGCACACAACGTCAAATTTTACAATCTGGCACCGGCTTTAAAAATCTCACCCGTATCTTGTTGACACACGGACATCTCGATCATATTCTGGGTCTGGGTGGATTGATGTCCACGTTCATGCGTTGGGAAGCGATCGAGGAGTTGGATATTTACGCCGGGCGTTCCACGATGGAACGCGTCCGCGCTTTGCTCGATGGCGTTGTGCTGCGCGGGAACAAGCCGCCTATGCCCTTTCGCATGAATGAGATCAAACCCGGGATCATCTTTGATGCAGCTGATTTCACAGTCACCGCATTTCCTGTTTCGCATCGCGGACCGGATTGTCTGGGCTATGTGTTCGAAGGCAAGGCGCGCCGTCCGTTTTTGAATGAGAAGGCGACGGAACTCGGCGTGCCATTCGGACCCGAACGCCGTGAGCTGGTCGCTGGCAACGAGATCACTCTGTCTGATGGCAAACGCATCACACCCGACGATGTGCTGGGTCCGATTCAAAAAGGCGTGAAACTCGTTATCGTCGGTGATTCGGGGAAAACCGAGAACCTGGTCGAAGTCTGCAAAGATGCGGATGCGCTGGTAATCGAATCTACGTATTTAGATGAAGAGACCGAGATGGCGAGTCAGTTCAACCATCTCACTGCACGGCAAGGCGCAGACCTCGCAATCAAGGCGGGCGTCAAGAAGTTGATCCTCACCCACATCTCGCGCCGCTATCGCGAGAAGGATGTCATTAAGGAAGCGCAGGGGTTATTTCCGAATACCAGCGTGGCACGGGATTTTGATACGTTCCAGATCAAACGAGAAGAATAAGCATTTCATTTTATGAAAACAAGAGCTTCTATAATTTTATTGCTTTTGGTAGTACAAGTTTTGTCTGTATCATGTGTTACGACAAAAGATGAGCCACAGATTGACAACGTAGAAGAAAATAATATTAATAATCAAATTCACGCGAAAATCTATGAACCGATAAATACTTTGGAAACTGTAAATCCGGTCATTTTGGAAATACGGAGTTTTTCATCCGACACCATAGTATTTAAAAACAACTTCAACGTCGAGATATTCAAACAAACAAATAATGGTGAATGGGAAGAAATAAGAGAAAAACAAACTACACGTCTCCCTGAAGATGACATTATTTTTTCTCCAAACGCCAAACGCTTACAAATCTTTACCGTATTCCCAGATTTAATTGATTACACTCACAATGTTCAATTGCGAATCTATGTTATTGGAGATATGCAAACAGAACAAGGAACAACTAAGGTTGCTGCATATATTGATGTGACCTTGCACCCTTAAGCAGAGTCTTGCCTTATATCAACCACTTTCTACAATTGAATTTATAAAAACGTCCTGCAATATTTGCAGGACGTTTTTATCTCAAATCGCATCGCTGGTCATAATGAACAGCGGCGTCATCTCGAAACTCTCAAACTTGGGGCGCAGGCGCTCCTTGTTGTAGAAACGCTCCACATTCACGTTCTTCTTTGTGCTGGTGACGATATCCACCGGGATGTTGTCGTAACGTCCGTTCTTGAGCACCACCAGACGCCCATGAATGTTTTTCAGGATCAGATCAAGCGCAAGATTCCCGTACGCCATCGGGACGATGGAGTCGATCGCATCCGGGTCGCCGCACCGCACCAGATAACCCAGTTTCTGGGTGACGGTATCCACAGAGCGTCCATTATTGAGCTTGGCAGTGAATTCCTTCAATCGCTCGGAGATCAGATCACCGATCCCGCCCAGTTTGGCATGACCGAAGGCATCCGTGGTCTTATCGGCAAAGACCATCTCGCCGCCCTCGAACATCGCACCCTCCGAAACCAACACCACCGAATAATGGCTGGGGTTTAATTTCCGGTCGTTCATCAACAGTTCCGCCAGCCGTTCGATGTTGAATTTGTATTCGGGAATCACACAACGATGGGATGCACCCGCCATCGCAGGCAACATGGCTGAAAAACCAGCATAACGTCCAAAGACCTCCAGCACCATCAGGCGTTCATGCGAACCCGCCACGGTACGCAGACTGTTTGAAAGCTCAATGGTGCGCGTCACGCACGTGCTGAAGCCGATGCAATAATCCGTGCCGGGGACATCGTTGTCCATGGTTTTGGGTATGGCAACAACTTTCATGCCCTCTTTATAAAGGCGCACGCCATAACTTAACGTGTCATCACCGCCAATCGGGATCAAATAATCCAAACCGAGGAAGTCGATATTCTTCAACACCTCTTCGGTAACATCGTTGACATCCTTGTTGTATTTCTCGCGCAAATGCAGGGGGACGCGATCCAACTTCACCTTCGATGGGTTCGTGCGCGACGTATGTAGGAACGTGCCGCCGGTGCGCCCCGCCTTGTTGACAATATCCTCTGTCAGCATCTGGAAGTTGTTGCTGTTATCAGCATCCTTCTCGCGGACAATATCCACCATCCCCGCCCAGCCGCGTCGAATGCCCATTACCTGATAGCCTTCACGCAAAGCGCGAATCGTTACCGCCCTAATTGCAGGGTTGAGTCCGGGAACATCACCCCCACCCGTCAAAATACCAATGACACCTTTCTTATTCATGTGAACCATCCTTGAGTGCCTGGAATATTTATCTAGCTACTCAATATTTTACAACTTTCCGTGTCTTCGTGGGACACAATTGCGCCTGCTAGATTTTAGAATTCAATTGGGACTGCCAGGTTGAGTTCAATACGTGTTCTTGAAATACTTCGTCATCAGATCTGAAATATCCGCAGCGGTATGTTCACGCAACACGCGAAAGAAGTCGGCCGTCGTGGCACGCTTGCCTTCATATTGAGTGTAATAGTCCTTGAGGAAAGCAAAGAAGATATCATCACCAACGCGCACACGCAGGTCTTCCATAAAACGTGCACCGTTGAGATAGACCTTATCCCAATATGGGCGTTGACCACCGCCATCATAAATGGGTGTATCTACAAAGCCGGCTTCCCGAAACTCAAAATAGCGATACCCCCACCACCACTGCACCATATCAGGATGGACGGTTTCATAATAGATCCGCTCGCTGTAAGTTGCCAGCGTTTCATCCAGCCACGGTTCGAGCGCCTGATCATCTGTCACACTATCGAACCACCATTGGTGCGCCGTCTCATGCGCGGCGATGATCACCAGATAATTCTTGGGCGTGTTATCGTACAAATTAAAATAATCACGGCTAATGAAATAAAAACCCGAGAATTCCATACCATCGTTAAAATCGCCTTGAACGGCAGTAAGCGTCTTGTGATGGTAAGGTCCGAACTTCTCGCTAAACACTTGCATGGCTTCCACAGATGTTCGCAAAAGAGCCTGACCGGGCGCATCATAAAAGGCAAAGAAATAACTATAGACTGTCACATCCCCGACTTGTTGTTGAGCAATCTTGTAATACAAACTCATGGACAGGGCGAACGTGCGCCCCGCTTCCAACACATACCGACGGCTGCCACTCTTGCCTGAATCCGTCTCCGCCCCTGACGAAGCGATCTGCGGCACAGCTCCGTCCGTGAACGTAATCAGGATATTGAAATCGGCAAGGTCATATACCAGATGTTCACCGTAATACCAGGGGTTATATAACAACCACCCCACACCGGCTTTATAAGGCACAATGAACGGATACCAATCCACAAAATTGGTTTGCTTTTCCGTATATCCATAGATCTGCGGACGCACATCATCCGCGTTACTATAAGCAGACATCGGCGGCAGGATCAACCCATAGCTCATCGTCAATGTCAGAATGTCACCGGGCAACAAAGGCTGCGGCAAAGACACATCCAGCTTCTGACCATCCAACTCATATGTGGTGACAGGTTGATCATCGATCGCAAGCGACTTGACCGTAAATCCGCCATTCCACAAATTGGGTAACACTGCCAGCACAAGATTGTTCAACGTTTCACCAGTCCAGTTGGGATAGGTGATCGTTTGATTGACAGTTGCGATCTTAGTCGTGAAGTTGAACTGTAGATCGATCTCATACTGCGGACGTGCCAAATCCGGTTGAGGTGTCGCCGTGGGCGCAGGAGTGTCCGTTGGCAATGCAGTTTCGGTTGCAGGCACAGGAGTTGCAGAGGGAAGTGTAGTTTCGGTTGGCACAACCGGCAAAGAGGTTGGAGCCGCACACGAAACAATGAAAAAAGCACAAAAGAATGAAAGCCCGATTTTGGTCGCAGTGTGTGAAAGCATGGAACTCATTTTACTGGATTTGGAACTTTCACTCAATCTCGTTTCATGTCACCCCGAGCGACAGCGAAGGGTCTCAACAATAACAGCAGAGATTCTTTACTGCATTCAGAATGACAAAACAAAACCTAAATAAAATCCACGCTAATGGTTATTGCAAGGTCGCTTGACAAAAGGTAAAAAAAGGATCCTTCTCGGTAAAATTGCGAGTGATGAGCAAGCAAAAAAACCGCGGAGGATCTTAAAATGGAGTATAGCACGGTTGGGAAGAAT
>Ga0210377_10001604_pt1 | contig 20562 bp, 20 predicted proteins | sample PLM4_65_b1redo_FD_155480 | JGI IMG/M metagenome (GOLD analysis project Ga0210377, IMG submission 155480) | Groundwater sediment microbial communities from an aquifer in East River, Colorado, USA - PLM4_65_b1 redo | ecosystem: Environmental > Terrestrial > Soil > Riparian zone | place: USA: East...
TCGAGAGCGACGGAACCGCCATCCTCGTCGATGCCGGGCTCGGCCCGGTGGAGACGCAAAAGCGGCTGGATCTGGTCGACCGCAGCATCGAGAAGCTCCGCGCAGTCGTCATCACGCACGAGCACTACGACCATATCCGCGGCGCGGAACGGATCGCGCGCAAGTTCAACATCCCCATCTACCTTACGGTCGGAACGCTGCACGCCAGCGAGATCGACCCGGAGGAAACGCAGGTCGTCGTCTTCCAGAACAACACGACGTTCCAGATTGGAGAGCTGAACGTGCACGCCCGCCGGACGATGCACGACGCCGCCGATCCGGCGTGCTTCGTCATCGAGGGCCGCGACGGCACCCGCGTCGGCATCGCCAGCGACCTCGGATACGTCGACGATCCTGTGCAGAAGCATCTCTGCGGATGCGATGGGCTGTTTTTCGAATCGAATCACGATCTCGACATGCTTCGACTGGGTTCGTATCCGTGGAGCTTGAAGCGGCGAATCATGTCGCGCTTCGGACATCTCTCGAACGACGACTCCATGCTGGCCGTGCAGAACATGATCGGCGCTGAGCTGAAGACGCTCTGCATGATCCATCTCTCGCAGAAGAACAATCACGAATCGATCGTGCGCGAGATGACCTCGAGCGTCGTCGACCGCCTCGGCGCGCGCGTCGAGCTCGGAATCGCGAGACAGTTCGAGCCCACCGGCGTCTTCGAGATCACGCGCCGGATGGCGCGGAAGACGCCGCCCGCCCAGATGAGTCTTTTCTGAGACCGGTACGCGGCACGCGTGGCGCGGCAGGCGAGGTTAGAAGTGGAGCACGCGTGCCGCGTGCCGCGTGCCCTGTATGATTCAGGCATGAAGGCGATCGTGACCGTGGAGCTCAAGCCCTCCGTCCTCGACCCACAGGGAAAAGCCATCCAGCACTCGCTCAGCACCCTCGGGTTCTCCGGCGTGGAAGATGTGAGGGTCGGGAAACTGTTCAAGATCACGCTTGCGGACGGTGGGCAGACACGAGAGAGCGTCGAGGCACAGGTTCGGCAAATGTGCGAGAGGCTCCTCGCGAACACGGTCATCGAAAGTTTCTCCTGCACATTCGAGAAGTAGTCTGGCCGGCGTCGTGCTGCTCGCTCTCTCCGCGGCGGTCTCGCTCCTCGCGCAGACCCCTCCCCTCCTCACGACCGTACCCACGCGCGATCAGAAGATCGTTCGCCGCTGGTCCGTATCGGGCGATCCGCGGGGCATCGCAATCGGCAACGACGAGACGGTCTACATCGGCCTCGCACAGCTACAGGCCGTGATCGCCATCGATTCGAAGAGCGGCGCAATCCGCAGACAGATCGTGCTCGACTCTGCCGAGATCGCTTCGACGAAAGAGCTCGTCACGCTGCGGACGAATCGCGACCGCACGCGCCTCTACATCGCGAACGGCAGTGACGAAAGCGCCACGATCCTCTCCCTTCCCGATCTCGGCATCCGGCGCGAGATCACGATGGAAGGCGAGACGATTCGCGACGCCCTCCCCGACCCGAACGGACGCTACCTCTACCTCCTCGGCCGGCGCGTGCATGTGTTCGACGCGAATGGAGAGCACGAGATCCGGACGATCGCCATCGACGAACCGATGGCCATCGCGACCACCAGCAGCGGCAGTCTGCTCGCGGTCGTCGGAAGCGAGATGTTCGGCAGCAACAAAGCGACGGTCGTCGCACTCTACGACACGAAGAATTTTGCGGAAGTCGCGCGCGAGCCTCTCCAGACCGCTGACGTGATCGAAGCAGCTCTGTTCGCGGATCGCGACCGCGCGCTGATCGCTGCGAGCCGCCAGCACCTGTTCGAGAAGCACCTCGACACGAAACCGAAGGCGATGAGTGCATCCGGCGGGCAGATGCGCATGAGCATCGATTTCGGCGATCTCGTCAGCAGCGACCGCATCTGCCTGCCGGACGGCAGCGGTCCCCAGATCGCCGTCGCCGGCAGCGGCGACCTCGTGCTGTTCGCCGAGCGGCGCTGCAACTCGAGCGGCGCGTTCACCGGCGCCGAACGACGCATCACTCCCGCATCTCTGTATGGCGTGAATGCCTACGCGCTCGCATACGAGCCTTCGACGAATCAGTTGTTCGCGACGGACCGCGCAGGATTCCTGACAGTGTATCGAGCGCCCAGGCCGGCATCCGCGAAGTAGTTGACAGTTGACAGTGGACGGTTGACCAGGCCCGGCATCGCGATTCGCTGCGACACGTTCTAAAATAGACGATGCTGGGCCGCGTCAACTGTCGACTGTCAACCGTCAACCATGAAGTTTGCGATCGTCATCCTCCCCGGCTCTAACTGCGATCACGACGCGATGCATGTCACGCGCGACGTCCTCGGCGCCGATGCCGAGTTCGTGTGGCACAAGGACACGAACCTCAGAGGGGCCGATTGCGTGATCATCCCCGGCGGTTTTGCTTACGGTGATTACCTGCGCGCCGGCGCGCTCGCGAAGTTCGCTCCGATCATGGAGCCGATCCGCCGCCACGCCGCCGCCGGCGGACTCGTTTTCGGCATCTGCAACGGCTTCCAGGTGTTGACTGAAGTCGGTCTGCTTCCGGGTGCGCTGATGCGAAACGAGCATCTGCGCTTCCTGAGCCGCGACATCTATGTGCGCACCGAGGAGACCGACACGCCGTTCACGTCCGGCCTGATGGAGGGGCAGGTGCTGCGCGCGCCGATCGCGCATGGCGAGGGGAACTACTACGCGGATGACGCGACGCTCGACGAGCTCGAGCGCAACCGGCAGGTGATCTTCCGCTACTGCGACTCGGCCGGCCGCGTCACGCGCGAATCGAACCCGAACGGATCCGCGCGCAACATCGCCGGCATCTGCAATCGCGAACGCAATGTCCTCGGCATGATGCCTCACCCCGAGCGCTGCTCCGAGTCGCTCCTCGGCAACGCCGACGGTCTCACGATCTTCAAGTCGATCGCCTCTTCGTTCGCGCGGGTCTGATGGCGCTCGTCCCCGAGCCAGGGAACGGCAGGCCTGCAAACCTGCATCGCCGGGACGGGAGGATTCCTGATGTGCTGCTAATGACACGGCCCTCATCCGCGCTTCGCGCACCTTCTCCCGCAAGCGGGAGAAGGCTCTGGCGACATCGATCGTCGCAGAGGGTGGCCGAAGGCCGGGTGAGGGCCGTGTCATCGAGGCATCACCGGCGCCCTGCGCCGTTCCCAGGCTCGAAATGACATCGCTCCATTAGAATCCGCCGTCATGGCAAGCACGGTGGAGGAGGCCTAGCTGGCGCGCACGGTTCTCATCACGGGCGGCACGCGCGGCATCGGGCGCGTCACGGCGATGCGCCTCCTCGCGGACGGCTACTCCGTCGCATTCACGTACATCTCCTCGCGCGATGCCGCGCTGCAGTTCGAGAAGGAGACGAAATCATCGACTCTCGCTCACGACCGTCCGCGCATCGCCGCGTTCGAGGCAGACGTGCGGGATGCGGAGCGAAGCCGGTCGGTCGTCGCCGAGGTCGTCGAGCGATTCGGGGCCATCGACGCGCTGGTAAACAACGCCGGCGTGCGGCGCGATGCGCTCGCGTACAACATGACGTCGGAACAGTGGGATGAAGTGATCGACACGAATCTGAACGGCGCATGGTCGATGACCAAGGCGGTCCTGCCGCTGATGATGCAGCAGCGGCGCGGCGCCATCGTCAATGTGGCTTCCCTCTCGGGGCTGCACGGCGTTGCCGGCCAATCGAACTATTCGGCGGCCAAAGGCGGTCTCATCGCCATGACGCGTTCGCTGGCTCGCGAGACCGCACGAAGCGGCATCCGCGTGAACTGCGTCGCGCCCGGCCTCGTCGAGACGGACATGACGCTGATGCTCGATGCCGACGCGAAACGCGAGCTGCTTCGCGCGGTCCCGATGCGCCGCGTCGTCACACCGGATGAAGTGGCCGGGGCGATCGCGTTCCTCCTGTCCGACGATGCCAGTGGCATCACCGGCCAGGTGCTCTGCGTGGATGGAGGGGCGAGCGCGTAATCGTCACCTCCCGTATTTCTTCATAACCGCGCGGAGCCGCTCGATCGGCAACGCGTCGACCGTCACGCCATTCCCGGTCGTCGTCGTGGCGCGCGTCAGCGAATTGACGATCGCTTCCTCCGTTGCCTCGATCGTCGCAAGAAACAGAGGAGACATCGCATCGTTCGAGAGCAGCGGTTTCCCGCGCGCGGTCGAGAACGCGATCGCGTAGTCGCCGCTGCCGTTCGTACCGGCAGCGCCGGTGCGCGCCAGTCCCATGATCGCGCGCGCCCCCATCCGCTTCAGATTGCGCGCGTCGACGGGCGCATCCGTCGCGATCACGATGATGATCGAACCGCGATCCTTCGGGTAATAGCGGCCCAGCTCCTGACCGACCGGAACGCCGGCGATCGACAGAATGCCGCCGAAGTTCGTCTGCACGAGCACGCCGACCGTCCAGCCGCCGAGATCCGCCGGCAGTTTGCGCGACGAGGTACCGATGCCGCCCTTGAAGCCGAACGCGATCGTGCCGGTGCCCGCACCGACACATCCTTCCGCGACCGGTCCGCCCGCCGCGCCACGGATCGCAGCGAACACTTCGTCGCGACCGACTGCCCGCGCGCGGATGTCGTTCAGAGTGCCGTCGTTCGTCTCGCCGACGAGCGGATTGATCGATCGCACCTCTTCGTTGCCTGGTAGAGCGAGCATGTAATCGATCAGCGCATCGGCAACGCGCGGCACGTTGAGCGTCGATGTCAACAGGATCGGCGTCTCGATCTCGCCGAGCTCCTCGACCTGGGTCGATCCGGCCACCTTGCCGAATGCGTTGCCGATGAAGACCGCGCCGGGGACTTTCTCCCGGAAGAGATTGCCTCCGTGCGGCAGAACCGCGGTCACACCGGTGCGGATGTTCTCGCCGCGAATCAGGGTGGCATGGCCCACGCGAACGCCTTCGACATCCGTGATCGCATTCAGTGTTCCCGTCGGCAGAGTGCCGATCGCAATGCCGAGGTCGCGAATGCGCGGTCTCTCCGGCGGGGCGCCGGCGCCCTGGCCGGCACTCAGGATGGCAAGAACCAGCAGTGTCGATCGCATGCGAAGCAGTCTACAATCCGCGCCCCGATGCCTCCGTACTTCTCGGTCGTCATCCCGACACACAACCGGCTGCAGATGCTCCAGCAGGTCCTGCGGGCGCTCGAGCAACAGACCGGCGGGCCCGAATTCGAAGTGATCGTCATCGACGACGGCTCGACCGATGGGACCGCGGCGGCGCTGGCGGCGCAGAAGCCGTGGCATCCGTTCACGTTCCGCTGGCAGGCGAATGCCGGACCGGGGCGCGCGCGCAACCACGGCGTTTCGCTCGCTTCCGGGCGGTTCGTTGTCTTCATCGGCGACGATACGGTGCCGGAGAGAGACTTCCTCGCTGAGCACGCGCGCATCCACCGCCACTCCGGCGACGACCGTCTCGTGGCATGCCTCGGTTACACCGGATGGCCACCGCGCGAACGCGTCACCGCGTTCATGGACTACATCAACGACTACGGCCTGCAGTTCGGATACAAGCTGATCCGCGACGGCGACGTCGTGCCGTTCAATTTCTTCTACACGTCGAACATCTCGCTCGATCGCGCGTTACTGGCCGCGCATCCGTTCGACACGACCTTCCCCGCGGCGGCGTGGGAAGACATCGAGCTCGCGTTCCGCTTGAAGGAGCTGGGCCTGAAGATCGTGTACAACGCGCGCGCGGTGACGCGTCATCACCATCCCATCACCATCGACTCGTTCGCGCGGCGCCAGTACACCGTCGGAAAATCGGGCGCGATCTTCTACCGCAAACACCCCGAGCTCGGTCACTTCCTCGGCGTGCACGAGCTCGAGACCCGCGAGCTCGCCGATGACGAGGAGATCGCCCGGTTGCAGCGCAGCGCGCGATGGGGCGAGAAGCTGCGGCTGCTCGCGAAGTCGCAGACATTCGAGCGCCTGATGCGAGAGCATTACCTGCGCGGTCTGCGGGACGGACTGACCGAAACGATGAACGATGAACGATGAACACCTGCGCCGATTGACTGTTCGTCGTTCATCGCTCATCGTTCATCGTTCTTCCCATGTTCATCACGTTTGAAGGCATCGAAGGCTCCGGAAAGTCGACGCAGATCCGCCGCATCGCCGTGCTGGTGCCGAACGCCGTCGTGACGAAGGAGCCCGGCGGGACGCCCACCGCGGATCGCATCCGGGCGATCCTTCTGGAGAGCGGCTCGGTGGTAGACCCCGTGGCCGAAGTGTTTCTCTTCGCCGCGTCGCGAAGGCAGCACGTGGTGGAGGTGATCCGGCCGGCGCTCGAACGCGGACAGATCGTGCTGTGCGACCGCTTCACCGATGCGACGCTCGCGTATCAGGGGTTCGGGCGTCTGCAGAATCTCGATCGTCTGCGCGACCTTAACGACTGGGCCACCGGCTCGCTGCAGCCTGATCTCACCGTGCTCTTCGATCTGCCGGAGGAGATCGGGTTGTCGCGCGCGCAGTCGAGGAACGCCGTCGCGACGCGCGACGAGGGTCGATTCGAGGCGGAGGACGTCCGGTTTCACCGCCGTGTCCGCGAGGGCTATCTGTCGCTCGCAGAGGCAGAGCCACATCGCTACGTCACCATCGATGCGAACGGCACCGAGGATGAGGTGTTCGCGCGCACGCAGGCGGCGCTGAAGCAGCGCTCGCCGGAGATCTTCCGTTGACCACGGCCGTCAGCCTGCTGCTCGATACGGCACGGCGCGGAGAATTGCACCACGCGTTGATTCTCCGTGGTCCCGATCGCGAGCTGCTGCGAAGCAGCGCCGTGCGGATCGCGAAGGCGCTCAACTGCCTCAACGGCACGACCGGTGATGACTGCGCCGTGTGTGAGCGCATCGAGCGGCGTATTCACCCCGATGTTCACTTCATCGAGGTGACCGGCGATCGCAAGATGATCAGCATCGAGCAGATCCGCGAGATTCTGTCCGGCGCGCCCCTCCGGCCTTACGAGGGACGCAACAAAGTTTTTGTGATCGATCCGGCGGACGCGCTGAGTCCGAGCGGCTCGAACGCGTTGCTGAAGACGCTCGAGGAGCCGACGCGCGATACGACGTTCCTCCTCTTGACGCGTTCGCCTGACCTGCTTCTCCCCACGATCCGCTCCCGTTCGCAGTCGATCTACCTCGGCGGCGAAGCTCCGCGCGATGCAAAGCTCGCCGACGCGATTCATGAGCTCCTCGATCGGTACGCCACGACGAGCGACAGCACCGCGCTGCTCACGCTCGCCGCGATCGTCTCTGACAGCGATCCACCCGCCGACGGGATGGCACTCCTCGGTACGACGCTGTGTCAGGCCGTTGCCGGATCGGATGAGCGCATGGAGCGCGTGCGCGATGCGGTCGGCGCCGAGCGCCTTCTCGCCGCCGCCGATGCGCTCACGAGCAACATGCGATGGCTTACCGTGAACGCGGATGTGAGGTTGCTCGTGGAGCAGGCGGTGGCGAAGCTGGTGATTCGTTCGTAGCATCACGACGTAGGCCGGGCCCACGTCGTCCATTCCGACAAAAAGAAAACCCCGCCGTTTCCGGCGGGGTCTGGGTTACCTACTGGATGGACTGGGCGAGATCGCTCAGGGGTGTGATTCGGGATCGGTAAGGTTCAAAGAAGAATTCAAAGGCAGAACAACTCTGGCGGGATGCTTACAGCAGAAAGCAGGTCCCGCCTGCCCATCCAGTAATTCGACGTGTCGTCGTTGCGGGCATTATCGCACAGCTTGTGAAAAATTTCTCAATGTAACAGCAACGTTTCAAGCGATTGATCTGTCAAAGAGATACCCGCGTTTTCGGAACGTCGAAACTATAATACAAAACGATCGTTCGGTCTATGCCCGAGCCGCAGCTCAGCGGCTCAGCGGCTCGACCAGCGCCGGCATCGGCCCCAGGGACCTGTCCAGCGCCACGTGGCCGGCGAGCGTTTCGGCCGGTTCCCCGTTGATAAGTAGTCTGACGCGCCGGGCCTGCGGAAAGTTCGCCACCACCGTCTGGACGACCGAGTAGACGCCTATCAGCTCCTCATGGCTGCCCGTCCCCCAACCCTGCGTCAGCGTGGGACCGCCGAGGTCGACGAAGGCGATCCCATCCGGGAGGAGGTAAGCGCCGAGCACGACCGTGTCGGGCGGAAGCACGGGCGAAACGCCCTGGTTTGCGGAGCCCTTCACCAGCTCCCGCATCACGGCCGGAAGCGCACCGGCCGGATTCTCAGGAAGCTCTACGTCGCGCGTTTCCGAGGCCAGCAGCATGCGCGGGGACTCGAAGTAGAGACGGATCGTGCGGAGCGCGACCTTGTTCTCGACGTTCAGATTCGAGGTGAGCGGCTTCGGCTTCCTGCAGGCGGTGAAGAGCGCGGCGATCGCCAGAATGATCGCGACCCGTCGCAGCACTACGTCCCGGTCCTTTTCGCCACGGCGGTTGCTTTCGCTGCGGGCGCCGGCTGCGGCGAGCGCACCGTGATGCCGATGCGGCTCTCGTAGTCGGTTTTGTATCGCTGGATCGCCCGTGTCAGGGCATCGACGACCATGTTCTGGAACTCTTCATTCTTCAGCTTCGATTCTTCGTCCGGATTCGAGATGAACGCGACCTCGATGAGCGCCGCCGGCATCGTCGCACCGACGAGAACCTTGAACGGCGCCTGCTTCACGCCGCGGTTCTGCACGCCGGTAGCCTTGTTCATCTCTTCCTGAACGTCCTGCGCGAACCGGCTCGACTCGTTGAGGTACTCCTGCTGCGCGAGATCCCACAGAATGAACTTCAGATCCGTTGCCGCCGGCGCCGCGCTCTTCGACGCGGCATTCTCCACCTCGGCTGCCTTGCGAGCCAGCTCGTCAGACGCTTCGAGCGAAAGAAAATACGTCTCCGATCCGTGTGCGCCTTTCACGACCGCGGCGTTCATATGCACGGAGAGGAAGAGATCGGCTTTGTACTGATTCGCGATTCCGGTGCGCTGATCGAGCGAGACGACGCTGTCGTCTTCGCGGGTGAGGATCACGCGCGCGTTCAGCCGGCTCGAGATCGCCGCCGCAAGCTTGCGCGATACCGTGAGAGTCGCGTCCTTCTCCATCAGACCATTGGGACCGACAGCGCCGACTTCCTTCCCGCCATGACCGGGATCGATGACGATCGTGCGAATTCCCGGCGGATCCGTCGTCCGCGGAACGATCGACAGAGGCAATTGGCCGGGAACGGGCGCGGCAGCCTTGCGGAAGTCGACGATGATTCGGAATGGATTCTCGAGACGGTACGCATCGCCGACGACGTCAGGCGAGGTGAGCTGAACGACGAGGTCGTTGCCGCGGAACGCGGCCTTTGCGACGTGCGGATCCTCGAACGTCTGCTCCGCAAACGGAGCCCGGATCGGGCTCTTGAAGCGGATCGTGTAGGTCCCCTGCTCCTTCGCGATTGCATACTCCGACGGCGCGGAGAGCGTGGCCACGACTTTGGAGATCCCCTGCACGTTCGCGACGGAGAGCTGAACGCCGACGATGGCGTGCTGCTGCGGCCGGACGGTCATCACGTGTGCCGCCGGGTCCCACAACACCTCGAGATCGCCGGCCTTCGACAGGAAGCCCTGGAAAAACCGCAAGGGCACGTATGGGACGCCGGCGATGATGATCGGAGGCGTCGGCATCTCGATCAGATCATCGCCAATCACGCCGAAGCGACTGTCGGGTCCGAATGCCGCGACCGCGTTGTTCACGGTGACGCGGAAGCCTGTCGCGTCAGGGGCGATCGTCCCGCCGAGCGCGGTCACGACATCCGGTGCGGACACATAGGTCTGGTCCGCCTGAACGATGAAAGCGATCGGACGGTCGCCGCTGGGTGTTCTGAGGATGGCCTGGCTCGTCGTAGTCTGCGCCAGCACCGTGGAGGTGACGGCGATGACGACGAGAGCGCCGATGGAGGTGAGTCGCTTCATAGCCGCCCGCCCAAACCGAGTTGATTATCGCACGCTCACGCCACGAGCCGCCGCACGCGGCGGGCGAGCGCGGTCACGTAGGCACTCGGCGCTTTCCTGCGAGCGCGGACGCGCGTCTCGGGGTGATCCTCGCCGAGCAGCACCTCGCGTGCGCGGAGGTAGCCGAGATCGGCGAGCCAGGAGAGTCTGGACCAACGGAGCTCGATGAACGCAATCGGCAATCGGTGGCGCGGGCGGATGATCACCGCGCGATCACGCAGCTCCGCCGGCAGCTCGTGGTCGACATCGCCGACGCGTTTGAAGAGGCCGCCTTCCGATTCGCCCTTCTGGGAGACGATGACCACCGCATCGCAACCCGCCGCAAACGCCGGCTCGTACGGCACGTTGTTCGTCAAACCACCATCGCCATATCTCTCACCGTCGATCCGAGGCGGGTGCGTGAAGAAGGGAAAGACATAGTTCGTGGCCAGGAGAAGCCGCAGCGGATCGTCGAAGGCTCGCGCGTCGAACATCGCGTTGGTCCGGTCGCGCAGCCGCGTCAGCGAGACGAACAGCGGCAGCGCATCCTCGCTGTGAAGGCGGCGCCCGATGAATCGGCGGAACGTCCGCTCGTGCATCTCGCGAAACCGCCAGGGCGAATGATCGATGAAGAGGTTTCGCAAATCGATGTGCGGCATCCGCATGAACGATCGCCAGTAGTAACGGATGCGCGTTCGAATCCCGGCAGCGACGATCGCGGCGTTCCACGCTCCGGACGAAACACCCGTGCACAGCGCCGGCTCGATGCCGAGCTCCGCGAGCGCTTCGACGACGCCGATCTGGAATGCGCAACGGGAACAGCCACCTGAGAAGACGTAACCGATCTTGTTTGCGGATCGCAATAGATCGAGTTGCTGCACATGCCAATGATAGTTGCTTCGGTGTACGCTCTCGCGCATGAAGCGCCTAGGGAACCTCTGCACAAGTGCGACCGGTCGCGCTGATGGCGCTTGCGGGCCGAGATCAAGGAGCGAGGAGGAGGCGATGCGGGACATCGTTGACGACGAGCGACGCGGAGATCGGCCCGCAACCGCCATCAGCCCTTCGGGTTGCGTGCGGCGCCGGCGCACGCAACGCGGCCGGTCGGACTTGTGCAGAGGTTCCCTCGCGCTACTCGCACTCCTGCTCGCCGCCTGCGACGGCGGCAACCCCGGAAGCTCGTTCAAGAATCTCAGCATGCAGCCGATCAGCGTCCGTGGATGGATCACCGATGTGGAGACTCCTTCGAACGACGCCTTTCGCACGATCGAGACCGAGGCCGCGCGTCGCGCGCAGATCTTCCAGTCGACGAACATCTGGGTCGACAACGCACCCTATGTCTCCGGCGGCGTTGCGGAGAACGGATCATTCATCCTGCTGGATGTGCCGCCCGGCAACGTGACGATCACATTCAGCGCGCCGGGAGCGCCGGCATCTCATCTCGTCCTGCAGAATGTGCCGGGCAACGCCGACGTGCTGGTCCCGGCGCTCGTTCTGAAAGCGGACGGCGTCGACCTCTCCCATCCCGACCAGGTCCGCGTCCGCCTCGGTGCAAAGATCGCAAAGCCGCGCCCGACCGGTCGAAACGCGATCGTCGCCGGAACGCCGGTGCCCATCCTCGAGGTGCCGATCGGTGAGCTCGTCGATCGCCGCGATTATCCGAACCCGCCGGGAACCGCCGTGCCGCTCGCGACCGTGCGCTAGGGAACCTATCGTGGCACTGCCTGTGAAACGGGCTCTTCCAGAGGTGGACGATGACCGATCGAAGGACCAACCGCGAGGCGGGCGTGCTCTCACGCTTTGCCACATGGGCGACCGAGTGGACCGGCTCGACCACCGCATTTCTATGCGCTGCCGCCGTGATCGTGATCTGGCTCGCCATTGGTCCGATCTTCCACTACTCGGATACGTGGCAGCTCGTCATCAACACCAGCACGACGATCGTGACGTTCCTGATGGTGTTTCTCATTCAGCGCGCGCAGAACAAAGACACGCTGGCAGTGCAGCTGAAGTTGAACGAGCTCGTCGCGGCGGTGGACGGAGCGAGCAACCGATTGATCTCCGTCGAGGATCTGTCAGAAGAGGAACTGCAGGTCCTGCGGATTCACTTCAAGCGCCTGGCAGAGATGGCGAAGCACGACCGCAACATCACCGAGTCGCACTCGATCGAAGAGGCGGAAGCGAGGCACGAATTCAAGCGCGACCGGCGAAAGAAGAAGAAGTGACGATCGGTCATCGTGTCATCCCGAGCGTGAGCGAGGGACCTGGGGGACCGGGCGGCGCAGTGAATGACCTTCGAGCCACCCGCCCCCAGATTCCTCGCTACGCTCGGAATGACACCTGAACCGAACCTCGCTACTCCCCCGTCACGAGCTCCGCGAACTTCTTCAGATCGATGTTCCCGCCGGAGACCACAGCGACAATCGGCCCGTCTCCCGCCTGGCCCGACATCGCGGCCGCGACGGCGAGCGCTCCCGCTCCCTCGGCGATGACTCGCGCCATCTCGGCGACGAGCCGCATCGCGCGCCGCACCTCATCGAGTGTCACAACGACCGAGCCGTCGACGATTCCGTGCATCCGCTCCCACATGCGCGGGAAGATGCTCTTGCCGCCGGCACCGTCGACGAACGACGCCTGCCAGCGCTCGAATACCTGCGGCGATCCCTTCTCGAACGACAGCGCACCCGGCGCGGCCGTCTCCGGCTCCGCACCGAGGATGCGCACGTTCGGGGCGAGCTGACGGACGGCGCTGCCGATGCCGGAGATCAGACCGCCGCCGCCGATCGCGGCGACGACCGTCTTGACGTTCGGCAGATCCTCGAGGATCTCCAGCCCGAGGGTTGCGTTGCCGGCGACGAAGTCGTGATCGTCGAACGGATGGACGAACGCCCCTTCGATACCCGGGAACGCGCGCTCTTCCATCGCCTTCCAGCACCGATCGAACGGTGCGCGAACCAGACGCGCGCCGAGCTTGCGCATGCGGTCGATCTTCGTCTCCGCCGCCGGATCGATCGCCAGCACGGTGCACGGAATCCCCGCCTCGCGCGCCGCATACGCGACGCCCTGACCGGCGTTGCCCGCGCTGATCGTCCACACGCCCTTGCGCCGCTCTTCCGGCGAGAGCATGGCCACGGCGTTCGCGGCGCCGCGGATCTTGAACGCGTTGATCGGCTGCAGGTTCTCGAGCTTGAGCCAGACTTCCGGTTTCTCTGCGTCATGGCGCAACCGAATGAGCGGCGTGCGCACCGCGACGCCGCGGATGCGCTCGCGCGCGGCGCGGATCTCATCGAGCGTCACGGGGCGGACGGGAGGGGCGGCGATTGGCATAGATCGTAGATCATAGTTCTGGTTCTGTGTGGGGCCGCCACACCTGTTACGGGATGGCGGCGCTCGCCGCACCGCAAATCCGCAACGTCTGCCGATCCTGCGCGAACGCGACGACCTGCAGTGGATGCTGTTTCCACGCAGCATCGAGCTCGAGCGGAAGATCGGCGTCCACCGAAGCCCTGTCGAGCGAGCCGATGCGCTGCACGCGGCGAACGACGAAGATTCTCATGGCGTCATGCGGCCGACTTCTCGGCCGACACATCATTCGATGCCGGCATCGATGGTTGGTTTCGCGACGTCTGCACGAGCGCCACGCCCGCGAGAATCACACACATGGCCACGATCGAGACGACTGTCAGGCGCTCGCCGAGAATCGCCCAGCCGAGGATGACGGCGACCAGCGGATTGATGTAGGCGTAAAGCGACATGTGCGTCGTGCGCATGTGGGCGAGCGCATAGACGTAGGCGCTGTACGCGAGGATCGAACCGAAGATCGTCAGGTACGCAAGCGCGGCGAACGTCCGCGGCGTCACCACGAATCGCGAGCTCTCTCCGATCGCCAGACCGATGGTGCCGACGATCACGCCGCCGAACAGCATCTGCAGCGCGGCCGACGTCAGCAGCGGCACATGCTTGATCGCGTACTTGCCCCGAAGTGAGCCGAGCTGCCATGCCAGCGATCCGATCTGAATCGCGATCGCGCCGGCGATGAAATGCATGTCGATGGGCGAGCCGGCGCCACTGGGGGTGACGAGCAGGCCGACGCCGAGAAACCCGATCAGCATGCCGATCATGCCGCGCGCGTCGAGACGCTCTCCGCCGGCGCGGAAGGCCTCCAGGATCGCCATCCAGACCGGCGCGGTCGCAACGAGCAACGCGGCCATGCCGCTCGGCACCCACTGCTCGGCCCACACCACGGCGAGGTTTCCGACCGCGACCATGAGAAAGCCGATGACGGCCAGATTGAACAGCGTCCGGCGATCGAGCGACAACCGCTCGCCGCGCCAGCGCGCGATGATGAAGATCAGGACGCCCGCGATCGTGAAACGAATCGCGGTCAGCAGCAGTGGCGGAATCGTCTCCACCGCGATCCGAATCGCGAGGTACGTGGTTCCCCACACGATGCACACGGTCGCGAAGGCGGCGAACGCCAGACCGCGATCGCTCTTCATGACGGCTGCTCCGAAAGCATGATCCCGCCGACTTTCTCACAATGAGTTTCCATGACGATCGTGGTCCGTGTGGTCAGCGAAAGCGGCGGTGCCGTGAGCTTCGCGATCAGCGTGTTCAGCGACGGAATGGAGTCGGTCCGCACCTTGATCAGATAGCAATCGTCGCCGGCCACGGTATGCACTTCCAGCACTTCATCCGAGTCCATCAGCTTCTGAAACACGCGCCAGGCCGCGGCGTTCAGGTTTCTGCCCCTGGCCGCGACAAAAGCGGTGACGTTGCGGCCGAGGCTGTGCGGATCGATGACGGCGGTCATCCCGCGGATGACGCCGAGGCGCTCGAGCTTCTCGATGCGCTCGGCGACAGCGGGGCGGGAGAGGCCGATCTGATCGGCGACCTGCGAGGTGGGGGTGCGGGCGTCACTCTCGAGCAGCGAGAGGATACGGCGATCGAGATCATCCAATTCGACGGCCATGCCGTGATTCTAGCAACTTTTCGTCGCTAGAATCAACGGTTAGCCTTTATTTTGACGGCATTCGTCTCAGACTGCCGAGGCCATGGCCAGCCCCAGCTTCTGCACGATCTTCGCCCTGCGCCCGCCAGCCACCGCACGGACCGCGCGCGGGTAGCGGAACTCGGCGCGCCGGCCCGCGTTGCGCAGCAGGTCGCGCTGCAGATACTCGATCTTGATCGACGCCGTGACGTCGCTCTGCAGCCGCTGCAGAGAGTCGCGCTTCAGGATCACGGATCGCAGCTTCAGACCTTCGGCACGCACCGCGTAACGGATGCTTTCCCGATCGTCAGAGCAGACCCGCGCCACGCTTCCCTCAGGCAGGACGCTGACGATCGCTTCCGCGAGAGCCAGTTCATCATTGTTGTTCGTCTTCATGTCTGCCTCCGCTCTTTTGTCTGCTCTAATAGACGTCATCCGCGCGGATAAGTTTCCTCGCCGCGCGGCAACACTCTGTAAACGCGGTGTGAATAGTTGTGTCGCGCGTAACTTTCGTGCCCTTAGATCGATACGCTGAGACCAGAGCGGACGAAACCGTGCTCGACGCAGCGCGGCGGGCCGGTGCGCCGCTCGGCAGCTCATGCGGCGCCGTCGGCGTCTGCGCCCGCTGCCGGGTGCGGATCGTCGACGGCGCCACCAGCCTGAGCGCGCCCACCAACATCGAACTACGCACGGCGGCCAGCCGTGGATTCGCCAACGATGAACGGCTGGCCTGTCAGGCCGTCGTTTTCGGAGACTGTACGGTTACGACGACGTACTGGTGAGTGCTGAGTGCTGAGTGCTGAGTGCTGAGTGCTGAGTGCTGAGTGCTGAGTGCTGAGTGCTGAGTTGGCCGGCGATGATACTCAGCACTCATGACTCAGCACTCAGCACTTCTGTCAGTCCTCATCATGCGTTGCCGCACTGCTCGCGCGGCCCCACGCATCATTGCCCTCGATCTCGAAGTAGAACTTCTGTCGCGTGCGCGGGTGGTTGCCGATCTCGTTCATCGTGGCGGCGTCGAACACCCGGCCGTTCACGATCGTGTACTTGACCGACTCGCTGTTGCGGATGTTCTCGAGCGGGTTCGCGTCGAGCACGATGAGATCGGCGAGCTTCCCCAGCTCGAGCGAACCGATATCGCGATCCATGCCCAGGTAGTGCGCGCCGTTGAGCGTTGCGGCGCGGATCGCCTGCAGCGGCGTCATCCCGCCCTGCACGAACATCCACAGCTCCCAATGCGCGCCAAGGCCTTCGCGCTGGCCGTGAGCACCGAGCTGCACGCTCACACCTTCATCGTTGAGTCGCTTCGCGATCGCGGCGTTCTTGAAGTGGTTCCACTCCTCTTCCGGCGGCAACGTTCGGCGGCGCGCGCGCGAGTCGACGATCCTCCGCGGCACGAACGACTGCAGCCGCTGGTCCTCCCACACATTCGTCTTCGCGTACCAGTAGCTCTCTCCCCACAGTCCGCCATAGCCGACGATGAGCGTCGGCGTGTAGCCGGTCTTCGATTGCGACCAGAGCTGATCGACATCCCTGTAGATGTTTGCAACAGGAATCGAATGCTCGACGCCGGTGTGTCCGTCGACCACCATCGTCATGTTGTGCTCGAAGAGCGATCCGCCCTCGGGCACGACCATCATGCCGAGCTGCCGTGCCGCTTCGATCACCTGCTGGCGCTGGTCGCGACGCGGCTGGTTGTAGCTCTTCACCGTGATCGCGCCGACGTTTTTCATCCGGCGCAGATGGAACAGCGCATCGTCGAGGCTCGCGATATCCGCTTTGAACGGCGCCTTCGCACCGTAGAGGATCGTGCCGGTCGAGAAGATTCGCGGGCCGACAGTCATCCCGGCCTTCTGCAGCTCGGCGGCGGAGAAGATCTCGCTCGTCGAGTTCGAAGGGTCGTGAAGCGTCGTTACGCCGAACGCCAGCGTCGCGAAATTCACCCAGCTCTGCTGCGGCGTGATGTCGTCCGCCCCCATCGCGCCGTGCCAGTGCACGTCGACGATGCCGGGCATGATCGTCTTGCCCGCGACGTCGATCACGGTCGCGCCGGCAGGTACCTGCACGCACGCCATCGCCACGGGACTGTTGGCGCCGCAGCGAATGCCGACGGCCTTGATGCGATTCTGATCGATCACCACCGTGCCGTCGGGGATCACCTCATCGCCGCGCATCGTGATGATCTGTGCGCCGGTCAGCGCGATCGAACCTGATGGCACCTCGCAAGGGCGCGTGAATCCGATGTTGATGCCGGTGGCCGGCGCGTCAGGCAGCTTCTCCGGCGCGCCGCCGAGAAAGCCGAACGAGTCCTTCAGATCGCGCGAGAACAGCTCCGGGCCGAGGGCCCAGTAGAGGCGCGATGAATCGCCGGACCAGTGCAGATACTCGCCCGCTTCTTTCGTGACTTTCGCCACCGGAATGCTCTTCGTATCCGGTCCGATCTCCACGCTCTTGCCGGTGAGAACGAACGGCGTGATGAACGCGTTGAACGTCTCGCGCCATGCGATCCACTTCTCGTCCGGCGACACCGCGTACTCCGTCGCGAACGCGGACAGGAGATGCGTCCGCTCCTCGCTCTTATCGAGGCCGATGCTGCGCAGCGCGCGCTTGTCTTCGTCTTCGAACGTCATGAAGAAGAGGCGATCGTTCGATGCCCCGAACTGCGGAAGCGCCCCCTTCTTCGCGACGAGCTTCGATGCGCCCCCGCTCGCCGGAACGACGAAGATGCCTGTCTCACGCGACCAGATCGCCGGACGGAGATAGCCGTCGCTCGTCGTGCGATACACGACCTTCGTGCCGTCGGGCGAGAAGCTCGGCTCGATGTAGTGCCCCGGCTTGTCGGTGATGACGCGTCCCTCGCCTCCCGCGGCCGGCGCGACGCGGATCGTCCCGTATGACTGATCGTTCCACGTCGAGTACACGATCAACCTGCCGTCTCGCGACCACGCGGGATAGAACTCGAACGCGTCGCTCTGCTTCGTCAGACGGCGCGGCGTCCCGTTCGGAAGATCGCGAACGTACAGATATCCGAGCGCCTGATACACGACCTGCTTTCCGTTCGGCGACACGGACACCCATCGCAGCATCCGCACCGGAAACTCCTTCGGCGCGACCTCCACCGGAAACCTCACCGCCTCGGCGATGCTGCGCGTCGACTTCGCATGGAACGGAATGTTCGTCACCTGCTTCGACGCGACGTCGATGCGGTTGATGTGACCGCCCGACCAGAACACGATCGAGCGGTTGTCCGGCGTCCAGGACATGCCGGGGTAGAGACCGTGAATCGCCCAGGTCTCCTGCATGTCACGATCGAGTCCGCCGAACAGCGGCCTCTCCTTGCCCGACTCGAGATCGAGCACGAAGAGCGTCGTCCTGGTGCGGACGCGTCGAATGAACGCCAGCGACTTGCCGTCCGGCGACGGCGTCGGGCGCACCGATCCGCCCGGCCCGGTCACGAACGGCTCGAGCTCGCCGGTCTCACGGTCGAGTCGCTGAATGACGTAGATCTGCGTGTTCGGATCCTTGTTGTACTGGAAGACCTGACCCGGCGTCGCGTCGTCGCTGAAGTAAACGTAGCGGCCATCGGACGAGAACGCCGGCTCGCCGCTGTCCTTCTGGTCCGTTCGCTTTTTCGTGAGCTGCAGCCCCTCGCCGCCGGAGCGGTGATAGATCCACATCTCGCCCGCGCCGAGGGATCGCTCGGAGGTGAAGTGCTTGCGCGCGACGAGGAATTCGCTGTCCGGCGACCATGACGGCTCGTTGAGAAGGCGGAACTTCTCCTTCGTCACCTGCTGCGGTTTCGATCCGTCGCGGTTCATGATCCAGATGTTGTCGCCGCCGGCGCGATCGCTCGTGAACGCGATCCACTTGCCGTTCGGGCTGTAGCGCGGCTGCATATCCCATGCGATGCCGCTCGTCAGGGCCTTCGCTTCGCCGCCGCCGATCGGAATCGTGTAGATGTCGCCGAGAAGATCGAAGGCGATTTCTTTGCCGTCAGGACTGACGTCGACGTACAGCCACGTGCCTTCCGTGACATCGATCGACGCCTCGGTGCGCGGGCCGGGTGGGTTGTCGACGTCCCACTTCTTCTCTTCTTTTTTCTCCGCTGCGCCCTCGGCCGGAACGGGCGGAGGTGTCTGGGCCGGCAGCGCGGCAGCGATGAATGCGATGGCAGCGAACCAAATGATGATGTGCGGTTTCAGTTTCATAGCTTGCTCAAGCTCTCAGCTCTCAGCTCTCAGCTCTCAGGGTGCGGGTGGGCCTGAGAGCTGAGAGCTGAGAGCTCTCTTGGTAATGAACATGCAGTCCCCATAGCTGTAGAAGTAGTAACGGTGGGCAATGGCTTCGGCGTAGGCGCGGCGGATCGTGTTCATGCCGGCGAATGCGGAGACTAGCATCAGCAGCGTCGATTCCGGCAAGTGAAAGTTCGTCAACAATCGATCGACGGCGCGGAACTCGTAGCCGGGTGTGATGAAGATGTCGGTCTCGCCGCGGCCGGGCGCGAAACGGCCGTCGCGGATCGCGCTCTCGAGCGTCCGCACGGTCGTCGTTCCAATGGCAACGATCGGCCGCTTCTCCTCGCGCGCGCGATTGAGTCGCGCGGCGGCGCCCTCGCCGATCTCGTAGCGCTCCGAGTCCATGCGGTGCTCGGAGACGTCGTCGACCTTCACCGGCTTGAACGTCCCGACGCCGACGTGCAGCGTGATGCGGATGATCTCGTTGCCGCGCGCGGCGATCGCGTCGAGGATCTCGGGAGTGAAGTGCAGACCGGCGGTGGGCGCCGCGACGGCGCCTCGCTCCCGCGCATAAACAGTCTGATAGCTCTCGCGATCAGACTCCCCCGTCGCGCGCTGGATGTACGGCGGCAGCGGAGGAACGCCCACGCGCTCGATCTCCTCCAGATCGCCTTCGAAGCGGATGACGACGGTTCCGTCGGGAAGCTTCTCATTGACGATCGCAGCGAGCCGATCGGAAAACGTCACGCGATCGCCGGCGCGAACCCGTTTCGCTGGCTTGCACCATGTCTCCCACGTCTGCGCATCGCGCTGCCGGGTGAGAAGAAACTCGATCGGGTTCCTCATCTGACCCTTCGGGCGCGCGTACAACCGAGCAGGAATGACGCGCGTGTCGTTGATGACGACCACGTCGCGCGGACCGAGGCGAGAGGCGAACGAGGCGAACGTCTCATGCTCGAGCATCGGCTCGCCGCCGGTCGGAGTGACGACGAGCATGCGCGACTTCCCGCGCGGCCGCGGCTCCTGAGCGATCAGCTCGCCCGGAAGGTCGTAGGAGAAGTCGGTGCGTCTCATTCGAAGTGCTGAGTGCTGAGTAATGAGTGCTGAGTCCCGCCCGCCTGCGATTTTACTCAGCACTCAGCACTCAGCACTCAGCACTTACAATATCCGCCCATGATCACCGCCCGCGTGATTACCTGCAGCGACGGCGTCACCAGCGGACACCGCGTCGATCGCTCCGGTCCGGCCGTGCGCGACATTCTCATGAGGAACGGTTTTCAGGTCGACGCGGTGATCGTCGTGCCCGACGACATCGAGGCGATCGCTTCGGCGATC
>Ga0210377_10001605_pt1 | contig 20550 bp, 18 predicted proteins | sample PLM4_65_b1redo_FD_155480 | JGI IMG/M metagenome (GOLD analysis project Ga0210377, IMG submission 155480) | Groundwater sediment microbial communities from an aquifer in East River, Colorado, USA - PLM4_65_b1 redo | ecosystem: Environmental > Terrestrial > Soil > Riparian zone | place: USA: East...
TTTTCGCAGGCAAGCCGGCTGATCGCCCCGAGCTCAAGGTCCCAGTGCACTTCTTTTTCGATCTCATGCAGGTCGCCGGCGGCGTCGAGAGCCTCGATAAAATCTCTCGTGTCCTTAAACATTCTTCTCTTCCCTTCGATCCCAAATCCTCTTTACCTTGACTCGCTCCTCGACGTTCAACGACCGGACCAGCGCTCCCGGAGCCAAAAGCTCGGCCTCCATGGATAGTCCCGTCGCTACTTTCAGCGCTCGTTCCAATTTTGACCCGACGGAGGCGTCCCGAGAGGCGCCCGCGCGCCATTCCACCTGGACGGTGACTCTGTCCTGCTGCCCCACGCGGTCAAGCACGAGACGGTACTCTCGCGTAAGCTCGGCAAAATCCTCCAGCGCGCGCTCGATGGCCGTCGGATAGAATGGAACGCCGCGAACCTTCAGCATCTCGCTCGCCCTGCCTTTGATCTTCGCCAACCTTCTGAAAGTCCTGCCGCAGGGACACGGCTCATCAACGATGGAGCTGATATCCTCCAGGTTGTAGCGGATCACCGGCGCCGCCTCCTTAAAGAGGCTCGTTACGACGACAACTCCCTCTTTGCCCGGCGGCAAAGGAGTCAGATTCTCGCGGTCCAGCACTTCGAAGATGTAACAGTCCTCGTTGATGTGGTAACCGTTTTTCTCAACGCACTCGAAAGTCGGCGCGCCGGTCTCGACGCTGCCGAAGTTGTCGTAGGCCTCGACGCCCCAACGCTCCTCGATGGATTTGCGCGCCGATTCCGTCATCGGTTCGGCCGTATGGCAGGTGACGCGCAGCTTGAAATCGCGCGCCGGGTTCATGCCCAGGCGCTCGGCGACATCAGCCAGATGCAGGACGTAAGAAGGCGTGCCGCCAAGAACCGTCGCGCCCCATTCCGACAAGAGACGCACCTGGCGCTCGCTCGGCGTCACCGCTCCGCTCCCCGCGGGAACTACCAGCGCGCCCAATTTCATGGCGCCCTCCGTGGCGGTAAAGCCGGCGATAAAGAGCGAGTATGTGAAGACCATCTGAAAGATGTCCCCCTCCTTCACGCCCTGGGCGTGAAAACGGCGGCTCCAGAGATTCGTGATCACCTCCCAATCGCTTCGCGTGTGGAAAAACGGCTTGGGATTGCCGGAGCTCCCGGAGCTCGCTTGAACGCGCGCCGCGGGGAAATCTCCCTGATAGCTCCCGAACGGCGGATGCTGCCGTAGATCGGCTTCGAGATCGTCCTTGCTTACGACCGGAAGCTTCCGAAGATCTTCGAGCCTCCGGAGGTCGTTCGGGCCGATGTCCTCTCGCTCCCAGCGCGCCCGGTAAAAAGGAACGCGCTCCCAGGTCCGGCGAAAGAGAGAGAGAAGCCGTCGTTCTTGCAAGCCCTTCAGCTCTTCTCCAGGGGCGGTCTCGACAACCGAGCTTCCCGGCGCTGCAGGATAGCTTTCCGGCGAACGACTCGTTTTGGCCGTCATTGATAGAGCCTATCGATGAAACCGCTTTCATCGAGTTCCTTGAGAAAACGGTTTTCGATCATCGAGCTTCCGGAAAGTCCTTTCGCTTTCGGTTCGGTTCGCTCAAGATCGTCCAGGATGTTCTGCACTCCTCTGGTCAAAACATAGGGCTTCTTCAGAAAAACCTTTTGATATAATTCGTAGATTTCTTTGAGAGTTTCCTGCTCCTCGGTCCTGGTATAACGCGCCACGATTTTCATGCTCTCCGCTTCGTGCGCCTTGAAAAAATGAATGCCCTCCACATACGATCTAATGAACTTCCGCACCGTTTCCGGCTGAGATTTTGTGAATGCCCTGGATGCGGCGACGCCCATGTTTAAAAACTCAAAGTCGCTCGCCGCCAGGTCCACCAAGAGCCGATAGCCTTTCTTTTTAGCCAGCATGGTCTCCGGCGGAAGGAGAACGGTGCCGTGAATCGAGCCGGACTCCAGCGCCGCCATGCGGACCGGCGTCGTGCCGAGTTGTAGGACCGCCACGTCTTTGTTGGCCTCCAGCCCCAGCTCTCTTAGGGCGACGCGCAGGGCAAATTCGGAACCACTGCCGAAGCGACTGATGGCGACCCTCTTACCCTTGAGATCTTCCGAGCGGGAGACGCCTTTGGCGGTAAAAAACTGAAACAGGATCTTGTTCACCGTGGCCGCGAGCAACACCAGATCCGCGCCTCTCAGATTGGCCACGGCGATCGGCGTCGCCCCGACATGCGCGATGGGGGTATCTCCGGCCACCATCGCTTGAACCACCCGGCTACCGCCTTCGATAAAAATGAGTTCTACGTCAAGACCGTTCTTTTTGAAGATACCCCGGTCCTGGGCAATCCAGAGAGGAGCCTGGTTTCCCGTGATCGAAGAATAAGCCACTTTGATTCTTGATTGGCCCAGAGCCTGGTGAGGAACCAACGGTAAGAGGAAGAGCAGTAAGACGAACGTTAACCGGTTCATAATTTACTATCGCGTTCTTCCCAACATGCTTCTAAGGATGGATGCTTTCCAAAAACCAGTCCGTCGGTACTTCCTTTCCCAAGCCTTGTTTCCTGGCCAGGTCGCAAATCCGCGCTCCGACCGCGGCGAACTGAATGCCCATCCCGACGTTGTTCTTGTACAGGGTTATTTGCTTGTCATCGGTCCGTCCGGGAACAGCGCCGACCAGAAGCTTGCTCAACTCATGAACTTTGTCCCAGGTAAACTCTCCACGGTTGATGGGATCGAGCAAATCGGACTGCCCGGCGTATTCGGCCTGTTGCCGCGAATTGATAATAATGAGATCGGCCCGTTTCAAGGTCACGGCATCCAACTCGATACGCTTGACGGATTCGTCGCTGTTGACGATGGAACCCACGTGCGTCCCCGCTTCGAGCCATTCCCCGTTGAACGTCGGTTCGTTGGTGTTGGTTGAGGACATCACCATATCGGAGCCCCTCACGACGTTTTCCGGACTGTCCTCAGCGGTGACCGGAATGCCAAGTTTCTCCTGCCATTCAACCGCAAACCTCTTTCGGTGTTCCGCATTCGGGCTGAAAACTTTGACTTTCTCCAGATTGCGCACCTTCGAAAAGGCGAAGATGTGATTGGCAGCCTGAAGTCCCGAGCCGAAAAGACCGAGCACGCGCGCGTCTTTACGAGCCAGGTATTTCGCCCCCAGTGCGCTGGTTGCGCCGACGCGCATCGCTTGCAGGTATCCGTCCTGAATGATCGCCAGCGGCTCGCCGGTTGCGAGACTGAATAGTTGTACAAGACCGACGAACTTCTTCCCCGGTGCGGCGGCTACTTTTTCCTGTCGAATCAACCCCGCGACCTTGGGAAAATGAACAACGTCCGAGGCGATCCGAAGCGCCATGACGCCGTAACGCGGCACCGCGCCGTTCATGGTCTTCAGTCGATAGGAAGTCGCGGACTGTTCCATGGAGACGTAAGTGTGGATCCGGATTTGATTGACCGCCGCCTCCCGTCCGAGGTCCTTGAACGCTTCCTCCAGTACTTCAAGGCAGTCGTCCATCGTAAGGACCTTCTCGACCTCTTCGTTGTTCAAAATCAGGGTCATGGCCGATTCTCCACGGTCTACTCCTATTGTGAATTTCCGTTCGGCGCCGGCACGAGAGGGGTCGCGATCGGTTCGGTAGACATCTGAGGTTGATCGCCTTCCCGCCGTATCAACACCCACCGGAGCCAATTCCGATCATCCCGTCCGGGATAATCCTCTCTGATATGGCTCAGGCGGGTTTCTTGACGCACGCGGGAGGCGGCGAAAATAAGCTTCGCTGCGATGACCATCGCCTCGGTCTCACGCAGCCGCACGAACCCATGGGTATGGGACGCTTTGGTACCGGCGAGCTTTTCCTCGATACCCCCCAATACCCCGAGCGCGGCGGATAATCTTCCTTCAGTCTTTAAAATCGAAACGTCATAACGAAAAATCAATTTTTGAAGCTCGAAGAGAAGGTCATCCTCCGACCTCTCGTTGGCGTCACCAAAACCTCCGCGAATCTTACGCTTGAGTAACTCGACCTCCGCTTCATTGAGGGCAGGGACTTTAATTTCCTGTGCCCGCGTAGCCGCGCTTCGGCCGGCGATCCATCCCGTTCCGTTGCAGGCGCCGATATGGAATCCTGCAAAATGGGTCGCGCAGCTCGCCTGGGCAAGACCTGCCGCGAACAGCCCCGGAACGCTCGCACGGCAGCCGGAGTCGGTCTTAATAGCCATCTTGGTCATCTGGTAGAAGGGAAAGTATTCAGTCCTTCCGAACATATCGATGCGCGCCCGATTGCCGAGTTTCTTGTAGAAATAATCCATCCAGGCGACCGAACTGTGAAGATAGTCTTCCCTCTTCTCCTCGGGAATGCGCGACATATCGAGATAAAGCGGCGCGTTGCCGGCTTTCTTTTCCATGACCATCGCCTTGCTGATGAGCTGGACGTCGGCCTCGTCCGACCAATCGGGTTCGTATTTTTCCATGAAAGGCGCGCCGGCGGAGTTGACGAACCTGGCGCCGTCCTGGATGGCAAAGGTAATGCCCTCGAAGTAAAATTTCGGCGTCGCCGGCCTCAGGTATCCGAATTCGGCGTTGGTGACCGCCGCACCGGCCTGGTAGGCGAGGATCGGGCCCGTCCCCGTGAGGTCGCGGGCAAATCCCGCCCGGAAGGTCACGCTGTTGGTGGCGACGATCGTCGCTTTGGCGCGAAGGATATGAAACTCTCCGGTTCGCCCGTCAATTCCCACGGCGCCGGCAACATTTCCCCGCTCGTCTCTCAGGAGGTCGGTGACGAAAACGCGCTCGGCAAACTCGACCCCCTCCCGCTCCAGCGCCTTGCGCAATACCCAACAGAATTCGAGGCCTCCGCCGATAGGTTTGAGCACCTTCGTTACGCGAAGGCCGCGTGTGGGGCGGCGGACAAACTTTCCATCCTCCTCCTTAGGAAACTGGAGGCCCATCTTCTCGAGTTGCAGCATCTGATCGTACGAAAGGGAGAGGACTTCCCGGATCAGCTCCTGCTCGGCGATCCACTCGTTTCCTTGAACGATATCGCGGACGCAGGCATCCAGATCGTCTTCCGGGGTTACCACCACCATCCAGGCGTTGGAAAAAGCCGTGTGCCCGGTTCTCCCGATCATGTGAGCGTCGAGCAAGGTAACCTTGCCTGACGGAAAATGCCGCCGCGCGCTCAGGGCCGCCCAGAGCCCTCCAGCCCCTCCGCCAATAATCAGGACGTCCGTGTCGATCAGCTTGCCTATGTTTTCCAGCATGAGGCCTCACCAGGGAAGGGGTCGACGGCGGATAATAGGGTGAACATCGATACACTGCTCCGGGCAAAAGATTTCACAATTGAAGCAAGTCACACAGTGCTCGGGATATTTAATGACCGGAAACTCCTTATCCCCGTTTTGCTCCATATGGATCACGTCGGCCGGGCAAATCGGATCGCAGAGTCCGCAGCTCGTGCACTTATCGAGGTCGATGTCGACGATCATTATTGTTTGTCCAATCGGAGCAGCCTGGCCGCCGTGTTGCCCAAAATTCCGCTCTTCACCTCTTCAGCCAGATCCAAATTCTTCACAGCGGCGATGTATTCTCTTAATGCCGCCATGCCTCTTCCGGTATCGGTGCTTACCCCGGTGAAATCCTGTGGATAATCAGTCGCGAAAACCAGTTGCTCCGGCTTGATACCCAGCAATGCGCAGCGCAATGCGGTTAAGCCTCCCTCAAAGCCGGAAAGATCAAAATAGAGCATGTTAAAATAGTCATCGAATGGTCTCTTGAGGGTTCCGAAGCGGTACGCTTTAGCCACCAGCCTGTCCTTAACGGCCGCGATACCGCCGCCAAAATGTCCGATAATGAATTTGAGATTAGGGAAGCGCTCCAAAATCCCTCCGGCAATAATACGCGTGGTGGCCAGCGCGAGATCCATCTCCCTGCCGATAATTCGCGCCAGATCATAATCCTTGACCAGGTCGTATCCTTTGGGGACCATCGCCGGGTGAACGAAGATCGGTACGTCGAGCTCACTCACCTTGGCATAGAAATCTCCGAGCTTCGCGGAATCCAGGGGCAAACCATGCACCTGGGAAGTTATCGTCACTCCTGGAAGGCCCAATTTCCGGACCGCCCTATCCAGCTCGTCGAGCGCCGGCTTTCCTTCCAATACCGGAGCTTGCGCCAGCCCGACGAATCGCCCGGGATATTTTCGTTGCACCTCGGCAAGCCTTTCGTTGATGAGCTGGCATTCTTCTAAAGGAGCACTCCAGCCCAGAAGGCAGGAAAGAACCGACACGTCGACTCCCGCTTCGTCCATGTCTTTGAGCTGAGCTTCAGGATCATAGAGTTTCGAATGCATGGTCAGGCTCGGAACCGTTCCATCGCTCGCGAAAACCACCTTTTCAGAGTAAAGCCCCTTTTTCTTTGCCAGATCGATGGGCACATAATGATGCTGGAAATCGACGATCATACTTTTTCCTCCTAACGGCGGTAAAGATTGGCGATGAAACCGCTACGCTCAAGCTCCTGGACCCAGCGGGGATCAATAAAATCCTTCGCATTGGCAGTTCGGGCTTTTTCATCAGAGACTGCTATCTCGGCGAGCCGCTGCCGAACTGCAGCCTCGCTGGGATAAGGAACTTGCGGCAGGTAGTTCACCGCGAAAATCCGGTAGGCCTCTTCGATGATCTCGGGGTCTTCGATCTTTGTATACTTGGCAAGAATCCGTTCCGCAAAGGGCTTGTCGGTCTTTATCTTGTGGATGCCTTCAACAATCGAGCGCACGAGCGCACGCATCACTTCGGGATTCCTTTTGATCCATTCCTGTCGCGCCACAAAGGTCGTCTGCTGATAAGGAATCTTTAGCGTGCCGACGTCCAGGAGTTCCTTCATCCCCATCTTCTTGGCCTGGATGTTAATGGGCGGGGAAAGCACTCCGGCGGCGATCGTTCCCTTATCGATTCCGGCCAGGATCTGCGGGACACCGCCCATCTGAAGAATCGTGACCTCGCTTGCCGGCACCCGAAGGTGCTCGAGGGCGGCCAGTAGCGCCGCGTGCGTCGCCGTTCCGAAGCGCGAGACGCCCAGACGCTTCCCGCGCAAGTCCTGAGGCTTGGTTATCTCGGGGCGGGCCATCAGAGAAAAGACCAGGGTCGACGCCGTGTCGGCGAAGGAAATCATGTCCGATCCCTGAAGCCGGCCACGCAAAACCACTTCGCCGTTCGCCAGCATGGATTGAATGTCTCCACCGACGAGCGCCGCGGCAGTGACGGATCCTCCGGCAATGTACACCAGTTCGACGTTAAGGTTGTTCTTCTTAAAAATGCCGGCTTCCAAAGCCACCCACGGCGTCAACATGGCCCCACTGATGGCAGAGTAGGCCATTTTCAGCCGTTCCTCGGCTTGCAGATTGGACCAAGCCGACAACAGGGCAAGGAGGAGCAGTGCAGCGAACGGTTTAGCGGTTTTTGTCATGCCGAACCTCCCCAATAAGATTACAATGCCGTTTTCATTCTCAAGGATACATGTGCCATTTGTTTGGGCTTTTGTTTCGGACTTTCCTTTCGGTGTTCAAACATATCCAGCAGAATCTCTTTACTTTTCCTCAGGTGAAGCTGCAGCGCCTTTGCGGCCCTGTTTTTGTCCCGTCCCTTGATGGCTTTCACTACGCTGAGAAAATCCAACAGCAGTTCCTCGATTCTCCCGGGCGGAGCGGAAGAGTAATGACGGGCCGTTTCCACCTGCTCGTTGGTCATCTTCAGAAAGGCGTTCAATCGCTCGTTGTCCGCCGCGGCGGCGATTGCCTGCCGCAGCATTTCCCACGAGTCTCTAAGGTCTCTGTAGCCCAGACGGTTCTTGCGGCGCTTGAGGCTCTCCGCAAGCTGAGAAAGTCTACGGATGGGCTCCGGGGACATCCGCAGCGCAGCCTGCCCTGCTGCGAAACTCTCAAGAGCTTCTCGGACCTCGTAAATCTCCCGGATGTCCCTAAGGGTGAGAACGCGGACAAAAGCGCCTTTGTTCGGAACGATACGGACGAGCCCCTCATGATTCAGTCTCCGCAAGGCCTCACGCACGGGAGTCCGGCTCACCTGAAGGCTTTGTGCTAAATCTTCTTCGAACAGCGGCTCCCCGGGCTGCCGCCTTCCCGAGACAATATCCTGCTTAATTCTATCGTAGGTCGTATGGTAGAGAGAGCGAACGGGGTTCTTCACGACTGGCGCCTTGATGGGAAATGTAGCGCTTGTATACAATCCGGCATACATTGTCAAGGCGAATGCACCCGGATTTCATTGGCCGGTTGCTGAGGGGTGTTTCGGAAGGGCTGTGAAGCAAGACTCGCTCTTTACGGAGAAGGCATGAACCCTTTGTCGACCCATTCGCTCAGGTCCGCGCCGAACCACTCCGTGGGAAGTTCTCGTCCCAACCCCTTATTTTTGCATGCTTCGTAGATCAAAGCCCCGGCTGCGGCGAACTGAATCCCCACGCCGGTATTGCTCTTATAATAAATGATTTGCCGATCGTCGGTCCGTCCGGGGTGTTTGCCGATGAGAACCTCGCCCAGCTCGCAGACTTTCTCCCATCCAAACTTTCCTTGATCGATCAGGTCGAGGAGCTCTCGCTGCTGGTTCGTTATCGCCGTCTCCTTGTTGTTGAGTACGATGAAGTCGCTCCGGGTCATCGTCGTCGCATCCGCCTCCGTGCGACGATGGACGCCGTCAGTGTTGGCGATAGTCGTGACCAGCTGCCCCGGTTCCAGCCAGTTGCCGTCAAACACCGGTTGGCTCGAATTCGTCGCGCACATGACGATATCGGATCCCTTGACCACGGCCTCCGGACTACTGACGGGCTGAATTTCTATGTTGAGCAACTCCGTCATTTCTTCCGCGAATCGATCCCGGTGCTCTTTGGTGCTGCTGTAGACCTTGACCGACTCGATGTTGCGAACGGCGCAGATGGCTTCCAAGTTGGTTCGCGCCTCGTTGCCCGAACCGAATAGGCCGACAACCTTCGCGCTCTTCTTCGCCAACGCTCGATGGGCGATTCCTGTGGTCGCGCCGACCCGAATCGCGGACAGGCTGAAGTCATGGACTAGCGCGAGCGGCTCGCCGGTTTGTAAGCTGAAGAGCAACACGAACCCCCAGCTCCGCTTCGTCGGCGAGGGAAAATCCATCCGCTTGGTCCCGGCCACCACTCTTTCCTGCACGATGGTGGAATCATATCGGAGCGCCGCCACACCCGAGCTCGGCACCGCGCCGGGAATGATATTCGCCATGTAGCCGGGCTTGTCGAGATCGGGCGGCACCTTGTAGCGCGTGCGCGGCCGGTTGACGGCAATGCCCCGCGCCTCTTCGGCGAACGCCCGCTCCATTGCCTCAATGCACTCGCGCATCTTGAGCACTTGCCGCACTTCGGCATCGCTGATGAGAAGCATAATTCCTCCCGAATCCGGACCTGAAAACGCCAGCCCCATCCTTATCTTAAATCGGCGGCTCCTTCCACAGGTCGTTTGACGCCCAACGGGCGCGCGCATACAATGCGCCGGCAATGTGTTTTCTATCTGACATTAAGCGTCGAACTCATCCGGAGGAATCATGCAACGATACGCGCGAGCCTTTAGCTGGGGTTTAACTCTCCTGTTGATATTGGCCACGCAGCTGGGTTGGACACAGGAGCTGGAAAAGCTCGTGGTCGGCCATTCCAACATCCGCAACGACATCGCGGCGCTCTGGGTGCCGAAGGATTTGGGACTCTTCCGCAAGAACGGCTTGGACGTGAACATCGTGCTCATCACGGGCGGCGTCAGAATGACCCAGGCGATTCTTTCCGGCTCGGCGCCGATGGGATTTACCGGCGCCACTCTCGTAGCGTCCGCCGTGGCCGGCGGCTCGGATGCCGTGCTCATGCTCGGGATCACGAACCGCTTGACCTACGACATCTGGGCCAGGCCCGAAATCAAGCGGCCGGAAGACTTGCGGGGAAAAAATCTGGCGGTCAGCGGCTTCGGCAGTTCCTCACACGTCGCTTCGTTTCTGATGCTGCAGCACTTCAAGTTGGACGAGAACAAAGACAAGATCACATTCCTCGTCATCGGCGACGAGCCGACCCGGGCCCAGGCTCTCATCGCGGGCCGCATCGACGCCACCATCGTCGATCCTTCGGTGTCCGGCCCGCTGAAGGAAAAAGGGTTCTCCTACCTCGGCAATCTCCAGCAGCTCGGCGTTCCTTTCGTCAACAACGCGCTCGTCAGCACGCGGAAATATTTGAAAGAAAATCCGCGCACGGCCGAAGCCGTGGTCCTATCCATCGTCGAAGGCAACGCATTCATGCTCAACCCGGCCAACAAACCAAAGGTCATGGGAATTTTGGCGAAGCATTTGCGCCTGGAAGCCAAAGAAACCGAGAAGATCTACGAGGATCTGATTCCAAAAGTGGAACGCAAGCCGTATCCCAGCATGGAGGCGGTCAAAGCGACGATACAGGTCATGGGACTGCGCAACCCAAAAATCGCGCAGCTCAAGCCGGAGGATCTCGTCGATGTCTCCATACTGCAAAGGCTCGAACAAAGCGGATTCGTGCGCTAGAAAAATAAACCGTTCAACCGGAGGGCGAAGTGATCTTTCTTACGAATGAACATGTTCAACAGGTGCTCGACATGCCGACGTGTTTAAACGCCATGGAGGACGCCTACCGGGAGCTCAACGAAAAAAAAGCCGGCTATCGCCCGCGGATCGACTTTTATGTCCCGCAGGAGCCGCATTACTACAGGTGGGGAACCATGGAGGGAGCGTCGCGCAAGCTCGGCGTCTTCGCCATCCGGATGAAGTCGGACATGCTGGCGTGGGAAGAAAAAGACGGCTTTACCGTCGAGGACAAGTATTGCATGGAGCGAGGCAGGTACTGCGGCCTGATTTTCCTGCTCAGCACGCGCAACGGCGAGCCGCTGGCGATCATGAACGACGGCTATTTGCAGCATATGCGCGTCGGCGCCTGCGCCGGTTTGGGAACCAAATATCTCGCGCGCAAAAATTCGAAAGTGTTGGCAATGATCGGCTGCGGCGGGATGGCGCGAACGTACGCCAGCGCGATTAAAGAAGTGCGGCCGATCGAGCTCATCCGGGTTTTTAGTCCGACGAAAATCAACCGCGACGCTTACGCGCGCGAGATGAAAGACATCTTGGGCATCGACGTGATTGCCGTGGATTCAGCCGAGAAGGCGCTGAAGGGCGCGGATGTAGTCGCATTGACGACCGACTCTCTGCTCCCCGTCATCAAGGTCGAATGGCTCGAGCCCGGCATGCACATCAACAACGTGCGCAACAACGAGGCCGGACCGGACGTGCTCAAGCGCGTCGATGTCATCGCGCGCCTCGGAACTTCCACATTGCACGCCGATCGGTCGGTGGCGGGAGTCGTAACCGGAAGCGACGGCATGTTCGGCTACATCGCGGGGACAGAGGAAGAAAAAAAGAAAATACCTCCGTCTCCGTTCCACGAGATCGACAATCCCAACATCGGCACGGTGCCGGATATCATGGCCGGCAGGTGGGCGGGCCGGACCGACGACCGGCAGATTACATTCTTAAACAATCAGGGCACCCAGGGTCTTCAGTTTGCAGCGGTGGGCGGCACGGCGTACAACCTCGCGAAGGCGAAGGGGTTGGGGCATCCATTGCCGCTGGAGTGGTTCACGCAGAACATTCGGGACTGAGGGACGACACTACATAACAATCCGGTCAGCCATGAATTTCCACCAGCTAAAAATCTTTTATACCGTCGCCCAGCAGCGGAGCATCACCGCTGCCGCCTTCGACCTTCGTCTCACGCAGCCCGCCGTCAGCCAGCAAATCAAAGCGCTGGAAAAGGAGCTCGGCATCGCGCTCTTCGAGAGAGGCGGCCCGAAACTCCGCCTGACGCAAGCCGGCGAGGCGTTTTTTCGTGCGACGGTGACGATCCTCAACGCCAAAGACGAAGCCGAGCGTATTATCGCGGAGCTCGGCGCCGCGACCAAAGGCAAGTTGATCCTCGGCGCGAATACGACCGGAGGAATGTATCTCCTGCCGCGGATCGTTCGCGCCTTTAAAGAAAGCCATCCGGAAACCGAGATTATTTTTCAGATCGAGTCGACGGAATGGCTCTATGAAAAAATCCTGGAGAACGTCGTCGATCTCGCCGTCGTCGGCGGGCCGACCGAAGACCGGCGCTTCGGCGTCGAGGTGGTCTGCATGGACCGGCTGGCGCTGATCGCTTCGCCGTCTCATCGTTTCGCGAAGACCGCGAAGGTCTCGCTCAAGGATCTCACAGGCGAGCCCTTTATCGTTCCATCACAGGGCTCGCGCACGCGGCAATTGGTCGAGCGCGGGCTCAAGGCCGCGGGCGTCACGCCGAACGTGGTCATGCAGCTCATGGGGACCGAAGCGGTCAAGCGCGCCGTCGCGGCGAATCTGGGGATCGGTTTCGTCTCTCAGTACGCGGTCGAGCGGGAGGGCGCGCCCGCCGAGCTGAAAGTCGTCTCCGTCGAAGGCTTCGAGCTTGAGCGCGACATGGAGCTGATCTACCGCAAGCAAAAATACTTCTCGCCCGTCGCCGAGCGCTTTCGCGAATTCGTTCACGCCTACGCGCGCGGGCATCTTCCGGCCTCGCGCGCCGCGAAGCGCGCCGTTCTTAAATCGGTCCGCTGACATAAGCGATACGTTATAGGGCCGCCCCGCATTATTTATTTGCCGCCGGTTCACAGCGCCGGTAGTCTAAGCTCTGACCATGCGCTACGGCTTTGTCATCGATCACAATCGCTGCATCGGCTGCCACGCGTGCACCGTCGCCTGCAAGGAAGAGCACAACGTCCCGCTCGGAGTTAACCGCACGTGGGTCAAGTACGTCGAAAAGGGCGTTTACCCGGCCACTCGGCGCCACTTTGCCGTCCTGCGCTGCAATCACTGCGACGATGCTCCCTGTATTGAGATCTGTCCTACGGTCGCGCTCTTTCGCAGGCCCGACGGCATCGTTGATTTCGATAATGAGCGCTGCATCGGCTGCAAATCCTGCATGCAAGCATGCCCCTACGACGCGCTCTACATCGACCCCGATCGCAACACCGCGGCCAAGTGCAACTTCGATGCTTCGCGCGTCGAGATGGGCTACAAGCCCGCCTGCGAGGTGGTCTGTCCAACCCAGGCGATTCTTTCCGGCGATCTCGATGATCCTCAGAGTGAAATCAGCAAGCGCATCGCCATGGACAAAGTCAGCGTGCGTAAGCCTGAAAAGGGCACCAAGCCGAAACTTTTCTACGTCGGCGTGGAAGGCGACCTGCTGAGTCCAACCATGATGGAGCAGCAGTCGACGTACTTATGGGCCGACAAACAACCAGGCGAAGATCTTTACGCTTTGAGCAACGGCAAATCTGACCGCCCCATGCCCGGCGGCGCGCGTGAAGTCTACGACGTGCCGCACATGACGCCTTGGGGCAAGAAGATCGCCACTTATCTGTGGACCAAATCGATTTCGGCCGGCGTGCTGCTGTTATCGGCGCTGTTCGTGAACATGGGCTTCGAGCAGGATGCGGTGGTGCTCAATTTTATTAGTCCGGCGGTCTCTTTGATTTTCTTGCTCGCGACCATGCTCTTCCTAGTTTTCGACCTCAAAAAGCCCAGCCGGTTTTTCTTTCTCATGACCAAACCCAATCTGAATTCATGGTTGGTGTTGGGCGGCTACGTTTTGATGATCTACGGTGCCCTCGCGGCAGTCTGGCTCGGCCAAGGCATCACCCAAGGCCGCGTGTCACACTTGGTTATCTGGCCCACCGCGCTTTTCGCCATCGCATCGGCGGGTTATTCAGCTTTTCTTTTCGCCCAAGCACGCGGGCGCGATTTCTGGCAGAGCCCGCTGCTCTTCTGGCATCTATTGATTCAGGCGATCAGCGCGGGAGCGGCGATGTTGATCCTGATCGGTTCCGTTATCGGCGTCAGTGAGCCGCTATTTTACTGGTTGGGTAACTTACTGATTGTGTCGCTGTGCGCCGGCGTGGCGATGATTTTTGGCGACCTGTTTATGAAACACGGCTCGGAAGACGCCGTGCGCGCGGGAGATTTACTATTGAAGGGCGCCTTGAGCAAACAGTTTTGGCTCTTCGGCATCGGGCTGGGCGCGATCGTTCCCACGGCGCTGATACTCTGGCCGGGCGGCTCGGTTGTTCTCAATCTGATCGCCTCGGTGTTGGCCCTGATCGGATTATGGATCTACGAAAATCTCTGGATCAAAGCCGGTCAAGCGATACCACTAAGCTAAGAAGGATTTTTAACATGAGTGACAATCCGCAACCTCTCAATCCTAGCGCAATGAGACTCGATATACCGAGCGGCGGTTTGGCGAGCTACCCGCCGGTGGAGAAGTGGGACGACTGGGTGGAATACGACACGGCGCAATGGCCAAGGAAAGTTGAGAAGCACTACGAAATCATTCCGACGATTTGTTTTAACTGCGAAGCCGGTTGCGGTCTTGTTGGGTTTGTCGACAAGGAAACCGCACAGATCAAGCGCTTTGAAGGCAATGCGCAGCATCCCGGCAGCCGTGGCAGAAATTGCGCCAAGGGGCCGGCCACACTCAATCAGGTGACCGATCCAGAGCGCATCCGCTATCCGTTAAAGCGTGTGGGCAAAAGAGGAGAGGGCAAGTGGGAGCGGGTCAGTTGGGATGAAGTGCTCGACGATATCGCCGGACGCGTGCGCAAAGCGCTGCAAGAGGATCGGCGCAACGAGATCATGTATCACGTCGGCCGCCCAGGGTACGAACTGCTTTATCATCAGCGGATCTTTCACGCCTGGGGCATCGACGGCCACAACAGCCATACCAACGTTTGCTCCGCCGGCGCGCGCGCGGGTTACGCCTTTTGGTCCGGTATCGACCGGCCGTCGCCGGATCACGCCAATGCGCGGTTTATGTTGTTGTTGAGCTCGCATCTTGAGACCGGCCACTATTTTAATCCCCACGCCCAACGAATCATGGAAGGTAAAGAAGCCGGCGCAAAGATCTGCGTCATCGACACCCGGCTTTCCAATACCGCCTCGAAGGCGGACTACTGGTTGTCCTCGTGGCCGGGAAGCGAAGCCGCGATCCTGCTCGCCATGTGTAACATCCTGTTGCAAGAAGATCTCTTCGACCGTGAGTTCGTGCGGAAGTGGGTCAATTGGGAAGAGTATCTTCGCGAGGAACATGCGGATAAACCGCAAACCTTCGACTCCTTCATTGCTATTCTGAGAAGCGACTACGCTCAGTACACTCCGGAATTTGCCGCTAAAGAAGCCGGCGTCGATGCGCAAGTCCTGATTGACGTCGCGCACGAGATCGCCAAGGCAGGCTCAGCCTTATCCGCGCATGTCTGGCGCAACGCCGCGGCCGGTAACCTCGGTGGCTGGCAGGTGGCGCGCGCGCTGCAATTCTTAGTCGTGCTGGTCGGTGCGGTGGGTACGCCCGGTGGCACGGCGCCCAATGCGTGGAATAAATACACTCCAGCGCCGCCGTTGATGCCGCCACCGGCGAAGGTTTGGAACGACTTGCTGCTGCCGAAGGAGTACCCGCTGGCATTTTTCGAAATGAGCTTTCTGCTGCCACACTTTCTCAAAGAAGGCCGGGGCAAACTGGCGATGTATTTTACCCGGGTTTACAACCCGGTGTGGACCAATCCCGATGGCATGAGCTGGATCGAAATGCTCACTGACGAGAGCAAAGTCGAGCGCCACGCCTGTCTGACGCCGACTTGGAGCGAGACGGCTTGGTTCGCCGATTATGTATTGCCAATGGGCCACGCCTCCGAGCGCCATGATCTGATGAGCCAAGAGACTCAAGCGGCGCGCTGGATCGGTTTTCGCCAACCCATACTTCGAGTCGCGTTGGAAAAGCGGGGCAAGAAATTCAACACCACTTACGAAGCGCATGAAGCCGCTGGAATCGGCCAAGTCTGGGAAGAAGACGAGTTTTGGATCGAACTTTCGTGGCGCGTCGATCCCGACGGCACACTCGGCATTCGCAAATACTTCGAATCGCCCTACGAACCCGGCAAGAAGATGACGGTCGACGACTACTATCGCTGGATCTTTGAAAACAGTGTGCCCGGTCTACCCGCCGCGGCTGCCAAGGAAGGATTGAAGCCATTAGAGTACATGCGCAAGTACGGCGCGTTCTTGATCGAGGATAACGTTTACAGCGCGCATGAAATTGGGGTTAAGCCTGGGGATCTAGATGGCGCCAATACCGATCCGAAGACCCATATCGTCTCGAAAAACGGCGCAGCGCTGGGCGTCGAAGTGGATGGCAAAGCGTTGGCCGGCTTTCCGACGCCATCGCGTAAGCTCGAGTTCTATTCCAAAACGTTGAAAGATTGGAAATGGCCGGAGTACGCCATACCCGGGTACATCAAGAGCCACGTGCACTCGGACAATATCGACGTGAATGCCGGCGAGATGCTGTTACTGCCTACGTTCCGCCTGCCGACGTTGATTCACACGCGATCGGGTAATGCCAAATGGCTGTACGAAATCTCCAACCGAAACCCTTTGTGGCTGAACACTATCGACGCGCAGAATCTCGACGTGAAAACCGGCGACCTTCTAAAGGTTCACACCGAGATCGGCTACTTCATCGACAAAGTCTGGGTGACTGAGGGAATCAAACCTGGCGTCGTCGCGTGTTCGCATCACCTGGGCCGGTGGCGGCTTCAGGAAGATTCCGGCGGCGAACGCTGGTCGACGGGGTTGGTCGATCTTAAGCAACTGGGAGACGGCAAATGGATGATGCGGACTATCCACGGCATCAAGCCGTTCAAGAGTGATGATCCCGATTCCCAGAGAATTTTCTGGGAAGACGCGGGCGTGCACCAGAATCTTACTTTTCCAGTCCAGCCTGATCCCGTGAGCGGTCAGCACTGCTGGCACCAGAAAGTCAAAGTGGAAAAGACCGGCACTGAAGATCGTTACGGCGATATTTTCGTGGACACAAACAAAGCGCACGAGGTCTACAAGCGCTGGCTGGAAATGACGCGGCCCGCGCCCGGCCCCGGCAATCTTCGCCGGCCCCTGTGGCTGCCGCGCGCGTACAAGCCGGCTGCGGAGACGTATTACTTATAGGATCGGATTCTCAGTTTCCGGATGAACAAAAATATTACACCGGAAGCGTCGTTACGGCAGACGAGGAGGAGCAGTGTCTGACCTCAATGACCCCAGGATATTTTTCGCGGCTGAGCGTACATTAATGGCCTGGACGCGCACAGGTCTCGCGTTGATGTCGTTCGGATTTGTTATCGAACGCTTTGGCCTGTTCCTGCATCTGTTCATGATAGCTGAGGGAGGTGATACCCGAAGAGACGCATCGTTTTGGGTCGGTGTGTCGTTCATCTTGCTGGCGCCATAGTAGGATTCATTTCCGTAATCCAGTATCGGCGCGTCCTTACAACTCTAAAACCGGTCGAGATTCCCGAGGGTTATTGGGTCAACATCGGTGTTTATACCAATTTGCTTTTAGCAGGTTTTGGAGTGGCAATAACCTTCTACTTTTTTTTCGGGTTACGCTGAAAGATACCTCGCCGGATCACGGCGCTTCTTTCACCCGCACGGTTTATTTGACAACCTTTTCATGATCCGCTAGCGTCAGGCTGGAATGAACAAACAGGACATCATCGACAAGCAGAAAAAATTTCTTTTTTCCTGCGTCGCCAACTACTACGACGAGCCGCTAGTCGTCGATCACGCGAAGGGCGCGTACGTCTACGACAGCGAAGGCAAAGAGTATCTCGATTTCTTCGGCGGCATCGTTACCATCAGCGTCGGCCATTGCAACGAGAAAGTCACCGGCGCGATTCAAAAGCAATCCGCCAAGCTGCAGCACATCTCGACGCTTTATCCGAACGAGCCGCACGTGCGGCTGGCGGAGAAGCTCGCGCAAATCACGCCGGGCAAGCTGCAAAAATCTTTTTTCACCAACAGCGGCACCGAAGCGAACGAGACCGCGGTGCTGCTGGCCGAGCTTCACACCCAATGCCAGGACGTGATCGCGCTGCGCCACGGCTACAGCGGCCGCACGCATCTCGCGATGAGCTTGACGGCGCACGCCGCGTGGCGTCTCATGCCGGCTTCGACTCCCGGCATTCACCACATTCCCAACGCCTATTGCTACCGCTGTCCGTTCGGGCTGACCTATCCGAGCTGCGATCTCAAGTGCGCGAAGGACCTCGAAGAGGCGATCCAGACCGTCACGTCGGGACGGCTCGCGGCGTTCGTCGCCGAGCCGATCCAGGGAATCGGCGGCTTCATCACGCCGCCGAAAGAATATTTCTCGGAGATTATCGCCATCGTCCGTAAATACGGCGGGCTTTTTATCTGCGACGAAGTGCAGACCGCCTGGGGCCGCACCGGCGGCAAGATGTTCGGCATCGAGCATTGGGGCGTCGAGCCCGACATCATGACCTTCGCCAAAGGAATGGCGAACGGAACGCCGATCGGTGCGACGATCGCGACGGCCGAAATCGCCGACAGCATGAAAGGGATGAGCATCTCGACTTTCGGCGGCAATCCGGTCGCGAGCGTGGCGGCGCTGGCCACGATCGAAGTCGTCGAAGAAGAAAATCTGGTCGAGAACGCTCGGGTTATGGGTAAGCGGCTGCGGGACGGGCTGGAGGCGCTGAAAATAAAATATCATCCGGTCATCGGCGACGTGCGCGGCATGGGCCTGATGCAGGGGCTCGAGCTCGTAGGCGAAAATAAACAGCCTCAGCCCGAAGCGACCGGGAGACTCTTTGAAGCGACCAAAACGAACGGACTTCTTATCGGCAAAGGCGGGCTCGCGGGCAACGTGATCCGCATCACGCCGCCGCTCAACGTCACTGCGGATCAGATCGATCAGGCGCTCAAGATGCTCGATCGCTCGTTCGGCCGGATGGGTCTTTAGTCGAGCCGCGTTCGTTCTTTTCACGACTGCCCTCGGACAATTTTGCAACAGCCCTGGACAATTTGCGCGCTGTCATGGCGCGCGGCTTCGGCTAAAAGTCGGCATTTCAGTATATTTTCGTACTCGGCCATGAAGGCATGCTTATTGCGTTACCTCCCACCGAGGAGGAACGAAAATGCGCTCTTGGATCGTTTTGCACAGACCGACGCGTTCTTTGATTACCATCATAGCGAAAAGCCGCGACCGGGTGCTGGCGATTTGCCGCACGATGGGATGGAGCTCCGAGGAAGTCATGATACGAATCAAGTGAAGTCCGACGTTCCGCCGATGGCAATGCCCGCCTTTTCGCATCCGCTCTAGTCTGCCAATTTTACCGTCGTTTTCGACTTGTCGCTGCGCCGCCGTTTTGCTAGGGTTTCCTCGTGGCCGCCGGCAGTTTGCCCGCGCCCTTTACTCGAATCAATACTCTGATTTGAAGGAGGATAGTTATGCAATTCGTCGATTTGAACCGAAAGGCGGCCGAGGCCAAGACGGAGAAACAGCGCAAGCTCAATCTCTTCGGAACGGATAATTTCCGCTCGTGGATTCTCTACTTCGTTCCGGGAGACGGGACGGACATGCACTATCACGCCTCGCCGGAGACTTTTCTAGTCATCGAAGGCAAGGCGTCGGTCAAAGGCATCGGCGGCGAGGAAAAAATCATCGGCAAGAACGAGGTCGTATTTTTTGCCGCGAAAGATTACTACCAGATCACCAACGTCGGCGACACGCCGCTGGTTCTCTTCGGCAATCGCTCCGAGGCCTTCGGCGGCCCGCACGTGACTTACCGAGAAGACCGAGTCTAAGGCGGGAGGATCGGATGAAAGTCATCAGGCTCTACACCGGCAGCGATCAACGCTCGCACTTCGAAGAAAAAGAGTTGTCGTTCGGGGGAGAAAAAATCGAGACCACCGAGCTTCAAGCGGCCAGCGGTGTCGTCTTCCGCCGCGCGCCCGTCGGCCACGTCATCGATTGGCACCCGGCGCCGCGCCGCCAGTACGTCGTCACACTCTCCGGCTCCTGGGAGATCGAGTGCAGCGACGGAGCGAAGCGTCTCTTCAAGCCCGGCGACGTCATGCTCGCGGAAGACCTGACCGGCAAAGGGCACGTCTCGCGCGTCGTCGGCAGCGAGCCGCACATCTTCATGACCGTGCCGCTGGCGGAGTGACACGTTCAGTAGGTGTCCCAATGCAGGTTAGACCTTTCGCATCAACTAAAAAAGGTCGTCACTCCCGCGGCAGCGGGAGTCCAGGATTATGTAGGGGCGCGATTCATCGCGCCCTCTTACTGGATTCCCGTTTACACGGGAATGACGGAAAAAGCGCCAAGCCGGATATGTGCGCGATACGTAGACGTAGCTTGGACATTTCGCCTACCGTGAGCTAATTCTTTTCACATGTCTCCGGACGAATTCATCGCCGAGCTTTGGGGCTACGCCGAAGAAGTGCCGATGGGCGAGCACCCGTGGTTCCAGGGAATCCTCAAACATCGGTGGACGCGCGAGCAGATCATCCTCGGTGAAGTCCAGCATTATCTCCGCGTCCGTACCAATCCTATTTTCTTCGGCTACATCGCCGTGAACGCGGTGGGGGCGAA
>Ga0210377_10001606_pt1 | contig 20547 bp, 18 predicted proteins | sample PLM4_65_b1redo_FD_155480 | JGI IMG/M metagenome (GOLD analysis project Ga0210377, IMG submission 155480) | Groundwater sediment microbial communities from an aquifer in East River, Colorado, USA - PLM4_65_b1 redo | ecosystem: Environmental > Terrestrial > Soil > Riparian zone | place: USA: East...
TTAGACACTCGTTGGCGTCGACATCAACTCACGTTTTAGCGCGGGGTGGAGGTCAGGACGAGCCAGCAGTTGTCGTCAAGAGATAGCGCGTGCCCGAGCAGCGCGTTCCAAATCGACCGACGCGACCTGGAACTCTCCCGTCACGCCCGTACACCGAAATGCTCGAGAATACGCGCGTCATCCGCGCGCAGTCGTCTCACGAACTCCGACTTATGTTCGCATTCGAGCAGCTTCTCCCTTCCATGCTTGAATCGGGCACCACGGAACGGTTGGATCTCCCGTGCGCCGGAAGTCAATCACCTTCCACTCCAACTCATCCTTCAGACGAAAATCCGCTTCTCGATCGGGACGGATACCGACGAAGCCTTGCCACTTCCGACAGCGTAATTTTCGTTCCACCTATCTGAAACCACCGCTTCCAATGGAAGGACATAGGGCATCGCGCGATCCGATCCACTCGGCCAGCGAAGAACGTTCAGACGACGCCGACGAACCAGGTCGTGACGGCCTGGCAGATTTCGGCAATCTTCATTTCCGCGCCGTAACCAACCTTTCATCACAGGATGCTGAATGGGCGACGGGAACAGGCTGGCCAGATCAATGCCTGGTTGACCGTTATCGCGCGTCAGACGCTGCAGCAGCATGAACTCCCGCATGAAAACTGGATCATCTTCTAGATCCACCTCCGGCTTCATGAAAGCCGGAGCGCTGATCGATCGGCCCGGAATCGCGATTCCTCGGAAATCAACACGTTCCGTTGGAAGGGAACCACCACATGTTGGGCAGGCCGGCGGCGGCAAGTTCGGCACTCTATTCTTCACGGCGCGCCTCCTCGCCTCGAATCCTTGTTTTTTGCAGAGATTCGATGATGACGTAGCCCGGCACAGAAATGAGCCGATACCTCCTCGCGCCAGTACCGAGATTCGTGTGAACGTAGCACCGTTCATCCTGGCCGAAGACGGTCCGCCAAAACTCCGGAGTTCGTCCCAGGAACAAGCTGACTTCCTTCAAGGTGTACACGGCATCGCGCTTGATGAGGGTCAGCTCTCGGCGCAGCTTCAGCGTCTCCCAATCAGGAGCGTGCGGCTGCCGCTGGCTTAGAGGTGAATGGATAGAGTGATTTTGCTGCCTTCGATCGGGCATCCCGAGCCTCCGTTTGATGTGCCCCGGCCTTTTCCTGCTGGGCGTCAGCGTGCGATACGGCCTGCGCACCGTCACGATAGGGGAAACTTTGTCCGTCTCCGTTTGCCATTCGAGAGGCAGTTGATCCAAAGGCGAGATATCGCGTCGGTAGAGGCAACGCAGTGGAGCAGAAGCGGATCGGGCGGACAGCAAATCCGGATCAATTCAGTGATCCTGACGCTGAGATCAGGGCGCCGCAGAGTGATCAGCGATGTCCGGGAAGGTGAAGACGTGCTCTACCTGAATCTGCTCGACTTCGTGAACGAGACATCCTGAGGGCGGACTGCCGATCATCACGCGAACAGTGTCCGGCTCTCCAGCTCCTCGCACTCAGGCAAGTAGTACTGATCCGTGTCGATGCGAACGATGGCGCAGTGGTCATCGTTTGCACCGCCCGTGGATTGCACGAAGCCAGCGGCGTCGAGTGGATAGGTGCTCTCGGAAACGCTGTCGTCCACGTTGCCGCCGATGGCAGTGATGCTGTTCGCGTTCACGGCCGTGACGATATCGCCATGGCTTTCCCATCCGACGTTGCCGTCCGCTGCCTCACCGGTCAGATTGGTGAGCAGATTCAAAGTCAGTCCGCTTCCGTTGCGACTCTTCACAACGATATCCCCGACTTCCGGACGTTTCTCATCGATGGCGTACGCCCAGAAAGGATTGATCGTACTCAGCGCCAGTTTGTTCTTGAGCGCGGGAGCTGTGTAACGCCAGTGCGCTCGCGGCCTGAACTTCGGACGGTAGTTCTTCTCCCCTCCTACTCTGGCAAACCGATCGCCACCGCCCGCCTGCTTGACGACCCAGGCGATGAAAGCAGCACTCCACGATGTCGCGGGAACGGTGGTCAGCGAGTCCAGCGCGCCACCCTCAAATACACCCTCGCGCCAATACTTCTCGATGATCGGATGCATCGTCGCATCCGTTTCCTTCCTCGCGCCGCTGTTCCAGACGTTTTTGAACTCATCCTGGGCGATCGTCACCATCTTCGACTTGATCGTCTCCCAGTACAGCGCGAGTCCGCGGTAGTACTGACAATGCATGGCCAGCCGGTCGTCCGACGCCATGCCTACTTGAATGGTCTGCACACCGGTGTCGTCGCTTCGCGTGGTGGAGAATGGCCCTCCTCGCGCGAGCACGCTCTCGATCACCGGTTCCTGCGTCAACTTCGGTTGCTGCTTCGGAGGCGGATTCATCTCGTCGAGGATTCGCTTGGTCTGCGTCTTCTTCTCCTGCTGATCGATGCCCCCGCTGTTTTCCGCCTTGTCGACGACAGCGAGCTTCTCTTTGGCGAGTTTCGCGGCCAGCTCCGCCTTGCGGAGCTCGACCGCCTTGGCAGCAAACTGAGTCGCCATACTTGCAGCTGTCTCCATCGCGGCGCGTGCATTCGCTTGTGTGCCCGCAAGGCCGGCCATGTCGCGGAATGCCTGAGCGTTTTGCACGGCGCTGAGCACATCGCCGAAGCCCGAGGGCGGCGGAACGTTCGGCACGTTCTGGAGGTTGATGATCGATGCGGGGAACTGGCTCGGCACCGCCTCCGGCGGCGTCGCGCGACGGCTCGCGAGCGCGGCCATCGTGAGCTCCGCGAGCTCGGGCTCCTTGTCTGTGAGCACCCAATCCGTGCTGCCTGAATGCTCCTCGCATGCTTCGCACTCGTCCATCACCGATTGCGCATACAGTCCGGATGTCGGCAGACTCACGCGAAGCGGTTCGGCAGGTGAAGCCGCATCTCGATAGTAGCGGTTCAACGCCTCGGGATTCGGATGGCCGTCCGCGCCGATGAATGCTCCCCCGGCTGCCCGATAGACGAGCGAATTGCCCATGATGGCGATCGGCTCCCGCTCGACGACCGACGCCACGCTCCGGCCATCTTCGGGGCTGAGCACGTACACGCTGTCGAGCATCATGTAGAGCTTGTCGCGGTCGAGATTCCACCAGAGCAGCTTGTGGTAGTACTCGATGTGCTCGTTGAGATGTGTGATGAGGTCCTGTGTCGCGCCACGAATGATGTTGCGCAGATCCTGGCGTTCCCAATCAGAAAGCTTGATGAAGACAGAAGCCCCGTTGGCATCCGGGAGACCCGTCGCCACGGTTACCAGATCTTCCATGTGATTGGGACTCGATTCCTGACGGTCGAAGGTATCGGTGTAGTAGTGAATCTCGACGCGCTTGACGTTGGCGACGGACTTCGGTGGCAACTGTGACTCCACTGGCACCGATAACATCAGATGTTGAAGATCCTCGCGCGTGAGCGAACCGTCCGGTGTGTAGGTGAAATCGACGCGCAGCGTCCGGTTGAACTGGTAGTGGGTAGCGAGAGTGAAATCGGTGCCGGTCAAGGGACGGTTGGCGGCGACGTTGAGCTGCAGACCATTGACCCAGCTTGCAGCGATAGTTGGGGCATTGTCACGCTGAAAGATGAGGTCGCGCTCCGCATCCGCCGCCTGCTGCAATCGAGCGAAAATCTGACGCATCGGCGATCGAAGGTGCGGTGCGAGCCATTGCCAGTTCGCTTCGTTGAGCGTCTTGTCGTCGTTGTCACGCGGACGCTCGATCGCGAGCTGTAAGTAGACTGAGCCGGTGAGGAATCGGATCGGTTGTTGCGAGCGGCGTCCTTCCGGAATCGTCCCCGATGCGAAGTCCTCGTTCACGTCTTCCAGGTAGCGCATGACCCATTGCAGATCCGGCTTGCGCAGGCCGCGCTCCAGCGGCTCCCGCCATCGCAGGACTCGTTCGAGCGTGAACGGCCGGATGGCCAGCGGAACGAACACGCACTCGCGCGCGCCGACGATCTCCGTATCCACGCGAAGATGGCGCAGGATTTCGTGATAGATGATCGTCAGCGCGTGGCAGTAGTTCGGATTCCGAATGACTTCCGAGACCGCCTGTACGAACTCCTCCTGACTTTGCTCGACGACCACCATGCTGTCGAGCTTGCGCAACGACTCGCCGTATTGGCGGATCGCATCACGCAATGACTGCTCCTCGGATGCAGACACGTTGCGGCCGCCTTGCTGCCAGCTCGACGAGTTGCTCTGCCCATGCGCCGCGCCGCCACCGATCACGAAGCCGGCCATGGCGAATCCGGCGCCACCGGCGACGCCGGTCGTCGATGCCTTGGAGCCGCCGCGCGCCCACTCGCTGAGATGGGACTGCACAGCGTCGTTGTAGGCGTAGTCGCGCTGCGTCTCCTGCGTGACGCGCTCCGCGGCACGCGTCGATTCCTCGCGCCGCACTCTGTCGAGAATGCGTGATTCGACGGTGAGGATTCGTTTGGCCTGGCGCGGCGCGAGCGTCAACGTGTGCGCGACGTTTCCAAGCGAGTACCCGTTGGAGCGCCATCGAACGCGAAACTCGAGGATGTGGCCGAGCCCGAGCGATGTCGCCTGGTAGATGCTGCTGTCTCCCTCCCATTCCAGGGCAGTCTGCGTGTTGAGCGTTGCGCGTCCCCGCGAGTTCGTCAGCACATATCGGCGCCGCTCGGCAACCGCGGCGCGCGTGCTCACCATCGGACTCTCGCCCCCGGCATCGCGGAGCTCCGCGACGAGACTCGTCACGCCGGGCACGAATGGCATGCGGTCGGCGCGCGAACGGATGCCCGTCGCCGCGTCACGAGTTGCGAAGCGAATGGGATGATTGAGTCCAGGCGTGAACGGGAAGGGCGGTAGCGCGTCCGGCGGCGGAACTGAGGGCTCACCGCCGATTTCAGGCTGCGTCACGCGCAGAATCGTGTGAAACGCGCGCTCGCCGACAATGCGATTCGGATTGCGAAACGGCTGGCAGTACGAACCTGGATCGTCACTGAACAGATCGGGATTGCCGAGCAACTCGTCCTCGGTCGCGTCGATCGGCCGGCTGGGGTTCCCATCCATGCTCGGTGAAGATGCACCGGGAGAGGGCGGCCGGGCATCCGCCGGCGTTTGCGTTCCGGGAAGCGCAAGCAGGATCGTGATGCTCTTCGAGTGAGTGAGATCGGATTCGGCCTGCAGACCAACAAAGACGATCGGCCCGGACAACACCCAGAGCCAACCGATCTCCGTGCCATCGATAGGAATCGCGAAGTCGAATCGTCCCTGCAGCGTGAGCGGAACCGTGTGTACGTCATCGAGTCGGAGGGCCGACAGCGCCGCCAGCTCTTCCGCCGGGAGTTGTCTCGCGGCCGTCCGGAACTGAGGAGTCCCGAAAACGGCGGCGAGATTTTCGTTCGAGAGCTCGCCGTCTGAAAGCGGGCCGACGAGCAGTGTGTAGGCGCGAAAATCCACCTGTCCACCGCCGACGATTACGAAGCCACCCGCCCGCTCCAGGACACGCGTTGTCGGAGGATTCTTCGGCGTAAGCGCCTTCCGGATCGAGTTGACGGCATCTGCTGCGAGCCGCTGCCGAAGAACGAAGGCGGCATCATCGGCGCCGGTTCGCTCGGGTGCGAGATCGGTGAGCGCCTGGATCATCACGCCCTGCGACGTGGTGATGGCCAGCTGGACCGGCGTCGCCGGCGCGTAGTCCGAAAGCTCGACTTGTCCTTCGAGCGCTCGCGAGAGAACTATGATCCGTTGAGCAGCGGCACGGATGTCGGGATCGGTCGGACTGTCCTTCGGAATCTCTCGCGTGTAACCGATGACGAGATTCGGCGACGCCGGCAGTTCGGAGATCGGATCGTCTGGTCGAACGACGACTAGGAGTTTGGCCACAGCGCGTTCCTCCGTAGGTAACGGGTCTTCAGTTGCGGATCAGGATCGCGATTGCTGCATTCTATATCTTCAGCCGTCACTCCGCCGATATGGAGAAAAGGCGCTCCGGCACCCGGAAATGTCGTCACCAAAGCGAAGAACCCCAGGCTCTGCGAACTGGACGCGGAACTAGACACTCGCGTCCGAGGGCGCGAACTGCCGGGTCGCGCCGGCTGGGCTAAGTTGTTGTTGCGGAAATCTCAACTTTGGTGGAGCTGATCGGGATCGAACCGACGACCTCCTGAGTGCGATTCAGGCGCTCTCCCAAACTGAGCTACAGCCCCGCATTTCGCTGGGGAAGCAACGTTCGTTAGCGCGCCGATTGTTCGAATTCCGCGGAGTGTCAAGGCTCGCTGGCGGTGTGCGAACCGCTCGTTCGCCGACCCCCCAAAAAAAAGCTTGCATGTGATCTGGTGTTGTAGTTAACTACACCACCAGAATACGCGCGGCCGCATGGCAGTCAGCACCGCCGGGCGTCAGGAACACAGGATGGGTGGCGAGTGGAACGACAGTCAGCCGATTTACCGACAGCTACGGGACCGTGTGGTCGCCTCGATTCTCGACGGCGTGCTCAAGGAAGGCGATCCGCTGCCGTCCGTGCGCAATGTGGCGGCGGAGTATCGGGTCAACCCGATCACGGTTCTGAAGGGCTATCAACAACTGGTCGACGAGGAGCTTGTGGAGAAGAGGCGGGGTCTCGGCATGTTCGTCAGATCCGGCGCGCGCGAGCTGCTGCTGGAGGGCGAACGGCAGAGGTTTCTCGACGAGCAATGGCCGAGGGTCTACGCAACCATCCGGCGACTCGGCCTGACACCGGAGGATCTGCTGGAGCCCGGCGCGAGCCGCCGGTCGAAGTCGGAGCGCTGAAGCGATGGCATCCATAGAAGCACGCGGACTCCGCAAGGCATTCGGCACCACCGTCGCGCTGGACGGCATCGATCTGCACGTCGAAGAGGGCCGCATCCTCGGACTCATCGGCCCCAACGGCGCAGGCAAGACCACCGCGCTCAACGCGATTCTCGGCCTCACTCCCTATCAGGGAGACCTGAAGGTGCTCGGACGCGACCCGTGGACCGCGCGCGATCAGCTCGTGCGCGATGTCTCCTTCATCGCCGATGTGGCGGTGCTCCCGCGCTGGATCCGGGTCTCGCAGGTGCTCGACTATGTCGCCGGGGTCCATCCGCGCTTCGATCGCGCGAAGGCGGAGGGTTTTCTCGCCAAGACCACGATCAAGCGTGCCAGCAAGGTCAGGGAACTGTCGAAAGGCATGGTGGCCCAGCTGCACCTCGCTCTGGTCATGGCCATCGACGCGAGATTGCTGGTGCTGGACGAACCGACGCTCGGCCTGGACATCCTGTACCGCAAGCAGTTCTACGACTCGCTGCTGAACGACTACTTCGATCGCAGCCGAACGATCGTGGTGACGACGCATCAGGTGGAAGAGATCCAGGACGTTCTCACCGACCTGATGTTCATCGACCGTGGCCGCATCGTGCTGAGCTCCAGCATGGAGGAGTTCGAGTCGCGCTACCAGCAGGTGATGGTGCATCCCGAGCATCTCGCCGCGGCAAGGGCGCTCGCGCCGATTCACGAGCGTCAGGTATTCGGCCGCAGCATCCTGCTGTTCGATCGTGCCGATCGCAAGCAACTGGCCGCGCTCGGCGAGGTGCGCACACCGAGCATTGCCGACGTGTTCGTTGCCGTGATCGGCAATCACGCCGAGGCACAAGGAGCGGTTCGATGAATACTCCGTCCAACGCAGTGCCCGAGCTTCCCGTCGACTCGGAGCGAGTCGCGCCTGCTGCCATGTCGCCGACCCGGCCGATGTACTGGTCCGTCCGGCGTGAACTGTGGGAGAACCGGTCGATCTTCATCGGGCCGCTGGTCGTCGCCGGCTTCGTGCTTTTCGGGTGCATGATCAGCACGATCGGGATGCCGGCGCGCAGGCGCGCCTTGTTGCTGCTCGATCCGGCGCAACAGCGAGCCACCATCGGAAAGCCGTACGACGTCGCTGCGATGATGCTCCTCCTGACCGCGTTCGTCGTCGGCGTCTTCTACTGTCTCGACGCCCTGCACGGCGAACGTCGCGATCGCAGCATCCTGTTCTGGAAGTCCTTGCCGGTTTCCGACCGCACCACGGTCCTCTCGAAGGCGAGCATTCCGCTGGTGGTTCTCCCGCTGGTCACCTTCGCGACCGTCGTCACGACGCAGTTCCTCATGCTGCTGTGGAGCAGCCTGGTCCTGCTGCCGAGCGGTCTGAGTGGCACCACGTGGACACGCGTCAATCTGTTTCGGGACTCTCTGATCCTGCTCTACGGCCTGATCGTGATTGCGCTCTGGCATGCGCCGATCTACGGATGGCTGCTGCTGGTCTCCGCCTGGGCGCGACGCGCGGCCGTCCTCTGGGCCGTGTTGCCGCTGGCCGCGATCGGCATCTTCGAGAAGATCGCGTTCAACACGTCCCTTTTCCCCTTCGCGCTGCGGTACCGCTTGTTCGGCGGCTTTGAGGAGGCTTTCGCCTTCAAGCCGAAGGGCGTAGTCGACTCGCTGTCACAACTGACTCCGGGAAATTTTCTGGCCACGCCGGGTCTCTGGATCGGGCTGGCATTCGCCGCGACGTTCCTGGGCGTGGCCGAGCGGCTGCGCCGGGATCGCGAGCCGATCTGAGTCGCCATCCGATTACTCGACCAGGAGAAGCCATTCCATGAGCGCTGAACTTCAACGGACATTTCGTACCGCGGACGCGTCGCCGCGGCGGTATTACCCGCAACAGTCTGCGGACAGGGCGTTGAAGGCGACGGCTCGGTTCTGGTTCATGGTGGCCGTCGCCGGCCAATTGCTGTTCGCTTTAACCGTCGCGTCTTTTTACGGTCGCACGGCTGCTCGCGGCGATTTGCAGTCATGGAATCGATTCATGTTGCACGGCCACGTCGCTGGTGACGCCGTGGGCAATTTCGCCGTCGCCCTGCACCTCATGTCGGCGGTCATCATGATCCTCGCCGGGGCGCTTCAGTTCGTTCCGCAGGTCCGCAACCGCTTTCCAGAGTTTCATCGGTGGAATGGTCGCATCTACATTCTCACCGCTCTCACGCTGAGCATCGCCGGGCTTTACATGCACTGGGTTCGGGGAAGCTTCGGCGACCTGTCCCAACGGCTGGGTGGCACGCTCAACGCCGTCCTGATCCTTGTCTGCGCCGCGATGGCCCTGCGCTATGCGGTCGCTCGCGATTTCAAGACGCATCGTCGCTGGGCGCTTCGCCTGTTCCTCGTCGTGAGCGCAGCGTGGTTCTACCGCTTGGCATTCTTTCTGTCGATTCTCCTCTTCCAGCGGCCCGTCGGCTTCGACCCGAATACGTTCGAAGGCCCGTTTCTCACGTTCATGGCGTTCGCCTCATTCCTCTTCCCGCTCGCCGTTGTCGAGCTCTATTTTCGCGCGCAGGACCGGACGGGCGCGCCGCGCCGGTTCGCGATGGCGGCCGGCCTGTTGTTTCTCACAGTCACGATGGGCGCCGGAATCTTCGCGGTCACTGCGATCGTGTGGCTGCCCAGCATCAAAGCGGCATACGACAGCCGCAAGTCCCTTGCGTTCACGCTGTCGTCCAGCATCACCTCCGATGGCCTCGAGCAGGCCGTCAAGCAGTACCGTGCCCTCAAAGCGGCCGAACACAACATCTACAACTTCGACGAAGCCGAACTGAACCGGCTGGGCTATCAACTATTCCGCGCGGACAAGTTCAAGGAAGCGATCCGCATTTTCCAGCTCAACGCTGAAGCCTATCCGCAATCGAGCAACACCTGGGACAGTCTCGCCGAGGCGTACACGGGCGACGGCAACAAACCGAAAGCCATCGCCAACTATCGGAAGTCTCTCGAGCTGAATCCGAACAACCGCAACGCCGTGGTCGCGCTTCAGAAACTCGGCGCGCTTGATGTGGCATCGGCCGTCCCGGAGCAGCGATGACACGCACGACGAACGCACGGCTCGCCGGCTTCAAAACAGCGTAGGAGCGCACCAGTCATGATCGAACGGATTAACGAAGCATCGCCGCGCGTCAAGGCAAGAGTTGCCGGTGTCTTTTATGTCCTTGTTTTTGTTACGGGCGGATTCGCCCTCGCCGCGGGCCGCAATGTCGCCTATCGCGACGCGGCCAACCTCATCGCCACGGCGTGCTACGTCCCTGTGACGCTACTCTTCTACGACATCTTCAAGCCGGTGAGCAGAAGCCTCTCTCTGCTCGCGGCGTTCTTCAGCCTCGTGGGATGCGCGGTTGGTGTTCTCAGCTTCTTGCATGTCGCCACCTCCCCGATCAACAGCCTCGTATTTTTCGGATTCTATTGCCTGCTGATCGGCTACCTCATCGTCAAGTCGACCTTTCTGCCTCCAATCCTGGGCGTGCTGATGGCAATTGGCGGTCTCGGTTGGCTCACCTTTATCTGGAGGCCGCTCGCGAGCTCTCTATCTCCTTACAACTTTGCCCCCGGCATCCTCGGCGAAGGATTGCTGACCATCTGGCTCCTCGTCATGGGCGTGAACGTCCAGCGATGGCATGAGCAGGCCAGGACCGCGGGGACCGGCGGCGGTAACGCCGTGCACGCCTGATTGAATCCTTCGCATCAATAGGTCAGAACATGAGCGCAGCAGGCATGATGGAACGAATTGCAGAGGCGTCGCCGGATCGGAAAGCCCGGCTTGCCGGCGTTTTCTACTCGATCAACATCGCAGTGGGCCTGCTCGCTCTTTCCATCGGGTTCGCGCTCGTCGCGCGCAGCGACGCGGCGTCTGCGCTGGCCGCCATTCTCGCGGGCGGGTCGTTGTTTCGTTCGGGCTTTGCCCCTGAGCTCATCGCGATCGCAGGCTGTCTGGCCGTTGTGCCGGTCTTCTATCGCCTCTTCCGGCCCGTGAACAGCGGTCTCTCGTTCATCGCGGCGTTCGTCGGGTTCGTTGCCAACGCTGTTCTCGCGCTCAACACACTCAATCTCTTTGCGCCTTTGCTTCTATTGCGAGCCGCCCGGTACCTGAACGTATTCGACCTGGAGCAGTTGCAGGCGCTGGCGCTCGTGTTTCTCGAGCTCCACGGCCGGGGCCACATCATCGGCCTGACGTTTTTCGGATTCTATTGCCTCCTGATCGGCCACCTCATTTTCAGGTCGGCGTTCCTTCCTCACAGTCTCAGCGTGCTGATGACGATCGCCGGCCTGGCGTGGCTGACCGACAGTTTTGTGAGCCTGCTGTCACGGCCGCTCGCAAAGGACCTATACCCCTGGATTCTGGCCCCCGGTCTCTTCGGAGAAGCAGCGCTGTGCCTGTGGATCCTCGCCATCGGCGTGAACGCCCGACGATCGCGGCGAGCATCTTCACCAGAACCATCAGTTTCAGTTTCGTCTGTCACCGGTTAACTGCTATTGAAAAGGAGAATCCAATGCGAACACTTCTGCGAACCTTTGTGGTCTGTCTTCTTGCGTCAACCACCGTTGCCCTGGCCGAGGACCGACCGCGCAACGCATTCAACAAGGAGGTCTATGCACACCTGAAGGCCATGCTGGCCGCCTCAGCGGAAAAAATGCCCGCGGAGGACTTCAACTTCAAGCCGACGGAGGCTGTCCGCAGCTTCGGCCAGATCCTCGGACACGTTGCCGACTCGCAGTACTACTTCTGTTCCGCCGTACTCGGCGAGAAGAATCCGGCTCCGAAGATCGAGAAAACCAGGACGTCGAAGCCCGAGCTGATCGCCGCGCTGAACGACGCCTTCGCGTACTGCGATAAGGCCCATGACGGTCTGACCGACGCGTCCGCTGCTGACTTGGTGAAGGTCATGGGATATGAGATGCCGAAGCTCAATGTGCTGAGCGTCAACAACATGCACACGGTAGAACACTACGGCAACCTCGTCACGTACCTGCGGCTGAAGAACATCGTTCCCCCGAGCAGCGATCCGGAGTTCACGCAACACATGAACAAGAAATAGCGTGTCTCGAGGCCTGCGCGATCGCAGGCGCCGCGCGCGGTATTCGACCAAAGGGATAAAGCATGAGCAAGGACGAGCCGGAAGCACGCGAATTCGACCGGTCGCGGGGCATCGCTGCCAAAGCCGCGGGCTTCCTTTACCTGTTCACCAACGCGACCGCAATCGTGGGGTTCTATGCGCGAGGGCAGGTATACGCGCGCGGCGACGCGGTGCAGACCGCCAGGAACCTCGCCACATCGGAGCGGCTCTTTCGTGTCGGTATCGTCAGCGAGCTGATCACCGTCGCGGGTGTCGTGATGCTGGTCGTCGCTCTCTACGCCATCCTCGAGCCCATCAACCGGAATGTGGCTCTGCTTGCGGCGTTCTGGCGGCTCCTCGAAACCGTCGTTCTGGCGCTCATCCCGTTGAACGCGTTTGTAGCGTTGTCGCTCCTGAGCGGCGCAGATTACCTGCGGGCTGTTGACGTGCACCATTTGCAGGCGTTGGCGCTCATGTTCCTCCGCCTGCACCTGGTCGGCTTTCGAATCGGATTCCTGTTTCTCGGACTGGGGTCGGCCGCGTTCGCCTGGCTGTGGTTGAAGTCGCGCTACATCCCTCGCGCGCTCGCGGTTTTGGGAATCGTCGCGTCTTTGGTGATGGCAATCGCGGAATCGGCCATCATCGCCTTCCCCGGTTTAGCGGCTGTCGTCGGACTGGCCTACATGGCGCCGATGGGTGTCTTCGAATTCACTCTCGGCGGCTGGCTGCTCGTGAAGGGATTACGAACACCCACGTCTCGTGATGGAGGAATGCAGAAATGACACTCCGGATGATCGAGCGCACCCAGCAGACCGCCGCCAGAGTGGCCGGCTTCCTTTACCTGGCCACCCTGGTCATCCAGATGTTCGCGGAGCTCTATCTGCGTGCTCCGCTGCTCGTCCGCGGCGATGCCGCGCAGACGGCCACGAATATCGCGGCCTCCGAAGAGCTGTTTCGAATCAGCATTGTCAGCATTCTGATGGGTACGGCCGGCCGCGTCGGGTTACTCGTGGCTCTTTACGTCGTACTCGAGCCCATCAACAGGCATGCGGCCTTGCTTGCGGCGTTCTGGCGGCTCGTCGAGTGCGCCGTGTTTGCCATCATCGCCTTGAATGATTTTCTAGCCCTATCGCTCCTGAGCGGCGCCGAATATCTGCGCGCGATCGATACGAAGGAGTTGCAGGCGCTGGCGCGAATGTTCCTCAGCGTGCGCCACTCGGGCGGACTGATCGGAGGTGTCTTTCTGGGACTGGGATCGACGGTCTTCGCTTACCTGTGGCTGAAGTCGCGCTACATCCCTCGAGCGCTCGCCGCGTCGGGAATCTTCTCGTCACTGGTGCTGGCAGCCGGCATTCTGAGCATAATGATCGTTCCGGGCCTGACGTCGGTCGTCGGGCCGGCCTACTGGGCGCCGCTGTTCATCTTCGAAGTCGCTCTAGGTTTCTGGCTGCTCGTGAAAGGGATACGAGCACCGCGTGTGGAGTAACTCGTGTTGTGTGTCGCACACAACACTAGGAGAGAGAATCATGCAACCTACCAACAAGACTGCGCGCTTCGCGGGGTTTCTCTATCTGTTGATGGGCGCGAGCGCCCCCTTCTGTCTCATTTACGTTCCGCGCACTCTCATCGTGCGCGGAAACGCAACCGCGACTGCCAACAACATCCTGGCGCACGAGATGCTTTTCCGTGCCGGCATGGTTGCCGAGTTGTTCATCGCGGTGATGTGGATCTTTCTGGCCGTTGTCTTCTACCGCCTGTTCAACGGCGTGAACCAGACGCAAGCCGCTCTGATGGCGATCCTCGGCGGCCTCGTCTGCGCGCCGATGTCGTTTCTCAATGTGGCGAACGAGCTCGTTGCTCTGACCCTGGTGCGTGGCGCCGACTATCTCTCGGTGTTCGACAAGAGCCAGCTCGAGGCACTGGCCATGCTGTTCCTGCGATTGCACGGTCAGGTGATTGTCGTCGAGCAGATCTTCTGGGGACTCTGGCTCTTTCCCTTCGGGCTGCTCGTGATGCGGTCGGGCTTTCTTCCGCGCATTCTGGGTGTTTTGCTCATCCTCAACGGTTTCCCGTATGTGATCGGCAGTCTCGCGTCGCTGCTCCTGCCGGGCCAGACGTACAGCGTGCTGAGCGTGCCCGCGATCATCCTGCAGTTCGGCGAACTGTGGATCATGCTGTGGCTCCTGATCAAGGGAGCCAGGGTGGAACCGTTGACCGCCGCGGCCGCCTCGGCATGACAGGAATCATGAAAGCGACGTTTCGCACCGCTATGGCTCACCGGAGTGTGAAGAGGTCGAGAAGCCAACGGCCGGCGACGATGAAGTTTTGATCAGAGTTCATGCCGCTTCCGTCAATCCGCTCGACTGGCGCCTGATGGGAGGCAGGCCGTATGTCAGCAGGCTCATGGCCGGCCTGCGCAAACCGAAGCGCACACGACCCGGCGTCGATGTGGCCGGCCGGGTCGAGGCTGTCGCAAAGCCCGATCACGTGACCTTTGAGCAAGCGGCTTCTGCACCCGTGGCGGCACTAGTTGTGATGTCACAACTAGATCGACAGCACGCCGGGCCAGTACCGCATCCATTCGCGACGCTGCGCGGATTGCTGCCAAACGGGATCGTTGCGGTCGACGCGCTTCGAGGCGCCGATCAGTTCATCGATGCGCGCCTCGAGCGCGCGCGTGATCACAGGGTCCTCGACAACGAGGATCAACTCGTTCTCCCAATAGCCAGCCGTCACATCGAGATTCGCGCTGCCGACGGATGCAATGCGACCGTCGACGGTCATCATCTTCGCGTGCACGTGGGGATAAACGGTTCCCAGGCCGCGCTGCCAATTCGAATTCTCGGCGACGGCGAAGACGTACGCTTCGCCCCCCGCCGCGATGATGGAATCGACGCGGGAGTGGACGAGCTCCGTCGCCGCGACGCGCGCTTCGCTCCACGGACCCTTGAACGGCGTGCCGTCGTGCATCGGCGTGAGGTTGCCGAGAAGAGATCGCACGCGAACGCCGCGCCGGATCGCGCGTAGCATAGCGTGCTGGATCTCGAGGACGAGTGGAAATCCGTTCACCGCGTTGACGTGTGAGGTCGCGCTGTCGATCAACGCGACGTATGTGTCGAGCGTGCACGCATCGCGCAATCCGTGATGCACGACGACGCGAGCTGCTGTGGTTCCGGCAGGCGGCGGAGTGTGGATTTCGAAAGGCGCGCCTCCTGCCCCCGTCCAGGCCTCGAGGAAGGTGCGCTCCAACTCGGCCACGACCGGCCCTTCGACGCGCGCGCCGGCGTCGAGCCACGGCACCTCACGCCACAACGACTGCGCGGTGAGCTTCACCTCGTCGAAGCCGCTGTAGTACTCGTGCGAGAGATTGCGCCCTCCGACAAGCGCAACCGTCCCGTCGACGATCACGACTTTCCGGTGGTCGCGCTGCTTGATGTCCTCGAGCGAAGGAGCGCCGGTGACCGGATGGATCACGCGCAGTTCCACACCGGCTCGAGCGCGCAACCGCTCCAGCAGCGGATTACGCAGGCCGTACGACCCTTCCAGCCCGTGCAATGAGTCGACATTGACGCGAACCGTGACGCCGCGCGCGCCTGCGGCGGCGAGCGCCGCTTCGACCTCCGAGCCGACGTCGTCGTCGAGCGCCATGTAGACCTGAAAATGGATGCGTTGCCTCGCCTGCGCGATCGCATCCAGGAGCCAATGGCGCGCCTTCGCGTTATCGAGCTCGATCTCGATTCGATTGCCGGCAATCAAAGCAGCGCCCGTCGATGCTTCGATGCGCGTCTCGAACGAGCGAGGAGCAGCCGGTGCGTCGAGCGTCCAGCGGGTGCTCTCATCGACCTGCTCCGCTTTGAGCGCCTCGAAGCCGATCGTGCGCGGCGTGTGTGCAGCGCCATGCACGATCGCGACGACCGGAAATCCGGCACCGCGCATGCGCGCGCCAACGCGTGCCAGGCGGACGGCATCGAAGTTTTCGTCGACGTCCAGCGCGACACCCTCGTCGAGGATCGCACTCGCGTCGACGACGACCGGAGCGAGGCCTGCTCCGCGGAGATTTCTCCTGATTGAGCGGCAGCTGCGAATCGACCGCATGCGAACGGCCAGCATTTCCGGCGCAGAGGGACCGCGGAGTCTCGCGAGCAGTGAGAGTTCGGCCTGCCCAAGAGTGGCATCGAAAAGCAGCAAAGGCCGCGTACCGGGGCGGATGACGCGGACTTCCTGCTCGACCGCAATTCGTGGATCGCTGCTCTTTGCTTCCAATTTCCGGTACACGCCGTAGTGATCGCTCTCGTGATCCGCGGCGATCTCCACGTCACCGGCATGTGACTCGACGAGAGTCACGACTTTGGCGCGCGCAACAAACGCGATCTGCTGATCGGGAATCGCCTCCTGACGGCCAACGCCGGCGGCAAAGAGCAACCGCGCGCGAAGCACACCATCGTCATCGACGAGATCCGGCACGTCGAGCGGCCGGCGCAGGGCAACGGCAGGCCCGGCGAGCGGGGGAAGCACCAGGACCGGCGACGGCCATGAATGCGCGACCAGCAAAGGACCCGGCAGCCGCGCCAGGACGACGAGATCCATCTCGGTTCGCGGAAGTGCAGGGCCGCTCGCGTAGGCGACTTGCAGATCGGATGTGTCCTGTCGCCGCAGAAACTCATTGACGGCACGAAAAGCGCGCTCGCCGAATGCGACGCAAACGATGTTCGTGATCGGACGATCGGCAAACGTGCGCGATCCGGAGTACAACAACGGCAAGCCGAGCTGCTTCCGCACCTCACCAGCGACGGCGAGAATCCTGATCGTCGGCTGCCCGACGACAAGCAGATCGATGCGCAATTCGCGACCAAGCGCGGAAAGTTGGCCCGCGTCGAGCTCAGAAGTGAGTTTCAACTCGACAGCGCGAGCGGCGCCGGCGGCGCCCCGCCGAAGCTCATCGAGCTGAGTCCCCTCGGTCGCTAGCCACGGCAGCCTGCGCTCCGGCAGATGCGCCACCACGGTCAACTCGTCTGCATCGGGCGCAACGCGTCGGATGGCGGCGATCGCGTTCCGCGCGTCATCCACTTCGAGGTCGATGATGAGGAGTAAGCGCCGGTAATTCATGTGCACTCCGTTCGTTCGGCGATCGCCGCGTCATGAAACGTTGACCCCCAACCAGCGTTCGGTGGCGACACCGAGCTGTCGTGATGTACCGAACTTAGCCCGTCGTTCAAGGAGCCCGTCTGCAGCAATTCACTGATGATCTTCTTCTGGTCGCCCGCGATGATGTCGACAGCAGACTTGAAGCCGAGGAGTTCCTGTTTCGTGTAGCCGAGCGTCTCCGCGAACTTCGAATTCACATAAACGAAGCGATCGTCGTCGATCGCGTAAACGGCGATCGGCAGGCTGTCGACAACAACTTCCGCGATCGTCATCGCGCCACCAACCCTCCATCGATCGGGTAGTCGCCGAACTCGGTAAGCAGGCCTGCCGGCCGCAGCGCGGAGATGTAGTGATGCGGCCCGTGCACGGCGGCCGTGTATCGAGCAGCGCTGCCACGCTTCGTCGGCGCCAGCATCGTCAGCATCGCCCGTGGGATCTCGCGCACGTTCACAGCTTGCGTGACCGCCTTCTTCTGCAATTGCCACTGGCCGGTTTCGTACCGGTATTCATGGCCGACATGCGCAAACGCTCCCCATCCGACCGGCGGCAGAAGCGGCACGATGTCGCGCGGCAGCACGTGACGGAAGATCTTCCCCGACACGATGCGCGCCGCGTCCGGCAACAGTTCGCCGACCGTCATCGGCTGTCCGTACGTGTACACCGCGCGCAAGCGATCGGCGATCGCGCGAAGCTCGGGCGTCGCGGAGAGCGACAGCGCGAACAACACGGCGAGCGCGCCGCCCAGGCTGTGACCGGTAATGTAGAGGGCCTGCATCGGGTGATCGAGTTTCTTCTTCGAATCGGCGAGCGACCGTCCGCGCAGCGCCGTCATCAATTCGTCGATGATCGCCAGCCGCGTCGCGCGAAGGTTGCGGTAGAAGCCGGAATGCACCGCCACGACTTCGCCGGCAACGCGCATCGAATCCGAACCGACATCGGCATCGCCGAGCCAGGTCACGAGACTCGCCGGCGGCGTGCCCCGATAGCTCAGGATCACCACGCGCCCGCAGCGGCTCTGCGTCAGATACGCGGTCGTATCGATGTACATCGCGTCGACCGTTTCGGAGACGCAGACCGTCCGGTGATCGCTGAGCCCGAGGCGGCTCATCATCGTGGCCATGGTCTCGATCTCCGCGTACGCATAACCCGACGCGACGGAGAGGATGTGCGCGACGGTGGAGTTGCTCACACGATCGGCCGAGGCATGCGCTGCGAGCAGCTCGCCGGCCGGATCGCGGTAAATCGGAAACGGCGACGCGCAGCGTTCGCCTTTCATCCGTTTGTGCGCGCGCTGAGGCACCTCAGCGCGCGCGTTGAACAGATGGAGTTTGGTTTCGCCAGGAGGACGCATGGGCTCACGCAGCTTTCGCGAACTGCTTCAAGTCGTGCACGCCTTTGAGGACGGTGCTCGAGACCACGATGCGCGAGATTCCGTTGATCAGAACCGCGACGCCGACGAGCGTCCCGATCGTCCACACCGCGCTGCTCGGCCACTGGGCGAGAATCAGAATGCCGAGGAGCGCGCTCGCGATCGAGCTGGCAACAAACCAACCGCGACCTCCCGCGACGGGCAGCGAGAACGCAAGGACCATCTCAATGGCCGCTTCGGCGAGCAGCATGATCCCGATCGCCACGGTCAGTGTGAGCACACCCGCCGGCAGGAATGCGACGAGCACGATCCCGGCGATGCCGTACAGAATGCCCAGCAGAAGCTTCAGGAAGAAGTTGCCCACCGTCTCCGAGCTGAACGCGAAGATGACTTGCGCAACGCCGGCGAAGATGAGGGCCCACCCGAAGAACAGCGTGGACACCGCGGCCGTCACCATCGGATAAATGATCATGGCGACGCCGATTGCAGCCGTGAGGAAGCCCATGATGAGGCTCCACCCGGCCTGCTTCGAGACTTCATGAGAGAGAGTGTCAGTAGACATGTTGATATCTCCTTTTCAAACTGTGTCGGTTAGACCGGGGTTTTCCCCAGTTGCTTCAGCGCGCGTCCGGCGGCCTTCGCGTTGCTCTTGAGCACTTCGCTCTTCGACTTCTGGCGCGCTTGGAACGCCGCCTGGCGCTCTTTCGCTTTCTTCTGCTGCGCGTCGATCTTCGCCTGGAGCTGATCGACCTTCTTCTGCAGCTTCGCCTTCCGTTCGGCGTTCACCTTCGCCTGCTCGGCCTTGATCTGCGCGAGGTCGGCCTTCATCGCGGCGATCTCCTTCTCATCGGCGATCTCGCGGACTTCCCACATCGAACGGCGATAGACCGTCCCTCCGATGCTCTCCATCCGCGTATCGACCGGCGTCGTCCACTCCTCGTCGACTTCGGCGACGACGGCCACCTTGTTCGGCGTGAGCGACTTGAACAGGTCGGCGACGAAGTCCTCGCCGACGCGCGCGTTGTCGAAATAGGCGACGTCGGCAATCGCGCCGGCGGCAAAACCGGACGCCGCGCCGACCGCCACTCCCACCGGCCCGCCGAGGAGTCCGATCAGACTGCCGAGCGCCGTTCCGGCGAGGCCGCCGATCCCGCCCAGATCATCGAACTCCTTCACCGTTGCGGTGCCGTCGGCATGCTTCGTCACCACAGCGCCGCCGTAGATGACGATGTCGCCGTCCTGCTCCACCTGGCGCAGCGCCGTTTTGCCTTCGTAGGCTTTCTTCTCGTTATCGAAAACAACTGCAAGAATCCGTTCCATGGTCATATCTCCTTTGTGTTCATGCATCCATCGGATGAGGGCCGTCTCATTCGAGCTCACCGACCCTCGGCTTCTCCTGGAGGATCCACGCGCGGACGTACTGCGGAAGATGGCGGAGATGAATGCCGTGTTGTTCGGCTGCCGCGAGGAAGTGGACGGCGTCGAGATCGACGAGCCACACCTGCTGCAGGTCGAGAGTGACGCGATTGCGCGCTTCGGCAATCTCCGCTTTCAACTGCTGCACATCCGGCGAGGTGATCCTCCCGATGAGCGTGAAAATCGTCTCGGAGTCGTCAGCGATCTGTTCGATTCTCAGCACCATCGATCGCTGACAATCGCAACCGCAGTGCCACAGTGAAGTGCTTGATTTGAAGGCACTTACGCGACTAATGCGATGGCGAAACTCGTCAAATGCCGAGTTTCGCCACGTCGCGCGTCAAGGCGAGGACCGGAATCGATTTTTGTCGATGCGCAGCGAGCGGATCCTCGATTCGAGAGTGGAGCGCGGAATGCCGAGCTTCGCCGCCGCGCCGGCGGGACCGGCAACGCGCCCGGATGATCCGGCGAGCGCGCTCTCGATCATCTCTTTCTCTTCACGGATCGTTGGACGGCCGAGACCGCGGCTGCCTGCCGTCTCTTTCGCGAGCCGGTTCTGCAGCCACGTTTCGTCGACGACCAGCGAGTCGCTCTCACACAGGATCACGGCGCGCTGGATGACGTTCTGCAGCTCGCGAACGTTGCCGGGCCATTTGTATTCGGTGAGCACGTCCATCGTCCGGCGGCTGACGTTCCTGATTTTCTTTCCGACGTTCGCGGCGTAGCG
>Ga0210377_10001607_pt1 | contig 20546 bp, 3 predicted proteins | sample PLM4_65_b1redo_FD_155480 | JGI IMG/M metagenome (GOLD analysis project Ga0210377, IMG submission 155480) | Groundwater sediment microbial communities from an aquifer in East River, Colorado, USA - PLM4_65_b1 redo | ecosystem: Environmental > Terrestrial > Soil > Riparian zone | place: USA: East...
TACTTCCCTGTAATTCAACCGGATGGGATAACAGGCATTTTAAATTTCAAAATGTAACCGCAATCTTCCCCAGCATTACGTTTGCCTCGTGGGCCAGCATCTTCACGGGCAAGTTGCCGAATGAGACGGGGATAACAGGTAATGAATTCTTTGCCAGGGATATATTCGCGGATGCGACGGATACTACCCCGGGATTGTACATGCTGCCGAAAGGGATGGTCACCCTTGATGCCGATGGCGGCGCATTCAGACCATTGGTGCAAATCGGCGTCTGGTCATCTAAAGAGGCGACGAAGTCGCTGCCGTTCGTCCTCAATCATATAATGCCCGCGGAGTTTAGCGGCTTCGGATATCAAACGCCGACCAGCAAGAAGGCTGTCTCAACACCGAACAGCGTACTGCAGACAGAGACCCTTTGGTCCGAAATTAACAACCTCATGAGCAAAAGGTTCCACGTCAGCACAACCGGAAACGACAAATGCGGCAGTTCACAGTATGAATGCAGAACGGTATCGATGTTCAATCAATATTCCAGAGGCGCCAGTCGTCACATTTACAGTGACGGTGTAGACTGGTGGGGAACACCTGCCTCATACTCGACTGAATTGAAAGCGATATTCACAAGCTTGTCCGTACCCGATATCCTGGATACCGCTGCGGTTATGGACAAGTCGGCTGCTGCGGAGTCAATCGGGTTCATAAACGGCTATTTCACTCAAAACAATCAAGATGGAAAACGGAAAAGATTCCCCGGCGTATTTTCGGTCTACTTGTCTGGATTGGATCACGAAGCGCATGTGCACGGACTCGGCGACTATAAGAATTACTTCATCGAAACGGTAGATTCTCAAATTAAAGATATCGTCGAGGCGCTCAAAGACAAAGACGAATTCGACAACAAGATATTCATCATCGTGTCAGACCACGGCCATACGGCGATGCCGACGGACTTAACGTATATTCAGGAAGTACCGATGCAGGATATAGAAACACAGGAACCTTATGTTGCACAATTCGTTCGTCAGGCGGAGATGTCATGTACCTTAAAGACGAATTTTGCAGTTAATTCTAGTAACGACTTTGAAGGTAAAAATGCGCAAAATGCCGAACTCAACAATAACAACCTCCATATATGGGAGATGGGGGAGATTTTTAAAGCAATCGGAGATTCGGGAGGCACCCAATACAAGATGTTAGCTCCTCAACCCATAGCTAATCTTTACACCGGAGAGACATCGACTGGGTTGCAGTTTGAGCTTCCCTATGGTGCAACTGCCAATATAAATAATTCGAATGTTATTGCAGCGCTAAACGGACCTATGGCACATATTTATCTGAAAAGCGCGAATGGTTGGTCGGATGAGAACCCGGATATCGTTCAATTGAGTATTTTGGCGAAGTTCATAAAACGTTATGTTCAAGAAGGCGGCGTGAATATAGATGATAATGAAACAAAAGAATTTTTTAATAAATTGCTCTTTTCCGTAGACCGCATTCTGATACGAGTGGATGGTGTATACAAGGATTTTAAGGGTGTTGACACTGATATTTCAGGCAACGTGATCGGTCCGAATGCCGCAACAATAAATGGAATATATTTTGATGAAAACGTATATGTTTCCGCGTTCAATCGGATCGCTAATATGAATCACGCAAAGCGCAGTGGAGATATCGTTCTTATAATGAAAGACTCAACAACAGGAGCAGACAGCGATAGATACACGACAGCATACGCTTGCAAGTCCTGGCACGGAGGTCTTAACCGAAGTGATTCTTATGTCCCGTTCATTGTATCCTATCCGGGTGGCAATAAGTCTGAAATACAATCGTTTATTGACACAACGCCAGGGTGTAATTCGACGACTGGATGCGATGGCAATTGGAGGGTAACGGATTTAATAAAAACAATGGTGCAAAGACAATGCGGTGCTCAATAGGAGGGTGCGATGATGTATAGAAAAAAACATATGTTATTTTGCGCAGCAATGTTATCGGTGATGGCCACGACACTTTTCGCGGCTGATGATGTATCTACATATTTAATCTTAAACGACATACCTCCATATTCACGTTTAACAAAAGCCAGAGATATTGTAACGGATCAGCCAAAAACGATCCCTGGTTATACAAGCTACCCTGGAGCGGGCGTAGTTGCCGGAGCCGATCATTTTATTGCTGACCATCCAGATATGACATATAGAACGAAATACCAGAATGATACGCTTGGTGTTGTCGTTGAAGTCACTAAACACTCTGGCTCCGACTCCGACATATGGCTGGCACATGAAATCGACATTGAATTTCGCAATTACTATGGGATACCAGGCTATTACATAATAACAATCAATGGTAACACTGTCTATGTTTACGGCGCGGGCGGCAGGGATTACCGCTGGTTGAGCGGGAACAAGGTGATTATGATTGAGTACCATGATTCACACTTAACCAAGCCGGCGCCACTAGAAATCATTCAGGCATATCTTACGAAACATCCATCAACGCTCCCCGCGGTTACAACGAAGGATGTTATGAGCATTGCCAACAAGACGACCTGGATCAAAGATGAAATGGACCGCCGCCTGTGGCTGTGCGACAAGTGGTTCATGCAACTTCAACTCAAGAAGGCAGAGGAGAGGCAAGTATATCAGGAAACAGTCAAGAGCATGAACATCTTCCTCGACTATCGTGAGAAATACTATGGTGTTAAAGCGGCGGATGAAAAGAATCTTCTCGCAGGATATCTCAACACTGGCAACGGCACGGGCATCAAAGCCAAGCTCACGGAATATAAGAACTGGTGGACTGTGAATAAAGATAAAGCAATCAACTTATAGCGGTTGGCTATCAGTAATAACGGGTGCATCAATGTCTCATGAGATTTTGATGCAGGAACCGTTAACCGGAAGGATAAGAACGACATGGACAGCCGAAATAGCATCGAAAGGCCGAAAGCGAAAGATGGCAGGCCTCGGACTGAGAATTCGGGTTTGCCCGATAAGGCCGAACGTTCGCAGAACATGGTCCGCCCAAAACGTCTTCGTCCAAGCGGCGGCTATCGGAAGTTGCGGTCCTTTCAGACTACGACCGTGATCTATGATGCGACGGTATCGTTCTGCGATCGGTTCATGGATAAGCGCTCGCGAACCGTCGACCAGATGGTGCAGGCAGCGCGGAGCGGGCGGCAGAACATCGCAGAAGGCAGCCGGGCGACCGCAACATCTTCGCATACAGAGCTGCGGCTTATCAATGTCGCCCGGGCCAGCCTGGACGAACTTTTGCTGGACTACGAAGATTTTCTGCGCCAGCGCGGTCTTCGGCAGTGGAACAAGGATGATATAGAAGCGAAGGCTGTAAGGGCGGTGGGGATGAGGAGGAAAATGTCAGCTCGCTCGAATCAGGCGGATCTGTCCGATCCGACGGGTGGTGAATCTTATTCCCACTGGCTGGACCATAAAGACCCGGCAGTGGTCGCGAACGCGATCATCTGCCTGATCCACCAGTCAAACTATCTGCTCGATCTGCAGATATCCGGACTTGAGCGGCAGTTCGTTGAGGGGGGAGGCTATTCCGAGCGATTGGCAACTGCGAGGATTGAGAAGCGAAAAAAAGACCGGACTGATCAGACTGATCGGAAGGAACGGACGGAGAACGATAAGCCTTCCTGTCCGCTCTGCAAGGGCCTTATGGCGCTGCGTATTGCGAGGAAGGGCGGCAACGCGGGATCACAATTCTGGGGGTGTGTGGATTATCCGAAATGCAAGGGAACACTGCGATTTGGCGGAGTTGACCGATCCGGCGGAGGAAATGAATGAACAGTGTCGAGCAAAAATTATTGCCAGTTTTCTGGCTGCTGTTTCTTCTATTTAATTTATCGTACGCATTTGCCGGTAGCATTGATGACATCCGCGTCCTAAAGATTTCCGCCCAGGACGAGCGAGCCGTTATTAAGACCCCTGACGGGAAGACGCAGATCATCAAGCCGGGAGACCCCATTGGGACAAGCGGCAAAGTCACTGAGATAGCGGCTGACAGGGTCGTTATCGAAGAAAAAAAAAGGAACGAGACGGAGAAAATAATCATCAGGCTGATCAATGGGAAGCGGAAAGTTGAGCGGATCAAAAGGACCGTCGAGCAAGAGCCGGCCATGCTTGCGCCAGCTGAGCATGACGTGAAGGCCAAAAAACAGAGGAGTAGTTTTCAATAATGACGCCGTTGATTGCATCGCTACTGTTGCTAAAAATTGAAGCCGACAGTTTCGTGGAGGGACGGTTCATGCAGACCAGGACTGCGCTACGAAAGAACATTTTGGCCGGAACGTGGATAAAGTTCATGCTGATCGTGTGCCTTTTCATCCCGACACGGATATTCGCTTCCGACTTCACCACAGTATCTATCGGCGATTGTGGCAATGTCACGGTCATGGAGGTGTCAGGCAACTACGATGCTCATAATTTTGACGGGACCGTCAATGCCGTTCCCCGTCAGGTGATTACAAGGGAGTTTTTCAAGACACATAAGGACGAGTATGACTTTCTCGTCATCTTTACCAACTTCGATTTTCAGATGCCGGAAAAGGAAGCAAAGGCATTCTACACGGGCGTCAAGAACGACACCCAGGGTATCGGACAGAACCCGTTTGACAATACGCAGCTCTACGGCAGCAACGGCAAGCTCCAGGGCACTGTGGACATGGGGAACTTGTCGGGGATGATCACCGACCCGCTCGACCCGAAATTCGAAGGTACTCTTTATATTCTGAGCCATGAGCTGATGCACCGATGGGGCGCGTACTCTCTGTTTAAGGACACGTCAGGCAACTCGAGCAGCGCGCTCTTAGGTCAAGATCAATCGCACTGGAGCTATTTGCTCGACAGCGGAGGCTCAGTCCTGTACGGCAACCAGTGGAAGGACAACGGGGACGGGACCTTTATTTCGACGACCCCCCAGATTCAGATGCTGTTCTACAGTCCCCTGGACCTCTACCTCATGGGCATGATCGACAAGTCCCAGGTTCCTCCCATGCTTCTGATCAATAGCCCGAACAGCGATTCGACAGAGCTGCCCCAAGCCGGCGTCACGGTAACAGGCACAGCCCAATATGTGACCATTGACCAGATTGTCGCAGCAATGGGGCCGCGGGTCCCTGATGCGTCGTTATCTCAAAAATCATTCAAGACCGCCTTTATCCTAATCACTCAACCTGGGACTTTTACCGGCAACGAACTCTCCGGGATCGAAAACATTCGAAACGGAGAGGTCACGCGGTTATCCATCCTGACCGACGGGCAGGGCATCATGGAGGTGGCCTCCACGCCCAAAGAGAATATCCCCGTGAATCCGGGCGTCATCATTACTCAGACAACCCCGCGCGTTCTTCCTCCGAATATCAACGACGGCGTGCAGTGGCTTATAACAAACCAAAAACCCGACGGAAGCTGGGCCGACCTCGGCCAGACCCTTGAGCGCGACACGGCGGAGTCAACGCTCACCCTCAAAAACTTTATCATCACGCAATCAAATTATCAGAATGGGTTGCAGTGGCTTACAGCAACATCTTCCGGAAACATGGATTTCCTCAGCAGGAAAATCCAAGCGCTTGTCGGATCCGGTCAGGACCTGGGTTCGCTCGTAAACGACATATTATCTCGTCAAAATAGCGATGGCGGCTGGGGAAGCGACAGGAGCTATGCAAGCAACCCCATGGATACGGCTCTTGCCTTAAAGGCGCTATCCGCTGCTGGCTATACAAGTCAGCAAGCGATATCAGCGGCGAACGCGTATCTCAAGGCGTGCCAGAACTCTGATGGCGGATGGGGGAACCAGGACGAAGCGAGTACGGTCCAGGAGACCTCGAATGTCCTGTCCGCTTTCAATCAATACCGGACCGCATATCAACTTGACGACGCTATCACGCGCGGCACCGCCCTCCTTGTGAGCAAACAGAATTCCGACGGCGGGTTTGGCAACAGTCCGAGCACGGTCTACGATACGGCAAAGGCTGCCATGACCCTGAGCGAGCTGAGCGCATCCGGGGACATTATTAGTAAGGCGGTCGGCTATATCCTGAGCCAGCAGTCGGACAACGGGAGCTGGAATCAAAGTGCTTACCAGACTGCGCTCGCCGTAGAGACAGTTTACAAAGCCACCGTAGATCCCGACCTCTCCATAAAACCCGAAGATATGTCGTTCATCCCGGCGAACGTCACGAGCCTGCCCACGAACATCGTAATTAGCGCCAACATCTGGAACCTGGGAGCGACGTCCGTTCCCCAGGCCAAGGTCGTTCTCTACGACGGTAATCAGGTTACGGGAATCAAGATCGGCGAGCAGACCCTCGCATTCCCGGGCCAGCAGGCCACGACCGTAACGTTCTCAGCCGTCGTAAACGACGGGAATGAGCACGAATATACGATCGCCGTTGACCCCGACAAGTTCATAAAAGAATCGAACAAATTGAACAACGCGGTGGTGAAGGTTCTCTATCCCCATGCAACCTATGAGTTCGAAGTCTTGTCGCAAAATATCTCCGTTTCGGCGAACCCCGCTAATTTTCTGCGGGATATGACGATCACGGCAAAGATCACGAACAAGGGAACGATGAACGCCTATAACGTTCAAGTTAAATATTATATCGACGATCCCGCCTCGCCCTTCGAGATCGCGACTCAGACCGTTGACATCCCGGCCGGCGCCGCGATCACGAACGAGATTATTTGGCGAGTGAACAAGGCAGGTGTAAATCTCCCGCTTACGGTACTCGTCGATCCGTTTAACAGCTTCACGGAACTGTCGAAGACGAACAATAAGGCGGTGGGCAGCCTTACCGTCATCGCTCAAAATTCTACGGCGCCGAATCTGTCGATATCTTACAGGGATATTCTGGTGATTCCCACCCCCGCGCTCGAACGAGGGAGCGTCAATATATCCGCACTGGTAAGGAATGATGGATTTTCGACAGCGAACGCCGTCACGGTAAACTTCTATCAGGGTGTCCCGGGCCAGGGCGGGTTATTGCTCGGCACTCAAACGATCCCGGAACTCAACCCCGGAACCTGCGCACCAGTAAACGAACTTTGGATGAATATACAAGTGTCCGGAGAGAAGATCATCTATATTCAGGTTGACCCCGGCAATCTGATACCGGAAATTCGTGAAGACGACAATGACGCATTCACGACGCTGCATATTTCCTCCGTTCCTGAACTGTCTATTTCCACGGATTCAATCGCCTTTTCGAACGCGTTTCCCAAAGATGGCGACCAGGTGGTAATCTCCGCGAGGGTACAGAACAAAGGCGAGCAAAGCGCTTCGAACATAGTGGCGCAGTTCTCAGAGGCCGGCGCGATCATCGGCACGCAGACCATCGCTTCTATTGCCGCGAACGGAACGGCTGTCGCCTCGTTGGACTACGACACGACAGGCAGAAAAGGCGCGCATGTCATCACGGTTACCATCGATCCGGCCAACACGCTGCCCGAGCATGATAAGAATGATAACTCCGCTTCGCGAACCTTCGAAGTACAGGACTCAGGCCTGTGGGTGACGGAACAGTATTTTTCGCCTAACGGAGACGGCGTCAAGGACAGCACTCAGTTCTTTTTCCGGTTGGACACGGCGCAGACGGTGACGGTCGTCGTGGCCGATAAGGACGGCAAGATTGTCCGGACATTCGCCCAACCTGAGTTCGTAAATACGACGAGCGGCATGGTCACGTGGGACGGTCTGTCCGATGGCGGGAAAACCGTCCCGGATGGGCAGTACCAGATTCAGGTCGTCGATCCGGGCAAAAACGTACTCAAAAAGCTTATGGTCGTCGTGGACAACAACCGGTCCCCGCTTATCGATGCAATCGGCACGAAGTTTATAAAGAACGATAACCTTACCTGCACAATGCCTCGTTATGAAGCGTGGAGTTGGCTACCGGATAACAGCGGACTCGTTTTTTCGATGCGTCAGACTAATTATTATGAACCGGCCTATTCCGGGGAGTACTCGCCGGGATTGTTTGTGATGGATGCCGATGGCATGAGCCACCAAAAAACAACACCGTGGTCCGGAGAGGATGAATGCGTCGAACCTCCCTGCGGAACGGATATGAGCAAATATCAACAACGCACCATAGCAGATTATGTTATTTCTCCAGATGGCGGAAAAGTAATATTGAAGATTTTACAAGAAGGATCTAAATTAACGAGCGCAATGATAGCGCCTGAGCATATGGAATTGTGGGTTGAGAACCGAGATGGTTCAGGTTTAATGATGCTCGACTCGTGTCTTTATGCATACCCCTCCTATACGGAAGACTTTGGAGGCATCAGGTGGTCTCCGGACGGGAAATTCATCACCTATCTTCACATAAATTATTCTTCATCTTATTCAGCAGACCTTATTCTTCTTGATATGGAGAGACACGTAAAAATAGTGCTCGATAGCGGCCGGCCGGCAGATGCTGCCTGGTCTCCGAACAGCGAGAAGCTTGTATTTACTCACAATGCCGCGGAATGTGAATTGAGGGTATCCGACAAGCTGGGGAACCAGCAAAGCATTCCTCAATGCGGTCGATCAAACAGATGGTTGAGTAACCAGAAATTTGTATCTCAAATGGCGTCTGCAGTGCGTCTTTTTGATTTAAACGAAATTCCCAACGGCACTTCAGTGTCGGATGATGTCAATCGCGTGTCATATTCGCCGAGCAGCGACTCATTCGCTCTGTCCACGGGCGTCGATGGCGCGATATCCCTTGTGCTGTATAAAAACGGTGAAATATATGAGCCGTCTCAATGGAAAGCCCGCCAGTGCACGATGAACTTTTCCGGCGTCATTTGGTCGGCCGATGGAGGGAAAGTAGCACTTCCGGTTACGTGCTCAGGAACTGCGCCAGTACCGGAATTCGACATCATAGATCTAACCGGCAAGAATGAGAATTTCATTCCGGCCGGCAACCTGGCGTGCTATCAATGGCTGTCCGACGGGACATCGCTCCTGTGCAACAATGCGGCTCATAACTACAGCAGCTACGTAATCAATTCCGATAACGGCGATGCTAAACCGCTGCTGTCTGATGAATTCGGCGGCGCCTGGGCATCGCCCTCCGGTAATTATATAACGTACTATAAACCGGTGGATTCATCCAAAGGCTGTTATCAGGGTTATTACCATGCCTGCGAGTTCTGGTGGTCATGTGGTGATTACTGGAAGGGCTCGGACCTTTGGACCATGAGTTCTCTCCTCAACCTTGTCGTCGACCTCAAAATATCGAAAAGAGATTCAACGGCCATACTTTACGGTACGGCCGCGGATCTGAATTTGGATGGCTGGAAAATTGAATATGCGGACGTGAGTGCTCCGGATACTTGGAATTTTATCGTCCCGTATTCAGAGACGGCGGTACTGAGCGATACATTTATTGCCTGGGTCCCTCCGTATGAGGGCTCGTTCTACGTAAAGCTGACCGTCTGGGACAAAGCGGGGAACGCGTCCATGAGCGAGAAACGAATGTCCTGGGGTGCAACATCCGCCATAACAAACATCTTCAAGTCTCTTGACATTTTTTCACCAAACGGCGACGGCATGAAGGACACGGTTGACCTGCGTTTCATCATTCGAGAGCCGGTGCATCTGGAGTTCGACATTTATGACTCAACGAACAATCTCGTCAGGACCTTTTATAAAGATTATGCTGTTGCCACGACAGGCCAGGTGACGTGGGACGGAAAGGACGAAGCCGGGGAAGTCGTTGCTGATGGAGCATACCGTATCAAAGTTGCCGGTTACGAATTCACCGTCGAAGTCGACAATTCACCGCCTCAAGTTGCCGCGGTCTTGTCTTCCATTAAAAAAGATAATGCTAATGCGATCTTTGCAGAGTTGAAAGGGCACGTCGTGGACCGCAATCTGAGTAAATGGACGATTGCCTGCGGCATCGGCGACAATCCCCTGGAATGGACCGAGTTCCTGAGCGGAGCAACGGAGGTCGTAAAGAAAGATGCACAGGACAATCCCCTGCTTAATGCCGAGCAGGATCCGACCATGGAGAAATTTACGGAAAGTGATTTCAGTTTTATGGTCGGTAAGAAGTTCAGGGTAACAGCAGTGGATTTCGCAGGGAATAAAAGCACCGCTGTTTCAGGATTTCTTGAGGAAAAATTGATCCTCGATAGATTCGAAGGGGACAAGGTCGCGACGACGATACTTTCGGATTCAGCAGCCGAGGTCATATATCCTCAAATGGTCGCCGCTGGTCTGCGCAGAGCGGGCGGTTTGATTGCCCTGCGGTCGCCCTTGAGCAGCTTGAATGTGCAGTACCGGATCAACAGGCAGTGGTTTGACGGCTCGCCTATCCGGCAGAATCCGGATCCGGGAATAGTTTGGGCGGAATGGAACAGTCCGGGAGAGCAGGTCAACTCGGTTCGATTGAAAACAATCGATCTCCAGGGAAACGAGCATTATTCAAATGAAATCTACACGGCAACCAGATTTGAACTTCGGCCGTGTCAAAACAGGGGCTATAACAATCTGGCCGAAGACCTGCAATCTCTGAAAATCCAGATGCAAAGTACTCAAGACTCTCGATACGCCGGGTGGACGGATATCGCTGTTTTCACCGCGTCAAACATGCCTCAAGGTCCTTTTGATTATTTCATGCCATCTGATCTGCAGACCGGGATACAGTATTCATTGAGAATGATCGGCGCCGGCGTGAGCGGCAAACAGTACCTTGCCGATGGGTATAGCTATCCTTCCAGTCAATGTAGCGCGTCTGTCGTCGCATCGCTTGAGGTCGGCTATAAACCGGCGGATTGCGGTCTTTTGTCAGGAAGTGCTGAATTAGCGGTAAAATGGGAGGCCTCAGGCAAGGTTTCATTAAAGACCTTGAGTTATTATATTCAGAAACCCGCCGGACTCGAATTGTTGCGTCAATACGACCTTTCGCGGGAAGTATCAGGGAGCGTAAAAATCGATACCGCTGTTTTAGCAGAAGGTTCCTACCCCGTGAAGGCAGTATTCGTTTACGCGAATCTTTCAACAGGCGCCGTGAAGGAAGCAATTGCCGAGGGGACCCTTGTCGTCGATCGTGTATTTCCTGCGGCGCACATTACGTACCCCGATGCATCCGTGAGACTTTGCAGGACCAGGATATTCGACGCTCAGGGAGAGCGATACCGAATCAACGTTGAGGGCAAGGCAGCGGATAATAATCAAGTCCGAAGCTATGAGCTCTTGTACGGAACCGGAGACAATCCTTCGACGTGGGCGCCTGCCGTTGATTTAACCGGAAAGCCCATTGCAGGAACCAATCCTGTGGACGGCTTGCTCGGTTCCTGGGACATTACCGGCATCAAGGAATCGTCGTTAGCGCTGAAGCTGAAAGTAGTGGACAAATCGGGCAATGTGAGCTGCGCCACGACCGGCGTTCTCCTCGATACAACGGCGGATATAACCGGCCTCACAGCCGACAAGTCATATTTCTCTCCGAATGGCGACGGCGTGCTGGATGATGTGACGGTGAGCTATCGAGTCGATGCATATGCATCAACGGGGGGCAAAGTTTTTGAACTGGTAAAAATTGATGCGAACTATGTGCTCGGTCCATCCCCGTTGAGAACGATTCAGCAGGGCGCCCGGCATCTCGGTGGGATTGCGGAGATCGTATGGGATGGCAGAAAGGACGATGGGACTACAGTTCCGGATGGTCACTACGGGATCGCTGTTTTCGCCGTGGATTCGTGCGGGAACGAGACGCACCCATGGATACCCGTCGAGGTCGACAATACCGCGCCTATTGCAGTTATCACCGACCCTCAGCCCGGGGTCCGGCTTGGAAACGTCGTTGGAATACAAGGCACCGCGTATGACGCGCAATTCCAAAGCTATACATTGGAGGCGGGGCTGGGGGCCGAACCCGTGGAGTGGTCGCCCGTGTCAACGAGTTTTTCACCGGTAACCGATGGCTTTTTAGGGAGCTGGAATACGTATGGCTTGAACGGAACCTGGACCCTGCATTTAACGGCATTCGACGGCGCGGGTAACAAAACCGAAACGAAGGTTCTTGTTGACCTGGGAGCACGGCAAACACTAATAAAGACGCTGAATGCCTCACCTGCTCTCTTCTCGCCGAACAGTGACAGGAAGCTTGATGCGACGACAATTCAATTCGAATTGACGGATAGGTGTGACATCAACATCGACATCATGGACGTGAACGATTCCGTGAAAAGAACGTATGCCTTCATGGCAATTCCGGCAGGCGTACAGTCGCAAGTATGGGACGGCACGGACGCGGACGGCATTATCGTTCCCGATGGGAAATATAGCGCACGGATTACAGCGGTATTGTCCGGCACGACCGGTACTAACCAGATTGAGAAAATGCCGCTAACCGTGGATAATACGCCGCCCGCAATCGATATCAGGCAACCTGTAGATAAATCATTCGTCAAAAATGACATCACCGTGCTCGGAAATATCAGCGACGTCAACCTGTCGGAATATTCGGTGTTCTACTCCGGACCCACCGGGACGGTTATGGTAGACCGCGGGAATCAAGGACGTGACAACTACATCTTCGGAATATTACATGACCTTCAGGACGGCCTGTATAATCTCACGGTCAGCACAAAGGACTTCGGCGGGAATACCACGGAAAAGACAACGAACTTTATCGTCGACAAGACCGCCCCGACACTGTCTCTCTCCTCGCCGCAGGATGGAGACTGTTACGGCGGGACGAAGCCTGTGGTAAACATTTCCGGCGGCATCGTAGAACAAAACCTCAGCGCGTTTACCCTCAGTTACGGCGCGGGCGATGACCCCACCCAGTGGACGGAATTGACTCGGGGCACAATTTTGCCGGCTTCATCTCAATTATTCTCCTGGAAGGTCGGCGTAAATGATGGCGTCCCCGACGGTATGTACACACTATCGCTTGAAGTACAGGACCAATCGGGGTCCGCTACGACTTCCAGGGCGAAGTTAATAGTCGATAATACGCCTCCCGTAGTCTCGATTTCATCTCCCGGGGGAGGAGCCTTTATAACAGCCGAAGCCGACATCAGGGGAAATGTTCTTGATCCCAATCTCTATAACTATTCGGTGGAAATGTCGGAAGGGATGTGCGCCATCGCTTATAAATGGGGTGTCATCAAAACAGCGTCAGCCCCTGTTCAAAATGGATTACTTGCCTCATGGCGGGCCCTTCCTCCGGATGGAAGCTACTGCCTTAAAGTGATTGCGACGGACAAGGCGGGCAATGTCTCGGAAACCACGGTCGGCGTTACGGTCGCGGCTCGTTCCGTATACGCGCTGGCCCTGTCAGGATATATGGACTTTATGAAGAACGTCCATCTTAGCTGGACGGACGATTCGGGATCACCTTCAGCCGGATACAATATCTTCCGCGACAACCAAAAACTCAATGCCGAACCGATAACAAGCACGACCTATCTCGATCCGAACCTCGGTGAGGGGATATATATTTATACGGTCCAGGCAGTAGCTTTTTCCGGGGCCGGAAAGGGATCTTCGAACCAGGTCGCGCTGACGGTCCAAATTGACCGACCCGTCGCGAGAATCCAGGTACCCCAGGATGGAGGACGCGTAAGTTGTCTCGTCGACATCAAGGGTACTGCTTACAGCAACGCGTTCAAGCAGTACCGTATATCCGCCGGCGCCGGCCAAAGTCCCGCGTCATGGAATATATTAAAGACATCTCAGCTCCCCGTCACCTACGGGGTGCTGGCCCAGTGGGACACCACTGGCATTCCCGAGGGCACATATGTCCTCAAGCTTGAAGCGGAGGATATGTCAGAAAATAGCACGACGAAGCAAATTACGGTTCTCGTCGATAATACGGCGCCGGCCAGACCGGTGTTGCTGTCCGCTGTCCCGGACGGATCAACGGTAACGCTCACCTGGCAGGCAAACACGGAAGCGGATCCGGCAGGATATCTGTTGTATCGAAACAATCAGATTGTCAATAGTCCTGGCGCATATGTTGGAAACCTCAGGCCTTACCTGATAACGGGCCAACAGTATAGTGACGCGTCTCTGCCTGATGGACGATTAGACTATTATGTCGTTGCAATGGACCAGGCAGGTAATATGAGCGAACCGTCCAATGAACTTCATCCGTATCTTGACAATCATGCTCCACACGTGATTATTATTGCGCCAGCCGCGCAGGCGGAATTCGATCATCAAATCCTTGTTCAGGCCGAGACGGGTGACCATGATATTCAATTTGTGCAATTTCAGTATAAGCGGAGTCAGGATGCCACATGGACGAATATGGGAAGCCCCGCTACCGCAATGCCGTTTTCGACGAATTTCGATCCTGCCGGCTTAGGGTTATCGTTTGGGACCTATGCTTTACAAGCAGTGGCGAAGGATGTCGGCGGAAGAATCGATCCATCACCATCGTCTATAACAGTCACGTACAAAAACTTCATTCCCCCTGCTGCGCCGCAAAACGTGACTGCAACGACGAACGGCGGGAATGTATCCTTGGCGTGGTCAAGCAATATGGAAGCCGATCTCAGCGGATACAACATTTATAGACTGTCCGGCGCTTCAAATACAAAAATTAATATTGCGCTGATCGGACAACCGTCGTACCAGGACAGCAACAGCCCTGACGGCAACTATTCCTACCGGATCACTGCTGTCGACACATCGGGAAATGAAAGTACGCCATCTTTCTCGGCGGCAGCCTCTATATACGCACCTTCCCTCGTCCAGACCTCGTCAACGACGACTCAGGCGCAATTACCAATCAACGGTAGTAATGCCGCGCCGAGTGCAACAATAGAGTTTTTCGTTGACTCGGGCTCAGGACCGATATCACAGGGGACGATCGGTTCGGACGGACAAGGTAATTTCTTTTTCACCGTAACTCTGCAGCAGGGGACCAACTTGATTACCGTACGGGCACGGGACGCGTCCGGCAACAGCAGCCGATATTCAAATGCGGTAAGCGTCACCTACCAGGCGCCCACGCCTCCCCAGTTGCCGCTGCCTCCCTATTCACTTACGGCAACCGCGAGTGGTTACAATGTTGCCCTGACCTGGAAGCCAAGTTCCGGGTCGAGTATCTCTTATAATGTTTACAAAAACACAGAGCAGGGCTGGGCTAAGATCAACACTTACCCTATATGGATATGGTATCTGCCTTATACGGATGCGAATCTGAAAAATGGAACGTACACGTATCGAGTCACGGCCGTTGATAGCCTCGGTGTTGAAAGTTTACCGTCAACAGCAGCCTCAGCGACCGTAAATAACGCTCCTCCACAACCGCCGTCATGGCTATCGGCAGCTTCTTTGGCCGAGGGTTGGCTCATGGTCCAATGGCTCCCCAATCCCGGTACAACCGCTGTCGGTTACAACATTTACAGGGGTGCGATGACAGGCGGTCCCTATTTCAAGGTTAATGCGTACATGATCAACCATCCATCGTTTTTAGATCAGGACATAAAGTACGGTTCATCGTACTATTATGTTGCAACGGCAGTGGACCCGTCAGGAACGGAGAGCGGGTATGCGCAGGAAACTATGGGAACTTCAGTGGATACTATGGCTCCTGACAGACCCCTGATCGACCTTGCGACGGGCGGCGTTCATACAGCCCGCAAAGAAGCTATGGACATCAGCGGCAGGGCGGAACCCGGCTCTCTCGTCACTTTGTATAAGAACGGCGGCTATCAGGGAACCGTGAACGCGGACCTTGATCTAAGCGTACGCTACGATCTTGGCGGCGTGGTCCTGGACGGCAAATCGTCGGCTCTTTCTCCGGATGGAAGGCGGCTTCTGCATTTGCATTATACCGCACTCGTAGTCACCGAACTTGCAACCGGAAGCACGGTAACAGTGACGGTGCCGTCCGGTGCTCAAGAGTTTCTGTGGTCGCCTGATGGGAGTAAATTCAGTTATATCTACTGGGATGACAGCGGTCAGCAGACAGGTATATATAATGCCGCCACCGGACTGAGCCAAGTTGTAGCGCCCGGCATGAATATTTCCATATACAACTTAACCTGGTCTCCGGATGGTACAAAAATCGTATTCACCGGCAATGCAAATGGCAGCTACGTTATATGGACCGAGGACCTCGTAACCCAGGTTGTTACACCAATTGTGACCGGTGCGACATATAAAAGTGCGCCTCGCATTTCGCCGGACAGCAACAAAATGGCTTACTTTGAAGGGCAGCGCATTTACCTGCGTGATATGACGACAGGCAATACCATGCTGCTTGACACAAGTGCGGACGGCGGTACGCTGGCCTGGTCGCCGGATGGATCCGCACTCGTCTTCCTGTCGACCATCTCTGGATACAGGCAAATCTTTGCCTACAATCTTACTACAGGCAACAAAATCCAGTTGACCAGTATGGCCGCAGCCAACATTTCGGTATCTTCACCTCTCTGGACACAAACGGGTGATAAGATAATCTTCGTGAAGTTTGACAGCATGAGCCAAAACAAGACCCTGATGATAACGTCTGCCCGGGAGATGGGAACTGCGAGACTGCTGAAAGACGATTTGTCCCTCACTTTCATATCGAGGCCGCCTGACGGAAGTATTGTATACGTGGATCATAGCGTGGTAAACATACTGCAACTCTCCAGTCCGTTTGTATTCGCGAATGTGCCATTGGATGCCGCAGAAAATCTATTTACTGCAACAGCCGCTGATGATGCCGGCAATATAAGCGTACCATCGAACGTGTTGACGGTGTTTGCCGTAATTATACCGCACGCGGGAATAAACGCGGTAACAAGCCCCGTTAATCGATCGGATCAAATAATAAGCGGCACCATGGATAGTGGAGCAACTGTCACGGTGGCCTGTTCGACCGCATCGCCAGGTTTGGTGAACTATCCCGCCGCAACGACCTGGCAGACAACTCTCACGAACATGCAGGAGGGAAGTAATACCATCAGCGTAACGGCAACAAACACGGCGGGTGAAATATCGGATGCCGCAACGCGGGTCATTGTGGTCGACACTATAATGCCGCTCGGGAGCATTGTGATGAACAACGGGGCGGCATATACCAACAGTGTTTCGGCGCCCCTGACGTTATCCTGTATTGACGCAACCAGCGGATGCGCTCAAATGACATTCAGCAGCGATAATAATACCTGGACGACCTGGGAAACGTATACGCCGGGAAAAACCTGGTTGCTCGCGCCGGGAGACGGTGCGAAGTTCGTGTATGTGAAATATAAAGATGGAGCGGGAAATATGTCGGTTATATACAGGGCGAGCGTCGTTCTGGATACGACGACGCCCACGACGTCGGCGTCTTCACCGGGAGGCCTCTTCAGCCAGGCTCAAAGCGTTTCGCTGACGGCAAACGACGCTGCAACGATCTATTACACCATGGATGAGACCGTGCCGACGACCGATTCTTTCGTCTATGCAGGACCGCTCTCGATACAGGCGACCACGATGCTTCAGTACTTTGCCATCGACGCCGCGGGTAACCGTGAACCGGTGAAGAGCTCTGCGTTCACGATTGCCCCCGATCTTTTAACAACGCAGGATGACCTCTCTCTCTATCCCGGTTATCCTATTGCGGGAGAGCTGACGGCTCTCAATGCCGTGGTGTGGAATAAGAGCATCGCACCTGCACAGGAGGTGGAGGTCCTGATGTACCTGTGGAGTTACGATGGTACCCTGACGCTGTTGAAAACGGAGAGCCTTGCCTCATTGGCGCCCGACGGTTCAGCGGTGATCAGTGCTCTCTGGGACAGTTCCGGCAAGGTAGGCGAACACCGGCTCGTTGTGGCGGTAGATCCGGAGAGTAATGTTCTCGAAGCGGACGAGACGGACAACCTGGCGTTTATCGATTTCTCCGTTTCAGATCATCCGAAGGTCGATATGACGACCATGCTCGATAATTCGTTCTATAGCGGCAATCACGATGTACAAATTACAATCAGTCTGAAAAATAACAGCTCTACAAAAAACGTTGTTCTTGATGCGATGATTGAAGATGCGGGCGGCAATCCTATAATGAAGTTGGATCCTGTGAGTATAACCCTGCCGTATACGGGGGGGCAAAATTATTCGTTTGGGTGGAATACCGGATCGACATACGCCGGAGTTTACCAGGTCCATGCCGTGCTAAAAGAAGCATCCGGCGTTCTTGTCGAGCAAATCGTTCCTTTCACGATAGCGGCGGATATTATGCTCTCTGCCTCGCTCACGACGGATAAGATTGCTTATGGCGCAGGAGAAGATGTCGGGCTCAACTGCACGATAATAAATAGCGGCGCTAATGCCCTCATCCCCTCTCTCACGGCAATGATCGAAATTCTCGATCCCGCCGGAGGCGCTCTCTCTACGTACGAGAAAGCTCTGGCCGACCTCCTGCCTGGAGCAACGGTGTCCTTGGCCTCGGCATGGAACACGGGATTCAACCCGCCGGGGCAGTATACCGCGAACCTTCAGGTGTTTCTTAACGGGCAGCAGTTTGCCAGGAAATCCATAGTTTTCACGATCTCCAGCTCGATCGCGGTGACCGGCGTTATGACCGCAGGGCCGGCAGTCGTTTCCCTCGGCCAGAACGAGCAGATAAACTTCATAATTAATAATGCGGGAAACACTGATGTCGCGGGTCTTATTGCGAATATCTTGATTATGGATCCCGATACCCTGTCGGTAATAGGGACCTATCAGGAAATGGATACCCTAGGCAAGAATACGAGCAAAGCGGGCTGGACCGCATTCTCAACAGCCGGTTGTTCCCTCAAGAGATATACGGTTGTGCTCCAGGCGACGTACGATGGGAGCACGAAGACTTTGGCAAGCGCGCAGTTCGCGGTCAAGGACCTGTTCCCTCCGGACGTCACGATTATCTCACCGACGACGGGGGCCATCTATACTGCTCCAATCTCGATTAGTGTTATCGCATCGGATGATGCTTCGGGTGTTGAACATGTTGAATATCAGATCGATGGCGGAATTTGGAGTATGATGCCTTCCGTTAATTTATCGCAGGGACGGTATGTCACGACGTGGCAGCCGGCCATGTCCGACAACGGCCGCCATACGATTAACCTCAGGGCCACGGACAAGGCAGGAAACACCAGTACGCCCGTTCCGGTCATTTTCACGGTCCAGTCGGACACGACGCCACCCGTGTTGACCTTGAGTACGCTGCCGGACGGCGCCTACACGAACAACGCTACACTGAATATAACGGGAACAGTTACTGACGACACGGCGGTGCAAGGGGTTACCATAAACGACACAGCTGTCACGGTGAACGCCGACGGCACCTTTAGCCAGGCCATATCGCTCACAACAGGAACGAATGCCATCGCGACGATAACCACCGACACCGCCGGTAACACGGCCACCGATACCAGAACGATCATCCTCGACCAGTCTGTGCCGGCCATAACGATCACGAGCCCTGCAGACAACAGCATAACAAACCAGATTTCTTCCGCGGTGACAGGGACGGTTGACAAGACAGTGACCGTGAGCGTTGCGGTAAACGGCATCAGTTCCGACCCCTCCATCGTGAGCGATGCGGCCTTCAGTTTTCCGGTAAGCCTGATCTACGGACAGAACACCATCCAGGTCACGGCAACAGACCAGGCGGGCAATACCGGGACTGCTAAGCGCACAGTGACCTTGGACGACCAGAACCCGTCGTTGTCGGTCACCTGTCCGGCCGAGGACATGACGACCAGTCAAAATCAGATGATCTTGACGGGCCGGGTCTCCGATCTGACCCCGGTTACGGTCACCGTAGACGTAGACGGCAATGTCTTCACGCCAGAGGTCATTAACGGGAGTTTCGCGCAGAACATAACCTTCACCGCACAGAAGACCTATCAGATAAATGTGACCGCCGTTGACGAAGCCGGTAACAGGAGCTCGGTGCAAAGAAACATGATCTATAACGCAATCCCGCAGAACTTCGGGGTCTTCGGCGCAACAGGTATATCGATATCGGGAGGTTATGTAGACGGCTATGACTCTACCCGGGGAGCCTATGACGGCGTTCACGGGTCGAACGTGTCCGTCGGAACGAATTCTGCCGCAGGCCGCGCGATAATGTTAAGCGGCGGCGCGGCTGTTTACGGAGACGTGTATGCGGGGCCGGGAGGAGATCCGGCCAAAGCCATTGCCACGAGTGGCGGCGCCATCATCTACGGTACTGAAGGCGTTTTGAGCATGCTTAAGGGCATGACACCGGTAACGGATCCTGGAGGAGGCACCTCCGTGAGCTTCAAAAACGGTACGACCCTGACCTCGGGAACATACCGGGTGAGCTCGATCAATCTGAGCGGAAGCGGGATTGGCACCATTAACGGCAGTGTAACACTTTACGTTACAGGCAGTTTGAATCTTTCCGGCAGCGCGCAGATCGTGATCTTACCGGGCGGCTCGCTGACTGTTTACCTCGATGGTAAACTTAACGTCAGCGGCGGCTCAATTGTAAACGAGACACTCAATCCGCACAACCTGACGATTTACGGGACAGCTTCTTGTTCTGCGGCAAATTATTCAGGAAACAGCTCCTTCTA
>Ga0210377_10001608_pt1 | contig 20528 bp, 20 predicted proteins | sample PLM4_65_b1redo_FD_155480 | JGI IMG/M metagenome (GOLD analysis project Ga0210377, IMG submission 155480) | Groundwater sediment microbial communities from an aquifer in East River, Colorado, USA - PLM4_65_b1 redo | ecosystem: Environmental > Terrestrial > Soil > Riparian zone | place: USA: East...
ATCGGGAGCGGCTCCGCGAAACGAAATGTCGATATCGTTGTATTGAGTGAACGCGGTGGCATTGACCGTAGGCAACATCTGTGCACGGCCCTGCGGGAGGTTTTCCAGGCCGGCGTCGCGGGTCGCTCGCGCCGAGGCATACGTAGCGTCGTTCGCGAGAGCATCGCGATAGATCTGCAACAGATCGGCCGCGCGCGCGGATGCTACAGACAGTGCAGCGACTAGCGGGAACGCGAAACAAAGCAGTGGCATAGTCCGCTGGGGCCCGGACGAGATTAGCACTAGAATTCGAAGCGCGCCGGATGCGGCGCGTTCTTGAGCGGGGCGAGACAGGTCTCGAACAGATCGGTCGTGTGGCTTGAGCCTTCGCTGACACGGGTAATCAGCCGCGCCTCCATGACCGGCGGATCTCCAACGACGGCGAACAGCCGTCCCCCGGCTCTGAGCTGAGAAAGCAGGACTGGCGGCAGCACCGGAGTCGAGCCCGTCAGGACAATGATGTCGTAGGGCGCGTGCCTGTGCCATCCTTGCGATGCGTCATCGAGTTCCGTCTCAACGTTTTCCACGCCGGCGCGACGCAGATTCTCTTCGCCAAAGGCCTTGAGTCGGGGATTGATCTCCACGGAGCACACGTGATGTGCCCGGGCGGCGAGAAGCGCCGTGAGATAGCCGCTGCCGGTGCCCACTTCGAGAACCCGCTCGCTCTTCTTTACCGCCAGCTCCTGCAGGATGCGCGCCTCGAGCTTGGGCTGCATCATCCGTTCGCCCTCGCCGGCGTTTTCGTAAAGAGGGATTTCCAAGTCCGAGAAGGCAAGGGCCCGGTATGCCTTGGGAACGAATTCCTCGCGGCGCACGACGTACAGGAGATCGAGCACATCCTGATCGAGCACTTCCCAGGGACGAATCTGTCGCTCGACCATGTTGAAGCGGGCCTGCTCGATGTTCATGGCAAGTCAGAAGCTCGGGCGAAAAGGCGCAAATTCTAGCACTGTTGTGTTTCCGAGCGCGCGCCCTCAGTCGAGGGTCTCGCGGTGGCTCGCGAGGACCGCGGCTCCCGCCGCCAGAAGGACGCGCCGATCGGCCACAGGTTCGGCAGGATTTCTGTTGCCTTTGAGCAGAAGCCGCGAAGTACGCGCAGGAAGTGCGTAAGAGGCAGAATCCGGGAAGTTTCCCGTTTCGACGACGATCAGTTTGCGATAACATTGAGGCGCCAACGGTCTCGACGAGGCCGCACTTGAAGGGCGGTGGGCGATGAATCAAACTACCCGCGGATACGACTCAACGCGGCTCATCGATGGCGCCACGAGCGCGTTCAAGCGACCGGGAGCCGGATCTCTTCCATGCACCTAACCCAAGAGCGCTACGGCGATACGCTGGTGCTCAGCCTTGCCGGGCGTGTCGACAACAGCACCACGGACGGACTCAAATCATCGCTTGACCTGTATGCTGGGAGCTGCCGCGCTGAAGGGGATCGCCTGGTCCTGGATTTCTCGAAGGTGGACTACATCAGCAGCGTCGGGCTTCGTGTTTTGATGCTGGCCGCCAGGCAAAGCCGCGAGCAGGGAGGCACGATTGTGGTAGCGGCGCTTCAGCCCGTAGTGCGGGAGATCTTCGAGATCAGCCGCTTCAACCTCGTGTTCCAGTGTTTCGGGTCCGTGCGCGAGGCCTTGTCCAAAGTGTCGCCGGCTGGTCTAGCAGTCTATGACTCGGCCCACGGCGCCTGATCCATGGCCCTGTGGGTCACCTTCTGGGGAACGCGCGGCTCGATCCCCGTCTCCCTTGACTCCGCAACGATCAGGGACAAGTTGGCCCGCGCATTAGTATCGGCTTCGGGTAAGGGACTCGATACGCAGGAGAAAGCACGGGCATGGGTCGACTCCGAGCTTGATTTTGCGGTTTCGCACACCTTCGGCGGCAATTCCTCATGCGTTCAACTCGACGCAGGCGATGCCGAGTACGTGTTGTGCGATCTCGGGAGCGGCGTGCGAGCTTTCGGAAACCATGTATTCGCGCGCGACGGCGCGTCCAAGCCCAACGTTTTCCACGTGTTCCAGTCCCATCTTCACTGGGACCATATCATGGGCTTTCCTTTTTTTGCGCCGGCCTATGTCCCGGGAAATAGGATTCGGATCTACGGCTGCCACCCAAACCTCGAAGCAGCCCTTCGGCGACAGCAGGACCCGCCGAGCTTCCCCGTGCCGTTTGATCGTCTTGGGGCTTCGATCGAATTCGTGACGCTCCAACCCGGCCGGATCTATGACATCGCCGGATGGAGCGTGACCGCCAAGCTTCAGAGCCACTCCGGAGATTCCTACGGCTATCGGTTCGTTAGAGACGGACGGATCATCGTCTATTCAACCGATTCAGAACACAGGCTTGACGATCCGAATGTGGCTGAAGCTGCCGCAACTTTCTTCGCCGATGCCGACCTGGTAATCTTCGACGCCATGTACTCGCTCGCCGACGCGGTGTCGGTGAAGGAGGACTGGGGCCACTCGAGTAACGTTGTCGGCGTCGAGCTGTGCCAGCTCGCCAATGTGAAACACTTGGTCCTCTTCCACCACGAACCGGCAAACAACGACGAGCGCATCGGCCAGATCTGGCGCGAAACGCTGCGTTACGAGGAGATCTCGCGAACGGGCGAGCCGCTCCGCGTCACGGCGGCCTACGATGGCCTGGAGATTGAACTCTGAGGAGCGAACGCCCGCGCGACGCCACACACGCCGCTGGATACTCCGACACGGAGCTGACCGCCGGAGTAGATGGTGCCGGGACCATGCTCAGTACCCGTGGGGTTGGGCAGGGTTTCATCTTGTTTGCTCTGCTTCTTGTGCCGATATTCTGGCAAGACATGCCGGCGATCGGCGCGATGCGCCTTGCATGGCTCGACAGCTACCAAGCGCTTTCCCCTCGCGAAAAACGCTCGGCGCCGGCTGTCATCGTAGCAATCGACGAAGTGAGTCTAGAACGATTCGGGCAGTGGCCGTGGCCTCGCACCCAGCTTGCTCGGCTCATCGATCGGCTTCATGCGGCCCGCCCGGCGGCGATCGGCGTGGACATCCTATTTCCCGAGGCGGACCGTCTCTCCCCCGAATGGCTCGCGGCTTCATTGGCCGCTGCCGATCCGCAGTTGGCTGCGCGTCTTGCAAGGTTACCGCGTCACGACGCGATCCTTGCTGGCGCTATCAGGGCCGCGCCGGTCGCTTTGGGAATTGCCGGCCTCGAGGCGGGCACAGACTTCCCCGCGACATCGACCCCATCTCTGCAGAAGGGAGCCGATGCGCGAGAGTCTCTGCGTCACTATGCTTCCACGCTTCGCAGCCTGCCGGAGATCGACGCGGCTGCCCGGGGGCATGGGCTTCTCAGCGCGGACACCGAAGGGGGCATTGTGCGGCGCGTGCCCATGGTAGCCCGCGTCGGCTCAACTCCGGTGCTGCACCTGAGCCTGGAGACGCTTCGCGTGGCGAGCGGCGAGCTCCACTTCGTTGTGTACGGAGGCGCGGCGGGCGTCGAGGCCGTGGGAATCGGCGATCTCGTGGTGCCGACCCAATCCGACGGGCGCTTGTGGGTCCACTACACACCTCACGATGCGGGCCGCTTCATCTCCGCCGCTGATGTGCTCAACGGCGAGGCCGACAATGCCCAGCTCGAGCGCAAGCTCGTCCTCGTCGGAGTTACGGGACTTGGCCTCATCGATTACCAAACTACGCCCCTTGGCGAGCGCATGCCTGGCATCGAAATTCACGCACAGGTGCTCGAAAACGTTTTTGATGGCGCCCTGCTGAAGCGCCCGCGCTGGGCACCTTGGGTCGAGGCGTTGTTTCTATTTGTCGCGGGCGTGATTGTCGTCCGCACCGTGCCTCGGTCCTCCCCGGGACGCTCGGTAGTCCTGCTCGCTTTCCTGCTGATGACTCTGGGCGCGGCCGGATTCGGGGTCTACCGCGGACTGGGCCTCCTGCTTGACGCCTCGGTTCCCGGCGCCGCCATTGCTTTTCTGTTCGCGGCCATGCTCGCTCAGACACTCGCTGAATCCAACGCGCAGCGCGAATCTCTGCGCGAGCGCTTGCAGCGCGAGCGCGAGGCGGCGGCGCGTATCGCCGGCGAGCTCGACGCGGCTCGACGCATCCAGATCGGCATCCTACCGCGGCCCGAAACCGCGTTCCCCGCGGAGCGACGTTTTGAAATCTCCGCTGCAATGGAGCCTGCGCGCGAGGTAGGAGGGGATCTCTACGATTTTTTCATGCTCGATGCCGACCGGCTTTTCTTTCTCGTAGGCGACGTTTCCGGGAAGGGCTTGCCCGCCAGCATTTTCATGGCGGTGAGCAAGGCCTTGTGCAAGAGCGCAGCACTTCGGCGCGGGCAGAGAGTGGATGAATTGCTGCGTGAGGCAGACACGGAAATCGCGCGGGAAAATCCCGAGTCCTTGTTTGTAACCGTCTTCGCCGGCGTGCTGGACACGCGCAGCGGTCGCCTTGAGTACTGCAACGCAGGACACGAGCCTCCATTCGTTCTCACTCTCGATGGCGAGATTGCGCGGCTTGAGGCAGGCGGCGGGCCGCCCCTATGCGTTCTCGACGGATTCTCATACCTTGCCGCCGAACATAGAATGAGCCGCCAAGAGATTCTGTTCGTTGTCTCCGACGGCGTGACTGAAGCCATGAACCCGGCGGGGGATCTTTACGGGGCGGGGCGGTTGCGACAGGCCATCGGGCGTGCGCGCCACGCCGACACTCCCGCAACGTGTATTAACGCGGTCCGCGCCGATGTGGCGCAATTCGTCGCGGGCGCCGAAGCGGCCGACGACCTCACGCTCCTGGCTTTGCGCTGGAGCGGGCCCTAGAACCCGGCTTAGCGAACGCTGACCTCGACGCGCCGATTGCGCGGTTCAATAACCCCGTTCGCCGTGGGTATCAAAGGTTCGCGTCTGCCGCGGCCGGCAGTCAGGATGCGCCCGGCAGGCACGCCCATACCCACCAGCATTGATTTCACACGGCCCGCGCGCTGCAAGGAAAGCGCGTCGTTGGAAGGGTCCGGTCCCACCAGGTCGGTGTGGCCGATCACGGTAATATCAGGGGCCTGTCGGCGCGCCATCTCGGCAAGCAAGCGCTTTACTTCCTGCTTTGACTGCTCGGTGAATTCGTCGCTCCCGCTCTCGAAGTAAAGTCTAAACAACATCGGGCGTGGCGGCTGGGCAGCGATGGCGTCCCCGAACACCGCCTTGATCTCGCTTTGGCTTGCCATGCCAGGTTCTACGCCGCCGTCGCGTGCGGTCCGGGCTGTGGCGTACGCAGTGTTAAGTACGGTACTACCTTTTTGATTCTGGACAACGAGCGTCCCGACCTTGCCGTCCTTATCAGGTAACAGCACGACTAGGTCCCGGCTAGGGGGGGTGGCACAGCCGGCCAAGGCAAGTGCCGCAATGAGCGCAGGGTAACTCCGGCGCACGAAGTTATCGGCTTTTAGTCGCTGGCGCGAACTAGGAACTCGGTTCCACGCACGCCGAGAATGGAAGAGGGTATCTTAACTTTCATCGCATCGGGAGATTGCTTGGCGATCTTGCCCGATACTACCGCAAGGGTTCCCTTGCGTAGCGAGGATTCAAAGGTTCCCTCATGCGTAGTCGAGTTGAACGTGTAGCGCTCGATGGCAAGCACGCTGTTCGGTCCGACCGACAAAAGCGAATTGTCAACGAAGGCGATGCCCGCCGAACCGTCAGCTCCGGTGACCACGGTGTCGGTCGCCTGCAGGGGCGTTCCCACCCGTGCCGGAAGGCGCTGACCGCTGCGCTCGAGGTGCACCGCACCTTTGGCGACTTTGAACTGGGCGATGTCGTTTGCCCAGACGGAAACCGGGGGAATCGCGCACGCACAAGCAAGAAGCAATCGACGAATCACGACCGGACGAATTGACCGCATAGTACCCTCCATTTTTTGCCTCGCATTGCTTTCCGGAGGAGGCTGGCGCTCTCTGGGGCGCTTTGTTCATATAATAGCTCAACCGGCCTTTCCGGGCTGACCCTGTCCATGGCTAACGCCCCGCTCGCTCGGTTTCCAGCCAAGATGGACTCCCTGGCCGAGATTCGGACTCTCGTTGAGGGTGCGTGTGCCACGGTTGGGATAGCTCGTGAAGCATGCCTGAAGATCCTGCTTATCGTCGAGGAACTATTCACGAATACTGTCCTCCACGGGTATCGTGGTGAAAGCGAATCCCCCGTCTGGATGGCGCTTGTACCTGGCGAGGCGGAAATTACCCTGCACTACGAGGACGCAGCCCCGTCGCACAACCCCTTCGGCGAGTTTCGCCCTACAGATACCGCTGTCCTGATCGCAAAGCAGCCCGTGGGAGGGCTGGGCTTGAAGCTAATTCGATCGCTTGCCAAAGACGCGAGCTACAGCCGTGAAGGTGGGCGCAACGTTATTCGAATCATTTTCTCAGCACGCGCCCGCGGCTGATACGCTTGCCAAGCGTCCCTCAGTGGAGTAATTTCTATCGAGCAACGTAGGGGTCCTGACCGAGGGCAGTGCCTTGGTCGGGTGAGAGTAAACCCTTCGAACCTGAAGCGGATAATGCCGCCGCAGGGAAGCGTTGAAAGGCTCGTGCTACGCTCCCGGCGGAACCAGACGAGAGGAGCGCCATGAACGCCAATCCCAAGTTTCTCGCACAGACCGCCCAGGTGGATCAGGCGGCGGTCAAGCCGCTTCCAAATTCGCGCAAGATCTACGCTCAGGGTTCACGTCCTGACATCCGCGTGCCGATGCGCGAAATCACGCAGTCGGAGACACCGGCTTCGTTCGGCGCGGAAAGGAATACCTCGGTCTTCGTCTATGACACTTCCGGGCCATACACCGACCCGCAGGCGAGTATCGACATACGTGCAGGGCTGCCCGCCGCGCGTGCCGCGTGGATCGATGAGCGCGGCGATACGCAGGAACTGCCTGGGCCGACTTCATTGTTTGGACGCGAGCGTCTATCCGATCTCACGCTTGCAACCTTACGCTTCGATCTGAGGCGTCGCCCCAGGCGGGCTCGGGAGGGTCGCTGCGTTACGCAGATGCACTACGCGAGGGAGGGAAGCGTCACGCCCGAAATGGAATTTATAGCGATTCGGGAGAATCAGCGCCGCGAGGCTCTTTCCGAAATGCTTTCACGCCGGCACGCGGGGCAGGATTTCGGAGCCTCGATTCCGAAGACCGTGACGCCGGAATTCGTTCGGGACGAAGTGGCGCGGGGTCGAGCGATTATTCCGGCGAACATCAACCACCCGGAAACCGAGCCGATGATCATCGGCAGGAATTTCCTGGTGAAGATCAACGCCAACATCGGCAATTCGGCGGTGAGCTCGGGGATCGCAGAGGAAGTCGAGAAGATGACCTGGGCGATCCGCTGGGGCGGGGATACGGTGATGGATCTCTCTACCGGCAAGCATATTCACGAGACTCGCGAGTGGATCATCCGCAACTCACCGGTCCCGATCGGTACCGTGCCAATCTACCAAGCCCTTGAGAAGACCGGCGGAAAAGCCGAAGAGCTCACTTGGGCCATCTTTCGAGACACGCTCATCGAACAAGCCGAGCAGGGCGTTGACTACTTCACCATCCACGCCGGCGTGCGGTTGCCCTTTATTCCTCTCACTGCAAAACGCATGACGGGGATCGTCTCGCGCGGCGGCTCGATCATGGCAAAGTGGTGCCTCGCCCACCACAAGGAGAGCTTTCTTTACACGCACTTTGAAGAGATCTGCGAGATCATGGCGGCTTACGACGTGAGCTTTTCTCTGGGCGACGGCCTGCGGCCGGGCTCAATCTACGACGCCAACGACGAGGCTCAGATAGCCGAGCTAAAGACCCTTGGAGAGTTGACCGACATTGCATGGAAGCACGACTGCCAAGTGATGATCGAGGGCCCGGGACATGTGCCCATGCAGCTCATCAAGGAGAATATGGACCTTCAGTTGAAATACTGCAAAGAAGCACCGTTTTACACACTCGGACCCCTCACGACCGACATCGCGCCTGGCTACGATCACATCACGAGTGCCATTGGCGCGGCGATGATCGGCTGGTACGGCACGGCGATGCTGTGCTATGTGACGCCCAAGGAACACCTCGGGCTTCCCGACAAGGACGACGTCAAGGATGGCATCATCGCCTACAAGATCGCCGCGCACGCAGCCGACCTAGCTAAAGGCCATCCTGGGGCGCAGATCCGCGACAATGCACTTTCCAAGGCGCGCTTCGAATTCCGTTGGGAGGACCAGTTCAATCTGGGTCTCGACCCGGACAAGGCGAAGGCGTTCCACGACGAAACCTTGCCGCAGGAAGGCGCGAAGCTCGCGCACTTCTGCTCCATGTGCGGCCCGCACTTTTGCTCGATGAAGATCACGCAGGATGTGCGCGAGTACGCTCAGAAACACGGCTTATCGGAGGTGGAGGCTCTGAAGGACGGCATGGAGCAGAAGGCCGTGGAGTTCGTGCGGAAGGGCGCAGAGATCTATCACAAGGCCTGACACGGTATTCTCTGCGCCGCGTTCAAGGCGGCAGTTTCTGCCGCCTTTCTATTTTCGGAGACCCGGTGGACTGGGCATTGCTCGCGAAGGCTTTGATTCTCGGCATCGTCGAAGGACTTACCGAGTTTCTGCCGGTGTCCTCCACGGGGCACCTGATTCTCGCGGGCGATTTGCTTGACTTCGGTGGGGAGAAGGCAAAGGTCTTCGAACTGATAATTCAAACTGGAGCAATGCTTGCGGTAGTTTGGGAATTCCGGATGAGGTTCTGGCGAATGCTGGCAGGCCTCGCTACGGATCGTGCCGCGCAGCGATTCGCACTGAATCTCCTCATTGCATTCCTGCCCGCAGCTGTGCTGGGTCTCGCATTCGGCAAGGCGATCAAGGCGCACCTGTTTCACGCCGTACCGGTGGCGCTCGCCTTCGTCATCGGCGGGTTCATCATCCTGTGGGTGGAAAAGCGTCAGCGCAAGGCCGTGGTTGAAAATGTTGACGACATGACCTGGCGGGACGCGTTAAAGGTCGGCATCGCGCAAGCGTTCGCACTCATCCCGGGCACCTCGCGCTCCGGGGCGACCATCATCGGTGGAATGCTCTTCGGACTCTCGCGTCGTGCGGCGACGGAGTTCTCGTTCTTCCTCGCGGTCCCGACTCTTATTGCCGCCGGGGCATACGATTTTTGGAAGAATCGCGCGCTGTTCGACTCGGGCGATCTGGGCATGTTCGTGGTCGGCTCGGCCGTCGCGTTCCTATCGGCTCTCGTGTGTGTACGCTGGCTGATTCGCTATGTCGCCAGCCACAACTTTACGCCTTTCGCCTGGTACCGCGTTGCGTTTGGCTCGGCCGTGCTGCTTACCGCCTACGCGGGCCTTGTCGATTGGTCGGCCGGCTAATAGAGCGAGGTCAGGTCGAATTCATGAGCGTTCGTCAACCCTGGGTCCACGGCAAGCCGGCAAACCGCCACCCGCCTACGCTGCTGCGGTGGCCGTGAGCATCCTTGTCGCCCTCGAAACCCTCCAGGATGTTGTACGAATTGGGGTATCCCGCGAGGGTTGCCGTGGCAGCGGCGTGGTGTGATCGTGCTCCAGACCTGCACAAGAACATCACCGGAGCTTCGGTCTTCGCGACCTTGGCTTGGAGCTGTTCGAGGAATTCGCGATTTCGCTCTCCGTGGGGGTACGTGTTCCACTCCACGAGCACCGAATCAGGAATATGGCCGACATATTCCCGCTCAGCCTGCGTGCGCACATCGACCAACTTGGCTCCCGGAACCTGTTGGGTCAGCGCATGGGCTTCGAAAGGCAGCAATGCTCCAGCGTAGGGAAGTTTCATCGCTTCCGCCCGCTGTCTGGCTCGGGCTACGATGTCTTTAGCCGAGTCATTCGACATGGCAGATCCGGCAAGAAATGGAAAGCGCGTAGTTTAGCTTGGACAGCCGTTGGGAGTTGATTCGCACCGACATGGTGCGCATAATGGCCGCTTTGCGCCGGTTTGGTGCTGAAGTCCAGAAATCGTTTGCGAGCGCTCTCTTGTGGCACAATGGCCTGCCTTTTTTGCGCCGAATGGCACGGATTCTGCTGATTAGGAACCTTATTTGCCGTCTGCGCGCTTAGTTTCCCTTCCAAACCAACAATCAGCAACCCTGAGGAGATAGTGAAATGGCAATGTCTGCCAATGATGTGATGAAAATGATCAAAGAAAAGGAGGTCAAGTTCGTTGACCTGCGCTTTACCGATACTCGCGGCAAGGAACAGCATGTGTCAGTGCCGGTCAAGGCGTTCACGACGGATAAGTTTGAGAGCGGACATTTCTTCGACGGGTCGTCGATCGCGGGCTGGAAGAGCATCGAGGCTTCAGACATGCTGCTGATGCCCGACCCAGACAGTGCGCGAATGGACCCCTTCACCGATGAACCGGTGCTGAACCTCAGCTGCGATTGCGTTGAGCCTTCCGACGGGAAGGGTTACGACCGCGACCCTCGCACCATCGCCAAGCGCGCCGAAGCCTACCTGAAGTCCAGCGGTTTGGGCGATACCGCCTACTTCGGCCCGGAGCCCGAGTTCTTCATATTTGACTCGGTGACCTGGAACGTGGACATGTCCGGATCCTTCTGCAAGATCAAATCGGAAGAGGCCCCCTGGTCCTCGGGTGAGGAATACGAGGGCGGCAACATGGGGCATCGGGCTCCGGTCAAGGGCGGCTACTTCCCGGTGCCGCCTATCGACACGCTGCAGGATATCCGCAACGCCATGGTGCTCGCAATGGAGCAGCAGGGCGTCGAGTGCGAAGTACACCATCACGAAGTGGGTGCGATGGGCCAGAACGAGATCGGCACCAAGTTCAACAGCCTCGTCAAGCGCGCCGACTGGATGCAAATTCTGAAATACACCGTGTGGAACGTGGCGCATTCCTACGGCAAGACCGCCACCTTCATGCCCAAGCCCGTCGTGGGCGACAACGGCTCGGGCATGCACGTCCATCAGTCGGTGTGGAAAGACGGCAAGAACCTGTTCCAGGGCAACGGCTACTCGGGCCTGTCGGATTTCGCCCTGTACTACATTGGTGGAATCATCAAGCACGCCAAGGCGCTCAATGCGATCACCAATCCGGGCACCAATTCGTACAAGCGGCTTGTGCCAGGGTTCGAAGCGCCGATCAATCTGGCCTACTCCTCGCGCAACCGGTCTGCCGCTTGCCGCATACCGCTGGTCACCAACCCCATTGCGCGCCGGGTGGAGGTGCGTTTCCCGGACCCGACGACCAATCCTTACCTCGCTTTTGCCGCAATGCTGATGGCCGGACTGGACGGCGTGCAGAACAAGATTCACCCGGGCGACCCGATCGACAAGAACATGTACGACCTGCCGCCGGCTCAGGCGAAAAAAATCCAGCAAGTATGTTCATCGCTCGAAATGGCGCTTGAGTGCTTGAATAGGGATCGCGACTTCCTTACCAAGGGCGGAGTGTTCTCCGACGATATGTTGGATGCGTATTGCGCACTCAAGCATGAGGAGCTCACGCGCTTTCGCATGACGACCCACCCGGTTGAATTTGACATGTACTACAGCTCCTGACCGAGGAGCGTGCGGAAGGGCCCGGTGGAGCCGGGTTCGAAGGTTAGAGTTTCAGGCAATCAGGAGACGCCTTGGCGCCAGGTCTTCTCTTTTTTCCATTTGAAATCAGGACCATTTTCCCCTACACTTAAAGCCACGACTGGGGTCTGGGGGGATCATGGTACTGGACATGCGGTTGGTCGGATGGGTCTTCATCTTGCTGGCGGCGCCCTTGGGCCACGCCCAAGGCGAGGTGTACAAATGCGCGGACGCAAGTGGCCGACCGACCTACACCAACGTCAAGCGCGACACGGTCGGCAAGAATTGCACCCTGGTGAGCAAGGAAGTGTCAGTCGTGCCGGCGCAGGCTCCGACGCGAGCCACGCCTTCTTCAGCCTCCTCAAGTACGAGCGCGACGCGCAACGAAAACCGACGCAAAATTCTCGAGTCCGAGCTGCAGAACGAGCACCAGTTGCTCGCCGACGCCAGACAGAAACTTATCGAGCAGGAAGGAACGCGTGCCGGCGACGAACGCAACTACGCCAAGGTTCAGGAGCGCTTGAAGCCTTACCACCAGGCGGTGGATCAGCACACCAAGAACATCGAGCAGCTTCGCGGCGAGTTGGACCGGATCAGGTAGTCGCGGCGCATGCCGCGTACTCGAGCAACAAAGCCGGGATTGGCTACGGGTACGACGCGCCGGTATCTTCGAGCGCCGCTCTAAACAGCTCACACCGCAGTCCCGGCAGTCATACCTGTACATGACTCCGGCAGCTTTTCCGGGTCTGGATTTGCTTGCCACTGCCGTGGTGCTCCTGGACAAGGAGCTCCTCGTGAAGTACGTCAACCCCGCCGCGGAAGCGCTGTTTGCGGCCGGCCGAAAAAGCATTCTCGACCAAACGTTTCCGGGACTTTTCTCCGATTCGGGTGCGCTCGCGGCCTTGCTACATTCAGCGATCCTCGGGGAGCGCGGCTTTGCCGATCAGGATCTGATCCTCGCGCCCCTGGGCCACGAGCCGCTGCACCTCAACTGCATCGCTACGCCCGTAGAGCTTCCTCAAGCCGCGTTGCTGCTTGAGCTGCGGCCAATCGACCAGCGGCTGCGGATCGAACGCGAAGAGCAGCGAACGGCCCAGCACCGGGCTAACCGGGAGCTGATCCGCAATCTCGCCCACGAAATCAGAAACCCCTTGGGAGGCTTGCGCGGCTCAGCCCAGCTCCTTGAGCGCGAGCTGGATCGGCCGAGTCTGCGCGAGTACACTCGGGTCATCATCAAGGAGGCGGACCGGCTCCAGGCGCTGATGGACCGGCTCCTCACCCCGCATCGCCCTCCCAAGCAAGTGCCAGTTAACATCCACGAGGTGTGCGAACGAGTCTGCAGCCTCATCCTGGCGGAGTTTCCTGAAGGCATAAGGGTAGAGCGCGACTACGACGTCGGTTTGCCGGAGTTTCGCGGCGACCCCGAGCAGCTTATCCAGGCCGTGCTCAACATAGCCCGGAATGCCGCGCAGGCCATCCTCGGCACCCGGGTAAGCCCTGCGCCGGGGCAAAGTCAGGGCGAGATCGTGCTGTGCACTAGGGTTGCCCGCCAGGCAACCCTCGTCCGGCGCTTACATAGGCTGGCATTAGAATTGCAAGTGATCGATAACGGACCGGGCGTGCCAGCGGAAATACGCGACAAGATTTTCTATCCCCTGGTGTCGGGCCGTGAGGGCGGGTCCGGGCTCGGTCTGACGCTGGCCCAGACCTTCGTGCAGCAGCATGAGGGCGTGGTGGAGTGCGATAGCCGGCCGGGACGGACCTGTTTCCGCATCGTCCTGCCGCTTCGCTGAAAGACCGTGATGAGACCTGTCTGGGTTATCGATGATGACCGCTCTATCCGCTGGGTCTTTGAGAAGGCGCTTGCTCGCGAAGGCATCCCCTTCAAGACTTTCGCGCAGGCAAGCGAAGCGATGGAGGCCCTCGACGTGGCCGGTGCGCCGCAGGTGCTCGTGTCGGACATCCGCATGCCGGGCACTTCGGGCTTGGAGCTGCTGCAGGATCTGAAGCAGCGTTTTCCCGATCTTCCGGTGATTATCATGACCGCTTACTCCGACCTGGAGTCGGCGGTGGCGACATTCCAAGGCGGGGCGTTTGAATACTTGCCGAAGCCGTTCGACGTTGATCAGGCTGTTGAGCTGATCCGCCGCGCGCTCGGCGAAAGCATGCGCGAGCATGAGGTGGGGGAATCGCTCACCGGATCGCCGGATATCCTGGGACAGGCCCAGTCCATGCAGGAAGTGTTCCGCGCCGTCGGCCGACTCTCTCAATCGAACGCGACGGTCCTCGTTACCGGCGAATCCGGAACCGGCAAGGAACTGGTCGCACGAGCGCTGCATCGCCACAGCCCGCGCGCAGACAAACCCTTCGTCGCCATCAATACCGCCGCAATGCCCAAGGACCTTCTGGAATCGGAGCTCTTCGGACACGAGCGCGGCGCGTTTACGGGGGCGCAGGCGCTGCGGCACGGCCGCTTCGAGCAGGCCGAAGGCGGCACCCTGTTCCTGGACGAAATCGGCGATATGCCGGCCGAGCTGCAGACTCGCCTACTGCGCGTGCTGTCTGACGGCAGCTTCTATCGGGTCGGCGGTCATCAGCCCATTCGCGCGAACGTTCGCGTCATCGCTGCGACCAATCAGGACTTGGAGGCGCGGGTCCGAGAGAGCCTCTTCCGCGAGGATCTGTATCATCGGCTGAACGTGATTCGATTGCGGCTGCCCTCGCTGCGCGAACGACGCGAAGACATTCCGCTGTTGGCGCGGCACTTCCTGGCAAGATCCGCGCGTGGGCTCGAAGTTGAAGCCAAACGCCTTTCGGATGCCGCGATGGCCTATCTCTCCGCCCAGGATCTGCCCGGAAACGTGCGGCAACTCGAGAACCTCTGCCACTGGCTTACCGTGATGTCACCGTCTCAGGTCATTGAGGTCGGCGACTTTCCGCCAGAGCTGCGTGAAGGTACGGCGGCACCTTCGTCCGAGTGGCTCGCAGCGCTGGCGCGCGAGGCGGATCGCCGGCTGGCAAAAGGCGAGACCCATATCATGGAAAACCTCTCCAAGAGTTTCGAGAAGACGCTTATCACCAAGGCCCTCGCGCATACCGCCGGCCGGCGCATCGAGGCGGCGGGCTTGCTCGGCATAGGCCGCAACACCATTACCCGCAAGATCGGCGAGCTCGGTATCGGAGAAGAAACTCCAACCGATCCCGATGAGTGAGATGTATGCGAGACCCCAGGTGCACAGCGGCGATCTTGACGGAAGGCGTGTCAAGCCATCGTCCAATCGTGGCCGCAGGCCTTGCACTTTACCTTCAGCCAGACTCCGTCGCCTGCGTCATCCCCGACATGCACGCGTGTGGAATCGAGCACGCTGAATCGCGCGTAGGCGCCGCAGTTTTTGCAGGTGGATCGTTCCGCCAGGCGCAGGGCGCGGAACAGGAGCGCGATGTAGCGGTTGAAGGAGACGATTCCGAGCGCGCCGCCGCCGATGATCGCCGCGAACATCAAGGCCCGCTCGAGTCCTCCAGTGCGGGACCCGAGCTGTTCGAACACGGCGATTACGAGAATCAGACAGAGGAAAAAGGTAACGAGATAGACGTGGCTCTCGATCAATTGACGCTCAAACCAGCGCTTGAAGCCCAGTTTTCGGATGCCTGCAACAGGCTCCAAGCTTTGCGCCCTGTCACTGCCGCTCGATCGCCGCGATGACTCGCTCCGACGTGAGCGGCAGCTCGCGTACGCGCAACCCGAGTGCATGCGCGACTGCGTTCGCGATCGCCGCCGCAGTGGGGCCCTGAGCGGCTTCTCCCGCGCCGACGGCGGGAAGCTCCGGCCGATCGATCAGTTCGACCTCGACCGCCGGCACTTCGCTGAATTTGAGGATGGGGTAGTCCTCCCAGCCCAGGCTGGTGATGCCGCGCTCATCGAGTTTGACCTGTTCCTTCAGCGTCCAACTCGTCGATTGAATCGCGCCGCCCTCTATCTGATTGACTACGCCGTTTGGGTTGACAACCAGACCCACGTCGACTGCGATGAAATGGCGCTTTACCCGTACTTCGTTCTCCACCTCGACTTCCGCTACCACCGCGCAGTAGGCGCCTAGATTCTTGTATTTTGCAAATCCGATGCCGTGGCCCCGGCCTTCGGCCGGGGTCCACTCCTCCCACTTCGCGAGGCGGGCAACCGCCTCGATCACGGCCCGCGCGCGAAGGTCCTTGAGGTGCCGCAGGCGAAAGGTGATCGGATCGACTCGCGCGGCGAGCGCAAGCTCGTCCATGAAGGACTCGATCGCGAACACGTTCGCGTAGGCGCCCAGCGAGCGCAGCGCCGAGGTGCGCACCGGCATCTCGCGCACGTAGTAGTTGATGATGCGCTGATTCGGGAAATCATAAAGCGGGATCGCGTTGCGGTCCGCCGCGCCCGCGGGGAGCGGCATATTGATCGCCGCGGGTCGTTCGAACGGACGCGCCAGGTGCCAGGCCGCGACGAGCGCCGGACTGTCCGATCGCCCGGGCCTGCCGCTGTGCCCGTTGCTCCAAAGCTCGTGCTGCCAGTCCACGACATTGCCCTGCGGGTCGAGCGCCGCGCGCAGAGTCAGAGCCATCGCCGGACCGCACGGCGCCCAGGCGAATTCGTCGTCGCGCATCCATTGCACCTGCACCGGGCGACCGCCTGCCCTCCTCGCGAGCAGCGCGGCGTCGAGCGCGACATCGTCCGCGCCGTTGTGCCCGTAGCAGCCGGCGCCTTCGGCGTGCCGCACTACAACCTTGTCTTCGCGCATGCCGAGCGCTAGTGCGAGGTCGCGGCGCAGATTGAAGATGCCCTGGCTTTGACTCCACACGATTAGCTTCTCGCCTTGAAAGTGCGCGATCGCGCACGACGGACCGATAGAAGCATGCGAGAGATAGGGTTTCGTATAAGACGCTTCAAGCGTGCTCGCTGCCCGGGATTTCACCTCCAGGTTTGTTTTTTCGCTGATGACTCGGTGGTCGGAGGCGTGCGACTTCAGCCAGGCATGGATGTCCTGCGGCAGCGGTGGCGCCGCGTCCCAGTCGCTCGCCTTTCGCAAGGCATTCTGGGCGGCGATTGCTGTTTCTTCGCGCTCGGCGAGCACCCCGACAAAACTTCCCTCACGCACGATCGCCACGAGTCCCGGCATCGATTTGACCTTGCCATCGTCCAGCGAAACGAGCTTGGAGAAACCGTACCGGGGGCGGACCACGCGGCCAAAGAGCATGCCCGGCAGCGCCATGTCCTGAAGGTATCGCGGCCGGCCTGCGATCTTGTCGGGCAGATCCAGGCGTGGCGCAGGCTTCCCAACGACGCGATAGTCGCGCGGCGGTCTTGCCGCCGCAGTCTCGTCAACCTCGCGGTCGAAAAGCGCATCGCTGGCGCATTCCCAGAAGCTCGTGCTGCGGCCCGCTGCTTGGACGGCGCCATCCTCGACGCGCAAATCCCGGATCGACGCGTTCAGACGTGCAGCGGCGCGCTCGAGAAGCAACGCGCGCGCGTGCGCGCAGGCACGGCGCAATGCGGCGCCGGAGTCCTGGATCGAAAGGCTGCCCGAAGTGACGCCTTCATCGGGGCTCAGCGCAGTATCGGCGGCAACCATGCGGATACGCTCCGGCGCGAGTCCGAGTTCCTCTGCCGCGATCTGAGCGAGCGCCGTGAGTATGCCTTGGCCGATCTCGACCTTTCCGGTGAATATCGAAACCGTGCCGTCCCGGTGCACGCTCAGCCACTGCGAAAGGCGCGGATTCTTCGCCAGGCTTCCCGCACGCTTGAGTTTGCTCTCGGTAACGGTGTTCACGAGGCTTGACCGCTCGCGCGCAGCACCGCGCGCACCATGCGGTTGTGCGAGCCGCAGCGGCACAGATTCCGGTCGAGCGCCGCTCGCACTTCGCTTTCGGTGGGTTTGTGGTTCCTTTCGAGCAGCGCCGCGGCGCTGACGAGGATGCCGCTCGTGCAGAACGCGCACTGCGCCGCCTGTTCGTCGAGAAAAGCGCGTTGCAGCGGATGCAGCTCGCCCTTGGGTCCTAGGCCTTCCACGGTGACGATCTTCTTCCCGGCGACGGACCAGAGCGGTGTGTCGCAGGCAGGCGTGGGATGTCCGTCGATCAGGACAAAACAGGCGCCGCACTGCCCGCTGCCGCAGCCGAAGCGCGTGCCTTTCAGCGCAAGATCGTTGCGTAGCGCGTAGAGCAGCGATGTGTCAGGGCTCGCCTCGACCTCGGTCGAAGTGCCGTTGACGGTGAGTTGAAAACGCTCGCCCACAGATGGTGATATCGACCAACCCTAATCGACTTTGGCTCCGGACACCTTGACGACTTTGGCCCACTTCTCGATGTCCTGCGCCATGTATTTCGTGAATTCCGCAGGCGTCATGTGCATTGGGAACGCGCCCTGCTTGGCCCAGGCTTCCTTCACTTCGGGCAGAGCGATGACCTTCTGGATCTCTGAGTTGAGCTTGTCCACGATAGTCTTCGGCGTGCCGGCCGGCGCCATCACTCCGAGCCAGATCGTCGCTTCGTAGCCGGGGACGCCCGCTTCCGCGACCGTGGGAACGCTCGGCATGACCGGGGATCGCGTGCGGCCGCTGGTGGCGATCGCGCGGACTTTGCCCGCCTCGGCCTGCTTTGCCATGACCGTGATCGCATCGAACATCATCTGTACCTGCCCGCCCAGGACGCTGGCGCGGGCGCCCGAGCTTTCCTTGTGCGGCACGTGCACGATGTCGACGCCGGCCATCGCTTTGAACAGCTCCCCCGCCATGTGATAGGGCGTGCCGGGCCCGGAAGACGCGTAGTTGAGCGCGCCCGGTTTCGCTTTGACGAGAGCGAGCAGCTCCTTCAGGTTTTTCGCCGGCACGCCGGGATGAACGACGAGCAGGAGATCGGAATAATTCACCGGTGAGACCGGCACCAGGTCGGTCATCAGCTTGTACGGCTGTTTCGGCCGGAGTGACTCGTTCACCGTGTGCGTGTTCGACATCATCAGCAGCGTGTAGCCGTCCGCCGCCGATTTCGCCACCGCATCGGCGCCGATGACTCCGCCGCCGCCGACTCGGTTCTCGACTACGACCGGCTGGCCGAGCGACTTCTGGAGGTGCTGGCCGAGATAGCGTGCATAGACGTCGGCGGGGCCACCGGCGGAGAAGGGGATAATGATTTTCACCGGCTTGGTTGGATAGCTTTGCGCGCACGCACTTGCCGCGGTGCAGGCTGCGAGGGCAAACCCGGCGAAGCGGCCTAACAACTTTTCCGAAGTCATGATTCCATCCTCCTGTTTGATTTCCGCAGGGATTATAACGACTCAAGCTGCAACTCCGCCATCACGGGCGCATGATCGGATGGGCGCTCGAGCCGGCGTGGCGCGACGTCGATCGCACAGCCCCGGCAGCGCGAGGCGAGTTCGGGACTGAGCAAAACATGGTCGATGCGTAAACCCAGGTTGCGTTTGAACGCGTTCATGCGGTAGTCCCACCACGTGAACGATCTTTGCGGCTGGGTAAACATCCTGAAGCTGTCTTTCAATCCCAAGGCAAGAAGTTTCCGAAAGGCCTCCCGCTCCCGGGGGCTGCACAGGACCTGACCTTCCCATGCCTTGGGATCGTGAACGTCTTCGTCCGCGGGGGCGATGTTGTAGTCGCCCAGCACCGCGAGCCGGGGATGTTTTCTTAGTTCTTCATCCAGCCAAAGCCGAAAAGCCTCGAGCCATTTGAGCTTGTACTCATACTTTTCAGAATCGACGGCCTGGCCGTTGGGTACATAGGCGCAGACCACGCGAACCGCTTCAATCGTCGCGGCGATAACGCGCTTTTGTTCATCGGGAAATGAAGGCATCCCGGTTGCGACCTCGGCAAGCGAAGCCCGGGACAGAATGGCGACGCCGTTATAGGTTTTTTGCCCGGACCAGGCGCAGTGGTACCCCGCGGCCTCGAGCTCCGTGAGCGGGAACTTCGCGTCCTCGAGCTTGATTTCCTGCAGACAGACGATCTCCGGGGCTTTCGCTGCCAGCCAATCGAGCAGATGGGGCAGGCGCACATTGAGCGAATTGACGTTCCATGAGGCGAGCTTCACTAGCGCACTGCTCGGAAAGCGAAGCGCTTTCGAGCTATTTGTAAGCGCTATCGGACGCCTGAGGCGTACCGGTGCCCTGCTGCGCCTGCTCCGGCGCCTTGGCCGCCGGGTCCATCCTACGCAGCGTCTCGATTCCCACCGGAGTCGCCGAAGCGGACGGGTAGCCGGCAGCGTCGAGCAGGCCGTTGTAGACGCCTTCCTGGAATCCGCTCTGCGCCTGGGCGCCGACGACGAGCAAGGGTATGTCGGTCTTGCCGGAAAGCCTTTTCAGTTCGTCCACTTCATTTTGCGTAAGCACGCTGACTTCCCTGAACGGCACCGTGCGTTTGACGAGCAAGGCGCGCGCCCGATCGCAAGGCTCGCCGCAATCCGGCGCGGTGTAGAGGGACACCGGAGAAGTTTTTGCCGCGACCTGCGTGGCGTAAGGCAGGTTGGAGGTTTCTGCCTGGCTTTGCCGAAAAGTTTTCTTCTTAACGCCTTTTGCGTCCGGTGGCGGCGGCTCCTGCGTGTAGTGGACCTTGCCTTCCTTGTCCACCCAGCGATAGGCCTGCCCCGAGGCGTCGGCGCAGGCAGTTAACAAGATCGCTGCGGCGATGAGATGGATGCGCATGCGGCGCTGCTGCTTCAGCCGGCGATCATACCATTGTGGCGCAGCAGCGCGTCGATTCTCGGCTCTCGGCCGCGAAACGCTTTGAAAGACTCCAGCGCCGGACGGCTGCCGCCGACGGCGAGAATCTCATCGCGGAATCGCGCGCCGGTCCCGGGGTCGAACACGCCGTTTTCTTCAAACAGGCTGTAGGCGTCGGCCGAAAGCACTTCGGCCCACTTGTAGCTGTAATAGCCGGCTGCGTAGCCTCCAG
>Ga0210377_10001609_pt1 | contig 20507 bp, 33 predicted proteins | sample PLM4_65_b1redo_FD_155480 | JGI IMG/M metagenome (GOLD analysis project Ga0210377, IMG submission 155480) | Groundwater sediment microbial communities from an aquifer in East River, Colorado, USA - PLM4_65_b1 redo | ecosystem: Environmental > Terrestrial > Soil > Riparian zone | place: USA: East...
CGCGTAATACAATAACTGTAGTTGGCAGTTGTCTGATTCATTTTGCATCGCGTAAACAATGCGAGGGATTACGCTCGTTATTTGGTCATGCTACGTTTAACAGTTGGCGTATTCCTTCTTGGCTTGCGCGTATGTTTAACACTGTTCAAGTGAGGTATTAAATGGCTCGCAAATATCAATGGACTGCTGCAAAGTATCGCAGTATATTGCTAGGTGAATCTCACTTGCCGGGATTGCGTTCTATCATGCGTGGTTTCGATTCAAAGGACGGATACAATGTCAAGAATATATCGTATTGGACGCCTTACCAAAAGCGGAAAGTGCGTAACGCATTCCATAACGTTGAACTCCTGCAAGCTCAACCTAAGAGGATCATCAGGGCACGTGGTAGTAACCTGCGAAGATTGCAGGATGCTTTTCATGGTGACATTGCATCCCGTAACTTCAAAGTTGCATTCATTCCTGACACGGAACCGAAACTCACTCTTCCGGGTGCAAAGAAGCGCGCACCCAAAATAAGAATTTTAAAGGATGGTATTTCGATTCAGCGGCGGAATTATGAGCGTATATTCATTCCTTTTAATCACAAGAATTTAGTACGCGATACACGGGCTGAGGTAAAGCGTGTATCGGAACAGATGCCTGAAGCGCAATTGTTTTTCGTACAGGTGGGCGAGTATCAATCTGTGACTGGCAAGTCAATTGGATTGTTGACACAACAAGTTTTAGATTGGATGCAGAAGTATGATGGGAAAAAGGCGTTGCCGGATAGTTCGGGGAACAAGGGGGATAATCCGAAGCATCATCATTGGAAGTATTGGCTGAATGGTTTAATAGGGTACAGGATGCCTAAGCGGATAGATATTCGCAAACTCGGCAAGATCATATGGGCGGGGCGTGTAGAGAATGAGAAATTGACGGATGAACGTAAGCGATTCATGCGTCGCAAGGGGCGCAAGGGGCGTGAGAAGTAAGTTAACTGTAGTTATTTGAAAGGGTGATTTATGGAGCCTAATTGTTGTAATTGTTTTTATTGGTCGTATGATATGGATATGGATGATTTTTGTGTTCATCCTAACGCTTCTCTGATGGGTACTGATACAGGTGCGATGCGTAGCACGAGAAAATTGGAACATACCCGAGGGCCGAATTGTGGGCCTAAAGCAATTTTTTTCAAGCCATCAGTTGTTCGTAAACAGCTTGTGAAAGGGTAAATCATGTTGTTAAATAGATTGCAATTCATTCAAAGTTTCAATGAATTTTCCGAAACGAATGCTATACGAGGGAAGCGTTTTCATGTTGGCGGATTGGAAGAATGGTCGGCGCTTGAATGGGCCGGTGCAATGTGTGGTGAAGCTGGCGAATGTGCGAATGCTTGTAAAAAACTTCGCCGCATGGAGTTGTCGCCTAATCAAAGTACTAACAACTTTGACAGCGAATCTAAAGCATTGGATGCAATTGCGAGTGAAGCGGCAGGCACATTCATTTATTTGGATTTGCTTTGCAGGCGTTTGGGCATTAATTTGCCGCAAGCAATAATTGCTGAATTTAATCGCGTATCTATCCGCGAAAACATGCCGGAACGTTTGTAATCATGCCTGCACTTTGGCTTGCGCCGCTCTTATCCGTTCCACGCACGGACGAAGAAAAGCGGCTCATTCAAAACGCAAACAATTACAGATGGAACCGTGTGCGTATTCTTGAACAGAAAAGGGTGCAACGTGAACAACAGAATAAGATTCGAGGAACCGCTGCGCAATCGTCCGGTTCCGGTTGAACCTGTATTTCCGCCAGATTTTGAACCGGGTGAATATGATCCAGAGGATGAATAATGAAATATCCCGGTGGGCGTGTAATGATCTGGGCATTCAAAGGTGACAGGTTATTGTCTGTCATTGTTGATACTGCAAAAGATTTTGGCGTGATTTGTTGCAGGTATCGCAGTATTTATCCGCGTTTATTCATGCGTCAATTGAAAGGGTGAATCATGGAATCGTATAAACGTTTATATGATACTGGCGGAAAGAATTGGCATTTCAGTGTTTGGTTTGAGGGGCCGCAATTTATCGTGAAAATTTGGTTTGAAATCGGATATAACACTGGATTCGTTCTTGCCTTGGGATGGATTCAATGTGCATATTGGTATGGCAAAGATCAAGGAGCAATTGATGGCGCGTAATTTGGCGGTAGCGGATTGTGAAACCGATCCGTTCAAGATAGGGCGCGTTCCACAACCTTTTGCATGGGGATATTACAATGGAAAGGAATATAGGCAGTTTGATAGCACAGATAAATTTGTTGAATTCGCAAGTGCGCAGGGTGAGATTATTTATGCGCATAATGGTGGTAAGTTTGATTGGCATTTTGTTCTGCGCCATCTTAATCCTTACGACGATATAATGATTATCAACGGTCGCATTGCTCGTTGTAATCTTGGAATGTCGGAACTGCGCGACAGTTACAACATTCTGCCTATTCCATTGGCTGCATTCAAAAAGGAAAAGATTGATTATGCAATCATGGAACCGGATCAACGGAACAAACCGCATAACAAGCGCAAGATTGCGGAGTACCTGAAAAGCGATTGTGTTTATCTGTACGAACTAATTTCAGGATTTGTGGCGAATTTCGGGGTGCAGATCACGCAGGCATCTGCTGCCATGAATCAGTGGAAAAAAATCAGTCAGCAGAGTTTGCCGAATACTACAAAGGAATTTTATGATTTGATGTCGCCGTATTATTACGGTGGGCGCGTGGAATGTTTTGAGTCTGGAATCATTGACACAAATTTCAAGGTGCTGGATATCAATTCAGCATATCCGTTCGCAATGTTGCATAAGCATCCTTACTCAGCGGGATACACTCATGTCGAATCTTATATTGAAGGTGCGGATTTTTATAAAGTCAGTTGTATATCGCGTGGTGCTTTTCCTTATAGGGGTGAAGGGAATCCCGGTGAGTTTGCGGGTTTACGCTTTCCGAATGATTCTGAGAAACGTACTTTTACGGTTACGGGATGGGAATACAAAACCGCTATTGCTACAGGAACGATTAGTGATAAAAGCGTACTTGAATCGTTCGTATTCAACGAACACGTAGATTTTGGGGAGTATATCCGTCACTTTTACGAAATGCGCAAACGCGCAAATGCAAAGGGCAACAAGGCGGAATCGTTGTTTGCGAAGCTGCTTATGAATTCCTTGTACGGAAAATTCTCGGCAAATCCAGACAACTATAAGAACTATATGATTGTGCCGATGGACGTTATTGCAGGATTGGAAAAAACGGGATGGACATTCAGCGGCGAACTCGGCCCTTGGGGATTGGCAGAAGCTCCATTGAATGAGGATCAAAAGCGATATTACAACGTTGCAACGGGAGCAAGTATAACCGGCTTTGTGCGCGCTATGTTGTGGCGGGCAATTGCGGAATCAAGAGGAGTCCTATACTGTGATACAGATTCGATTGCCGTGCGTTTACCGGGACAATGCGTCAGGCTCGGAGAAGAACTCGGAGAATGGAAGAATGAAGGAAATTTTGACCGTGCTGGCATTGCGGGGAAGAAGTTATATATCTTCCGTGGTGTTCCCGGCAAACGGGGGCGACGTGATTATAAGGCTGCGTCTAAGGGTGCGAGACTCACGCACAATCAACTTTGGCAAGTAGCGGCGGGCGGGATGGTGGTATTTCAGAATCCTGTTCCTACATTCTCGGTGAACAAAGCGCCGGTGTTCACTGACAGGCGGATCAAATACACGGCAAAAACCGCGAAAGGGTGAATATGAATTATCAACGGTTACATAAGCGTAAAATGGAAAATGCGATAAGAGAATGGGAAATTGCAGGACAACATCTTATCGAAGAATTGCGATTGACAAGTCTCATTCCAACATCGGATGATCGGGCGCGGATTGTAGATGTATTCAACAAGATATTTTCGCAAACATACAAGATAGTTTTGAAACAGCAAATATGAGTAATCCTGATTGGATGGAAAAAGGCTGTAACTGTTCCGCGAGTTGCAAGGGTGGAATGGAAATGCATGAGGATTGCATGTATTTCATTGCGCGCACTCGCGGCCCGATTGCATTCAAGGAATGTCCTGTTTATCCATTGATCAAGACATATCAGGACAACAAAGGCATTTGTCTGCATTGTGAAACCGAAGCTAAACGGAAAGGGGTACAAAATGAACAGCGTTTACCTGCTAATTTTATGGTCGGCATTCACAAGCGGCCCTCATAGATTTGATGGTGCAATTACAACTGCACTGTTTGCAACATCTGCACATTGCGAATACGCATTGAAAATAGTGCGCGATACCGCTAAGAACATCAACGGCGTTTGCGTTCCGCAAGGATCGCCCCCGGACTCGATCCGTCCGGGCAAGTCAGGCCCGATCCGGCAAGTCTTGACGGACTCGGCCAACTAGGGCAAACTTCGGCATGGCCCTTGCAGGGCGGCATTTCCGGCCAAGTCGCACCCGGACTTGCAATTTTCCAACTGTGCGGCAAACTCGAAAGGGAATACAGTCATGGCAAAGAAATCCACCAAGAAGCAATCCACTCCCGCGCCGGAAACGGATGCGGTATCCACCGCGCCCGTTGTCAAAACCGGCGTTCCTGCGGGATTCAAGGTCAAGCGCACCATTACCATGCCGACGCTGACCATGAAAGAAGCGAGTCCCGCGCGCATCCTGCGCTTCGATTCGCGCATGGAGCTTTCCACGTATGTCGATCCCGATCCGAAAAAGTCGAAAGAAAAACCAGCAACGGTTTCCAATGTCACGGACGTACAAACCGGGGAAATTTTCAAATTCCTCGTACCTTCCGTTGTCGAAGCGAACCTGCGCCGGGATTACGATGCCGAAGTGAAAGTAACCGGTGAAGGCAAATCCGCGAAAATCACGGAGGATAAGGGCGAACATTTGTATGTCGGCCTTGCGTTCCAGATTCAGTGCATGGGCAAGCGTCCCGGCAAACGCTACCGCGATTTTTCCATTTCGGAAGTCGAAGCGGAATAGCCGAGTAGTGCGTGTTTAACGTCGGCAAGATATGGCAGCGCATCCGGCAACGGGTGCGCTGTTTTTTCGGGTTGCACGGTTCGCCGGTAGGCGCTTGCGAAGTCAGCGGTTACGATGTTCACAAGCGCATTTTCCGGTATGAGTCATATCTGCGCTGCCCGTTCTGTTCCAAACGGTGCTAGCGCACGGCATTTACCATGCGCAACATCTTTTTATTTTGGAGAAAACAAATGACAACGTGTAAGGAATGCAGGTTCTATAAACCGCATCAAACGGGGGAAGCGGTAGCGCCTTACGGCTATTGTTTCCTGAAACCGCCTGTTGTGGTAATGATGCTGCAAGAGGTTCCGCAGTTGAAAGTGCAATCGAAATTTGCATCCAATCCACAACAGAACATGCAATTGCTTCCCGCCGCTGTTCGCCCGCAAGTACGCGAGCATGAATTCTGCGGCGATTGGCAAGTGACGCCGGGAGGATTGCACTAGAAATCGTGCAGTAACGGGGTTGAAACCCCGCAGGAAAGGGTAGATAATAAGGGTGTTGTCTCAGGACAATGCCCTTTTTCTTTGGGGAATAAAATGGAAAAATGCAAGAATTGCCGGTATTTTCGAGCGTATGAAAGTGGTGAACATCATGCAATATATACCGGAAGTTGTTATTTGCGTCCGCCTGTTGTTCAAACTCAGCAAAACGTGTCATTGATGCCTGCTGCCGCTCGTCCGCAGGTGCGCGATAACGATCATTGTGAAGAGTGGAAAGCATAGGGCAGATTTGTTCAGTAATTCAATTTTGATTGAAAGAGAAAATCATGGCAAAACAACGCACACAACCGGAAACGCCGCCAACTCCTGAACCTTTGGATTTGACCGGACTTGAAACGGGGGAAATGCTCAATCCCGCATTGGAAGCGATCTATGCGGAAATGGGCGTTGATGAACGCGGCAAGATCAAGTTGTATATTACAAAGCTGGTCGAAGATACCGGCAAAGAGGCGCGAGTTTGGGAAGGCCCGCCAAGCGATTACGATTTGATGGCGGTTGCACGGAGGTTCGGTTCCGGGGATTATCGCGTCAAGTTGTACGTTCCGCATGAATCCGGACGTATCGTACTTGGCGGCAATCAACTGTTCACGATTCTGCTCGATCCTTCCGAGGATGCTAAAATCGCTGCACTTCGCAACGGAACGCCTGTTCCTGCATTACAAGCGCAACAATCTCAACTCACACCCGAATCGCTGGCACTTGCAATTGCGGCGGCAATCAAGGGTGCAATGCCTGTACCTGTCGATCCATTTGCACAAATGGAAAAACTTGCTGGAATGTTGAAAACCATTATGCCGCCGCAACCTGTTGCGCCTACTGGCGGTAGTTTCATGGAAACATTGAATGCTGCAAAATCCTTAATGGAATTGACAAAAGGATTTGCACCGCCGGTTGATGCAGAAGGGAGGACAGATGTCAAGGGCGCGGCAATGTTGCGTGGTGTCAACCTGCTCGCGGATATGTTCCAAAAGAGTTTGGAACAGGGCAAACCGAATCCGAATGCTGCTCCTGCGCAACCGGCGCTTGCAGCGCCATCTTTGCCGGGTGAACAAGGGAATGCCGCCGCGCAGGGGCCGGAACTAACCGATGAACAACAAGAGGAATTGGATATGATGCGCCTGCAAATCAAGATGGTAAACCGCGAAGCGAAAGCGAATGGCGATCCGGTGCAATTGGCGGAAAAGTATTACGATGATCTGCCGGATGCGGTTTTCGATCTGATCGTGCTGGAACCGAAATGGTTTGACGTGCTTTGCCATAACGTACCCGATTGCGCACAATACAAGGAATGGTACGAAAAGATGCGCGCTGCAATCATCGCCAAAGGATTGAAAGATGGCGACCTGAAATCGAATGCCGATGGCAGCTTGAGTTTTGTCGAAGAACCTGATACAAGTGCTGCGCACGGCCTGTCTGCTGAATGAGTGCTGCGCACTGCCTTCAGAAAATGACGCCCCGCTAGGGGTTAATGCCACTCCGCAGGAGTCATGGCACTACTGACTAGAGAAATGCTGCCCCCGGCAGCGCCGGAAAAACCGCAGTCAACATTAGGGTGGATACCTGATGGTGCTGCCGGTATCGGCGCAACGCTGGATGCAATGGTCGCCCTGACGCGCCAATACCGCACAGAGTTGATGGTGCGACGATTGGCGGAACAGATCGTTGCCGCCGTTCCCGGCAAATCATGGGGCGGTGAAGCAGAAGCGGTGCAGAATTGGGTTCGCAACAACGTCCGATACACGATGGACGTTGCCGATGTGGAAACGCTGAAAACTCCCGTTGCATTGTTATATGATCGCTTTGGCGATTGCGACGACATGGCGTTGCTCGCCGGTACATTACTGTCCAGCATCGGGCATCCGGTACGCTACGTCGCAACCGGCAGCAACGGTTCGGATTACGATCACGTTTACATGGAAACGCGGATTGGCAATAACTGGATGGGCGTAGAGACAACCGAAGATGTTGCGCTCGGATGGAAACCGCAAAGCACGATCCTCCCCATGCGAAGGCACGTATGAAAAAACTAGGTTATTGGAGCGATCCTGAGGGAGGCGTTTGGATTGAACCGGGAACGGAAGCAGAATCCGTACCTTGCATTCCTGACCCGGATTACGATTATGCGGTAACGTTGCTTGGACACGAACCGCGTTCCGGTGGTGCGCCTTGGGATCGCTTTCTTGTCCAATATGGGCCTAAATCCTGCAACAGTTTAGGAATGCTGGATAAACAGATTTTCCCGGGCGACAGTAAACAAACACTTGCTACAATTGCGTCGGCAGTAGGATTACCGGCAGGTTTTGATTGGCGACCGTATGCTATTCCCGCGTTGGCTGCCCATGTAAATGCTTACGGTAAAGTGTGGAGTGACACACGTTATACAAATCAAGCGGCAATTGTATTGATGATTGTGCAGACTGCAATAGGCACATATCCGCAATTGAATCAAATCTTGCCGCAAATTAGTCCCGGTTCACCATTTTGGGAACAAGGTGAGGCATTTCGTCAATCATCTGCGGAAAGCTCAAAAGCATCAGGTAAGGCCGATACTATCGGATTGTTAAGCGTTGTTCTTGCACCACTTGCAATTTGGGCATTTGCGCCAGCAGCGGGGGCTGGTGTTATTGCTGCTGAAACTGGTGTCGCAACGGTTCAGGGCGTTGAACTAGCGGCATTAGTTGAAGCTGGCACTGTAGGTGCAGAGGGTGCATTTCTTGAAGCGGCTGCATTGACCGGATCAAGTGTTTCCTATGCAACAGGAACAGGTGCAATTTTGAGCGCCGTAACGCCAGCAGGCGAAACAGTTTTGTTTGACACCGCGATTGATCCATTTACGCAGTTTGGGCAAATGCCGATTGATTCCGTGAATATGCCGGAAGAATCATTGCAAACGCCAAATCAAACACCACAAACACAACAAGCGCCACAATCATCCGAATTGTCCAAGCCTGTAACGGAATACGCGAAAAAATTGATTGCGGGTGAAGCAATGAAATTGCTGACAGGCGGAAAACAATCGCCCGGAGCTACAGCGCAGGCGTCGGCAAATCAGGAGCTTGCACCCGGAACGGAAACGGGGGATATTACTCCATTGGTCGCGCTCGCAATGGTTGCTGGCGCGTTCGTTTTACGCAAAGGACGCAAACGGCCCTAATAAGGCCATGCGCAGCATATGCCACGCATTCGAGACAAATCCCTGCAATCCCGCCGCATGGGTGCAACATTGAATGGAATAGGACAGGATGCAGGCCCGCAGGGCCAATTCGATCAAACGGATTGGTCGGGGGATTATGAACAATTGCCTACCGGCGAATGGACAGGCGGTGCAGTTTATGCCGATGCAGGCTCGCAAGGTCAACCTGTACCGCAAACGGAATCCACAAACGTGCTTTCCGATTTGATCAAATTCGGCACAAAACTGCTTGCGCCGCAACCCACTCAAGCGCCTGCGGTACGGCCTTTGCAACAACGAACTGCGACCGTACAAAAAATGAACATGCCTTTGCTGATTGCAGCAGGACTCGTTGCCGTTATCATCGCTACCCGCAAATAAGAACAGGGACACCAAAGGTTTTCCCGTTATCCCTTCTGAGGCACATATGACAATCCTTACAAATAACACGCGCGCCATTCCCGCGCTGCAATCGCAACAACCGCAAGCATTCCTGCGCCGACGCGGACTCATGGGACTCGGCCAAGACGCACCCGCCGATGTCGCTCCGCATGGGCTGTCATGGTCGGAAATCGGAACAGGCGTCAACATGGAATTGCTGTACCTGATCAATCTCGACCGTGCAATGCAGGGCGACAAACCGCTGGAAGCAAAAGCAACCGCTCCTGCGGTTAACGTCGGATTGACACCGGCAACGCAAAACCTTGCGCTGCTTGGCATCGGCGGCATAGCCGCTTTATTCCTGTTGATGCGCAGCAAAAAACGCAGTTAGGAAATGCCATGCGCCAGCATCGCAGGGGCCGCACATTCGATCAACAGGGGAACAACCTAGGCATTCTGCCGGGTGAATCATCGGGCACGCCCGATAATTGGAGTTTCGGTGCGTCAGTGTGGGAATTTTTCAATCCCGGCACGGTGCAGCGTGAAGATACCGCCATTGGCGCAAAACCGCGTACATACACCGAAATTTGGGACGATGCGTTTTACGGCATGGCGAGCGCGGCTGAGGAAACCCGGCAGGAAATCGGCGCGCAAGCGAAAAAGATTGCATTCACGCTCGGCCCTGTCATTGCGATAGGGCTCGTTGCTGCGGCAGTGCTGGTGGTTGCATCCAAGCGGAGATAAGACAATGGCAACGAAACAGCGCGGTGAAAATCAACGCGGATCTGGGTTAGTAGAAATTGCACAACAGGCGGGAATGCTTGGATGGCACGTATTTGTTGACGGAATGTACGATGCTGACATTCGTCCAAGCAAAACTGCACAAGATGCATTGCGCAAAGCAATGCGTGAATATCCGCGAATCGGACAGCACAAAAACCTTGACTATAGTTATTACACTAGCGGGCAAGTGCTAAAAAATCCCTCACAAGCGCAAATGCTTGCGCGCGTCAATCCGTCGCAAACAAAACCGTTTCAAATAACGATTGCTGCTTTGAACCAATTGCGTGAAACTGCGCAAGCAAATGCAGATCAATTTCAACAATCGTATATTTTGTTTTCGGATACTTCCGGCAAATGGCGCGTTGAAAAATTCAGCGGATACCATTCAGGCCCAATGGAATTATTCGGGCCAAAAGTACGCAAGAATCCCGGCACTCTGCGCGCGATTCGCAAACCGTCGCGCAAGCTGAACAAGCAAACGCATTACGATACCGGCCCCAAATCCGGCGACAAGTCGCGTAGCAAGTTCGTATACGTCCAAGAGCAACGCGGCGCAATGTGGGTTTCCCTTGCCGTTGTGAAGGATTCAGACAAGGGACGCAAACAAGCACAACAATGGGCGCAAGTTTACCATCGCAAACACCCGGCACATCGCCTGCGGATTTTTGTCTGATGCTCAAAACTGGATACAGTTACGAAACCGTGCGCGAAAACATCGCGCAGCTTCGCCGCGACGGTATAGCGGAATCCAATGCAATCGCTGCCGCGTATGCGTTCGGTCGCGTTTCGTTCTTTCGCTCGCATCTTCGCGGCGCACTCCCCGATTGGCTCGCGCATCCGAAAGGATACCGCTTGCAAGAACATTACAACCATCGCGGTGAATCTTCGGTTATCTCGCGCCATGTTTATTCAGAAAATCCAGTGCTGCGCACGGCATTACAAAATGCCACCCCGCAGGGGTCAGCGCCCAATCCGCGCAAGATCGCGCAAGCCGCGCAGCTTTTCCATGAATTCACTGGACGCAAATCCGCGCGCATTACAAAGCATGAATTGCCTGCATCGCCGACAGAGGGCCTTGTGTTCGGTCGCCTTGTTGATGTAGGATATGAAAGTGCGCGGGACGGTCGCCTTTACCGGCATTCGTTCCGCATACGTTCCCGGCCACTCTTGGTTGCAACGCCTGACGGGAAAACGGTGTATATCGTCGGTGGGCGATACGCCTTTACGGATCGCGGGATAGTTGACAAGTGACATTCCCGCACGCCTAGAGGAGTATCGCAATGAGTACGCTATTCACCATCAATCCGTCCCGCCGCCGTCGCAGCGGCAAAAAGCGCCGCAGCGCAAAACAACGCGCCGCCACGCGCAGAATGCTCGCCGCCAATCGCGGGCGCTTTGCCAGCAACCCGAAAAAACGCCGCGCCCGCCGCCGTTCGCGCAAATCCGTATCCATCGTGGCGCGTACCATTCGCCGTACACGTCGCGCAGGACGCAAAGCAATGCGCGCGTATCGCCGTCGTGGTCGCAGCCGCTCCATGCGCCTGAATACCGGCAACATGGTCAACCTGCTGAAAGCCGGTGCAATCGGCGGCGCAGGTGCGGTGCTGGTGGATATCGGCATGACGCAGATCGCGCGTTTCCTGCCCGCTCCGCTCGCAACGCCCATGGATGCAAGCGGCAATGTGCAGTACGGGTATTTCGGCGCAAAGGCCGGTCTCGCGCTGCTGCTCGCAACCTATGGCGGAAAAGTCATTCCCGGCACGATTGCCGAGAAAATGGGCGAGGGTGCGCTTACCGTGCTGGCGTATCAGTTCATTCGCCCGATGGTGCCCGCTGCACTCGGTTACTTCAATCCCGCCCCCACCATGCGCCCGCAGATCGGACGCGCAGGCGCTTACGTTGCCGGAATGGGCGCATACCCTGCGCTGCCGGTTCGCGCAAACGGCGCGAATGCCAAAGGCGGACGCGCAGCGAACGTGCTGAACATGGTCAACGTCCAGCGCCGCCCCGCCTAGCTGCGCTAGGGCATTCCCAAAACCATCATTTCAGACTTGAAACGCAATTTTTGTTTACAGGAGTAACGTCATGAGTGCAAATCAGCAATACCCGACGCTGGAACAATTCGCGGCAAACGTCGCGGCAGTGATCGGAAAAATCGAAGTCATCGAACAGGAACTGTACGACCGCATCTTTTACCCGACTGCAGGACTGCAAGCGTTCACGTTCTTCGCCACTCCAAAAGGCGCAGGACAAGCAACGGAAAGCGGTTCAGCAGCGGGTGCGGCGAAAACGCTGGCCGATACCAATATGACGCAAAACGGCCAACTGCCCGCGCCGCAAGCGTTCTGGATTGACAACATTCAACTCGACTTCGATCCCGGTTCGGTCGCAACGGCAAACCTGTTCGTCACGCAACAACCGCAAGTGTTCGCGGCAGTTGGTACGGCAGTGCTGCAAGCCGGTTTGCTGGACAAGAATCTCGTCCTGAATGCCGGATTCGCAACGCTGAACATCGGCCAGAAACCGTACTACACGCACGGCCCGCTCGGATATTTCCCGCCACGCGCGCAAAAACGCATGGACTCCGCAATCGGCGGCGGCGCGGTCGCATCCCTTACGCAAACACAGTATGTCTGGATTGACGGCGCGCTTCGCACCCTAGATCCGGGTTTGGGACTCGCAACGGGTTTCAACTTCGACCTGACCGTGCAATTCCCGGTGCTGCAAGCCACGCCTTCCGGCTTCAATGGACGCCTGAAAGCGATCCTTGGCGGCTGGTTGTTCCGCGCCGCACAGTGATCCTGCGGATCGGCATTCTGTAAATCAGCGCACCCTTGACCGGGTGCGCTTTTTAAGGTGGATTGGTAACTAGCGAGAAACGTTACTCCAATCACGTCTATCGCTGACCCCTGTGGTTCAGTCCACCATAAAAAGCGCAAAAGCGCCTGAGTAGTTAAATCACTCACAAGGAACCAAGCCATGAGACTCTATACAGGCGACGAAATCCAAGAACTGATTGCGCAACTTCCCGAAACACCGGAAAACCAAGCCGCGCTATCAATGCTGTGGCAATGGAAACAGGAAAATGACGTTGTGCGGCAACCGTACACTTTCGAAGTGGACTTCTCGACAGGCGCGGGATTGCTCGCCGGTCAATTCGCCGCACCCGGCCCCGGTTTGCAGGTTGTCGGCAATTTCCTCGTGGATACGTCAAGCCCGTTCATGCTCGTGTCCCAATCGTTCAAATCCGATCTTGCAGGCGCGGCACAGACTTCCGGCGCATTGATCGTGCCGAACCAAACCGTGCTGGTTCAGGATCAATCCAGTAACCGCAATTGGTCGAATGTGGGCGTTCCGCTTTCTTCGTACTTCGGAACCGGACAACTCCCATATTTCCTGCCGCAACCGCGATTCATCCCCGCAAACACAAACGTGCAGGTTACGCTCACCAACTTCGAAGCGGCGAATACACCAAACACACGCCTTTCGTTTCACGGCTATCGCCTTTACAGCACAAAATCCTAGTCCTGCGGACTGGCATACCGCCGAACTATAGACTTTAGTCTAGGAGTTAAAATGCTCAATCCTTTCCAAAGACGCGGGGCCGTTGACTTCGGGCAACGTTCCCCGTTTTCAGGACGCGCATTGATCGGCATCCCGCCCGGTTATGTGAATCCGCCGAAAACGCAAAGCAACGGAAACAGCGTTACGCTGCACGGCGTTCCCCTGCCAAAATACACGGCGGGAACACCGCAAGGGGAAACGAAATTGACGCCAATCCCCGGCGAAACTCCAATCGTTCCCATGCCGATGTACGATCCGGCATTGTACGGCGATGCAATCGTCTTTCCGGTTGTGTTCGCCGCAGCCGGTGAATTGCTCGTACTTCGTCGCCCAAACGCATGGCGCACTTCCCTGCTGGTTGTGAATTCAACCGTCGTTGGCAACATTTTCTATACGTTTGACCGCGTTGCGGATAACCTGTCATGCGTTCCAATCGTCGCAGGCGGTAACAGACTTTTCGACTTCAGCGTCCCGCAAGGCGATCTACACATCTTTTCAACCGGCGCGGGAACGGTGATAATCGAATACATGAACCGCGATATCCGCCAAGAATCCTACCGATAGCTGCGCTATGGCATTCTCTCAAACCAAGAGTTTTTGAGAAGGCCGTGCGCAACACCAAAAAGGGCATGTGCAAAGCATGGGACACCTTTTCAGGCCGGGAAATACATCGGGCATAGGGTTTTCACATTCCCTCAGTTCGTTCGTAATCATCGGCGCACCTAACGTAGATTGGCGCGCTGTTGCATGGTCGCCAATTCTCAACCTGTTCTGCGCTGTAGGGCAAGATTTAGCAGCAGGCAACGCTGTAATGACTTCGCCGGATGGCGTTGTCTGGACACAACGAAATACCCCCGCTATCAATGTTGTGCAAGCATGGCGCGGAATCTGTTGGGCAGATGGGTTAGGATTGTTCGTCGCTGTCGGGATTGCAGGCGACCGCGTAATGACTTCCCCGGATGGCATCAACTGGACTCCACAAGTTGCCGCTGTCGCTAATGATTGGCAATCAATCGTTTGGGCAAGCGGCATAGGATTGCTTGTCGCCGTTTCAAATATTGGCGGCGCAAATTCCGCCATGACTTCACCAAACGGAATTGCTTGGACACTTCGGGCAACTCCATTTACAGGCGCTCAATTGTGGACAGGTGTAACATATGCGCCAACTATCGGAACACTTTGCGCTGTTTCGGCAGGCGGTGCAGTAACAATACCAGGCTTTGTAGGGCGCGCAATGACATCGGTAAACGGCATCAATTGGTTCCTGCGCGACGTTCCGCTAGGTACGGGCGGCCCCGGCCCCAATGCAATCGCTTGGTCTCCCAAACTAGTATTGTTCGCCGCTGTCAAAGCGCCTGCTGGCGGTGTTTATGACAACGTTGTAACATCGCCTGATGGCATAAGCTGGACACAACAAACCGTGCCAGTAACAGGCGGTGCGATTCAAGCATGGACTGACATTGTTTGGTCGCCGGAACAGGAAATGTTTGCTGCTGTTGCAAGCGGCAGCGATGTTTCAAAACGACTAATGACTTCTCTTAACGGCATTGATTGGTTTATCAATGTCAGCAATGTAAATACGCTGACAGATAATATATGGGAAGGACTGGCTTGGTCGCCTGCACTCAATTTATTCGCCGTCGTTGCAAGCAGCATCGGCGGAGGAAGCACAAACTTTGCAGCAACATTGACTGTGCCATAGGCGCGTAGTGTCATAGACACGTAGCGTCATAACCGGGAAAACATCATGGGCCAGCTTACCGCACCAACTACTACCATTCTGATCGGAACGCCGGTTATCGGCGGAACTGTCGGCAGCGTCCTGTTCGTCGGCGCGGGCGGATTGGTTGCACAGGATAATGCAAATTTGTTTTTTGACGATGTAAACAATCAACTATTGCTAGGCGATGGCAGCACGACAAATCCAGCGTATTCATTCTCTAGCGGAAGTGGAACAGGAATATGGAAAACAGGAGGAGCATTAGCTTTTTCAACTACTGGCGTACTTAGAGCATATATTGATGCGTCTGATTTTAATATCGTGGGATCAGTATTATCATGGAGTAGTCCAATTGATCTATCATTAGTACGCGATGCAGCCAACACTCTTGCGCAACGCAACGGTGTGAACGTACAAACAAATCGAATTTATCGCACATTCACAACTGCGGCGGATTTTGAGCGCCTTTCGCTAATCACTTCGACAACCGGAGGACGCGCTGGACTGTTCTTTGAAAATGCTGGAACAGGCGTAGCGCGTACATTGGCATTCGGTGTAGCAGCAGAATCATGGGGAATAGAACCGACAAACAACAACTTTGTCGGCTTGACCGATAACACTCACGATATCGGTGCAACCGGCGCAACGCGCCCGCGCTCCATCTTCATCGGCACTTCGATTCAAATCGAAGCAAACAACGGCTTGAAACTCACCACGCAAACCAATGGTGCAGCGGCACAAGTCGGCACACTAAACAATTCTCCCGTTGCCGGAAACCCAGCATTCTGGTTGCCCGTTACCGTCAACGGCAACAATCGCCATATTCCTTGCTGGTGATCCTGCGGATCGGCATACTTGATTTTTAATGTTGTTAACTGCAAAGGTGAATATCATGGACGTATCCAAATACGCTGAATCGAAACTCGCCGGTAACGTGATCCTGAAACGCTACGGAGATTCATTCCAATGCGAAAAACGCCAATTCAATCCCGAAACCGGCGCGGAAATCACTCCGCAAATTTCAACGTTCACGGAAAAGGAATTGCTCAATCAAAAAGACGTAGCGATGAAATTGCTGGAATCCATCAATGCAATGCTGGCGGACTTGCAACTCCTGAAACAAGCGCCAAAATAAAGGAATGCCACCCCGCAGGGGTTGACATGGCAAAACGCGCGACACTCGGCATACTCGCAGGACTCGGCGCAATCGCTGCGGCATTCTTCGCGGTTCGCGCCTACGCCGGTGAAGATCAGGCAGAGTTTTATTCTGACTTTGAGGGCGATTTACCGCTAGATACGCAACTAGTTGCAAACGAAGCTGTTTACTACGGGCCAGATGAGTCAAAGGGCGCAGGACTTTTTCCATTCGACACCATGGGGATGCAGACTATGAACTACAAAATCAACGAGTATCCGAAATATGCAGCCGCAATTGCAGAAGCGGAAGCACGCTACGGCATTCCATCCGATCTGCTCGCGCGATTGCTATATCAGGAATCGCGCTATCGCGCAGACATCATTACGGGCGATAAACGCTCGCCTGTCGGCGCAACCGGCATTGCACAATTCATGCCGCGAACCGGCGAAGAATACGGATTGGTAACATATTCGGGCAACCAAATCACATTCGACCGCCGCCTTGATCCGTTCGCATCCATTGACGCAGCAGGCAGATACATGCGCGCGTTGTATCGCATGTTCAACGATTGGAAAAGCGCAATCATGGCGTACAATTGGGGGCCGGGTAACGTCGCAAAATTCAATCGCGGCGATGCTGTTACCGTGCCGCTCGAAACATCAACTTACGTCGCGCAAATAACCGCCGACGTGCCAGTTGCCTGATGCGCATCATTCTTTTGGTTCTGCTGCTTTCGGGGTGCATGACAGTGTATAACTGTGAATTCAAAATCCCGCCAGTCTGCACAAAACAAGGAATGCAACGATGAAAAAACCCACACTCATTCCAGAATGGAAACAGGCTTGGAAATTCTTTAGCGTCCAAGTAGGCATCATCTTCGCCATTGCAGCAGGACTGTACGCAGAACTGCCAGCATTGCGCGAATACCTTTCACCTGAAACATTCGCAAGGCTTTCGGGCATCCTTGCGTTTGTCGCAATCGTTGCTCGAATAATCAAACAACAGCGATAGCTGCATAGGAGCAAAAAAATGAAACGCATGACAATGCTATTCCTTTGCGCAACTATGACTTTCCTTCCGGCTTGCGCACAACTCGGCATCCCCACCGCCAATACGTTCAATCAACGCCTTGCTATCGGATATACCACAGTCAGTACCGTGCGCGATACCGCAACCGTCCTGCTGAATTCCAAGAAAATCAGCGTCAAGGATGCGGAAAATGTGCAGGAACAAGCCAACAATGCACGATCCGGCCTTGACCTTGCGCGCACCATGTTCCGCGACGGTCAAGCAACTTCGGCGGAATCCAAGCTGACCACCATCAATACCGCACTTCGCGCACTGCAAACCTACCTTGCGGGGAAACAATGAACAACGCCGCCATCCTGATAGAACTACTGCTCGGCCTGCTCGACCGCGCCGATTCAATTTCCAAACTGCTGCAAACCGCGCACAAAGAAAACCGCGACGTGTCGGATGCGGAACTGGATGCGCTTGCAAGCGTTGACGATATTTCGCGCATCAAACTGCAAGATGCAATCGACAAGGCAAAAGGGAAATGACACCAGAATATATCTCGGCCGGCGGAATCATCGTTAACCTGATCGCGTTGCTGCTGGCAGTGTCGCGCATACTCGCCGCGTCAACCGCCGCAGAAGTGCGCAGCGCGGAACGCTTTGCGCGACTGGAAACAAAAACGGAACGCGTCGAAAACGATGTGCAAAACCTGTTCCGTGCGACAAGCAAACGCATTTCCGATACCTAATCCAAAACGCGGGAGTTAGTCCCTTTCGCCCGGCGTTTTACCGCACCCCATCCCTGCCCTGATGCGGCGCGGGTTTTACTCGAACCTGCGGTTCGGCATACTGCTGAACTACAGGCTTTAAGCTAATGCCACTCCGCAGGAGTCGCAGCACCATGAAAATACTGCAAGCAATGCTAGGCGCATTCGCCTTGATCGTGATCTTGAACGGTTGCGCAATACTCGCAAGCAAGGAATCCCTCATTGCCTGCCAAGTCGCAGATGCGGGAACAACCATTTACGCCGTAAATCACGGCGCGCAAGAACTAAATCCAATCGGCGCGAAAAACATCAACATGCTTCTGCTGCTTAAAGCTGCATTTACATGGTGGGCATACAACAACCACGCCGATATTCCACAACCTGTCATGGCCGGGGTGAACGTCTTTACCTGCGGCATCGCCGCGCATAACGTCAAAGTGATCCGCTCGCAAAGACCTTGACTAGCACTCCTATCGAGAGTAATATCCGTCTATCAGGCCCGCACCTGATCCCCAACGGGCTGCCCTTCCGCCCGCGCCCTGACCCCTACTCAGGGCACACCCCCGCCCCCTTGCCCCCCGGCTTGGGGGCGTTCTTTTGCCCCTGCGGGGCGGCATTGTCAAAGATTGTCATTCAGCAGTAGGCCACCCCGCAGGGGTAATGCCACCCCGCAGGGGTACACTGTATAGATATTCAGTATTGCATTCCCCACTGACAGGAGTATCCTAGGGGTGCAGTAGGCGGCATGGTTTTGAAGTAGGCTCTCAGCGTCCCTTCGGGCAAACGCGCTACTTCCCGCCAAACACTACCGGGGGCATTCCTGAGATAACCGGCCATGCCGGATACAGGCAACTGATCGCCCCCGCATTTTCCCGTAGTTCAACGTAGTATCCCCGCAAGGGGAATGCCGCCCTGCAAGGGCAAAGGGATTCAATCATGGCAAAAGAAACGAAACGCGCACCGCGCCAGAAAAAAGTCTACGCCGACGAAAAGGCGATCACCGACAAGCTGGAAGCACTTGCCAAAAAAGTCGGCAGCGGCGACTACACCGATGCGCAAAAAACCGAGCGCAGCAACTTGCGCAGTTCACTCGGCGCGCTGAAATTCAAGCGGCTGGCAAAGCAGCGCGTCGGCAAAGCCATGCAGATGATTGGCAACGTCGGAAAACTCGGCGGCGCAGGCTATACGCGCACCGAGGAACAGGTGAAGAACATCAGCAAGCTCCTGTCCGATGCCGTGAACGCGGCAGTTGTCAATCTCGGCAGCACCAAGAAGGGCAAGGAAACACTGAACATCGAAATCTGATCCTGCGGATCGGCATTCGATTACAGCCTGCTGGAAACACAGCAGGCTTTTTGTTGCGCTAGCGTATCTGTACTAGTCAGCCATACGGCGAAAGCGAAGATGCGCGCTGCTACGAGAAACGGCGCATCCTACTAGCGCAACAACAAGCCTGTTGTAAATGCTGTGCGCAGCACAACGCCCGCAATCACGCGGGCGTTTTCTTTTGAAAGGGACAACATCATGGGCATGGACGTTTACGGTAACAAACCTGCAAACAAAGCAGGCGAATACTTCCGCGCTAACATTTGGAGTTGGCGCCCAATTCACAAACTTTGCGAAACGGTTTTGAAGTGCAAACTTGAATCATGGGGATGTAATGATGGTGCTGGATTCACCACACAAAAAGAATGCGACCAACTTGCTACAAAGTTGGCAACGTATCTCGCGCAATTCCCGAATGAAGAAATATCTATCGAATCGGATATGCGCGTCGATCCAAAAACAAACGTTTTTCTAAAACGTGGCGTAAAGGAAGGCGTAACTGCATATCAAACTTCGCGCGAACACGTTTATGAATTCATCGAATTTTTACGTTCGTGCGGTGGATTCAAAATCTGCTAACTTAAAGGATAAACATGAACACCACAGCAACGAAATATCAGCGTCCATTCCATCGCGGCGACCGCGTAACGTTCAAGGATGGATCAAAGGGTACGCTCACAAGCGAACCTGAAAAGGGCGCGATGGGATGGGCGCAATTCCAAGCCTACAGCGGCGCGTGCTTCACAGTATCAACCGCGCCTAACAGTTCGGAAATGTCGTATGAAGTGACGCATACGAAGTAACACAACGAAAGGGACAACATGAAAACGATCTGGCAGTGGATCAAAACGTTCTTCGCTGTCTGCGGATTTGCCCGTAAGCAAATCACGCGCGACGAAGAACCGATGCACAACGAAACGTGGAATCCGTTTGTTGCCGCCGCCGTAGAACGCGAGCGCAAGCAAATGATCCTGAACAAGCTGCGCGAATTCTTCCGCACAAAACCGCGTAGCTGGCTTTCTCCACACGCGCGAGCGCAAGCGAAACGTAGGCAACGCCGTAACGCTGCCGCGCA
>Ga0210377_10001610_pt1 | contig 20494 bp, 22 predicted proteins | sample PLM4_65_b1redo_FD_155480 | JGI IMG/M metagenome (GOLD analysis project Ga0210377, IMG submission 155480) | Groundwater sediment microbial communities from an aquifer in East River, Colorado, USA - PLM4_65_b1 redo | ecosystem: Environmental > Terrestrial > Soil > Riparian zone | place: USA: East...
CGGCGCCACGGCGCTCATCGGCCCGTTGTGCTGCTCCGTAGGCACGCCCAGGCCGAGCAGCAGCTCGCCCGCGCGCGCCTCGGCCGTATAGCCGCCGTACTCCGCGTACTTGTGTTCCAGGTCCGCTGCGCGCAGGAACTCTTCCTCGCCCGCGTCCGGATTGGCGTAGATCGCGTCGCGCTCGCGCATCGCGCTCCACATCTCGGCGTGGCCCTGCCGCACCACGTCCAGTACGCGCTCCGTTTCGTAGGCGAACTGGTCCTGGCGCAACCTGCCCACCCGCTCGTTGGCGTCGATCGCCACCGTCCCTGCGCTCGGCTCGAGCTCGCCGCCCAGGATCTTCATGAACGTGGACTTGCCGCTGCCGTTGGCGCCGATCAGGCCGTAGCGGTTGCCGCCGCCGAATTTCACGGAGACGCTGGAAAAGAGGGGCTTGGCCCCGAACTGCATGGCGATGCCGGAGGCGACGATCATTGACCTGGTTCCAGAAACAAAAAAGCTGGCCGCGGCCAGCTTTGAATGGGTCTAACTGCGAGGCCGCATTATAGCAGCCTCGCTCCGTGCCAGCGGCCTGATATCAGCGGAAGCAGACTGCCTCTACGTTGTTGCCTTCGCCATCGAGCAGGAACGCGCCGTAGTAGTTGGGCGCGTAGTCGGTGCGCAGGCCCGGCTTGCCGTTGTCCTTCGCGCCCGCCTTCAAGCCCGCCGCGTGGAACTTGTCCACCGCCTCGCGGCTCTCGGCGCGAAACGCGACGTGCGCGCCGCCGCCTTTCTTGTCCAGGTGCAGCAAGAGCTTGGGCTTGTCCTTCGGGCCGAAGCCCGCGTACTCCTTGCCGCTCGGGCCGAGCACGTGGCCGAGCGGCGCGAGCATCGCCGCGTAGAGGCGCTTCGCCGCCTCGATGTCCTTCACCCGCAATCCGATGTGGTCGAACATGAGTCATCCCTCCTTGGTTGAGGGCGCGACTCTACTGCGATTTTTTCCATGCCGGGCGGGAATGGGACTCGGGCGTTTTCCTCATCTTGCGGCCCTCTGCATCGCTTCCGTCAATGTCTCGATGGCGCGGTGGGGCGCCTTCCCTGGCAGAGCGAAATCCCCGGCGCGCTGGCCGCCGGCTACATGAACTGCATGCGCGAGCAACTCAGCCGCACGCTACGGCCAGCCAGCTAACTATCGGTCGCGAACGCCTGCGCGAACTCTATGAATGCAACCTCTTCCGCACTTGCGATTCGAGGCAGGTCGGTCAACATGATGGAACCAGATGCGATATCTGCCGCAACAGAGTGGACCTTTACCCCCAGGTTGGTCAGCAGGTCAGCAGACTGGGTGAACCGCACAAGAACCCTGATCCTGCGTTGTGCACGGTCCAGATCCGGCGTCCGAGTCCACAGCGCCCGGAGACGATGGTCAATCTTGCGCTGCCACGAAGCAGTCTCGTCGCTCGACAATCCAGTCTCACTTCCTGCGAGGGCGCAGTTCCAGGCTCACGCCTCCGATCAACTGCCCTCCTGAATGTTGCGCGACATGTACGAATCGGCGTTCCTTGTCGATCCTTGGGCGGTGTACATGGATACTCGCCGGCATTCGTGCGCCGTCAGCGATTCGTACGTACGGCACCTGCAGGCGGTCAGCCTTGCCCATCGTCACTCTGGCAATGCCGTCGCGCAACTCAAGCAGCTCGGCGCCGACGATATCGGTGATCATGCGCACTTGATCGCCCTTCAGCATCGCCTTCGCATAAGAGAGCGGATCGACGGCACCGCAGCATCCGAAGCCCGTGCGCCGACCCTTGTTGCGCTCGATCAGCTTGAGATCGCGCCACGGCAGCGCCTGGACCGGGAGCAGCAGACTTAGCGTTCCTCCAGCGAGTTTCGGATAGACGATGAGACTGTCCTCATCCGCCGAGCCGACAACATAGAAGCTCATATCCGCGTCGCTCGGGTCGTCGGGCTGAACGTGCACGTTGCGCAGGCCGATGTTGTTGCGCGCGGAAATTGCAGTCCATCCTCCCGCGCCAATCTGAGACGGATCGCCCTCGCTCTCCAGCCGGATAAGCAGGCAGAAGTGGTCATCTCCGCGAATATTCGAACCCGGAGCTGGCGGCGCCCAACCGAACTGCACCTGTACGCTCCCACCGGCTGCGAGCTGTGGGATAACGACCATGTTAGATTGATTCACGAATCCGGGCGCATCGTTGTAGATGCCAGCCGTGTTCCACGCGGCCGGATAGGGAATGTTGGTAGCGGGGTCAGCCCAGTAGAAATAGACCTCCGTGTTCCGCGCTGTATTGGCGCCGCGGTTTCTCACAGTGACCCGGATGATGTTATTGAATCGCTTCACCGGGTCGTAGACAGGGTTGGCAACGAGGTTCCCTGCGGCATCTAGCACCTCGATATCGGGGCTGAGCCATGCAACCGGTCCAGTGAAAGGCTCCGCTCCAGTGTCAGTCGCGGCGTCCCGCAGCCAGACATCGACACTCGGCGCCGGAGCAGCGCAGCCGGTGCCGACCTGCATGAAACCGAAGCCGAAGTCATTGCCTGGAATCGCCAGACCTACGGTGCCAGCCGTGTCTTCGAGTATCTGTTTGAGGTTCGCCCAGGTGCTCGCACCGCCGCGGCACTGGAACAGACATGCGCAGGCGCCGGCAACCAGTGGCGCCGAGAAGCTTGTCCCGTTGTCGGCCCGGTATAACGCACCCGGCGCCGCTGCGTTCATATTGCGCGAGCGGGGCCCTGTGACGTTGGTCCCGACCGTCGCGATCTCCGGCTTGATGCGAGCATCTCGTGTCGGACCTCGCCCGCTGCTTCCCGCGATCGCCGGCGTCGGTGCCGTCTTGTTGTGGTTGCCCACGGTGATCGGCCGGCGTGCGGTAGATGGGACGCCGAGCGTGAGCGTCCCCGCCTGCAGAAACGGCGCCTGGAACGCCGAGAGCCCTCGGTTGTTACGATCGATCCACGCCTGAAAAGCTCCATTGATCACGGTCGTGCCGGTGAGCGCGATCGTGTGATTGCCGAGCGGAATGTTCTGCCCGGCGGGCACGGTGTAGATAATACTGATCAGGTTATCGCCGTTGCGAGGGTCGTTGAGCACTGACGTCACCTGGACATTTACTCCGTTCGGCAGGATCGCGTTTGCCGCGTTTCCTGGATTCACTGGTCCGATGACCGTCGCTGGCGCCGTGGGCACGGTGACGGTTGCCGCGAAGCGGTCATGCCCGTCGTACCAGATCTCGATGTCGTCACTCATCGTTGGCAATTCGTTCACGCCGTCGCCATTGAGGTCGGCGGCGAAGTAATTGAGGACCAGATTCGACACCGCCCCTGCAGCGACGATGCCCGCTGCGTGCGCATTCGTATTGTTTGAGTTGCCGGCAGACAGAGTGACTGCACGTCCAGGTGTGAGCAGCAGATTGTCGAGGAACTGCTCGCCGAGGATCATTCCATCGTGTGGACCCTGATTGTCGCTTGCGCTCATGTTGACGACGCACGGCTGCCCGAGCGCCGTCGCCCGTGCGAAAATGTAGGCAAAGGCGTCCGCCATCCCAACGCTGTCGCCAAACACCGCCGTGCCGGCGACGCCTTGCTGACGGACGAAAATGATGTTGCTTCCGGGTGCCGCGCCGGTAAATGTCCCCCCCTGACCGAGGCCGTTGCCAGCGGCAATTCCCGCGACCAGGGTGCCGTGCTCGCTTGCCGTGCCGCCGTGACGGACCGTTTGGTATGCCGGGGTCGCGGGCGGATTGAAGGCGTTCAGCTCGTTGTTGATCGTGGCCTGATTGTATTCGACGCCATACGTTGCGCCCCCTGCCGGGATGAATCCGGGAAGAGCCGGCGCGACTGGCGGTCCTGCCTCGGCCCCCTGCGGGATGAGGGTCTGGTCCCAGAGGAACAGTACTCGCGTGGCGTTCGCGGCGGTACGGAAGTCCGGGTGATAGATGTCAAGCCTGGTGTCAACAATCCCGACTACGACGCCGGTCCCGTTAACGGCCGGCACGGCATTGTGCAGCGTATTGATCTGAGCGTAGGGTACGGCCTGGTTGAGCGTGCGAAATAGCGGTCGCGCCAGTTCGATGTACCGGATCGCTGCTGACTTCTCTAGTTTCGGAATTATCGACAGTGGAACGAAGGCCGAAAAAATGTCGCCGACCTGCGTGCGTACGCGCACTCCCAGTCGCCGAAGATCGTCCGCGTTCGCATCCGACAGTATGAACGCGGCGACAAACTGCTCCTTCATGCGGATCGGCCACTGCTTCGCGGGCGCTTGCCCATTGGGAATGAACAGACCCGTCGTCAGCGGCGCGAATAGGCGCTGATCGAGCCTGCGCAGGCGCTCGAGGACCCTCTCCCGATCCTTTCCTGTTGCCTCATCGAGAGCTGAATTCGCATCGTTGAGTTCCTTAGTCAACGCGGCTATCTGAGCGTCATCCTCGGCCTTGAGCGCCCGGCGCTGCCTATCAGGCAGCGTCAGCAGCAGGGCCAATCGCGGATCGAGCTTCGGGCGCACCGGACGAGGCTTGTGAACGCGGTCTCGTTTTTCTGCTTTCGGTTCACGTGTCATTCGTCACCTCGGACTTTTTCGGATTGGCTTCCAGGAGTGCATAACGTCGTATTCGATACGGGAACATGGACCTGGCAGTATTCCGGCATGTTCTCCCGTCTTGCTCGAGCGCTGCGAATGGACTTCGTCCAGGAGCCGAACGTCACCTCGCCACGGGCTTGGGCTGAGGTCCGGGTGTGGGGCGAAAGTCGGTCAGCTTCAGTTCGCGGAGGTTCTCCATCAGGAATGCCACCTCACAGGCCGTCCAGGCTGCCTCCGCTTCCCGGACCTTCGGGCATTCCTTCCAGGTGGGATCCGACTTCTTGCACTTGCGCGCCTCGCTCGCGTAGGAGGCCATGTCGCCCAAGCATGGCCGCTTATCCGGCGCCGTAAACTTCTTCAACGGCGGACAGTATTCCTCGACCGAAAAGCCGGCGCGCGACGCCAGAACGAGGCCTGCCACTGCAGCCATCTGGCGGTCGTTCAAGGTCTTCAGCGGCTCCATGGCCTTGCCGAGCTCGCGTTGGGCTTCCGGCTGGTCTCGCATGGCGGGCGGCTGCGCATGGAGCGAAGCCGCCGAAAAAAGGCAAAGCAGAATACCGAGCATCCGTCTCATGGTTCACCTCCCTGAAAGTCGATGGAACAGGGGTCCGAGCCCCGCGTCAGTCCAGATCGGGCAGGGTCCTAATGTAGTTCTTCGCGTACTGGGCAAGCTTCGCCTCGATGTCGCCCTGCACCGCTTCCAAGATTGCCGTATTGATCGTCACCCGGCCCGAGCGGCTCTGCAAAGTGGCCTCGGAGGATCTCACCTTGAAAAACAGCACCTGGGTAATGGTTGACTTGGCCTCGATGCTGAACGCCATCAGGTTGACCAGGAACTGGCCGTTTGCGTCTTGCTCCGCCAAGCTGATCTGAAAGTGCGCAGTACGGCCCGACTGGCTCTCGCGGTTGAAGATCGTGAGCCACGGGCTTTCGGCATTCATCGCCCTCAGTGCACCCAGCGTGGTCTTGACCAGCGCAAGAGCGGTGGGCGCCGCCGTCCCGAGCAGCAGGGGTCGCCACCGCCAGGATCTCCTCGTGCGCGTCCAGGTTCTGGCTTGCCTTCCTGTACTCCGCGAAATCTGTTTCCTGGACGACCCAGCCGATGTTCTGCAGCACATCGAGATACTCGACGAAGCGTGCCTCGACCTGGCCGGCGTCGGGAACGGCCTTCTTGGCGAGAAGCTGGGCCAGGAGCGACGAATGCAAGATGGCCTCCCTCCGTTCCGCCGTCACGCCGCTCACGAACGACACAATCTCGGAGCCCACGACTGTCGCCTGGTTCTTGGCCGAGTCGAGCGCCGTCTCCACCACGTCCCTCGGCACAGCGGCGGCGCGCAGACGAATCTGCGGCAGCTTCGCGCTCGCGACGAAGCGCCGGGCGCTCGCCGCCGTGACGCGCTGGCGTCGGCCGCGCGCAGGGTGCTTGGATGTCGCTTTCAACATGCGAACAACCATAGTGGTGCCTCCCTGTAGTCGCCCGAGCCGACAGTCCGCTCAGGCGAATACCTTCCACCGCTTCATGGCGCTCGAACCGAACAGGTTCGGCGACTGGGGGTACTGCTGCGACGGCAGCGCGCGGCGGATGGCCTTGAACCAGCCGGCGTAGTTCGCGCCCAGCTCCAGCTTGGCGAGCGCGCGCAGCGCGACGAAGCTGAAGGCGCCATTCGGGCGGCCCTGGAAGTAGGCGTCGTAGCTGTATTCGGTGTCCTGGCAACCCGCCATCAGCAGCGCGGCGTAACGCCCCGGGGGGCTCGAGGTGCGGGTCGCGCGCCGGGCGCCGAGCTTGGCGAGCTCGCGCCGCGAGAGAAACGCCTCGGGCGGCAGAAAGCGCACCTTGCGCTGCGGCGCGCCCCGGCCGCGGAGCGTCGGCGGCGTTGTGATCGGTGCGAACCGCGCCACGGACCCCGAATGGCAGGAATCGGAGATGACCAGCAATTTCACGCCGCGCTCGCGCGCGCTGTAGAGCTCGAATAGCTCGTCGTCGGTGATCGGGCCGTTGGCGTCGACGTCGTAAGGGCAGAGGCACTCGTCGGTGCCGTCGGGCTCGTCGCCGTCCTCGTCGGGAACGAATGAACCGTGACCCGAGTACTGAATTACGACGTGATCGCCAGATCGTGCCGCGTCGAGTGCCGCTCGTATCGCGGCGCGCATCGTCTTGCCGGTCGCTTTCTTGTCGGCGAGCATGGCGACCTCGAAGCCCTTCCCGCGTAGCGCCTGGGCCCAGTCGCGGGCATCGTTCACGCAACCGGCGAGATCGCTCCCGGTGCCCGGGTAGTCGTTGATGCCGATGCACAGCGCGATGCGCTTCATTTCGCCTCCGGTCAGAAGTGGAACTGCCCGGTGTCCACCCACGCCATGCGCAGCAGCGACCAGAAGTCCATCGCCAGGCCCTTCAGCACGTACTCGTAGGGAATCCACCCATACCCGGCGTCACCCCAGGCGGTGCCCCAGGAGTTGCGGATGAGCAGCGCGCCCGTGGTCTTGATCACCGGATACATGTTGTTCTTGATGACGATCTTTTCGTCGTAGCCCACCGCCGCCACCGCGTGCCCCCATTGCACCGGCTCGCTCGGGTCGGGCAGCGGAAAGGCGCCCGGCACGCTGCCGGCGTCGGCCGAGCCGTGGCCGAAGAACCCGAACATCGACGGGATGCCGGCGCGGAGGTACTTCTTGACGCTTGCCAGCACCTTCGCGGGCGGCACGTTCTTGCCGAGCGGATCGTGACAGAAGTACTTGAGGGCCTCGTAGTCGTCCGCGATCGAATAGACGAACTGCGTGGGCTCGGCGTCGAAACCCGGGCTGGCGTCCGTGTAGGGCCAGTACCTCTCGTCCGGCACGCCGCACAGCGCGAGCGCGCCGATCGTGTTCCTCAGCCACGCGCCGGTATCGCCCGAGACCCCCATCAGGTTCCGCGTGACCTTGTAGACGAACAGCCGCGAGCCGTTGATGTGCCTGCTGAATGCGCGGTTCTCGAAGTACTCGACCACGCCCACCGCGGCGTTGGCCGTGCACGATCCCAGCGCGCCCTGGTTCTCGATCGGGGAGCAGTGCTGGCGCAGGTCCACCCTGTCCTGGTCGGCGGCCGCTCGCGCCCCAGGCGCACCGAGCTTCTTCGTGAGGCCGGCCACGGCAGGATGCTCGTCGGTATAGTCGCGCCGGTCGTAGATCGGCGGCAGCCACCCGGTGCCGAAGGACGCCCTCAGGGAAGGAACCTGCACCACGCGGTTATGCAGCAGAGTGCTCATCGCTTCGCCCTCGCAGGATTGCGATTCTTCACCGAAGTGCGCGAGACCGGTATCCCTCGGAAGTTCTAGAACTGCGTTGCGGAAGCGGCGCGGCGAATGCCTATTCGGCGGGGATGTGCAGACGCGCGGCGGCGAGGGCCGCCTCGGTGCGGTTGGCGACGTGCAGCAGCTGGAACACCGCGTGCGCGTGCTGCTTGACGGTGTTTTCGGCGATGCCGAGCTGGCGCGCGATGCTGCGATTCGGCATGCCCTGCGCGAGCAGGCGCAGGATCTCGACCTGGCGCCCGGTGAGGAGAGGCGGGCCCGAACCGTGCTGGTCGTTGGGCAGCAGGTCGGCCAGCGCTTCGGGGGGGACATAGATGCCGCCGGCCGCCACCAGCCGCAGGGCCGCCACCATCGTCTTCGCCGGCATGGTCTTCGGCAGGTACCCGGCGGCGCCTGCACCAAGGGCTGCGCGCACGGTCGGCCCGTCGGCGCGGGCCGACACAATCGCCACCCGCACCCCCGGTAGCGCCTCGCGAAAGCGCGTCAACGCCTCGATACCCACGCAACCCGGCAGCCCCAGGTCGAGCAGCACGAGCTCGAGGCTCTTCGCCGCCCGTGCCCTCTGCAGCGCCGCGAGAAGACCCCGCTCCGAGTGCACGATCGCACCGGGATACACCGCGCGCGCGACCTCGCGCAGCACCTCGTGGATCACAGGATGGTCGTCGACGACGATGACCGCGCTGCCCACCGAGCCTCCTTGGCCCCGCCGCGGCAAGCTCGCCATCCGCGCCGCGCGGGCTAAATCTACTCCTCTCGCGGACAAACACGCCATCTTGTTGGCTGCGAGAAAAGCCGGTTGCCTCGCGGGACTGCGGGCCACGGGCCAGGGAACGAGCCATCTGGAAATGAGAACCCTAGATTTGCAGATAGGGGTCAACAGTCGGCGCCGACCGCTTTCGGGTCCTCGGGCTGCGGAGCACTGCGTTCGTGAACGCCCCGTCGCTCAGGCCCGACGCGTTCGTCGCGGAGGGCCGCGCCTAGCGCGTTTTTTTGCGCGTGACTGAGAGGTAGCGAGCCATGGCAGCGAAGCGCCGCCTCGTCTCCCACGCGAAGAGCGCGCTCCCCAGCCATCCGAGGAGCGCCGCGACCCAGCGCGGGCGCAGTTGCAGCGCGTATGTATGTATGTATGTATGTATGTATGTATATATGAGGTCGCAGGTGCCGTCCGCGCGATCGCGAAAGCGCATCGACGCGGCCCAGAGCTCGAACATCCCGGTCGGCTCGACCAGCTCCGCGGAGGCCTGGCGCGGCGGGTCGTAGACGAGGAAGCGCGTGCGCATGGACATGCCCGTCTTCCAGCCTTTGCCGCGGTTGGTGGAAATGGCGCCCACGTAGGGGTGGGAACCTCCACCCTCCACGTAGGTGACTTCGAGCAGCGTGTGTCCCAGAGCAGCCGCGCCTCGTGGTTGAAGAAGGCTTCGAAGGCCTCGGCGCTCGGCGCGGGCATGACGAAGATGAGGCGCCCGTGCGAAGGCTTCGTGTTCAGGCGAGCGCGAGCGGCTTGGCGACCATCAGCCAGTAGATCGCAATGACCGCGGCGAAGGCCGCGACGCCGAGGGCGAACCACACGCGAAACCGCCGGTGGAACGCGTCGCTCAGCGCGCAGACGGAAGCAGCGTCGCGCGCTTCGCGCCACTGAAGCACTTGAATCCAGACCACGGGCAACCAGCAGACGCCGGTGAAGACGAAGAGCGACCACACGGCGATGGACCACGCGCTCACGAGCGGCCAGCCGAGCAGCGTCATCAGCACGACGCCGCTCACCGCCTGGAACACCACCGCCGGCGCCGTGAGCCATGCGTCCGCAACCACCGTGAGGCGCATCGTGCCGCGCAGCGCACCGATGTCGCGCGCGCGCATCGCGTGGCGATAGCCGAACCAGCAGTAGAAGGCGATCCCCAGGCCCGTGCCGAAGAGCACCGCGGCGCTCAGGATGTGCGCGGTCTTCCAGAAAGCAAGCGCGCCGCTCATGCGTCGTGCTCCACGATCGTCGTCTTCATGCCCCAGCGCACGAACTCGGGCTCGAATTCCGTGAGCTGGAGAAAGCCCATGCAGGGGTGCGCGCCACGCTCGGCGAGCTCATTCCTCGCGATCTTGCGCGCGAGCAGGATCGCGGCCATGCACGGGATCTCGGGTCCGTGGTTGTGGTCGGCGACGAGGTGCCACTCGACCCTCTTCCTGCCGCCGCTTGAATCCGTTCCGGTAACGCTCACCAGCATGCCTCCGCGCTCGCTCCCAAATACGTCGAGCCATGAGGCTACCTTGTCCAGCGGCGTAGCCCAATGCTCGATGGGAAGCGGCAGGCCCACGCGGCGAAGGCCGGCGGCAATCCAGAGTGCGAGGTGCTGGATACCGATCTCGAGCGCGGCGCGAAACTCGACCGTCTTCACGCCGGGGTAGCGCGCGGGGAGGAGCTCCAGGTCCGGCACGTCGCAGGCCGCCGCCCAACGCCTGCCGATCCCTTCGATGCGCACGCGGCGCAGCTCCTGCCAGCCCCAGCCGTCTGTCCACGCGCCGCCGCGTAAGACCTTGAACGACTTTCCCGCGTAGCTGAACACCCCGGCGATGGTCGCGGCGCCGCGCGGCGCGCGCTGGGCCGGTGCGATGGCGATCTGGATTTCCTCCATTTGCGCGAAGCGCGGCCGCAGGCTGTCGATCACCGCGGTGGAGAGCGCGGGCAGCGTGCTCGCGCCGGAGAGCGCGATGCGGTCGGCTGCTTTCGCGGCGGCGTCGTTCGGTTCGCGGAAGTGCGCGACGAACTCGCGGCCGTCGGCGAGATCGAGGTAGTGCGCGCCCGCCGCGAGGGCGGCGCGGGCGACGCCATAGTCCTGGCCCTGGAACGGGCCGGCACAGTGGAGGACCAGTCCGGGGCGCAGCGCGGCCAGGTCCTGCTCAAAGCCCGGCGAGTGGATATCCAGGCGAGCTGCGGCGGCGCCACGGCCGACGGCGATGACTTCGATGCTGGAGTCCTGCTTGAGGGAGCGGCAAATGCGCGCGCCGAAATTGCCCCGACTGCCGAGAACGACTACTCGCATCGAGAGCGAAGTTTCTCATTGTTCCACTCGAGATATCTCGAAATGCGATGTCACGCGGCGGTGCGGCTTCGGTTGGACACGCCGATAACAAGACACCGGTACGACTCTCACTTCCGGGATTGACACCTCGCTCGTTCGAGTCACACACTATCTTGCAGTTCGCAGACTCATCTTCGCCGGGGGGCAAGATGGTGATGCGACAACTCTGTTTGTGTAAGTTCGCGCAAAGGAGTGAGTCCATGAACCAGTTCATCCGTTGGGCGCAAATTTCGCTTTTGGCCGCGTTGTTCTTTCCGAGCTGGGCATCCGCGGACTGGTATGTCGGCATTGGTGCCGGCCGTACCAATAATGAATACCTGCCCACGTTCAATCCGGCAGCCGGCGAATCGATCGACGACCAGGACAACGCATTCAAGACGTTCGTCGGGCTCGACATCACGCCCAACCTTGCGTTCGAGGTCGACTACGCAAACCTGAATTCCTTGGTCGTGGCGTCTTCGCCTACGCAGAACACAGAGATCAAAGCCAAGTCCGTGGGACTCACTTTCGTCGGCAAGGCGCAGGTGCACCCGAACGCGCACATGTTCGCGCGCTTTGGCGTGGGACGTTGGAATTCGGACCTCACCGTCAATGGAGCCTCGGCGAGTGGTTCGGGTACCGAACCAGTGATCGGCCTTGGAATCGCCTATCGATTGCAGAATGCACCGCTCGACCTGCGGCTTGAGTGGACCCAATACCAGAACGTGGGTCAGGGCGTAGCGACGACGAACACCCGGCTTACTGGGCAGAACGTCGATGTCCTCTGGATTGGCATTGCGTACCGCATCAATCTCGCCCCAGGACCGTGATGCTTCTGCCGCAGCCGGACTAGAAACACGTCCAACGAGGTCATCGCTGCCGCTGGCCTCGCCGCGGCCTGGGGGATTCGACTTCGACGGACGCGGACATGCGCCCTATCCCCCTGCCCTTCTCACCGCCTCCGCCGTCTGCTGATCCGCCGGGAAGAACATCTCGATCGCGAGCTCGGCGAGCGTCACGTCCACCGGAGTGCCGAAGGCGGGTCTTGGAACACCGGGGCCGCCGTGAGCTCGATCTGCTTGCACAGCCGCACGAGCAGGTGCGCGCGCCATTCGGCGAGGTTCTCGATGCGCGGCGCGACGCCCTTTGCGTGGAGGTCTGGCCGAAAGCGGGCGGATTCGGGAAGACCATCAATTCGTCGAATAGACGAGTCAGACCACCTGCGTCGATACGGCGCCAGCGGACCACGAAGGCTTCCAGCCTTGGGTCGATGGAGTCGGCGCCGGGTCGCTGTCGCCCGGTCGCGCAAGCGGCGGCGGCAGCTGCGGCCCGGTCCTGTCCGAAGGCAGGTAGTCCAGGTGGCCGTAGTCCCAGCCGTCCGGGATCTGCCACAGGCGCGTGCGCGCATCGAAGCTTGCCGGGCCCGCGCGGCCGATCGCGGTGCGGAAATACGGGTGGCCGTGCATGATGATCTGGCCGACCGGATTGCCGATCGGGAACGCGAACTTCAGCACCCAGTCTTCCTTCGACGCGATCACGTAGATCTGCTGCGCCTTCCCGGCGGCGCCCGCATATTCGTTGACCAGGCAATCGTCCTCGATCGCACCGGCCATCAGGATCAGGCGGCGCGCACCCTGGTCCAGGCCGTCGAGCGCTTGCAGGACCATGCGGGCGCCGAGGCTGTGCGAAACCAGCGAAAGGCTCTGCACTCCGGTGGCGTACTGATTCAGGAATTTGGCGAGAACCTTGCCGCTCTTGATCGCTTCCAGCCCCTCCACCGGATAGTCGAGTATGGGAAAGAAGGCCGAATCGCCGGGCCAGAGCATGCCGACAAGCATGTATCCCGAGGGCAGGTTGCAGCGCTCGCTCCAGCAGGTGAGGGAATTGCGGCCGTGCTCGCGGTTGACGTTGAAGCCGTGCGTCGCGAGCACGATGTCCTTCGCCTGGACGTCCCTCGCAAAATCCCCAGGCGTACGGATCGACCCGTCTTCCCAATGGACCGAGGCTTCCTCAGCGGCGATTCCGCCGCTGCCCGTCGCCCTCAGATCGATGAAATACATGACGATTACTTCCGCACGGACTGCGCGACTTTCACGCCGGCCTGCAGCGCGCTCGCGAGATCCTTCGAAATCGGCGCGAGCGGGATCGCCAACAGGCCGCAGGCGACGGCGATGGCGATCTCCACCGGCGCCAAGAAGTCCCTGCCCGCGGCGTTGGCCACCGTCCAGCCGCCGGCCAGCGCAAGCAGCACCGCGAACACCGAAGCGAGCAGCTTCGCCGAATTACGGTACTTCTGGTCGGCCCGCTGATAGGCCTCGTCGAGCCTCGCCGTCAAGGCCAGGTCGAAGCGCCCGAGCGCGTTGGCCTGCTGCGTGCTCAGCGGCTCGCCGGTCACCATGCTCCTCGCGACCTGGGTCAGGACCTCCGGATCCACACGCGTCGCGCGCGCGTACCCCGCCGCCGTTTCCGGCGTCAGCTGCAGCTTGATCAGCGACTTCGCGATCGCCTTCTGATCGGCGAGCGCCGATCCGTTGATCCAATGTCCGTGCAGCATGCTTAGCTGCCGATCAGGCTCGCCGGCACCGAAGTCCGGCGGCAGGAACTCATGCACGGCGTCCTTGATAAGACCGAAGCCGGAATTGGATATCCCGCCTTTGCGTCCCATCTTCGTCGCATCCACCAGCGCGAAGGACGCGGTGCCGAGCGCACCGACGGCGAGCGCAATGCTTGGGAGATCGATTGGAGTTGCCATGGACGCCCCTCCCTTGGGAACGGTTGATGACATCCCATTCTCGACCTCGCCGAATCTGCCGGTCAAGATAGATCGCGCGTGCGATTCCGTTTCCCGGCTCGTATCTCAGATCGAGATATCAGCCCGCGCGCAGGAACTCCTCTTCCCCCGCGTCCGGATTGGCGTAGATCGCGTCGCGCTCGCGCATCGCGCTCCACATCTCGGCGTGGCCCTGCAGCACCACGTCCAGCACGCGCTCCGCCTCAAAGGCGAATTGGTCCTGGCGCAGCCTGCCCACCCGCTCGTTGGCGTCGATCGCCACCGTACCTGCGGAGGGCTCGAGCTCCCCGCCCAGGATTTTCATGAACGTCGACTTGCCACAGCCGTTGGCGCCGATCAGGCCGTAGCGGTTCCCGCCGCCGAATTTCACGGCGACGTCTGTAAATAAGGGCTTGGCCCCGAACTGCATGGCGATGCCGGAGGCGACGATCACTTGGCGGGTTCCAGAAACAAGAAGAGCTGGCTGCGGCCAGCTCTTGGTTGGGTCTAACTGCGAGGCCGCATTATAGTAGCCTCGCTGCGGGGCCTCCGAAGATCGGTGCGGCGGCAAAGGCAGCGGGAGGGAAAGCGGACCAGTTCTTCTTATCTCTCGCAACCCTCAGGCGGGCAGTTCCTGGAAAACGACGAGCGCGTTCCAGGCGGCGTGGAGCAGCATGCCGGGATAGACGCTCCTGGAAAGCCTGCGCATGTAGCCGAAGCAAAGACCCATCAGGAAGTGGCTCGGAAACACAAGTGGGGAGAGATGCAGGACGCTGAACAGCGCGCCCTGGATGAGCCAGGCGTCGCGCGCATTGAGAACGCGTTCCAGCGAGGACTGGATCACGCCACGAAACGCCAGTTCCTCGAAGACCGCCGGCATCACGCTGATCAGCAGAATCATCGCCCATAGCGGCCAGCCGGCGCGCGTAAACGTGGCGGTCGCAGGCTCCACCGGGACACCCAGCCGCCCGAGCGCCCAGAAGTAGACGCTCGCGCCGCTCACGAACAGGAATGCGATTGCGACAAGCTTGGCCGTGCCGCGTGGCTTGGCCGGATGGAACTTGAAGAGAAAAAGCAGCTTTCGATAGCGCAGGGCCACCGCCACCAGGACGATCGCCGCGTCGATCGCGCTGACAACCACCGTCGACCAAGGCGAGGAATCCCCCCGGGAGGCCAAGCCAAACACAAACGAACTCGCCAGCAGCAGGCCGAACAGCCAGCCTACCCGTTTGAGCTCCCGCCAATTCTCGACAAATCGCGCGCCCGACACCTGCGCGGATATGCGCTCCGGCGTCGCCGCGGATGCGGCAAGGGCTTGTCCGCAACCGGGGCAGAACTGCGTGCCGCTCCGCACGCCCCTCCGGCAAGCGGGACACTGCTCGCTTGCTTCAGGCATTCGCCGTGCGCAGCGCCAGTGCGGCTTTGATGCCCCTTATCAGGAACGCGATGATGATGATCTTCATCAGCAGCCCTTGCCCGATGGTCGCGGGATCCACGATTCCGTTGGCGACGACGATGACGGCATAGGTCGCCGTTGCGATGAGCACGGCGGGCAGCGGCGAGCGCCTGGCCCAAAGCGAGAGCGCCGCCATGACGGTGGCCAGGATGAGATTCACGATCAGGACGCCCCAAGGCTCCCAGGCAAGCTGTTTCTTCAGCTCCCCGACGGTGTAGGTTTTCCCTTCGATCGGGGTCGGAAACGTCGAATCGGGATTCATCCCCTCGAGCTTCGCGAGCGCTGACTCGGACTGCCCCTTCGTAACGAAGAACATCGCGATTCCGAAAACCAGGAACAGCACAGCCAGGACCTTGATGGCGCTGGTCGACGCCTTCACATTCTTCTGGTGCTCGTAGTCCTCCGCGGTCGGCATTGCCTTGCCGCAACTGCCGCAGTAGCGGTCGTAGGGCTTCGCGACCGTGGCGCAGGCAGCGCATTTGATGGGCGTCTTGCCGGTCTCGACCACCAGGTTCCCGCCCACCCTCAGATTGATCGCGGGCAGGCCCACGAAGGGCCGCTTCACCGAGATGGCGGCCGCCCGGCCGTCCGGCAGCGAGAAGGGAATCTCCCCCTTCGGCCCGAGCTTGCGGGCGTTGTAGACCTCCTTGCCGTTGACCGTGACGAGTTTCTTGCCGAAGCCGCCGAAGTGCGCTTTTACGGTATTCGCGTCATCCACTTCCCATGTTCGGTCCACGCCGATCTCCCCATGTGTGCGACGGCATTGTTGTTCTTCCCTCGGCCGTTCTGCACGGCCATGCTAGCCCTTGCCGCGGGCGAACACTAGCGGGCGATTCAGCGGTCATTTCAGTACGTAGCGTCCGTGTTTTAACGTGCCTACTCGTTTGATCAACTTGGCCTTGAGCAACGGACGGATCAAGTCCATCGCACCCTGTTTGGAAATCCTCAGGCCGTCCCAGATTTCGCGCGGGCTGAGGCTGCCGCGCGCCCGCAGCAATTGCAGCAACTGCTCCTGTTTCGGACGGAGCACCAACTGCGCCCGGCTTCCGGATGCCGAGAATTGCTGGATGCGCTGCCACGCCCGCTCCAGGGTTTGCTGCAATCCCCCTGCGCTGTATTCCATCCACGACGTTAGATCGTCGCCTTGCCGCCTCACCGCTTGCAGCGCGGCGTAGTAACGCGGACGATCTTCCCAGTAGAACTCATCCACGGAGAAGATGTGGTGCGAATCGAATCCGCGCCGGTAGAGTTCCCACAAGGCAAGCGCCCGGCCCGTCCGGCCGTTGCCGTCCGCAAACGGATGAATGGCCTCGAACCGGTAATGCACGACGGCGGAACTCAGCACCGGGGAAAGAACCGGCGCTTCGTCGTTCCACCACTCGAGGAACTCGAACATCAGGCCCGACACCTCCTCTGGCGGCGGCGGCACGTACGTGCCGACCCGCACTCGCATGGTGCGATAGCGCCCCGCCTCGCCCTGATCCATCACCTGCCCGGCGACGATCCTGTGCAGGCGCAGGACGTCCTCGTGCGCGAGCCGTTTCTTCGCCGCCTGCTTCTCGATATGCCGCAGCGCCGCGAAATAGTTCACCACCTCCCGGCGAACGCGCGCCGGCACGGGCAGCGCCTCGCCTGCCTCCACGGCGCGCACCTGTTCGAGCGTGAGCGGGTTGCCCTCGATGGCCGTGGAGGAATGCGCGTTCCGGGCGCGCGTGTCCTTTTGCAGGGCCGGAATCCACGCCACCTGCACCGCCGCGCCCTGAATGCGCTCGCGCAACGCGGCGATGGCCTCCACGCGGGCCAGAAGGGCCGGCGTGATGGTGAACCGCGGCTGATAGCTCATGCCGCGGATGCTACCCGTCGGTCAAGCGTCGGTCAAGTTATGGGTCAAGCCACTTGAGTCAACGCAGCGCCCGGTAAAGAAACGGCAGGCTGACGTCCATCCGGTAGTCGATGTCGGAATGGTCGTCGTCGAATTCCTCGTAGCGGTGCCGGATGCCGGCGTCGGCCAAGCGCTGCGCGAGGATGCGCGAGCCGTAGTGGATGTGGTACTGGTCGCGCCAGCCGCAGTCGATGTAGATGCCGCGCAGCGACCTGAGGCTGGCCCGGTATCTCGAAACGAGATTGATCGGGTCGTGGCGGCGCCAGTTGCGCCAGCGCTCCTCGATCACCTCCCCCGACTCCGCATTGAACGGAATCCGGAAGCCGAGCGGCGCCCGCGGGTCTGGGTCGTAGGTGGCGGCCATGCAAAGGTTCATGATGGCGTGGCCTTCCTTCGCCGAGAGCTTCTCCTTCTTCCACGCGTGCGCGAGGAAGCGCTTGATGCGCCCGTCGTCCAGACCCTTGTCCAGGCCTTTGCGCTTCGCCTCGCGGCGAGCGTCGTAGACGCCCGCCTTGCGCTTGGGCGCGCGGTACTTGGCGAGCTCGTTCAACGTGTTCGGCCAGTCGTGCCAGTAGACGAAGTCGAAGTACGCGTCGCCGGAGTGGCTCGCGACGGCGCCCCAGTACTTCGCGTACTTCATGCCGTGAATGATCGCGCCGTAGCCGCCGGAGGATTTGCCGAAGCAGCCGCGGTGCTCCCGCGCCGCGAGGGTGCGGAACTCGCGGTCGACGAAGGGGATGATTTCGCGCGTAAGGTAGTCGGCGTAGTTGCCGATCGCGGAGGAGTTGACGTACTGGTTGCCGCCGAGCGCGGTGAAGCAGTCCGGGAAGACGATGATCGCGGGCCCCATCTTCTTTTCGTGAATGAGCCGCGCCGCGCGCTCCGGGACGTTGTCGCCGAAGGGCTTCCAGCTGGCGTGCGCGAGCCCCGAGCCGGTGAAGCCGACGAGGTCGTAGAGCACCGGAAAGCGACGGGCGCGGCTAGAGTCGTACTGGGGCGGCAACCAGACGCCGAGCTTGCGCACGTGCGGGTCGCGAAGCGGATTGCCCTTGAGGATCTTCGAGCTGTGCTCGAGGACGACCAGGGTGCCGGCGGGGCCTTTGGGGCGCTTCAGTGCCACGGGACCTTCAGCCGCTTGCCTGCTTCGCCGCCGGCTTCCTGAGCTTGACCCTGCGTTTCATCGTTTGCCTCCTTCCAGTCGCAAAGATATTCCGGCGAGGGGGTAGTCTCAAGACTGCCGATTTTCGCGTTTATACCGTACTAGGTATAACCGCCTTGCCTCGCATCTTCGCACACCCTCCCCGCGAATCCCTGCGGGCAGGGATTCGGCGCGGCGGTTGGCATTCACTTGAAGCAGACCTTCTCTACGTTGTTGCCTTCCCCATCGAGCAGGAACGCGCCGTAGTAATTGGCCTTACAGAAGGCGGGGGTCGGCTGGTGCCCGATCAAAGCGATCGTGCCTGTTGTCGATAAACTTCGTTGGTGCGCCAGCGAGCTCCTCGGGATCAACATCGTCCAATGTCGCAACAGCGAGCGCAATGAACTTTCCTCCCATGAACTCGGCATCTCCGGTCGCATACACGCGAACTCCACAAGTCCTGCAGAAGCGATAGGTGAGGAACGGGCCCGGTTTGCCTGGAGGGGTCCACCGATACTCGGCCATGGAGTCTTCGCCTGATTGCATGCGCAGTTGCCTGGGGTTGACGAACGTGAACCAGGCCCTTGCCTTCGTGCATAGGGAACAGTTGCAGCGGATCGTGCCCTTCGAGAGATCAAGGTCGACTTCGTAGCGCACGGTGCCGCAGTGGCAGCTACCCTTATAGTGCTTTGCCGACATGGTTTACTCCTGGACGCGCGCCCGAGTCCTCCAGAGTACGACAAAGGCGATGTAGTGCGTCACCAGCAATGCAGGAACCCAGAACGCGGGTATCCAGTAGGCCGCGCCCATGTACGCGGTCGCGCCGTAGATCGTCGCCAGCGCGATCGCCGCTATCAGGTCCACCGTTCCTGCCACGTTGAAGATCCACACGAGCGGCCTGCCGACGCGCGAATTCGCCGCCACCGCCGGAATCGCGGCCACGGCCAGCAAGGCGGCAAGCAGGTCCCCCAGTGCAGCCGGATAGGCGAATTGCGCAGGCATGCCAGCGTAGGTGGCCCCTGGAGCGAGAAACATCAGGCCGAGGTGCCGGCCCGCATGCAGCAGGAGAATCGGCAGCAGCACGGTCCGCGGTTCCAGTTGCGGCAATTTCGGCAATACGTAGATCCTGGCGGCGACCCAGAACACGAAGGTACTGCACAGCAGATTGACGGTGAGAATGTTTAGCATGGGGTCATCTCCGGCCCGTGCAGGAGGGCCTCGCGGGTAGCTTGTTTCGTCATAGTCACTCTGTTTACTGTAGTTACTTGCAGAATTGATGTCAACCCCCTATGCTTCCGGCATGGCTCGGTCCTACCGCCAGAAGCAGTGCCCGGTCGCCAGGACGCTCGACCTGATCGGCGAGCGCTGGACGATCCTGATCCTGCGCGACCTGTTGCTGAAAGGCCCCCGGCGCTACCAGGACTTGCAGGAATCGCTGGCCGGCGCCGCGCCCAATACGCTGTCCGCGCGGCTGAAGGCCATGGAAGCCGGCGGCCTCATCGAGCGCAAGCTCTACAGCGAGCACCCGCCCCGGCTGGAATATCACCTCACCGACAAGGGCAGGAGTCTCGGCCCCGTGATGAAGGCGCTGCGCGAGTGGGGGCAGCGCAACGCCTAGAGCGGCCGGGAGGTGGTAGTTAGTTTCCAGCGCCGAACGCGCCACGCCCGAGGAACCGGGCCATCGCGCCGAAGCGCCGCCTCGTCTCCCACGCGAACAGCGCGCTCCCCAGTCTGCCGAAGAACGTCGCCACCCAGCGCGGCCGCAATTGCAGGGCGTAGGTGTAGATGAGGTCGCAGGTCCCGTCGCCGCGGTCGCGGAAGCGCATGGACGCGGCCCAGAGCTCGAACATCCCCGTCGGCTCGACCATCTCCGCGGAGGCCTGGCGCGGCGGATCGTAGACGAGGAAGCGCGTGCGCATGGTCATGCCCGCCTTCCAGCCTCTGCCGCGGTTGGTGGAGATGGCGCCCACGTAGGGATGGGACCCGCCGCCTTCGACGTAGGTGACTTCGAGCAGCGTGTCCCAGCGCAGCCGCACCTCGTGGTTGAAGAAGACTTCGAAGGCCTCGGCGCTCGGCGCGGGCATGACGAAGGCGAGGCACCCGTGGGTGGGCTTCATGCTCAGGCGAGCGCCAGCGGCTTCGCGACCATCAGCCAGTAGATCGCGACGACCGCCGTGAAGGCCGCCACGCCGAGCGCGAACCAGACGCGAAAGCGCTTGTGGAACGCTTCGCTCAACGCGGAAACGGATGCCGCGTCGCGCGCTTCGCGCCACTGCAGCACCTGGATCCATACCACCGGCAACCAGCAGGCGCCGGTGAAAACAAAGAG
>Ga0210377_10001611_pt1 | contig 20479 bp, 19 predicted proteins | sample PLM4_65_b1redo_FD_155480 | JGI IMG/M metagenome (GOLD analysis project Ga0210377, IMG submission 155480) | Groundwater sediment microbial communities from an aquifer in East River, Colorado, USA - PLM4_65_b1 redo | ecosystem: Environmental > Terrestrial > Soil > Riparian zone | place: USA: East...
CAGGCCCGCAACGTGCTCGAGGTCGGTGCGGCCGCGCACGCAGCGGGTCTCGACAGCCTGCTCTTCGGCGACAACCACGCGGTGCCCGCGGCCTACGCGAACTCGTTCGCGCCGATTCCGACGATCGCGCGGCTCGGCGCCGTCACGGGCGCGATGACGCTCGGCGTGGTGCTGCTGGCGCCGTTCCATCATCCGATCCTGCTCGCTGAGCAGCTCGGCACCCTGGCCGCGTTCGCGCAGGCGCCCCTGGTGGTGACGCTCGCGAACGGTGGACGCGCGCAGGCGTTCGAGGCCTTCGGCCTGCCGATGTCGAGCCGCGCCAGCCGGCTCGAGGAGCTCGTCGCGATCGTGCGGCCGCTGCTCGCGGGCGAGCGCGTCACGTTCCGCGGAAAGCACTTCACGCTCGAGGGGGTGAGCATCAGCCCGCTGCCCCGCCTGCCTGTCTCGATTTGGGTCGCGGGCACGGTCCCGGCTGCCGCGGCGCGCGCGGGCCGGATCGGCGACGGATGGCTCACAGGACAGAACGCTACGCGAGCGGATCTCATCGAGCAGCTCGACGTCTATCGCGAGGCCGCGGCGCGTGCGGGCAGGCCCGCCGAGCCGGTGCTGCGACGCGACATCTACGTCGGTGACAGCGACGCCGAGGCGGAGTCGGTGGTCGGGCGCGTGCTCGCCGAGGGTTATCGCGGCACGGGTATGGACCAGCTACTGGTCGGCAGCTCGGCGACGGTCGTCGAGAAGCTGCGCGAGTACCGCGCGCTCGGCTTCGAGTACGTGATGGTCCGGCACATCGTGGGTGAGCACGAGCGGATGCTGCACTCGTTCGAGCGGATCGGGAAGTCGGTGATCCCGGCGATCCGGAGCCTGTAGAGCGCGCGGTCAGAGAGGAGCGAGCGATGAGCGAGACGAAGTCCGGCGAGGTGCGCAGCGAGGTCCGCGACCGTACGCTCTTGATCACCGTCGACCGGGTCGAGAAGCGGAACGCGTTCACGCCGAAAATGATGCGCGAGCTCGCCGAAGCGCTGACGCGGCTCGATGAATCGCCGGACTTGTGGGTGGGCGCGCTCACCTTCGCCGGCCCGCACACGACCGCCGGTCTCGACCTGCCGCTCTTCTTCGGGCCGGGCGCGGCGCGCGACGCCGATCGGACACCGGAGATGGTCGATCCGTTCGCGCTCGCGCGGCGCTGCCGCAAGCCGGTCGTGGCCGCGCTGCAGGGCATCACGTTCACGGTGGGCATCGAGCTCGCGCTCGCCGCCGACATCGCGGTCGCGGCGGAGGACGCGCGCTTCTCGCAGATGGAGGCGCGGCGCGGCATCGCGCCGTTCGGCGGCGCGACGTTCCGCTTCCTGCAGCGCACCGGCTGGGGCAACTCGATGTACCACCTGCTCCGCTGCGACGAGTTCGGGGCGCATGAGGCGCTGCGTTGCGGGCTCGTGCAGGAGGTCGTCCCGGTCGGACAGTCGGTCGCGCGCGCGCTCGAGCTCGCGGCCGAGATCGCGGCCAACGCGCCGCTCGGCATCCAGGCGACGAAGGCCGCCGCGCTCGAGTACGTGCAGCACGGCGAGGTCGCGGCGGTCGCGCGGATTCCGAAGCTGCGCGAGACGTTGCTGGCGACGGTGGACTTCCGCGAGGGGCTCGCCTCCTTCGTCGAGCGCCGCGCCGCCCGGTTCGAGGGCAGGTGATACGATTTCTGCCACCTTGGCAGAACGGATCCAGTCGGACTTCGCATCGGGACCGCTCTCGGGCGTGCGCGTGCTCGATCTCTCGCGTGTGCTCGCCGGTCCCTACGCCGGTCGGCTCCTGTGCGATCTGGGCGCGGAGGTGATCAAGCTCGAGCCTCCCGAGGGGGACGAATCGCGCCAGATCGCGCCGCGGCACGATCGCGGGCAGTCGTGGCTGTTCACGTACTCGAACGTGGGCAAGCGCTCGATCTCGCTCGATCTCGGCAAGCCGGGCGCGTCCGACGTCGTGCTCGCGCTCGCGCGCGTCTGCGACGCGGCGATCGAGAACTTCCGGCCGGGCGTGCTCGACCGGCTCGGCGTCGGCTGGGAGCGGCTTCACGCGGCGAACCCGGCGCTGGTGCTGCTCTCGATCAACGGCTTCGGTTCGGACTCGTCCTTTCGCGAGCGCCGCGCGTACGCGCCGATCGTGCACGCCGCGACCGGCCTGCTGCGCGACCGCGGCCAGCTCGGCCAGGCCCCGACGCAGCCGCGCAACGCCTACTCCGACGTGACGACGGCGCTACACGGAGCGGTGGCGTTGCTCGCGGCGCTCCGGCAGGCCGAGGCGACGGGCGTCGGCCAGAGGGTCGAGGTGCCGATGTTCGACGCCACGCTCGCGAGCCACAGCGAGACGGGCAACCTGTTCCTCGACCCGCCCGACGAGCGCGTGATGAATCCGATCTACGACGCGGGCGCGCACGGCTTCATCGCCGTGGCCGGCGCGGCGCCGCACGTGTGGATGTCGCTCGCGGCGGCGTTCCCGGACGAGCTTCCCGATCCGGCGGGCCCGGACGCGGACTTCGAGACGAAGGCGCGCGCGCGCCACGCCGCGATCGCCGCCTGGATGACGCGCGAGCCGACGCAAGCCGGCGTGCTCGAGAAGCTCGGGCGCGCGAAGCTCGCCTGCGCGCCCGTCGTGACGCCGAGGGAGGCGCTCGAGAGCCCGCTCGCGACGGAGCGCGCGCTGCTCACCGCCGTCGACGACCGGCGCGGCGGAACGCGCCCGGTGGTGCGCTCGCCTGCGCGCTTCTCCGCGTCGCGAAACGAGATCCGCGGCTCGGCGCCGCTTCCCGGTGAGCACGGCGGCGAAGTGCTGCGCGAGCTGCTGGGCTGGGACGACGCGAGGATCGCCGCGCTCGCCGAGAGCGGCATCCTCGTCACGGAGCTGCGAACCAAGAAGGGAGTCTGATCATGGCGAAGGTGCATGTGCGCGATTCGTTCAATGTCCCGGCCGAGAAGGTCTGGAGCCTGTTCCGGGACTTCGGCGGAATCTCGAAGTGGGCGGGAGCGATGGTGAAGAGCTGCACGGTCGAGGGCGAGGGCATCGGCGCGGTGCGCACGCTCTCGCTCGCGCAGGGGAACCCGATCCGCGAGCGGCTCGTCCAGTTCGACGACGCCGATCGCAGCTTCAGCTACGCGATCATCGGGACGTCCGATCTGCCGGTCGACGACTACGTCGGGAGCGTGAAGATCCGCGCCGAAGGCGTGTCGCGCGCGACGATCGACTGGATCGGCACGTTCGATCCCAAGGGCGCTCCCGAGGCGGACGCCCAGCGCATCGTCGAGGGCATCTACCGCGGCGGCATCGCGGCGATCAAGGCGGCCGTCGGATCCTGAGCGGCGCTGTCGGATGACGGTCGGGTCCGCAGAGCGCGAGTCTCCTCGCGGCGCGTCGGCGAGAATGACCCGACCCATGGAGGCACAGCAATGAGCGCAAAGACCGGTGCATCGACCGCAGTGTTCCGCGACCTTCACGCACCCGGCGGGATCCTCGTGCTCCCGAACGCGTGGGACGCCGGCAGCGCCGCGCTGATCGAGTCCTGTGGCGCGCGCGCGATCGCGACGACGAGCGCGGCCGTCGCGTGGTCGCACGGCTACCCCGACGGCCAGCACCTGCCGCTGGACGTCCTGCTCCAGACGGTGTCGGAGATCGTGCGGATCGTGAACGTGCCGGTCAGCGTCGACTTCGAGGCCGGCTTCTCGAACGCGCCCGCGGAGGTGGCGGCGAAGGTGCTGAAGCTCGTCGACCTCGGCGTGGCCGGCATCAACCTCGAGGACGGAAACGACCCGCCCGATCTGCTCGCCGCGAAGATCGAGGCGATCAAGAACGCGGTGTCGCGCGCGAACGCCGACATCTTCGTGAACGCACGCACGGACGTGCTGCTGCGCTCGCTGGTCCCGCGCGAGAAGAGCACGGAAGAGATCCTCGCGCGCGCCGAGCGCTACACCCGCGCGGGCGCCGACGGTCTGTTCGTGCCGCTTCTCAGCGAACCGGACACGATCGTGTGGATCACGCGCGAGGTCTCGCTGCCCGTGAACGTGATGGCGATTCCGAAGCTGGCGGCGGTGCCGGACCTGCGCGGGCTCGGCGTGCGGCGCGTCAGTGCGGGCGGAGCTGTCGGCCGGTTCGCGCTCGCGTCGGCGCAGGCCGTGGTCGAACGCTTCCTGCGCGACGGCGAGAGCGACGCGATGTTCGCGTACTCCAGCAAGCCCAAGGAGATGAACGCGCTGCTGAAGCGCGGCTAGCCCGGGCCTGAGCGTCGAGTCACGCCGCTGGTGACTTGAACGCGCTCGCGAGCTGGCGCACGACGTCTTGCGACGTGATGGGCTTGGTTCGGTCCGCGCTCACCGGCTTCCCAAGCTTGCGTGAGACGGAGAGGTCGACGTCTCGCGCCAGCGCGCGCAGTGCGCCCACGCGGCACTGATCCACGGCGATGTGCGCGAACGGGTCCAGCCGGAAGTGGCGCAGGGCGTTGCGGTGCGTGATCGCGTCGATCTCCGCGTCGGGCACGTCGACGAAGTGCGCGGCGAGCCGCTCGGGCGAGCGCGGCCAGGTGGTGTCCGAGTGCGGGTAGTCGCACTCCCAGGTGATCGACTCGAGCCCGACCGCGTGGCGGTTCGCGATACCGACCGGGTCGTCGATGAAGCAGGTGACGACGTGCTCGCGAAAGACCTCGCTCGGCAAGGTCGATCCGAACTCCTGGTGCGTCCAGGCGTGGTGGTTCCGGTAGACCCAGTCCGCGCGCTCGAGGAGGTACGGCACCCAGCCGATCCCGCCCTCGGAGAGGGCGATCCGGAGCTTCGGGAACGCGCGCAGCACGCGCGACCAGATCAGGTCGGACGCGCACGCCGCGATCTCGAGCGGCTGCAGGGTGAGCATCACGTCGACCGGCGCGTCCATCGACGTGAACGACATGGGCGCGCCCGAGCCGATGTGGATGCACACGATCGTGCCCTCGTCGGAGCACGCGCTCCAGAACGGATCCCAGTGCGGCGAGTGCAGGCTCGGCAGGTTCAGCTTCTCCGGGTTCTCCGAGAACGACACCGCGTGGCAGCCCTTCTTCGCCACGCGCCGGACCTCGTCCGCCATCGCCTTCGGGTCCCAGAGCGGCGGCAGCGCGAGCGGGATGAAGCGGCCCGGATACGCGCCGCACCACTCGTCGATGTGCCAGTCGTTGTACGCGCGCAGCATGGTGATGGAGACGCCCTTGTCCTTCGTCTTCGACCAGAGCGCGCCGCAGAAGCCGGGGAACGACGGGAAGCACAGCGACGCCAGGACGCCGTTCGCGTTCATGTCGCGGATGCGCTCGTGCACGTTCCAAGTGCCCGGGCGGAGCTGTTCGAAGCTCGTCGGCTCCATCCCGTACTCCTCGGGCAGACGGCCAACGACCGCGTTCAGCCCGATGCTCGGGAACTGCTGTCCCTCGAAGAACCAGACGTCGGAGCCGTCCTTCTTTCGCACGACTCGGGGCGCCCGCGCCTTCCACGCCGAGGTCAGGTGGTTCGCGAACAGATCGGGCGGCTCGACGATGTGATCATCGACACTCACCAGGATCATGTCTTCGAGTCGCATGCATTGCATGCTATGCCCGAAATTGCGGGCGTGTAAACCGCTCCGTGTTATTCTGCGCGAACTCCGGAACTTCCCGGAGCGTGGGGGAATGGATGCGCTCGCGTCACTGGCTCGCCGCTTCTCTGGCACTCGCTCTCGCCGCCTGTGGCGCTCCCGCGAAGGCCCCGGAGCCGAAGCTCGATACGGACGACTCGAAGGTGATCTACGCGCTCGGCGTGATGATCGCGCAGCGTCTCGAGGGCTTCGCGCTCAACGAGTCCGAGCTCGCGATCTTCGAGAGCGGCTTGCACGACGGCGTGCTGGGCAAGGAGAAGAAGGTCGACCCGGCGACGATCGAAGCGCAGATGCAGGCGTTCGCGACCGCGCGGCGAACGGCGCTGGCCGAGAAGGAGAAGGCGGAGTCCGCCGCGTACCTCGAGAAGGCGGCCGCCGAGCCGGGCGCGACCAAGGCCCCGACGGGCTACGTGGTGCGCACGTTGACCGAAGGCACGGGCGCGAGCCCCGGCCCGAACGACGAGGTCAAGGTCCACTACCACGGCACGTTGCGCGACGGCACCGTGTTCGACAGCTCCGTGGATCGCGGCGAGCCCGCGTCGTTCCCGCTCGGCCGCGTGATCCCGTGCTGGACTCAGTCGCTCCAGAGCATGAAGGTCGGCGGGAAGTACAAGCTCACCTGTCCGTCGGACATAGCGTACGGCGATCGCGGATCGCTCCCCAACATCAAGCCCGGCGCGACGCTCACGTTCGAGGTCGAGCTGCTCGAGGTGAAGGCGGGAAGCGCGCAGATGCCTCCGCACGGAATGGTCCCGGGCGAGCCCGGAGCCGCGACGCCCCCACCCGCGCCGAAATGAGCGCGGGCGCCAGGCGCGGCGATCTCGCGATCCTCGCGGGAATCGCCGGCCTGCGCCTCGTGCTCCATCTCTCGACCGCGCAGGGTTACGGGATCTTCCGTGACGAGCTCTACTACCTCGCCTGCGCGAGTCACCTCGACTTCGGCTACGTCGACCATCCGCCGCTCTCGATCGCGCTGCTCGAGGCGTGGCGTACGCTCTTCGGTGACGGGCTCACGGCGCTGCGCTTCCTGCCCGCGGTGGCGGGCGCCGGCACCGTCTTCCTCACCGGGCTGATCGCGCGCGAGCTGGGGGGCGCTCGCACCGCGCAGGCTCTCGCCGCGCTCGCCGCGTTCTTCACGCCGTACTTCCTGGCGGTGTCCCATTTCTACTCGCTGAACGCCTTCGACGTCCTGCTCTGGACGGCCCTGCTGCTCCTGGCCGTGCGCATCCTCCGCTTCGACCAGCCGCGCCTGTGGCTCTGGTTCGGCGCGCTCGCGGGGCTCGGGCTCGAGAACAAGTACACGCTCGCATCGCTCGGCTTCGGGCTGGTGGTCGGGTTGGCGTTGGCGGAGCAGCGCCGTCAGCTCCGCTCGCCGTGGCTCTGGGCCGGGGGCGTGATCGCGGCCGCGCTGCTCGCGCCGAATCTCGTCTGGCAGGCCGCGCACGGCGCACCGACGCTCGAGTTCATGCGCAACGCGGCCGAACTCAAGAACGCGCCGGTGACGCCGCTCGAGTTCCTCGGCGGACAGGTCGTGCTCGTGCACCCGCTGCTCGCGCCGCTCTGGCTGATCGGTCTGGCCGCTCTGCTCTTCGCTCCACGCTTCGCGAGTGTCCGCGCGCTCGGGATCGCGTACGTGGCGCTGCTCGTCCTGATGATCTTCGCGCACGCCAAGGTCTACTACCTCGCGCCGATCTACCCCGTCTTGTTTGCCGCGGGCTGCGTGGAGGTGGAAGCGTTCTTTGCGCGCCGCGCCTGGCGGTTCGCGCCGGCGGCGGTCGGCGTCTCGATCGTGGCGGCGGGCCTGGTCGCGCTGCCGATGACGATCCCCGTGCTCCCGCCCGAGACGTTCATCGCGTACTCGCGCGCGATAGGGGTCGGCGAGCCGAAGATGGAGCGCATGGAGAAGGGCGCGCTGCCGCAGATCTACGCCGACATGTTCGGCTGGCGCGAGCTGGCCGACGAGGTCGCGCGCGTCTTCCACGAGCTGCCGGAGGACGAGCGCGCGCGCGCCGTGGTCCTGGGCCGGAACTACGGCGAGGCCGGCGCGATCGACTACTTCGGCCCCGCGCTCGGGCTGCCGCGCGCGATCAGCCCGCACAACTCGTACTGGCTCTGGGGCACGGGTGACTGGGACGGCGGCGTGGCGATCCTGATCGGCGAGATGCCCCAGGAGCTCGTGGACTCGTTCGCGAGCGTCGAGAAGCGCGGCCAGCGGAGCTGCGCGCTCTGCCAGCCCTACGAGAGCGAGCTTCCGATCAGCGTGGCGCGAGGTCTACGCGCTCCGGTGTCGGAGCTCTGGGCGCGCTACAAGCGGTTCATGTGAGCATCGGCCCCATCAGGTCGATGAAGTTCTCGGAGTAGAAGCGGCGCTTCGTCTCGAGCGACGCGTTCGCGAGGCTCGCCTCGAAGCGGCGCAGCGGATTCCGGCCGCCCTCGACGTGCGGGTAGTCCGAGGAGAACAGGCACACTTCCGCGCCCGCTTGCGACGCGATCCAGCCGACGTCCTCGGCGGCGTAGGGCGTGACGCGGATCTGACGCGTCACGTACTCGCTCGGCCGCATGGAGAGACTCTGCAGCCGCTCCTCGTTCTTGCGGAACGCCTCGTGGGCGGAGTCGAGCTGGCGCATCCACCCCGGCAGCCACGACGCGCCTTGCTCGATCACGCCGCACTTGAGGCGCGGGAACCGCTCGAAGACGCCGTCGATGATCATCGTCGCGAGCGTCTGCATGACGGGGTAGGGGATCGCCATGTAGTCGACCGAGCGGAAGTTCTCCGCGCCGCCGTGGAAGTCGGGCACCTCGGGCAACCCGTTCACGAAGTAGTTCGGATCGAGCAGCTTTCCGCCGCCGCCGACGTGCAGCACGATCGGCGCGCCCGCCTCCTGGGCCAGCGCCCACACCGGATCGAGCCCGATGTGACTCGGCGAGTGACCGCGCGGGCAGGCCGACGCAAAGAGCAGCGCCTTGCAGCCGAGCGCGAGCGCCTCTTCGGCGGCCGCGCGCGCCTTGCCGAAGTCGCGCAGCGGCACATAGCCGGTCGCGAGCAGCCGTCGGTCGACCGCGCAGAAGTCCGCCATCGCGCGGTTGTGCGCGCGCGCGATGCCGTAGGCGAGCTCGACGTCGTCCCCGTGCTCGGCGGTGCACAAGTGCTTGTTTGCGAAGGTGTTGAACACGAGCTGGCTCTTGAAGCCGAGCAGGTCGAGCGCGCGCGGGCGGTCCTCCTTCAGGAACGACCCGGTCGCGGTCCAGTTCTTGCGCAGCATGATCTCCGCCTCGTCGCGCGCGCGGAAGGCGGGATCCCGGTGCTTCTCGCGCAGGGACTCGATCATGTCGGCTTCGCCCGGCCGCACGGCCGAGATGAAGAGCGGCTTCATGCGCGCGCGCACCGCGGGCTCCGCGAAGTCCATCAGGAACTCCGGCGTCTCCATCACGTGCGCGTCGGCATCGTGGTAGGTGAATCCGGCGGCGGTCGGCTCGGCGTAGGGCAAGGCGGTCTCCTCGAGTTCGATTATAGTCGAGACCCGATGGAATGGATTGCAAACCCCGAGTCCTGGATCGCCCTGCTGACCCTGACCGCGCTCGAGATCGTGCTCGGCATCGACAACGTCGTGTTCATCTCGATCCTGGCGGGGAAGCTGCCGCTCGAGCAGCAGAAGAAGGCGCGCCAAGTCGGCCTGGGCCTGGCCATGTTCATCCGCATCGCCCTGCTCTTCTCGCTGGCCTGGATCATCCGGCTCACCTCGCCGCTATTCGACGTCGTGGGCCACGAGATCTCCGGTCGCGATCTGATCCTGCTCATCGGCGGCCTGTTCCTGCTCACCAAGAGCACGCACGAGATCCACCAGAAGCTCGAGGGCGAGGAGGGGCACATCTCGACGCGCACGGCGGCCTCGTTCTGGAGCGTGATCGTGCAGATCCTCCTGCTCGACATCGTCTTCTCGCTCGACTCCGTGATCACGGCGGTCGGCATGGCGAACGAGATCGCCGTCATGGTCGCGGCAGTCGTCATCGCCGTCGGCTTCATGCTCGTCTTCGCCGACGCGATCAGCAGCTTCGTCGACCGGCACCCCACGGTGAAGATGCTCGCGCTCTCCTTCCTGCTGCTGATCGGCTTCGCGCTCGTCGCCGAGGGTTTCGATCAGCACATCCCCAAGGGCTACATCTACTTCGCGATGGCGTTCTCGCTCGGCGTCGAGATGCTGAACCTGCGCCTGCGGAAGAAGGTCGAGCCCGTGCGGCTGCACGAGCGGATCACGCAGGACGAGGACCTGGCGGGACCGTGAGCTCTCGCACGATCGGCAAGAGCTCGTCGGCGCGCGTCAGCACCCGATACGCGCTCGAGTAGTCGCCGCCCGCGGACAGCCCGCGCGGGATCACCACGCAGCGCATGCCCGCACGCGTCGCGGACAGGAGCCCGCGCTCGGTGTCCTCGACGACCACGCAGTCGGCGGGCCGGAGACCCAGGCGGTCGGCCGCCATCAAGTACGGCTCGGGGTCCGGCTTGAAGCGCGTGTAGTCCGCGCCGGTCAGGACGAGCTCGAAGTGCTCGCGGATTCCCAGGCGATCGTGCACGAGCGCGAAGTGCTCCGGCCGCGTGCTGGTGACGATCGCCATGCGCGTCACGCCGCGCAGCGCGTGAAGCGTCTCGGAGACGCCGTCGATCAGCTCGACGCCGCCCCGCAGCAGCTCCTCGTAGCGCGCGTTCCGGCGCAGGCGCGTCGCCTCGATCAGCTCCGTCTCGAGCCCGCGCTCGTTCGCCAGGTCGAAGCAGCTCGCGCCGCGGCGCAGCGACACGTCGATGTAGTCCGCTTCGGAAAGCGCGATGCCGAGCTCCGCGAGCAGCTCACGCGTGGCCCGAAAGTACAGCTCCTCGGTATCGACGAGGACACCATCGTTGTCCCACAGGATGGCCTTCATGTGGAGTCATCCGAGCGTGTAGACGAGCTTCTCGTCCTTGTCGCGGTGGCTCTCGGCGCGGCCGGCCAGGCGCAGGTGCTCGAGGTGCGCGTAGGTCTCGCTCTCGGCCATGGAGCCCCAGCTCCGCTCGCGGAAGAGCTTCTTCGAGACGGCTTCGACCGTGGCGGGGCCGAGCTCGCGCGAGATCTCGAGGATCTTGTCGAGGCGCTCGAAGTGGTGGCGCTTGATCGCTTCGGTGCGCGAGCGCAGGTCCGCGAACGGGTGGCCGTGCGCGGGCAACGCCTGCTTGATGCCCGAGATCTCCGCGACGCGATCGAGCGAGTAGAAGAACGACGCGAGCGGGTCGCGCGACGAGGAGATGCCCGAGATGTGCGGCGTGATCGTCGGCAGCACGTGGTCGCCGCCGAGAAACACGCCGTGCTCGGGATCGTGCAGGCAGATGTGGTCCTCCGTGTGACCGGGGGTGTGCAGCACGAACCAGTCGCGCTTCGCGAGTCGAAGCACGTTCCCGTGCTCGACCGGATCGGTGATCTCCGGAACGAAGCTGCCGCCGGCCACGCTCATCATCCGCCAGCGCATGCGCTGCGCGAGCGGCGGGCGCGGCCGCTCACCGCCCCACGGCGTCGGTCCGCCCCAGCCGCCGAAGCGCTGTCCGGGCGCGGGCGTTTCGGATTCGGCCCCGGGCTCGCTCGTCGCCGCGGCAGCGCGCTGCGCCTCGAGATCCTCGACGGAGACCTCGGGCTTGTCCTGCGGCATGCCGAAGCGGAAGTTCCGGTGGCCGATCACCTTCGCGCCGCTCTCCTTGACGAAGCGCGTGGCGCCGCCGAAGTGGTCGGGGTGCGAGTGCGTGACCACGATCGTGTGGACGTTCTTCGGCCGCAGGCCCGCCTGCTTCAGCCGGTCCTGGAGCGCCTTCCAGGTCGGTGAGCCGGGCAGGCCGGGATCGACCAGCGCCGCGCCTTCATCGTCCAGGAGCGCGTAGCAGTTCACGTGGCCCAGGCCGGGCATCGAGATCGGGAGCTGCATCCGCAGGATGTTCGGTGCGACCTCGGTCACCTGGGTCTGTGCGTCTTCCTGCTCTTGTCTTTGCGCCATGCGGCCATCCTAGCGAATGGGGACGGCGGCCCGCAGGTCGCGCTTCCTCCAGTAGGCGCGCGCGATCGGCGGCCGGCGGTCTCTCCCCGTCGCGGTCGAGAGGCGCTCGAGCCAGCGCGCCAGCAGGCCATCGGCGAGGCGGAAGGCCTCGGCCGGAGCCACCTTCTCGGCGGCGAACCGTGCCTCGAGCGCGTCCCGCTCGACCACGTAGTCCGTTGCCAGGTTCTCCGGATCGGAAATCAGAAGGCGGTGGAGCCGCTCGTGCCGCCACCAGAGCGTGTCGGGATCGAAGCGATCGGTGGGCGCGGGCCCGAGATCGAGCGGCTCTTCGACCTTCACCGGCTTGAACACCGACAGGCACGGCGCCGCCGTCGCGGTGACTTCGTGCCGCGCGCCGTCCGGTCGAAGCTCCGCGACCCACGAGGCGGTCGTCTGCGAAGCGGCGATCAGCCCGCCCGCGTGCATGCAGGGCGCGCGCATCGCGCCGTTCGTGCGCGCGTACACCGGCCAACGTCGCCCCGCGCCGTGATCGCGCAGGATGGCCCGCAGATCGGCGGGCGCCTTCGCGCGCTCGCAGAGCGACTGCGTTCGCGCCAGGCGGACGCGGCCCGCGGCGACGCGCGTCCGGACGCGATCGGAGTGATCGCGCGCGAAGGCCGGGATCGTGAGCACGTTCGAGATCGAGCGCGCGCCGCTGACCCGCTCGGTCGCGAAGTGCCGGCCCGCGGTCTCGAGCACGATCGCGCCGTGCGCATCCGCCACGAGAAAGCTGTTGTGGTACGTGAAGCTCCGCTTCTCGTGGCCGCAGCCGCCGCCCTGGCCGTGGCGCTCGAGCAGCGACGCGATCACGTGGACGGCTTCGTCCGCGCTGCGCGCACGCTCGAGCGCGAGCCGGAGGAGGTCCATGCCCGTGAGCCCCGTCGCGGCGTACGGCTCGCGCGTGAACACCGCTTCGTTCCCGATCGCGACGCCGTGCTCGTTCGCGCCGATCTCCGCGCCCCACATCCAGTACGGACGCGAGAACAGCACCGCGTGCGTCTCGGCGACCTGCGGGATCTCGATCCAGGTGCAGCGCACGCTCGCGCCCGGGGCGTGTCGCGCGCGCGGCTGCCAGTCGAGCGACTGCGCCTCGTTCGGGTCGCGATCCGAGTTCTTCGCGAACAGGACGCCGTCGGGTCCGACGACCGCGAGCGTGTCACACATCCGCGCTCACTTCAGCGCCTCGTAGACCTCCGCGATCAGCCGGAAGCCGCGCGCATCGCCGGCGAGCCCCACCTGCATCTGGTTCATCACGTACGCGATGCCGACCCGCGCGTCCGGGTCCGCGAACGCGATCGAGCCGCCCGCGCCGGGATGGCCGAACGAACGCTTGTTCGGGCCGAACGGGATCATCGGCTGGGTCATGAAGAAGCCGAGCCCGAAGCGCGTATGCAGCGGCGACAGCACCTCGTCGGCGCCGAAGCTCTGCTCGGTGTTCGCGAGCGCGATCTGCGCGGGCGAGAGCACGTGCACGCCGTCGAGCTCGCCCTCGCGCGCGAGCGCGCCGTAGATGCGCGCGAGCCCGCGGGCGGTGCCGTGGCCGTTCGCCGCGGGGATCTCCGCCGAGCGCCAGGCACGCGTGTTCACCGCGCCGGTCTCGATCACCGGGTTCGCGAACGCCCGGCCGACCAGCGAATCGGGATTGCGGGCCGCGGCCTCGAACGGATTGGGAACACCGGGCGGTGACGGGGGCGCGGGAATCATGTCGGCCACGCGCGAATCGAGCTCCGGCCCGATGCCGATCGAGAAGTCGAGCCCGAGCGGCTCGGCGAGCTCCTCGCGGAAGTACGTGCCGAGCGTGCGGCCGTCGATCCGGCGCACGACCTCGCCGACCAGATGCCCGTAGGTGAGCGCGTGGTAGCCGTGCTTCGTGCCCGGCTCCCACCACGGCTTCTCCGCGGCCAGCGCCTCGGTCATGAACTTCCAGTCGTAGAGCCCGCCCGCCGGGATCTGCTCGCGGATCGCGGCGAGCCCCGCCTTGTGGCACAGCAGCCAGCGCACCGGAATGCGCTCCTTGCCGGCCTGCGCGAACTCGGGCCAGTACTCCGCGACCGGCGCGTCGAGGTCGAGCCGCCCCTCCTCGGCCAGGCGGTTCGCGCAGATCGCGGTCATGCCCTTCGTGGTGGAGTAGACGTTCGCGATCGTGTCGCGCTGCCAGGGCTGCGTCTTCGCCGCGTCGCGGTGACCGCCCCAGAGGTCGACGACGAGCTCTCCGTCCACGGTCACGGCCAAGGCCGCGCCGACCTCTCCGCCCTCGAAGTTCTTCTCGAACGCCTCGCGCACGCGCGCGAAGCGCGCCGCATTCTCGCCCTCGGCCCGGATCCGATCCGCCATCGATTCCTCTCCGCGTTTGGTGTCGCGCGGATCATACAACGCGGTAGGGCCTGCGCGTGACCCGCCGAGCAGCGATTCGCTGCACTTGCGGTGCAAATAGTTGGGGGCGTACCCTGGACTCGGATCCCCAAACCAGAGGCGAGCGCCATGACGATCTCGAAGTCGGAAACGGGCCCTTCCTTCGATCCGAACGAGCTGCGCGAGAAGTACCGCCGCGAGCGCGACAAGCGGCTGCGGCCGAGGGCAACGAGCAGTACGTCGAGGTCACCGGGAAGTTCACGCACTTCCTCGACGATCCATACGCCAAGCCCGGCTACACACGCGCGCCGCTCAACGACGAGGTCGAGGTCGCCGTGATCGGCGGGGGCTTCGGGGGGCTGCTCGCGGGCGTCCGGCTGCGTCAGGCGGGAGTCGAGAACATCCGCATGATCGATCCGGCTGCCGACTTCGGCGGCACCTGGTACTGGAACCGCTACCCGGGCATCGCGTGCGACATCGAGTCGTACACCTACCTGCCTCTGCTCGAAGAGGTCGGATACGTCCCGAAGCAGAAGTACTCGGACGGCGCCGAGATCCTCGAGCACAGCCAGGCCATCGCGCGCAAGTTCGATCTGTACCGGGACGCCTGCTTCCAGACGCGCGTCGAGGATCTGCGCTGGGACGAGAAGGAGTCGCGCTGGATCATCTCGACCAACCGCGGCGACCGCATGCGCGCGCATTACGTGTGTCTGGCGACGGGTCCGCTGAACCGCCCGAAGCTGCCGGGCATTCCAGGCATCGAGGACTTCGAGGGCCACAGCTTCCACGCGAGCCGATGGGACTACGACTACACGGGCGGTGACTCGAGCGGAGGCCTCGTCGGTCTGCGCGGCAAGCGCGTCGGCATCATCGGCACCGGCGCCACGGCGGTGCAGTGCGTGCCGCACGTCGGCGAGTGGGCGGAGCACCTCTACCTCTTCCAGCGCACGCCGTCGTCGATCGATGTCAAGACGAACCCGCCCACGGATCCCGAGTGGGAGAAGTCGCTCCAGCCGGGCTGGCACCAGCAGCGCATGGACAACTTCAACAATCTCGTGTCGGGCGTTCCCCAGGAGGTCGACCTGGTGCACGACGGCTGGACGGACCTGATCGGGAAGCTGCTCGTCGGCATCCAGCAGGGTCGAACCAACGACTTCACGCCCGACGGCATGGCGCGCGCGGTCGAGATCGCCGACTTCGAGAAGATGGAGGAGATCCGCGCGCGCGTGGACGCGACGGTGAAGGACGCGGACACCGCCGAGGCCCTCAAGCCCTACTACCGGCAGTTCTGCAAGCGGCCGTGCTTCCACAACGAGTATCTCGAGACCTTCAACCGCCCGAACGTCACGCTCGTCGACACGCACGGCCGCGGCGTCGAGCGCATCACCGCGAAGGGCGTGGTCGTCGACGGCAAGGAATATCCGGTCGACTGCCTGATCTACGCCAGCGGCTTCGAGGTGGGCACCGACTACTGCCGGCGCGCGGGCCTCGAGATCCACGGCCGCGGCGGTGAGAGCCTCTCCGACGCGTGGGGGAAGGGCGTTCGCTCGCTCCACGGGATGCACGTCCACGGCTTCCCGAACTGCTTCATCATGAGCAACGCGCAAGCCGGCTTCACGGCGAGCTATCCGCACATGCTGAACGAGCAGGCGAAGCACCTCGCCTACATCATCCGCAAGGGTCTCGATGTCGGCGCGGCCTCGGTCGAGGTGTCGCCCGAGGCCGAGAAGACCTGGGTCGAGCAGTGCATCCAGAAGGCGCGCATGACCGGTGACTTCTTCGAGAACTGCACGCCGGGCTACTACAACAACGAAGGCAAGCCCGGCGAGCGCAGCGCACAGGACGGCTTCTACGGCGGCGGCGCGCCCGAGTTCATCCGCATCCTCGAGGACTGGCGCGCGCAAGGAACGCTGCCCGGCCTCGTGATCGAGTGAACGGGCCCGACGCCGCCGAGGCTCGCGAGCCCATCGACGGCCGACAGGGCCGCACGCTGCGCTCGCGCCAGGCGATCTGCGACGCGTGCCTGGACCTGGTGCAGGAGGGCGTGCTCCAGCCCGGCGCCGATCAGATCGCCGATCGCGCCGGCCTCTCGCGCCGCTCGATCTTCCACCACTTCGGCGACCTGGCTGCGCTCTACGACGCGGTCGTCGAGGCGGGCATGGCGCGCTGCGCGCCGCTGCTCGAAGAGATTCCGCGCTCGGCGCCGGTCGGCGCTCGCGTGGAGAGGCTCGGCGCAGTCTGCGCGCGCTTCTTCGAGGCGACCACCCCGTTCCGGCGCTCGATCGCCGCGCAGGCGCTCGTCGGACCGGTGAAGGGCGAGGCCGTGCGTGTGGCGCGCGCGCTGCTCCGGAAGCAGCGCGATGACGTCGCGGCGCTGTTCGCCGAAGAGCTCGACGCGCTCGACGCTACGGACCGTGCGGAGCTCGTCGAGGCGCTCGCGGCGGCGGTGAGTCCGGGCAGCTGGGAGCATCTCCGCGCGAGCCGCGGTCTCTCGCTCGCGCGGGCGCGGGGAGTGATGGAGCGGAGTCTGGCCGCGCTGCTGCGGGATGCCGGGGTTCGGGTCGGCTGAGCTACTTCCGCAGCCAGTTCCCGTCCGCGTCCGTGACCCACTCGCCTCGCGACGCCCGCTCGATCAGCTTCGCGCCGGCGAGCGCCGCGACCGCGTCGACCGCGGTGCCGTTCTTCTTCGCGATCGTCTCGTAGGCGGCCTGGCGCTTCGCGTTGATGTTCTTCACGAGCGCCGCGACGGGAGCCGTGGGATCGGCGACCACGATGCCGACGTAGCCGTCGACCTTCTCGCCCACGAGCCCCTGGCTCTTCGCCGAGTCGAGGTCGAGGCCCGAGCCCGCCGCTGGCAGGGCGAGCGCCGCGACCAGCGCGACTGCGAGCAATGAAGCGATTCTCCGCTTCGCCATCAGAAGATGTCCTTCTCGTCGCTGATGAGCTCGTCGAGGTCCTTGTCCACCCTGATGCGGACCTCGTGCTCGATCTTGATGTTCATGTTGATCACGATCGGCTCCTTCGGCGCCTCGAGCTGCACTTTCGGCGTGCAGCCCGCGACGAGCCAGAGAGCGATGATCACAAGGGTCGCCCGGCTCACTTCTTCTCCTCCTCCGAGAACTCGCGCAGCCGCTCCTCGACGACGGCCGGCACACGATAGGCCGCAACGCCCGCGCGCACGAGGTCCAGGAGCCGCGCGTCGAGATTCAGGTTCAGCTCGATCGGTTGGCCCGACTGGAATGCGGGGTTCGCGCCGCGCACGTGGAGCGCGATCCGGAGGTCGCCGCGGACGTCCCCGTCGACGCGCGCCTCGAGCTGGTCGTAGTGGAAGTCCGAGAACGCCGTGACGGCGATGCCGATGTCGTTCGGCCGCGACTTGGCGAACGCGAGCACGGATTCGCTCGGGTGGAAGCGGAGGGTGCCGCCTTCGGGTCGGGCGCGCAGGAAGCCCTTCTCGACCCGGAGCTCACTGCCGGCTCTGACCAGCGGGACCTCGCCGTCGATGTGCCCCGTTCCCTCGAGGCCCTCCACCGCGACCAGCGGCAGCAGTGCCGCGAGATCGAGGTCACGCGCCTGGAGCAGCGCGGATGTGCGCTCGGCGGCGAGATCGAGCGTGAGGTTCTCGGCGCGGAGCTCTCCGCCCGCCCACTTCCACGTGGTCGAGCGGATCGCCAGCACGCCGTCCGCGAGGAGCTGGAAGTCGATCAGCCCGTCCGTGAGCGCGATGCCGGGATCGAGCAGCGCCACCGAGAGGAGCTGCCCCTTCGCGCTGCGCAGCTCGGGCGCGCGCAGCGCGATCGTGCCCGCGATGCCGGAGACGCTCGCGAACGGGCTCTTGAAGCCGACCCCGCGGAGGCCGAGATCGAGCGAGAGCTTCGGCGCACCCTCGAGCACCGCGAGATCGCCGTGCGCCTCGATGAGGCCGACGACGTTCTCGATGCCGAGCCCCGCGAGCACCGGCTCGAGCGCGGGCAGGAGCTCCGCGGGCCGCAATCCCCTGGCCTCGAAGCGCAGCGGCGCGAGGCGCAGGTCGGCGTTTCCCGAGCGCGCCGTCACGTCCGCGCGGCCGCGCGCCTCCGCGTGCAGGCGCCCGTCTGCGCCCTGGAGCACGAGATCGAACGCGAGCGCGCTCGGCGCGCCCGAGACGCTTCCCGTCAGCTTCGCCGGAGCGACCCGCGGAGGCTCGCGTCCGTCGCGCAGCTCGAGCGCGAGCTCGGCGGCGAGCTGCGCGAGCGTTCCCGTGACCACGACCGTCCCGTTCGCGTGCGCGAGCGGGTGCTCGAGCCGGAGCCCGAACGCGCCCGCGATCGTGCCTTCGTCGGAGACGCGGAGCTGGCCGTCCAACGTGGACGTGGCCACACCCTCCGGTGTCGCCAGCACGACCTCGCCGCCGGTCAGCTCGAACGCCTGCGCCGGCAGCACCGGCGGCCCGCTTGCATTGGACTCGCCGGCGAACAGCGGGTCGAGCGCGCCGAGCGCGAGGCCATCGTCACCGAGCGCGCCGCGCAGCCGCGGAGCGGTGATGCGCACAGCGTCGAGCCGCCGCGCGCGCAGGCCTTCGAGCGACCACGCGGCCTCGACGCTGGCGACGACGAGATCGGGTGCGTCGGGTGCGCCGAGCACGAGGTCGCGAACCTCGATGCCGCGTCGATCGAGCCGCGTCACCGTCAGCGTCGCCTGCGACAGGCCGCTCGCCGAGAGCTGTGCGAGCAGCCAGCGCTCGGCCAGCGTTCGCCGTGTCGCATAAGCGAGCCCGATCGCGAGCCCGACCACGAGCGCGAGTGCGGGGATGAATGCGAGTGGCGAAAGTGCGCGCGGCTTGGCCATTTCCAGTCGGGCGAGGGTAGCTTGACACCTCGCGCACGCAGGGCCGACGATCGGGCATGCCCGAAGCGACGAAGGTCCTGCTAGACGGTCTGTGCTTTCCCGAAGGCCCGCGCTGGCACGACGGGAAGCTCTGGTTCTCGGACATGCACGCGAAGCGCGTCGTTCGCGTCGGGCTCGACGGTCGCGCGGAGACCGTGGTCGAGGTCGAGAAGCTGCCCTCGGGCTTGGGCTGGCTTCCCGACGGCCGCCTGCTCGTGGTCTCCATGCAAGACCGGCGGCTGCTGCGCCTCGATCCCGAGGGCCTGCGCGAAGTCGCGGATCTCTCGCACGTCGCCGACTTCCACTGCAACGACATGGTCGTCGACGCGGACGGGCGCGCGTACATCGGGAACTTCGGCTACGACCTGTTCGCGCAGGAGAAGCCACGCACGACGGCGCTCGCGCTCGTGCTCCCGACCGGCGAGGTGAAGGTCGCCGCGCGCGACCTCTCGTTCCCGAACGGCTGCGTGATCACGCCCGATCGCCGGACGTTGATCGTCGCGGAGTCGATGGCCGCGCGTCTCGCGGCGTTCGACATCGCGCACGACGGCTCGCTCTCGAACCGGCGCGTGTTCGCGCAGCTCGAGGGGAAGGTGCCCGACGGCATCTGTCTCGACGCCGCGGGCGCCGTGTGGGTCGCGTCGCCGTTCAGCTCGGAGTGCGTGCGCGTGCACGAGGGCGGGCGGATCAGCGCGACGGTGAAGGTCTCGACGCAGGCCTACGCGTGCATGCTGGGCGGGATCGATCGGAAGACCTTGTTCATCTGCACGGCGGCGGACGCGGACCCGGCGAAGTGCGTGGCCGAGCGGAGCGGGCGGATCGAGCACGTGCAGGTCGCGGTCCCCGGCGCGGGCTTGCCGTAAGCGGAGCCTCAGAACTCGAGCTTCACCGTGGTCGTGCCGAGCGCAAAGCGCGGCAGCACGCGCGAGACGAGCAGGCTGAAGACGCCGGTGCGCATCAAGAGCGGCGCCACCACGCGCATCACGAAGCGCGCGAGCGGCGTCTGCTGCAGCATCATCCGCGGCGGACCGGCTTGGAACCGCTGGATCTGCACGATCTCCGGCATGCGTTCCGCGACGACGCGGCGTGCGGCGGCGTCGAGCTCCGGCGCGCTCGCGCCGCGCGCGAGCACGGGGCCGAGCTGATTCGCGGTGACGAGCGCGTCGCGCAGCGCGATGTTGATGCCCTGCGCGCCGACCGGCGACATCGGGTGCGCCGCGTCGCCGATCAAGAGCACGCCGGGCGCGCTCCACACATCCAGGTGATCGCAGACGACGTCGAGCAGGAAGGGTGAGCTGACCTCGCCTTGATGCGCGCGGATCCACGCCGCGAGATCGTCGGGCACGTTCGCCGCGAGCTCGCCGATCCAGTGCTCGATCCCGCCGCGCCGGATGTCGCCGAACTCGCCCTTGTCGATCGCCCAGCCGAGCTGCAGCGCGCCGTCGGGAGCCTCGAAGCAGATCGCGAAGTGACCGCGCCCGACGCAGCCGCGGACCACGCCGCGCATGAACTCGGGCAGCGGCATCTTGCACCAGACCACGTCGAAGCTCTGCGACTCGCGCGGGCGGTCGAGCTCCGC
>Ga0210377_10001612_pt1 | contig 20471 bp, 18 predicted proteins | sample PLM4_65_b1redo_FD_155480 | JGI IMG/M metagenome (GOLD analysis project Ga0210377, IMG submission 155480) | Groundwater sediment microbial communities from an aquifer in East River, Colorado, USA - PLM4_65_b1 redo | ecosystem: Environmental > Terrestrial > Soil > Riparian zone | place: USA: East...
CGACTCGGCTCTCTCCCGGGTCTCGAGCTCGGACCCCTCCCAGCGGTTCTCCTCGTCTTCGAAGGCTTTCCGGCGAACGTCGAGCGCGTTGGACTCGCGAGCGAGCGCTTCTCGCTCCTCTCCCGCGGCGTCGGCCTCTCGCGCGAGCCGCGCGGCCGCCGCCCGTCTCTCTTCCAATCGCGCGGCGCTCCCGGAAAGGTCCGCCTGCGCGCGGCGCTCCTCTTCCCGGGCGCCGGCGAGAGTGCGTTCGCCCGCTTCGCGCCGGGATGCCAGGTTTGCCCGTGCCGCCTCGATCCCGGCGATCGCCCGGCGCGCGGCTTCCGCGCGTTCCGAGATTTCCGACTGCTCGCGCCGGATCGCGAACGTACCGGCGGCGCGGGTCGGGGGGCCCGCCAGGCGCAGGAGCGGGCCCCGAACCACGTCCGCCTCGCGCGTGACGAAGGTGACCTCGGGACTCTCCTCCGAGAGGGGCAGCGCGTCCTCGAGCGAGCCGACGAACGCGACCCGCGGCAGCGCCGCTCTCTCCGCCGGGGAGAGAGCATCGAAGTTCGCGATCGCGACTTCCCAGCCGCCGAGAGCGCCGGTGACGGACTCCGCCGCCCGGTGCTGCGGCCAGTCGCCGCGGAGGAGCCGCGCTGCCGAAAGGTCCCGGACCGCTCCGGCCGCGCGCTTCCAGTCTCCGCGCACGAGCAGCGCGTCGGAATCCGTGCCGAGAAGGAGATCGAGCGCGCGCTCCCACCCGGCGCGGGGGCGGACGCGCTCCGCGAGCGTTCCTTCGTCCGCAACTCCGACTGCGCGGACCGCGGCGCGCACCGCGGCGAGGCTTCCTTCGCGCGCGCGAACCGCTTCGGCGAGCGAGGCCGCGCGCTCTTCGAGTCCCGCGAGGGCGGCCCGTGCATCCTCCCGCGCGGCTTCCGTCTCGGCGAGGGCGCCGATGGTTGCGGCCATCTCTTCCGTCAGTTCCTCGACGACGCTCGCCGCCGCCGCGGCCCTCTCGCGGCGCGCTCCCTCCTCCTGCTCGAGGGCAGCGAGGTCCGTTCCCTGTTCCCGGATTTCGCCGGCGAGTTTCGTCCGGCTCTCGTCCAGGCGCGCCGCGGAAGCGGCGATCCGCTCCGCCGCCAGGTCCAGCTCGTGCCGGGAGTTTCTCGCCGCCACTCTCTCGCCGGCCGCGCGGAGCGCCTCCTCCCGGGCCGCTTCGAGATCCTCCTCGAGCCGGGCGAGAGCGGCGGCGGCCTCGGCCGCCTTCCGATCCGCGTCCTCGCGGGCGAGGGAGCGGGAGCGCGCTTGCGCCACGGCCCGCTCGAGGCGGGCGGTGAGCTCCGAGATCTCCCGCGCGGCTCGGGTCTGCTCTCCCGAGAAATCCCGCCCCTCGCGCTCCGACGCGGCCCGCCTCGCCGACAGGTCCGCGGTCGCGCGGCGGTTTGCCTCCAGCCTTTCGTCGTCCCGCGCAATCGCCGACTCGAGCGCCGCGAGGCTTTCGCGAAGCCGATCGCGCGTCGCCGCCGTTTCCGCGGCCACGATGCGGGCTGCGGCGAGCGCCGCCTCCGCCTGGCCGAGCGCCGCCGCGGCGGCCGCTTCCGCGTCTCTCCGTTCGTCGCGCAGACGTTCCGCGAGCGCGAGCGCGTTCGCGAGCGCATCCGCCCGGACGCGCGCGAGCGCCGCGCGACGTCCGCGCAGCGCCTCCGTGAATTCCTTGTAGCGGGCGGCGCGAGAAGCCTGACGCTTCAGGGAGGCGCAGTTGCGTTCGACCTCGTTCACGATGTCGGAGAGGCGGAGCAGGTTCGCGCGCGTCTCTTCGAGCTTGACTTCGGCGAGCTTCCTCTTCGCCTTGTACTTCGTGATCCCGGCCGCCTCTTCGATCAGGCGCCTTCGATCCTGGGGCTTCGTCGAGAGAACCTGGTCGATGCGGCCCTGTTCGATGACCGAGTAGGCGCGCACGGAGAGGCCCGTCCCGAGCAGGCGGTCCTGCACGTCCTTGAAGCGCACCTGCTTGTCGTTCAGAAAGTACTCGCCCTCGCCGTCCCGGAACACGCGCCGTCCGATGCGCAGCCGTCCGTGCTCCGGATCGCCGTCGCCGTTTCCGTTGCCGTTGTCGGAGGCCAGAGTCACGATCACCTCGGCCATCCCGAGCGGTCGGCGTTTGGCCGAGCCGTTGAAAATCACGTCGTCCATGCGCTCGCCGCGGAGCACGCGCGCGCTCTGCTCGCCCAGGGCCCACGCGACCGCATCGCAGATGTTCGATTTTCCGCAGCCGTTGGGTCCGACCACCGCGGTGACCCGGCCCGGAAAGGCGAGGTCGACCTTCTCGTAGAAGGACTTGAAGCCGGAAATCTCGACCCGTTCGAGGCGGAGCATGGGAGGTGCAAAGGAATTTAACAAATTCGACCGGTAACTTCCACAAAATGTTGGGGTAAGGCGAGCTCTAGCCCCCATATCTCGGAGCCCCTCCACTCTCGCGGGTCACCCTGTCGCAGGTGTGCCAGCGCTGGGCGGCGACGCGGGCAGAACGTATCGCCGCCGTCGCGAACATCGGTCGGTTACCGGTCGCGCGCTTCGATCTTCGACGTCGGTCGGATGCCCCATTTGCGTGCGGCAAGCGTTCGCACGCGTCCGTTTGCACTGCGCGAGCCCGTGACATAATCGCCGCAGGGTTACCCCAAATTCGGACGATTCGAATCCATTGAAGGAAGTTCCCACCCGGGAACACATTTGGAGGAGCCGCGCGACCTTTCGCTCGGCACGCGGGGAAGTGTCGGAAACGATGACGCAAAAGGACGGAGAGAGATGCTGAACCTCGAAGTTCGCAAGAGAGCGGGCGGGGGCGAGGTGCACCGGCTCGACGGCGCGGCGATCACGATCGGCGCGTCTTCGGGTAATGAAGTCGTCGTGCGCGCCCGCGGGGTCGCCGGCCGTCACGTGCGGATCAGCGAAAAAGAGGGCGCCTATCACCTCGACCTCTACAAGGGAGCGGCGGTCGTCAGCTTGAACGGACACGAGTTCGGGGGAGGGCCAATTGGAATCGGCGACCGGATCACGATCGGCGAAGCCACCATCACGGTGTTGAACGCTCAACCGACCGTTTCCCGCCTGGTCCTGGAGCCCCGAACGCCCGTTTCGATCGCGCCGCCTCCGGCGACTCCGGCGCTGCCGTCCACCGAGGTCGAGTTCCGCGATCTGCGTCTCGCCGCCTATCGTCTCTGCCGGGACAGCGCCACGAGGGAGGAGCTCGCCACCCAGCTGACCGACTTCCTGGACCGCGAGTTTCCGCCGACGGAGTGGGCGGTCGGCGAGTTCTCGGTCAACGGTTTTCGCCCCCTCGCTTCCACCTTTCGGGAGACTCCGGCTCTCCCGCCGCGCGTCCTCGACGATGCGCGCGCCGGCGAACGTCTCGCTCGCGTCGAGAGCGTCGCCGGGACGCTGACCCTCATCATCGAGCCGCCGCGCAACGGCTCGACGCTGCTCGCTCTCCTCGTGAAGGAAACGCCCCGCCTTTCGGCCCGCGCCGTGCTCTTCCTGGAGGAGATCGTTCAGCTCGCCGGGATCTCCTACGGCACCCGCGCCTCACTCGCCGGAGCGGATTCCGCGAGCGCTCCTCACGTGGAGAACCGGGAAACTCCGGTTCGCGACCCGTCGGCCGCGGAAGCGGTCCTGCGCCAGACCGACGACCTCAAGGTGATCGTGGAAACCGTCGAGCGCGAAGTAATCGATCGCGCCATGCGCCGCGTCGAAGGCAACCAGAGCCGCGGCGCGCACGTGCTGAACATCTCGCGCGGATCGTTGATCGCGAAGCTGAAGGAGTACGGGATTCCGGACTACCGGTATCTCCGGCGGGAGCGAACCCGGAGGTTCTGAGTCGGAGCTCGAGGTCTCAGCCCTTCGACCTCCGACCTTTCGTTCTGCGTCGCGGTTTCTCGAGAACTGTCTCCTCTTCGCGGCGGCCGAACAACCACCAGAGCGCGAACGGCGCGGCGAATCGTCCGGCGATCAGGTAGAAGTGCCAGCCCGCCGCCCAGAAGTTGCGAGCCACGCGTCCGTAATTCGCCGCGCTCCACGCTCCGAGGCTCGTGACGTAGACGGAGTGCACCTGGAAAACGAGAGCAATGACGTGAATCAGCCAGAGTACGGCGGCCGCGGCGAGGAAACGAGCGACGTGCGCTCCGCGCAGGGGCCGGGGGTCGAGAGCGAACAGGGCGACGAGCAGGACGAAGTTGAAATGAATGTCCGGGCCGGACAGCCCGGGCCGCGCCGAACGGGGTGGAAAATCCCGCCGGTCGAGCAGGATCTCCCCATCTCTTGCCTCGAGCCGTGTCACATCCGGCGACTCGAAGAGGTTCGTGAGAGCTCCGCTCCCGAACGCGAGAGTCTTTTCGTAGGCGCGCGAGAAGCCGAACCAGAAGGCGAGCGCGAGGAGGAACCCGACGAGTCCGCGGAGGGCGGCGCGCCGGGTGAGCAGGGGATCGGCGGAGCCGGGCGCCGGAGAGGCCTCCCGGCGCCGGTTTTCCGGCGTCACCCTTTCCGGGGGCGGTCTCGGACCGTCGGCGAAGGCGCTGCGGAGAGCCGCCTCTCGCGCGACGCCCAAAGAAGAAAGAGGAGCACGCCGAAAAGGACGACGACGGACTGCCAGATGACGGTGTGAGAAGAGTTGAAGAGCGCCGGCCGGTGGAGCCCGATCCAGAACAGGGTGATCACCCGGAACAGGTTCAGCGCCTGGATCGCGAGAAACCCCAGCAGAAGACCGAGCAACCGGCGCGACCAGCGCGCGGGGAAAGCGAGCACGGCGGCTCCGAACAAAAGGCCGGTCTCGACGCCGTTACAGCCGTTCTCGATGTTCACGCCGAAAGAGGACGAGCGGATCTCGGTGCCCGAAACCTCTGCCTTCTCCCCCAGAGAGTTCAGGATCTTGCCGGACACCGAGGCGATCCCCGCCGTGAACGGAACGATCACCGCGTCGTTGACGGGGGGGGACGCGACGATGAAATAGAAGACGACCAGGAGCGCCACGAAACGCAGGAGAAAGCCGACGGACCGGCGGCGCGCTTCGACGGAAGCTTCCGACATCTCCGAGATTATAGCGAGGCAACCGAGTCCTGAAAGGCGAGGATCTCTTCGGTCAATCGCCTCAATCCGGCGGGCAGGGTCACGAGCAGCTCTCCATCCGCTCGAACCACCACCTGCTCCGTCTCCGCGGACGCGAGAAGCTCGCCGCTCCCGGCGCGGATCTCGTAGTCGACGATCAAGCGAGCGGTCTCGGGCGGCCGGAGCCGGGCGGTCGCGCGAATAGTTTCGTCGGGCCGGGCGGGCGCGCGGTAGCGGATCTCGAGCCGCGTGACGGGAACGCGGTATCCGAGGGCGAGCGCTTTCGCCGGAGTGAAGCCGAACCGCGCGGTCAGCCGGTCCCGCACCTCTTCGAGGTAGAGCGCGTAGTGGCCGTGCCACACGACGCCGTACGAGTCACACTCCGCGAATCGCACGGGGATGTCTATCGTGAAGCCCTCGAGAGGCGGCGCTTCCGTCCTCGCTCTCATGTCGCGGACTCGAACACGGCGGCGAAGAAGTTTCCCCCGGCGCCGAAGGAGTTGACGAGGGCGCGCCGCGGCCGCGTGCCCTCCGGGAAGGGCCCGGCGGGGTCGGCGAGGGCGCGGCAGGCCGCAACGATCTGTCCACCGCCGGCGGCGGCCATCTCGCCGATCGCGTCCTTGACCGAGATCACCCGGGGCGGCGGACTCCCGAGAATCCGCTCGACGACGCCCTCTTCCGCCCGGTCCATCTCGACGACGCCGTTGCGCGAAGAAAACCAGAGGTGGACGCCGGACGGCTCGGTACCGGCCGCGGAAAGCGCCCCGCGAATCGCGCGCTCGATCGCCGCCGGATCCGGAGTGAAGCGGTACGGCTCACCCGGCACTCCGGCGGTTCCGATTCCCGCGAGCCGGGCGAGCGGCCGGACGCCGCGCGCCTGCACAGAGTCGTCGTTCTCGAGGAGCACGGCAAAGCCCCCCTCTCCCTGCACGATGCCGGATACCCGCTTTTCCCCGCGCAGCGCGCCGACGCGGTCGAACCCCCTGGCGTAGACCGGGTTCCACTCGTCGACCGCCCCGGCGAGCATGGCGGAGGCGCGGCCGGAGGAGAGAGCGAGGGACGCGAAGAGGAGCGCGTTCAACCCCGAAGGGTCCTTTTGGGTGATCGTGACGTTCGGGCCGTAGAGCTTCAGCTCGATCGAGACCTGCGACGCGGGGGCGTTCGCCACCGTGTTCGGAAAGTGAAAGGGGGGCGCGGCCTCCGGCGACTCGAGGATCAGAACGCGCAGGAACTCGGTCAGCGCCCCCGCGCCGGCCGACCCGGTTCCCAGCGCGATTCCGACCGATTCGGGCGCGTCTGCCACGGGGAAGCCGGCTTCGGCCAGCGCCTGCGAGCAGGCCAGAATCGCGAACTGGCTGCCGCGGTCGAAGCGGCGGGCCTTCATCGCCGGGATCTCGGGGGCCGGTGTGAAGGAGTCGTAACGGGCGACGTGGGTCGCCTGCATCTCCTGGCGCTCCTCCGCGGTAAACGGGCGGACCGCGCTCTCACCCGCGAGCAAACGCCGGTAGAACTCCTCAGAGGTCCGGCCGAGCGCGGAGACCGCTCCGGCGCCCGTGATCCAGGGACGGTTCAAGGCGTCAGGAATAACGTCCGATCACGACAACCGAGCTGTTGCCGCCGAACGCGAACGAGTTCGACAACGCCACCGACACCGTCGCGTCCCGCGATTCGTTCGGGACGTAGTCGAGATCGCACGCCGGATCGGGATTCTCGTAGTGGATGGTGGGAGGAACGCGGCCTTCACGCACGGTCTGCACCGTCGCAACGGCCTCGATAGCGCCGGAGGCGCACAGGCAGTGCCCGATCATCGACTTGATCGAGGAGATCGGGATCTCCCGCGCCCTTTCCCCCAGGGCCACCTTGACCGCGGCCGTCTCGGCCGAGTCGTTCTGCGCCGTCGCGGTGCCGTGCGCGTTGATGTAGTCCACGTCGCCGGGATTCACGCGGGCGGCGTCGAGCGCGGCGCGGATGGTGCGCGCGCCGGCGGCCCCGGAGGGGTCCGGGGCCGTCATGTGAAAAGCGTCGGACGTGACGCCGTACCCGAGAAACTCGCCCAGGATCGTCGCTCCGCGACGCCGGGCCCGCTCCTCCTCCTCGAACACGAGAATCCCGGCCGCTTCTCCGATGGAAAGTCCCCGGCGCTCGCGGTCGAAGGGGCGGCACGGGCCGGGGTCGACCGACCGGAGCGAGTTGAATCCTCCGTAGGTGAGCCGCGCGAGAACGTCGGAGCCGCCGGTCACCATGACGTCGGCCAGTCCGGCGGCCACGGCATCGCAGGCGTAACCCATCGCGTTCGCGGCGGAGGAGCAGGCGGTCGTGATGGTCGACTTCAGGCCCTCGAACCCGAATCGCTGAGCGATTCGATCGGTGATCGCGTCGGGGAGGTGGTTCAACACCCGGGAAGCCCGGCCGCGTCCCCCCTGGAGCCACGTGGCGTATACCTGTTCGGAGTCGAGAAGTCCGGACGTGCCGCCGCCCAAAATCACGCCGATCCGGGTCGGGTCCTCGCGTTCGAGATCGAGTCCGGACTGGGAGAGCGCCTCGGCGGCTGCCGCCAGCCCCATCCGGTCGGCGCGGGACATCCGGCGCTTCTCGACCGGCGAAAGGAAGCCGTCCGGAATCTCGGCGACCTCGGCCGCCGTCTGCGTGCGATAGGCGGAGGCGTCGAAGAGGGAAACCGGGCGGATCCCGCACACTCCCGCCAGGAGATTTTTCCAGAATTCGGACACCGTCGTCCCGATGGAGGTGACGGCGCCCAGACCCGTCACCACGACGCGACGATGGGAAGCCATGAGACCGGCGATTGTGACACAGCCGCCTTCCGGCATAATCCGCGCCGGCATGGCGGATCGCGTCGACTGGCACACGTACTTCATGAACATCGCGCGGCAGGTGTCCACGCGGTCGACGTGCCCCCGGAAGAAGGTCGGCGCCGTGATCGCGCACGACCGCACGATCCTTTCGACCGGATACAACGGCTCGATCCGCGGTCTGCCGCACTGCGACGACGTCGGCTGCGTGATCGAGGAGGATCACTGCGTCTCGACGGTTCACGCCGAGGCGAATGCCATCATCCAGGCGGCGCGCAACGGCGTGGCCATTTCCGGCGCCGAGCTCTACACGACCGCCAGCCCGTGCTGGCCGTGCTTCAAGCTGATCGCCAACGCCGGGATTTCCCGGGTCTACTACGGCGAGTTCTACCGCGACGAGAAGTCGCTCGCCGTCGCCCGCGACGCGGGAATCGACCTCGTGGATCTGGGCAAGTAGGGAGCCGCGGGGTCTGATCCCCGAAGGGGGTCAGATCCCGCCACCGCCTAGGACGCGGCGAGCTCGGGAGACAGGAGCCGGAGACACTCTTCGAGGGTAGCGCGCGAGCCCGAGGACAGCTGGAAGAATCGACAGCCCAACCCCTTTTCCGGATCCTGGCCGATTCGCACGACGATCGCTTCTCCCACAACCGCGCGGGTCGGCTTCTCGACCGGCGTGTGGAAGGAAATCTCCAGGCGGGCGCCGATGGGTTGATCGACGGAAGTCCGGACGAAGAAGCCGCCGCGGGAAAGGTCCCGGATCGTGCCTTCGTGCTGGGCGCCGTCCCTCCAGAAGGTGATCGACCACGTGACCGCGGCGCGCGCAGCGTCGCGGGCGAAGACGTTCAGGTGCCGGCGGAGAGTCTCGAAGAAATCGTCTTCGGCAAACTCGCGGGCCAGGAAGCCGTCGGCGCCCGCCCGTTTCCCCTCCTGCTGCTCTTTCTCCCCGCCGCCGACGAGCACGATGGGGCGCTGCGCCGACTGCTTGTCGGCCTTGAGCACGCGGCACACGTCGACCCCGGTCATGCCTTCCATCTCGGCATCCAGAAAAATGAGGTCCGGCTTCTCCCGCCGCGCGATGGCGAGGGCGTCGGTGCCGTTCGTGGCGGTCAGCATGCGGCAGTTCGTCCGGCGCCTGACGGCCCGCACCACCTCCCGGAAGAGGTCCCGGTTGTCCACGAGGAGAACGGAACGCATGAGCTGACGCGATTATACGGACGCGTTCGCCTCTTCCCCGCCCGGGGGTAGCGTCGGGCTCGGGGTGCATCCCGCGTGCCCGATTTCCCTAGGCGACCCTCGGCCGGATGACGATCTCGCCGTGGAGAACGTTCGGCGGCGACGTCAGAACGTAGAGGAGGGCGCGGACCGCGTCTTGCGCGGCCATCCGTCGCGCCGGCTCGAGCGTCGGCCGGAAGCGGTCGAAGAAAGCGGTGTCGATCGAGCCGGGGCAGATCGTGGTCACCCGGACGCCCGCGGGTTTGAGCTCCTGCGCGAGCGCCCGGGTGAAGCCCACGAGGCCCGCCTTCGCCGCGCAGTAGACGCTCCCCTCCGCGAATCCTTCGAGACCCGCGATCGAGGAAATGTTGACGATGTCCGACGGCGCGCTCCTCAAGAGCGCGTTGAGCGCCGCCTGGCAGAGCAGGATCGGAGCGTGCAGGTCGGTCTCCAGCATTTCGAGAATCTCCGTGCGTTTCAACTCCAGGAGCGGCGCGCGGTATCCCAGGCCGGCGTTGTTGATGAGGACGTCGAGCCGCTTGTATCTCGACAACAGGACGTCCACGAGGTCGAAGAGCGAGGGGGCGACGCGAACGTCGGCGACGTGGTACGCGGCCTCGCCGCCGGCTTTCGAGATCTCTTCGACGACCTCGCGGAGCTTCTCCTCGCGGCGCGCGACGAGGAAGACTTTTGCACCGGCGCCGGCGAGGGCGAGGGCGAAGGCCCTTCCGAGACCGGACGAGGCTCCGGTTACCAGCGTCACTTTTCCCTCGAGCGACTGAGTGGTCATGGATAGCTGATCGCCGATCGTCCTGATAGCTTCTCACGCCGATGGACACCGTGACGCACGGCATCGCGGGCTCGGTCCTCGCCCGCGGGCTGACGGACCGTCACGCCGCGCGCGCCGCGCTCGTCCTGGGACTCGTCGGCGGCATGCTGCCCGATCTCGACCTCTTCTTCCTCCACGGGAAGATCGCCTACCTGCGAGGTCACCGGGGCTGGACGCACTCCTTCTTCCTGCTTCCGTTCCTCGCGTTCGCCCTCGCGCTCCTGGCCAGGTTCCTCTACCGGTATTCGCGCCACGTTCCGATCCGCGTCCTCTTCGTCTTCGCCGCGATCGGGATCGCGAGCCACATCCTCTTCGACTGGATCACGTCGTTCGGGATCATGTTCTGGATTCCGTTCTCACGGCGACGTTACGCGCTCGACTGGGTTTTCATCCTGGACCCCTTCTTCACGGGAATCATGTCGGTCACGCTTCTGGCCGCGACGATCTTCCGGTCGAAGGGACGGCTGATCTCGACGATTGGCGGAGCCGTCCTCGGAGGCTACGTGATCCTCTGCGCCGCGCTGCACGCCGGCGCCCTGCGGGCGTGGGAGCGCGTGGATGCGCCGCCCCCCGGTACGAAGGTGGCGGTGCTTCCCCAGTTCCTCTCGCCGTTCCGCTGGCTCGGTCTCTCCGACCGGGCAAACGAGATCCACGTCGCGTTCTTCGACATCGGACCGTTCGCAAGAGGGATTCCGTCACCGCGCCCGCCCGAGCGGATTACCCAGATTTTCTCGAGCCTGTCGGACTACTACCCGCCTCCCGAGCGCGCCCGGATCCAGCGTTACGCCAAGCCCCCGGCGTCGCCGGCCCTGATCGAGGCCCAGAAGATGCCGGACGTCCTCACCTACCTCGACTTCGCGAGGTTTCCGCTGGCAACGGTTCGCACCGAGGGGAGCGGAGTGGCGAGCGTCTCCTTCCAGGACCTTCGCTTCCTTCCGTGGTTCTCAGGGCCCTGGGAGCGCGAGAGCGGCGGAGGCATGCGCTTCCGCCGCCAGCCGTTCGTCTATCGCGTTCGGCTAGATCGCTCCGGCAGGCCCGTCGATGGCGGCTTCGTCGGGAGCGCGGTCGACTGAGGCGACCGGCTCGACCGCAGCCGCGGGCACGTAGGAGTATTCGGGCGAGGGAACGCGGGTCAGGGCCTCGGAAACGCCGGCGTAGTAACCGACCTTGAGCAGCGAGCGCAGGAAGACGAAGACCTGCTGCGCGAGGATGAGCGGGACGAGAGCGAACCGCGCCTCGCCCCCGGCCGAAGGATCGAGAAAGATCCAGAGAACGTAGAGCGCGGCGCCGGACAGCACGTAGAGAAGGAGGACGCCGAAGAGGCGCGCGGGCCGGGAGAACGCGGCCGCGAGTCCGGCGAAGAGGCGCGACACGGCGGGCAGGTCCGGCCGGGCAACCCAGATTGCGCGGACCGAGTCGGCCACCAGCTTGATGGCCGCGAGCGCCAGCAGAAAGACGACGACCCGCGCGGTCGTGAGCGCCATCGCCTGGCCTTCCGTGTCGAGGTCGTTCAATCGATCCCGCCAGGTCTCGCCCGTGACGAGATAGATCCAGTGATACGCGGCGAGCGCCGCGGCGAGCGCGCCCAGGGTGAACGCGAGGAAGGCCGGGAATCGCCGCATTCCTTCGCGGCCGAACACGACGAGCGAGCTGTGGGGCTCCCGCAGCGCGCCGAAGATTCCACCGAGCGCGAACGCGTGGAGGACGATCCCGAGCAGCGCCAGCGAGATCGCGGTCGCGCCGATCCCCTGGAGCTCGGCGAGAGAGCCCGGTTTCACGCCCTCGACTCCGGTGGCATCCTCCACGGCGCCCGGGAGCCTGCCCAGGAGGTCCGGGTGAGTGCGGCGGATGGTTTCCCACCAGCCGAAGTCGGGGTCCGCGACCATCCGCGAACCGGTCGAGGAGTGGTCGAGCAGCGAGTGGAGCGCGTTGGAAACCGGCAGAACGAGTACGCCCGCGAGAAGCAGCTGGATCAGCCAGAGGGACACCGCGAGATAGGGCTTCGAGAGCGAGAGCGCCACGCCCCGCGCGAAACAGCCGGCGGCGGAAACGCGGCGGCTCACCACGCGACCGTGAGGAAGTCGACGAGGTTCTGCATCCAGAAGACGGCGCGCGAGGTCCAGCGAGAGGCGGCGCGCGGGTCGGGGGTGACGAGCCGGCCGTTGTTCGTGCGATCGACGTCGAGGAGGACCTTTTCGCCCGGGTCCACGATCGCCTCGACGAGCTTCGGACCCCGTTCGACCCGGAAGCGCTTCCACCGCGCTTCGCCGTCCCAACGGGACCGGTACGTGTGGCCCCCCTCGAACCTGAGCGCGACCTCGACCGGCATCGCGACCTCGCCGCGGCGCGCGACCGTGACGACGGTGTCCCAGCCCTTCGGGGATGCGAGGTCGGCGGGCGGCTTCTCGACGAGCCGCCCTTCCGACTCGAAGAGACCCTTCGGCGGCTTCGACTTCTCCGACGTCGCGTCTTCCACCGCGTAGTCGACCGCGCCCGAGGAGAAAAACGTCCGATCGAAGAACCAGTGCCAGTCCTGCCCCGTCGCGTCATTGACCGCGGCGATGAAGTCGGCGGTCTTCGGGTGCCGGAAGCGCCAGCGGTCCGCGTAGAGCCGCATCGCGCGGTTCATCGTCGAGGTGCCGATCAGCCTTTCCAGGGTCGCGAGAGCGAGCGCGGTCTTCGAGTAGACATGTCCGGCGTAACCCGCCGAGCTCCGGAACTTCCACGCCGGAGCCGCCAGAACGTCTTCGGTCGCGACCCGGAAGTAGCGCCGGTTCACGTCCAACGGCCGACGGATGGGGATGCCGACCGGAAAGCGCCACCCGAACACCGTGACGACCGGATTGTCGGATCCGTACGCCGCGCCGACGACGCGGTCCTCCATGTACTCGTTGAATCCTTCGTCGAGCCAGGGCTCCTCGAACTCGTTGGAAGCGAGCAGGCCGTAGAAGTACTGGTGACCGAACTCGTGGATCGTCACGCCCTCCGGGCTGTGTTCGTTCGCGGGCGACATTCGGTGGGTGCCGCCGGTGATGAACGTGGGGTATTCCATCCCGCCCGCTCCCCGCGCGCCCCACGGGGGATCCACGACCGTCAGGGTCGCGTACGGGTAGGGTCCCAGGACGCGGCCGTATCCGGAAAGTGCCGCCTTTACCGACCGGAGGTAGCGCCCCTCCTTGGCGCGGTGCTCGGGCTGGAGGAAGAGGTGGATCTGCGTGTCGGCGATCCCCGGCTCGCGGAAGAGGTCGTGGACGACGAGGTAGTCGGGGTCAGCGGTCCACGCGAAGTCGTGGACGCTCTCAGAGCGGAACCGGTAGAGCACCCGCTCGCCCGGAAGGTCGCGCTCCTCGACGCGCACGCCGGTCGCGCCGACCTTTCCACGGTAGCGGGCGGGCACGTCGATCGACACGTCGTAGTTACCGAAGTCGGCGAAAAACTCGCTCACGCCGTGGAACTGGTGGCAGTTCCAACCCTTCTCCTCGAAGACGCCGATCTTGGGAAACCACTGCCCGACGAGGAAGAAGTCGCCCTTCCAGCCGGTTCGAGTGGACACCCGCGGCAGGCGCGAGCGGAAATCGATGGAGACCGAGATCGTCTCGCCGGGAGCGACCGGGCGCGGGAGCTGGACCTCGGCGGACGTCCGGTCGTGCGGGTTGCCGTCGTCCGGGGAGATGTACGAGAGCGCGGGCAGGAGGTCGCTGCCGTCGGCGAGCGTCATCCGCGTCAGCTCGATCGACCCCCACGACTCCGGCAGCCGATTCCCGCGGTGCCCGCCGCCCGACTCCCGCCAGAAGGTGGACAGCGTGTTACGGAACGCGTTCAGGTAGAGGTGGAACTGCAGGGTCGCCGCCGGATGCGTGGTCGTGTTCGTCCACGTCAGGAGCTCCGTTCCCTCGACGACCTTCTTCTCGGCGTCGAGGCGGCAGGAGATCTGGTAGGACGCGATCGGTCGCGTGAGCGGCGCGGCAGGAAGGGGAGCGGCAGACGCCGTCGCGGCGATCGCGGCGAGCGCGGGCAGCGCGTTTCGGGCGAGAGCGAGAAGTGAACTTCTGCCCTTTGCCCGCGGCATCCGGCAGACTGTAGCATGGGCAATCGATGAGAAAAGCCGCTGTCGCAGCGGGTTCCGGCGACACCGGCACGGCCCGGCGCGTCGAGGAGTTGCGCTCCGAAATCCGGCGCCACGAGCGGCTCTACTACGTCGACGGCCGTCCGGAGCTGCCCGACGTCGAGTTCGATCGCATGATGTCCGAGCTCGCCGATCTCGAACGGCTTCATCCCGACCTTGCCGCGCCGGACTCCCCGACGCGGCGCGTCGGAGGCGAGCCGGCCGAGGGATTCGCGACGGTCGCGCACGCGCTCCCGATGCTGTCGCTCGAGAACGCCTACTCCTGGGAGGAGGCCGAGGCCTGGCGGGCGCGCGTCGTGCGCGCGCTCGGGGAAGAGCCCGGCGGCTACGTCGCCGAGCTCAAAATCGACGGGCTGTCGATCGCGCTCCGCTACGAGAAGGGAGTGCTCGTCCGGGGCGCTACGCGCGGCGACGGATTTCGGGGTGAGGACGTCACCGACAACGTCCGCACGATCCGGTCGATCCCGCTGCGCATCGCGGAGACGGAGACCCTCGAGGCGCGGGGCGAGGTCTTCTATCCCCGCTCGGCCTTCCGGAAGCTGAACGCCGAGAGGGAGGCGGCGGGGGAGCCGCTGTTCATGAACCCGCGAAATGCCGCGGCCGGCACGCTGAGGCTTCTCGACTCGCGGATCACGGCGAAGCGGGGACTGGCCGCATGCCTCTACTCGATCGCGCAGGCCGGCAGTCTTCCGGAGACGCAGGCCGCGGCCCTCGAACGGCTGCGGGCGCTCGGACTGCCCGCCCACCCCCACTGGCGGCGGTTCGCCACTTTCGGGGAGGTCCGGGAGTTCGTGGAACGGTGGGAGACGGCGCGCGCCGATCTCGACTTCCAAACCGACGGCGTCGTCATCAAGGTGGACGACCGCCGGCTCCAGGAGGAGCTCGGTTCGACCGCGAAGTCGCCCCGCTGGGCGTTCGCGTACAAGTATCGTCCGGAAGACGCGACGACCGTCGTCCGCGAGATTTCGGTGCACGTCGGGCGGACCGGCGTGATGACCCCGGTCGCCCACTTCGACCCGATCGTCCTGGCCGGAACGACCGTGAAGCGCGCAACGCTCCACAACTACGAGGATCTGGCTCGAAAGGACGTGCGGGTCGGGGACACGGTCGTCGTCGAGAAGGGCGGCGACGTGATCCCCAAGGTCGTGCGGGTCGTGCCCGAGAAGCGGCCCCGCGGCAGCGAGCCCTTCGCGATGCCGGAGAGCTGTCCGGTGTGCAGCGATCCCGTCGTCCGAGAGCCCGGAGAAGTCGCGACGCGGTGCGTCAACCCGGCGTGCCCCGCGGTCGTGCGCGAGGCGCTGCGGCACTTCTGCTCCCGGCGGGCGATGAAGATCGAGGGCCTCGGCGAGAAGCTCGTCGATCAGCTCGTCGGCGAGGGACTCCTCTCCGACGTCGCATCCATCTATGCACTATCCCCCGAGAGCCTCGCGCTTCTGGCCCGGTGGGGCGAGAAGTCCGCGGCGAACCTGGTCGCCGAGATCGACCGGAGCCGGGAGAACGACCTGTCCCGTCTGCTCTTCGCGCTCGGGATCCGGCACGTCGGCGAGAAGGCCGCCGGGACGCTCGCGCGGAGGTTCGGCTCTTTAGACGCCCTCCTGGAGGCGACGGAAGAAGACCTCCAGGGGGTCGAGGAAGTGGGCCCGAATACGGCGTCGGCCTTGACTGCCTGGTTTTCCCACCCCCGTCACAGGGAGCTCGTCGAGAAGCTCCGCCGCCACGGCGTCAACTTCCTCTCGAAAGAGACCCGGCCCGCGGCGGACGGGCCGCTTGCCGGAAAGACCGTCGTGATCACGGGTACCCTGCCGGGAGTGACGCGGGACGACGCCGCGCGGCTTCTCGAGGCCGCGGGCGCCCGGATTGCCGGCTCCGTGTCGAAGAAGACCGACTACGTCGTAACGGGGGAAGCCGCCGGATCCAAGCTCGAAAGGGCGAAGTCGCTCGGGGTCGAGACGGTCACCTGGGAAGAACTGCTCGGGCTGCTCGAAGGAGGAAATTAGCCGTGGAAATCCCCGCGCGGGTCGTCGTCTACTGCCCCACGCTCGAGCTCAAGAACCGGCCGGTGACGCTCGTCGGCATCTCGCCTCACGGGTACTACGAGGTGCGTATGGAGATCGGTGAGAGCAACCACACGGCGCTGCTGCCGATCGCCGGGACCGGCCTCATCTTCCAGGATGCCAACGTGACGGGGGAGCCGATCCCGGAGCTGGAGAGATAGCCCGGCCGCGCTACGGAAGCGCGGTCCGGGCGGCTTCCTCGAGTTCGTCCGCGATCGCCGTCACTTCCCGCTCGTCCGTTCCCTCAACGAGGATCCGCAGGAGCGGCTCGGTCCCGGAGTAACGCAGAAACACCCGGCCGCGCCCGTCGAGCGCCGCTTTCGCCTTCTCGATCGCCCGGGAAAGCGCGGGCGAGGTCTCGATCGGCTCGCGGCGCGAGACGCGGAGGTTGCGCAGCGCCTGCGGGCTCTTTTCGAGCGTGGCGAGCCGCGAAAGAGGCCGGCCCGCGTCCGAGAGGATCGACGCAACGACGAGCGCCGTCTGGATGCCGTCGCCCGACGGAGAGAGGGGAGCGAAGAGAATGTGTCCCGACGTCTCCCCGCCGAGCGCCGCCCCGGTCTCCTCCATGAGCTGCGCGACGTTGCGGTCTCCGACTGCGGCGCGGTGAAACGGGATCCCTTCGCGGACGAGCGCGGCTTCGAGCCCGAAGTTCGACATGACCGTCCCGACGACGCCCCCCTCCGTCAGACGCCCCTCCGCCTTCCAGCGCGCCGCGACGATCCAGAGAACGTCGTCGCCGTCTAAGAGCCTTCCGGTCTCGTCCGAGAAGATTGCGCGGTCGGCGTCTCCGTCGAGCGCGACGCCCAGGTCCGCCTTCCGGAGGCGGGTCTCTCGCGCCATTCCGTCGGGGTGGAGAGCGCCGCACCTCTCGTTGATGTTGCGCCCATCGGGACGGTCCCCGATCGCCGTGACCCGGCAGCCCGCCCGCTCGAGAGCCCGTGGGCCCAGTTGGTAGGCCGCGCCGTTGCCGGCGTCGAGAAGCGCCGTCAGGTCGTGAAGCCGTCGGGGGAGCCGGGAGAGGAGTCGCGCGAGATAGATCTCGGAGAGCGAGGGATCGATCCGGGGTGGCCGGGCAGCCCCCTCACCCCGGCCCTCTCCCGGAAGGAGAGGGGGTAGGCCCGAAAGCCTTTCCTCCAGCGCCTCTTCCTTTTCGTCCGGCCACTTGCGGGCGTCGGATCCGAACACCTTCACCCCGTTGTCTTCGTGCGGGTTGTGGGACGCGGAGACCGAGATTCCGGCCCCCGCCGCAAGCGCCAGGACGAGCTCCGCGACGGCCGGAGTCGGCACCACGCCCGCGAACGAGACGGCGCAGCCGGCTCGCTCGAGTCCGGCGGCGAGCTCCCCGGCCATCCCGGGCGTGGATTCCCGCGTGTCGCCGCCTAAGACCACGGTCCGCTCGCCCTCCCGCCGGACCGTCGCGCCGACCTCGTACCCGACGGTGCGGAGCGAGCGCGGATCGAGGGGAAAAACCCCGGCGCGTCCCCGGAGCCCGTCGGTTCCGAAGAGCTTCAATGCGGCGGCGCGCCGGCCGCGGGCCCGATACGCACCGTGACGTTGACGATCTGGCCCTCTCGAACGCGAACGCCGGGCGCGTCCGGGAGGACGGTCGTGGTGGCGGTGAAGGTGGTGGCGCGGTCGGCGAGAGAGACCGGCTCGGTTCCGATTCCGCTCATCTTCCCGATCGCCGTCGCCGGTCCGATTACTCGCGCGATGCGGGGATCGACCGTGACGTCGACGACCTGGGAGCCGGCTGCGACTTCGCCGGAGAGCGCGGGCACTATCGGGAGCAGTCTCTCCGCAACCTGGTCGAGCACGACGCGGACCTCCGCGGGGGAGAGCGCGATGACCTCGATCTCCGGCGGGACGTTGATGTCTTCGGGCGCGAGGCGGTAGATCTTTTCGCCGGGCGCCGAGCTCAGAAGATCGATGACGGCTTCCAGCTTCTCGGGCTCGAGCTGCCGTAGCGCCGTAAAAGGCCCGCGCACGCGCACGTCGACGGCGCCGGGAAGGGGGGAGGCGACGATCGTTTTCGACGGGATGTTCACGAGCGAGAGCGGAATCCGGTAGCTGCGCTCGGAGATCCGCTCGCGCCGCTGCCCGGAGAGCGCGAACCACACCCCGAGCGCGATCGCGAGGGCGAGGAGCTTCAGGCCCAGGTTTCGGAAGAAGAAGGGGCGGCGCGGCATTTTCTTCCCCCGTTCCTCAGGCGGTCGCCGCGAACTCGCGGTAGAGGAGGTCGCGGAGCGACTTTCCGTCGAGATCTTCGATCAACTGGCCGTCGCGGGCGAGCGAGATCGCACCGCGCTCCTCGGAAACGACGATCGCGAGTGCGTCGGTCTCCTCCGTCACGCCGAGCGCCGCCCGGTGGCGGGTGCCGAATCGTTTGGAGAGACCTTCCTTGAGCGATAGCGGGAGAAAGCACGCGGCGGCGGCGATGCGCTCGCGGGAAACGATGACCGCGCCGTCGTGGAGCGGCGTCCCGGGCGCGAACAGATTTACGAGAAGGTCGTAGGAGATGGCCGCGTCCAGCTGGACGCCATTCTCGATGTAGGTCTTCAGCCCTTCCCGCCGCTCGAGAACGATGAGCGCTCCCACCCGGCGGGTCGAGAGCGACGTGGCCGCGAGGACGAGGTCCGAGACGGTCTCTTCGGCGTGGTAGCCCGAGAAGAGCGCGAAGAAGGGGGTTCTGCCGAACGCGGCGAGGGCCCGGCGAAGCTCCTGCGCGAACAGCACGATGATCGCGAACGGGAGGTAGAAGATGAGGGCCGAGAGCACCGTTCGCAGCGCGATGAGCTTCAGGAGGACCGAGATCCAGTAGACGACGAGCACGGCGATCAGCCCGAATACCATCTGGACCGCGCGCGTCCCCCGGATCAGGCGCAGCAGGAAGTAGACGACGAGCGCGACGATCGCGATGTCGATCGCGTCGCGCCATGTGAAGGAAAAATGGGCCAGCGGGCCGAAGCGCGCCGACAGAGCGTCGATCACCGCGCCGCCGACCCCGTCGTCTGCCTCGCCGCCGGCGCTTCGATTGCCGCGAGCATCCGCAGGAACCGCACGGACTCCTCCACGTCATGGACGCGCACGATCGCGGCTCCGCCGGCGCGCGCCGCGGCGAGCGCGGCGAGCGAGCCCGGGAGCCGGTCCGCCGCGGAGGCATCGTCGCCCACTCCCGAGAACCGCCGGACGAACGCCTTCCGCGAGGCGCCCACGGCAACGGGGAACCCCAGCGACCGAAACGCAGCCAGGTGCCGGAGCAGCTGGAGGTTTCCCTCGGAACTCTTCCCGAAACCGAGACCCGGGTCGACCGCGATTCTGTCGGCGGCGACTCCGGCGTCAACCGCCTTCGATGCCGCGGCCGCCAGGTCGCAGGCCACGTCGGCTACGGGATGTGCGTAGTCGGTGTCCGCCTGCATCGTGCGCGGGTCGGTGCCCCGCATGTGCATGAGCAGGATTCCGGCGCTACCATCGAGGAGGAGGGGAAGCATCTCCGGATCGTAGCGGAGAGCGGACACGTCGTTGACGAGGTCGGCTCCCGCCCCGAGCGCAGCGCGGGCGACGGACGCCTTCCGGGTGTCGATCGAGACCGGCCGGCCGGTCCTGGCCCGGATTCCGCAGACGACCGGCAGGACGCGGTCGGTCTCCTCCTCCGCGGAGACCGTCACGGCTTCCCCGTAGGTCGCGGGCCGTGTCGACTCGCCGCCGATGTCGACGATTGCGGCCCCCGCTTCGAACATCTCGAGAGCACGCGCGACCGCCCGGTTGCGGTCGAAGTGGAGGCCGCCGTCGGAGAAGGAGTCCGGCGTGACGTTGACGACTCCCATGACGGCCGGTCCGCTCGTGAGGTCGAGCCGGCCTCCGCGCGCGAGAGCGAGAAACGGCCTGGGTCGCCCGGCTCTCTCGAAAGCCCGCTGCGCCCGTTCGCGCAGGCTGACGGGCAGCGCCTTCAGGCTCTCGGCGCGGCGGGCCCGGGAGAGGACGACGGGAGGAGACGAGGAGCGCTCGAAGCGCAGGACGTCCACCGGGAACTCCGAGGCCGCGAAGGTCGCCGGCCGGAAGCCGTCCCAGGAGGCGATTTCGCGGAGCGCCTCGGCGTTCTCGGCTGCGAAAACTAAGTCGGCGGGCACCGGCACGCCGACGAGTTTAGAACGAAGCTACGCTTCGTCCGCGGACGGACCGTAGATCGGCGGCAGAGGCACGTCGTTCAACCGCAGATAGACCGACAACTGCCCGCGGTGGTGAATCAGGTGGTTCAGGAAGACGCGCCGCAGGAGGCTCGCCTTGGATATTTTGAAGTAGGTCGTCCCGCCCCGCGTCACGGTGAAGAGCTCGCGCAGATCCTCGTCGGACTTCCGCGCGATGGA
>Ga0210377_10001613_pt1 | contig 20468 bp, 18 predicted proteins | sample PLM4_65_b1redo_FD_155480 | JGI IMG/M metagenome (GOLD analysis project Ga0210377, IMG submission 155480) | Groundwater sediment microbial communities from an aquifer in East River, Colorado, USA - PLM4_65_b1 redo | ecosystem: Environmental > Terrestrial > Soil > Riparian zone | place: USA: East...
TTCTTCGTGGGTTTCAAGCCCGTAACTGAAAGTGTGACCAAAGTCAACTTTGCGTGCGAGCTCATCCTCGAACAGGTTTGGCTGAAGCTCCTCGAGCATGCCGCCAACCGATCGGTCCAGGATCGACCCGCTGATTTCATCCTGAAACCTTGAGTTGATGGATGTGGAGCCATGGATTTCGAGTAGTTCGAATAATGCAAGGTCCTTAATAACGGCTAATTTTAGCATTTCGCATACGCCATTCAAAACATGGCGTTCCGGCAGGGTCTTCAGAAAGTTCTTGTCCAAAAGGACCTTTTTCGGAGGCTCGAAAGATCCCAGCCGATTCTTGTGGCTGTTGAAATTGACCCCGGTCTTGATGCCTACCGATGCGTCGATATATCCCATCAGGGTCGTGGGCACTTTGATATGAGGGATCCCGCGGCGATAACTGCTGGCAACAAACCCCGCTATATCGGTGAGGACCCCGCCTCCGATGGCGATGATCGGCTCGTCCCTGCGGTTGATCGGGAAACTGTCCAATTCGCGCAGGATCCACAGGTAATTCTCCACAGACTTGTTTTTCTCTCCCGATGGAAAAACCAGTATCTTTGTATTGATTTTATGATAGTCGAAGTATTCCCTCATTGCTTTCGAGAAATACGTATCAACGTTTGCGTCCACTATGACAAATCTGCGGGAGTTTTCCCTTTTGCCGGCGGATAAAAGTGCCTCATTCTGTGGGTGGAAAATATTCTGGCAGTTCACAACTTCGTATTCAATGGTCCGTTGATGTGAGACGTGCCAACTGGTCGTTCCTTTGGTCATAGTACCTTTCGCCATTCGGATTTCAACTCCAATAATCTTTTTGCCACTTCTTTCGCCAGTTCCAGGTTGTGATTCTCGTAATGACCACATTGCCTGATGTTGGCATAGGGCACTTCTGTGGCAACCAGTATGTCGTTGAGAATCCTTTCATAGATGTTACAGATCTTTTCTGCATTACCTTCATTCAATAAAATCAAATAGAAACCTGTCTGGCATCCCATGGGAGCCACGCTGACGAAATTTTTCGGGAGATACTTCTGGAAGCCGAACAGTAAAAAATGCTCAAAGGAATGAAGTTCCGTCGTGGAGAGGTACTCTGTGTTCGGCCGGTTGATGCGTAGATCCACTGAAAAGACCCCGTCACCGTTTTCTCCGGTTGCCAGCGCGCGTAGTTTTACGTGCGGCGCTTTCAATAGTTGGTGGTCCAGTTCACCGATGGTGCGGGTTTCCCACCCAAGTTGTTCAAGATTTATCATGATCGTCTCCTGTGCTGTCATGGATTAATATCCGCGAATTGAGAAAGATGTTTAAAACTGTCGGCTAATGCTTTTTCCCACGAAGCCACGTGGTGATACAGCTCAACAGATGCATAGCCTGTAAAACCATTGTCGTTCAATGCCTTGAAACTTGCCTCGAAATCCAGCGTGCCTTCTCCCGGTATCTCATGAAAATGGACAACGCCCGTGAGTGTATTGGCTACCATCTTGTCCATTAACAATTTACCCTCGGAATTTTTCGTCCCTCTTAGGTAGTTAATGATGGGCTTGACCCGTTCCAAAACGTCAAAACTCAAGCCTGGGACCGAGATCAAATAGGTGAATATCTCATCGTCGAATTCGGTTGTTCCGGCGTACAGGTTGTTGTAGTCCATATACTCAACCGGCACAGTAATTTTTGCCCGGTCTGCCAACCTGGCAGCTTGTTTCTTTTGCTCCGTGTCGGGTTTTTCATCATAAAAATAGATCGGATTGCATCGGTCGAGCAGGAGAAAGTCGGCGCTCTCAGGGAAATACACCAGGTAGGATGCAAAGTCCATGTCGAACGTCAGTATTTCAGACATTTTGACGATCTTAAGATTATAGCCTTCCCTCGCATCTGAAACATGCAGGTATCTTGCATGCGGCGCGGCAAGGGCAAGTGCCCCGATGTAATCTTTTTCGGAGCAATAATTGTGACATAGATCCAAATGCAATTTGAATTTCGGGGAATTGACCTCGTTGACCAGTTCGATCCCCTGGTCCAACGTTTCGATGAACATGCCCGGCTCCGGTTCGATCAGCAGGGTGATATCTTCATCCTCCCGGACCGCTTTCAGGCACTGATGGATGCTGTCCACCAGCAATTCATTTGGATCCATCGACGGATTCGCCACATGCTCATCCCTGATAAAACCGCTTCCAAATGTGACGAGATCAACGCCCAGCCTCCTGGCGACTTCAATTCCCCTTTTGACCAGATTGATGCGGCGCTTTCTTCCGGCGGTTTCGATGCACATCAACGATGGTTCGTGAGGGCGGGAAGGAGTGAAGAAATGGGAGGCGGTTGCCACACAGGCAGGTCGGACCCGGGTCGTTTCGAACCGCTTTTTTATTGTTGCAAGGTACTCGTCGGTTATCTCGAAAGGATTGAATTGATCGCGGTGGAAAGAAAGTTCTATACCCGGGTACCCCGCCTTGTCGACTGCGTCGATTGCATCCAAAAAACTCAGATTTGTCAAACCAAATGTGCTGTAACTTAGTTTTGTCATTGTTGTTACTCCGAAGAATGCGAGTCAGAAACGTACTATGAGACTATTCCTTTTTGCTCCTGGTGTATTTTTGATTAAATTCAAAGAACAGCATCAGGGATGCCGTGACGAAGCGCGGTAATATATTCTTCCTCGATTCCACCATGTGGAACTCTCTCCGTGTTCTGAATTGGTCAAGGCAATTTTACCAAAATCCTATACAAGACCAATTGTATCCGATTTCACAAGCGATAGTATAATCCCAACACTCAATTTTTGAAAGATTCTTTATCTACGGTGGAGGGACAAATGCACATTAATTTTGCAATGTGACCAGGACCTCTTGGCAGCTCATCAAACAAATCTCGCATTTTCACAGTTGATCTCATTGCAAAGTTATAACCTCCGATATAAGAAGGGCGGTGACTGGCCTATCGCCCCTGGGTCAAATTCAAATCCTTGATTTCCAACCAAGCGGGTCCGGAGTTTTCCAAAACTCCGAACCCGATCTTTCCTTCGGGGGTAAATGCCGCGTATTGATTATCGATCCAGATGACCAATCCCAGCGGCGGATGCGGACTCACCTGCGACTCAAACACTGGAACATCATCCACTTCGAAGGACACTCGCTTCTCACGCCACTCAAGTATGTATCCGTGCCATTGACTTGGATCCACGCTGAGAGCGACTCCATCCTCGTCAATGACGCGACCCAGCATTCGACGCGTCACCTTGCGCGAAAAGGGGAGTGCGATCCCCGCGGGGATCAAAGAAGGATGAAACCTCGGTGACCGAAAAGTTTGTACCATGAGGCCATTGCCCGTAGGGGCGGGGTCTTCCCGCCCATGCTCGCGGAACGACAAATAATTCTCCTCCGATGCCCCAAAAAACCAGACCGCATTCGGCAACGCAGGCAACCGCAACGGATTCCCTCCAAAGCCAAGCGACAACCCGAATGGATCGTTCCACAGTCCGAAGCCCCACGTCCCGGGCAGCGAGTCGTTTGAGGTCCGCGCGGACAGGCTGAGGCTGAGAGGGAAGCGGAGGGGGAATCCACTTCTTGGGATTTGCGTATAGTCATCAAGTTGCGCGAGACGATATTTGTCCGCTTTTCCAGAAGGGATCGTCAAACGATAATGCGCGGAATCGCGTGAAATTTCCTCCACCTGCGCGCCGGGCGTTGAGCGCGGAATTAACTTCGTGTAAGCCATCTTTGACCCAACGTGACCATGCCGATGCCGATCCGCGCCATGTTCAACCCCGCGGAAGGATAGGCGCGCAGATAAAGCGTGTTGATGACAGGAGCATACGCCACGATATAAAGAACCGTGCTGACCCAGCCGAGGATGTCAATGATGATGTGGATGGACATAAATACCTTTGTGAAGATGATGTTTGATAATTGTACCCTTGGTTGATATGTCTATAATTTGATGTAGAGTGAGACCTTCGGTCGCGTTTCGGCGGGGTCGAAGACCCACGCCGAACGAGGTCTAACTTGTGGCTTTCAATCGGTATGGCGACACAACTTCATAATGCAAAGCCTGGACATAACGAGGATCTTTTTCAGTGCTTGTTTGATATTAGATCCAGAAACATAGGCCTGCGGATGAAGTGTGCTATGGACTATTGGCAATATGATCCCGCTAATGAGGTTGCCCCAGGTGACCCAAGTAAACCATACGCTGCAACTTCTATTACTGAAGATTGGGCAGAAGCGGTTGCCTATACTGTCTATCCTGAATATGGAATAAGCCAGGGTTATAACGAGATCCGATTCATAAGGAAGACCTATGTTGAGATGATGATAGCAGGTATCTATTAGAGGAAATGTTATGGAAGCTTCAGATAAGTAAATCGTCGAATCTAACTGGACAGAGGTGGTAAACTGGGCGAATGCCAAAAGCTCAAGATTATCATCTCACAAAAGCAGAATTGAAGGCGATCGAAACAGCCATCAAGCATGATAAGCGCCCAGAAGTGGTCCAAAGAAGCATAGCCATACGGCTGCTTCATTTGGGACATAAGCCAGAAGAAGTTGCTCAAATGCAGGCTGCGAGTAAGGCGACCATCTATTGCTGGTTTGCTCGCTGGCAAAGCGGCGGTGTGGAGGCGTTAGCCAATCAGCCTAAAAGTGGACGACCGCCAAAAGCAGATGACGCTTACAGTCTGGCTTTGGTGGAAGTCATTGAAAAAGAACCATCAGAAGTTGGGTACGACTTCACCATCTGGACAGTTGAGCGGTTGAGCGCTCACTTGGAGAAAATAACGGGTATTGTTTTGAGTGAAAGCCGTTTGCGTGCCTTGATCAAACGCAAAGGATATCGTTATCGGCGCCCAAAGCAGGATTTGGGTCACTTGCAAGATAAGCAAGCAAAAGCCAAAGCAGCCGAGATCCTCGAAGAGTTGAAAAAAAGGTCAGCGGAGACGATTTCGAACTCATCTTTATGGACGAAACGACCTTGACGTTAGATCCGCCATTACGAGCATGCTGGATGAAAATTGGAACACAGAAACGTATTCCAGCTACTCAACCTGGTGAAAAACAGAAACGGCATATCTTTGGCGGTTACAACTGGCTGAAAGATAAGATGACTTGGACGGTTGCAAAAACCAAAAACAGTGCAACTTTCATTGACTTTCTTGAGGAACTGTTGGTCAAGAACTACCCAACTGGAAGAGTTATTCTGGTGATGGACAATGCTTCTTATCACAAGAGTGCTTCTGCATTGGCTGCCTTGAGTTTATTTGAACATCGTGTCATGTTCATTTGGTTGCCGCCGTATTGTTCTGACCTCAATCCAATCGAGCGTTTCTGGCGACACTTGAAAGACCTGGCTTGTGCCAACAAACTTCAAGATCATATTGACACTGTCGTGAAAAGCGCAGAAAAAATCTTGAACGAGCAAAATCTACCTACTTCTGATCTACGCTTCCTTTTGTCTAAAAACTTATGACGAATTACTTATCAATATCATGGATAAAGTCGATCACGATGAGGTTTTCATATAACAATTCGATCAGTTTATTAAGTTCCTCTTCGATCTCGCTGTCAGGGATATCATCTGACAAGCGAATAGGAGGTTTTCCTATTTTCTTTCTTATAGTAGTTCTGGGTGCTTCGTCCAACTGTCGATCAAAATCTTCGAAATATTCCTCCCAGGAGTTATACGGCTCAGGTGGTCCTTCATCATTTTGTCCATTTTCAAAGTTGTCATTTGGAGGAAGTTCGGTCATAGGTTTACCTTCTGTCCAGCGCCCTGAAGCGGTGGATAAAATACACTGCCAGCCCAAATAATATAATCGCATTTGCCTGATGGAGCACCGCGACCACGATATTCACAAAGGATAGTATTGTCAGCACGCCAAGGGCAATCTGTAAGGCAACAGCAGCCATCAGCCATAGTAAGCCGGTCTGAATCTCACGCGGATAGTTTTGTTTCTTCACCATATAGAACACGAACGGAACGGCGATCACTCCCAGCCAGGCGAACCAGCGATGGATAAAGACAATGGTCTGCGGGGTTTCGAAGATGTTGATGAATGAGTTGAAGAGATTGGGTGGGATCAACTTCCCGAACATGAGGGGCCAGGTATCTGAAACGTGACCGGCTTTGAGACCGGCGGTCATGCCGCCATAGGTGATCTGTATGATAAGAATGATGAAGGATATCAATGACAGTTTGGATGGCTTTGACCATTTGGCTTTTTTGTTTTTATCCGGAAAACCGAATTTATGACCGAGGGCGGTCCAGAGACTTAAGCCGAATAAAGTGAGCGCCAACAATAAATGGATGGTCAGGTTGAAGTGGCTGACGGAGGGACGGTCAACAAGTCCGCTGGCAACCATGATCCAGCCGGCGAACGCCTGGGCGATGAAGAGCATTCCCATGGCAAAGTAGATGCCGAATTCCTTGAAGGGAATTTTCTTTGTAAATAGAAAGAAGAAAACAGGAAGGGCATAGACCAACCCGGCAAAGCGGGCAATGAAGCGATGGATCCATTCCATGTAAAAGATGAATTTATATTCTTCAAGCGTCATGCCCGAGTTGATCAGTTTGAATTCGGGGGTTTGCTGGTATTTTGTGAATTCATCCTGCCAGGCTTGCTGACCGATGGGCGGAACGGTCCCGCTGATGGGATTCCATTCAACGATGGAAAGACCGGAGCGTGTGAGTCGGACAAAGCCGCCGAAGACAACGAGAAACGCCACGATGAAGGCAAAAATGAAGAGCCAATTCATCACGGCGCGGTTTTTGGTTTGAGGCATGAATGCCCTCCCAACGCAATGATTTATGTAATGCAAGATATTATCTCGCTTTACGGCATGAGATTATAGCATCAGGGTATGAAAGGCTGATTAAACGGGAGCGGGTATTCCCTGAGTCGGAAGCGATAAAAAATCCCGCTGCTTTTTGTGCGACGGGATGAAATCCTATCTGGATTGGAGTTGGGCGAGCAGTCGCCGGTATTGTTCCGCATTGGGCGGGTCCATCAGGAGGATCTGATTGACGAGCACCATGGCATCCTCCGTTTTCCCGAGATCGAGCATGGACTCGGCAAGTGAATCGAGTTGGGCAACTGCCTCGTCGATGCGCCCGGCCTGGTGATACTGCTGGGCGATGGCGCGGCGTAACACCATATCTTCGGGGCGTTCATCGAGAAGTCCCTCGATGAATTTGATCCCCTGCTCCCTGTGGTTGCTAGTCTGCAGATAGGTGAGATAGCTATCGAGTTCAGCATTGGCTTGCGCGGGTTGACCCATTCTCAGGCTCAGTTCAATGATGTTCTTGCGTGTGTTTTCATCGTCGGGGCGCAGGGTGCGGATCTGTTCATAAATGCGGATGGCTTGCTTCCAGTCGAGGCGTTGCATGTCGATATCTGCCATGCGCTGGAGGATGTGGACGTTCCACTGGCGGTCGGCGTTGGCTTGCTGGACGACGCGTAGCGCGGTCGTGTATGTTTTGCGTGCCATATCGAGTTCGGCAAGACGATAGTATATGTCGGCGAGTTCGATGTATTCGCGTATGGCATCGTCTACCTGTCCGCGCGCCACCAGTTGGTCGATGAGTTTCGAGCGCGCGTTCATATCCATGGGGGCAAGCTGCACCACGCGCTTGAGCATTTTTGCGGCTTGTGCGGCTTCTCCGCGTACACTGTATGCCTGCGCCACGGTGGAGAATTTTGCGATGGCTTCCTGCATGTGATTCTCGCGGATGAGCAGTTCGCCCATCAGGGTGTGGAGGGGCAGGTAGGTGGGAGCCTGGGTGATCGCCTGGAAGGCTTCGTCCATGGCGGAGCGGAGTTGACCGGCGCGTGCCAGTTGATGGACGTGATTGATGGATTCGAGCACCTGGCTCGATTGAGCCTGCAGGATCACTTCGGCGAGAGGCATCAGCATGTCGCCGTCCTGCGATTTGGGCATTTGCTCGCGGGATTTGTACAGGTAGTCGCGCCAACCCTGACGCATGAGCATGCCGTTGATATTATCGCACAGACGCTTGAGCGCGACTTCATCCGTTTGGTTTGCCTGCGCTTCGATGAGCGGTTCGTACATCTGACGGATCTCATCGGACTGTTCGGCAGGGACGATCTGTGAATCGGCGATCTTCAACGCTTCGAGATATTCGATGGATGCGGCTGCGAGTCTGCCCATCTTTTGGTTGATCTGTCCCAATAAAAGACGCGCGGCGAGACCGAAGTCGTTGTGCTTGACGGAATGTTGTAAATGGCGGACGGCTGTTTCGAGACGGTCACCCTTCGAGCGCATGAGACCGAGATCAAAGTACAACGCAGGATGATTGAAGCCCGCCTCCAAGGCGTGATCAAGTTCGTCGGCGGCCTGGGTATCGTGACCCTTGCTTTGCGCGTCGATGGCTTGACCGAGGTGCAGGACGACTTTCGTCTGCTCGGAGGATTGCATGGAGAGTTGACCCGTACCGCGCATGAGGGCTTGCAGTCCGCGGCGTGCCTGAACTGCCGCGCCATCGTCGGTGGAGTATTCGAAGAGGATCTCTGCCAGACGGGTCAACGCTTTTTGGCGCGCTTCAGCGATCGGGTCCAGCCCTGAATCGTCCTGCTTCTTGGGCTGTTCCAATTGCTTGACCTGTGCCATGGCGATGGGTCCGGTCCCGCCCTTGGGTCGCAGTGGTTTGGGGAGCAGTTGACCGGAGCGCAGGAGGTTCAAAGCCTGTTGCGCTTCCACGCTTTCGGGCAGGATCTTCAATGCCCTGCCGACCAGTTCTGCGGTCTTTTCGGCGTTGCCGGTGCGTTGTATCAGGCTGGCGACCGCAATATATTCGGTGATCGCCTGCGGCTTGTGATCGAGGCGTTCGTGGGCGAGAGCGAGGCGCGAATGTGCGATGACGTTCTCAGGGTCGAGGGTCGTCACGCGTACCCAGTTCTCGATGGCTTTGTCCACATCACGCTGGTTGAGATAAAGTTCCGCCGCTTTGGACGCGGCATCGATGGCTTCCTTGAGGTGCCCGGTGCGTTCGAGGAGCTGCGCGAGTTTTTCCATGGGCGCCGGGTCCTGGGGTGCAACCTGTGCCACGCGTTTGTAGATCTGCAGCGCCTCATCGTAGTTCCCCATTTGGAACAACGCCAACCCCAGGCTGTTGAGGGCTTTGGGGTGATCGGGCATCTCCTGCAGGGCGCTGCGATACGCCGAGACCGCCTTGTTCCATTCCTGGTCCCAGGCGGCGGAGTGGCCTTCGTTCATCGCTTTTTGGAAAATGTCTTCTCGTCCGGGCATAGGTTCGATTATACCGTAGGGGAAGATTCTCTCACCCTTACATTTGGTTCATCTTCATTATGATTGCATTGTTAATTGTGGCGCGAGATACCATTTGAGTGCGATGTGTCATCCCGCTCCACGGGTGAACTTAGAAAATCTTAGCCGCGAATTACACAAATTTTCGCGAATGGATTAAAAAATTCGCGTCCATTCGCGGAATTCGTGTCAAGGGTTTGTCTTTATATCGTTTTCATTTCGCCCCAATTCACACCAAAGCGCGCTTCGGTGGAGAGGGGGATGTCCAATGCATACGCACTTGCCATAGTTTCTTTTACGACCCTGGCTGTTTTCTCCAATTCATCCTTTGGACATTCCAACACGAGTTCATCATGCACTTGTAAGAGCATCTTCCCTTTTAGTTTTGCTTTTTTAAGTGCGGAGGGGATCCTCAACATGGCGATCTTCATGATGTCCGCCGCGGTGCCCTGGATGGGCGCATTGATGGCTTCACGTTCTTCGCGGTTTTTGATCTGCACATTTTGTTTGCTCTGCAATGCAGGGAAGTAACGCTTGCGTCCCAACAATGTTTCGACATAACCTTGTTGCGCGGCTTGTTTGCGGATGCCATCAAGATATTTTTTAACGCCCGGGAATTTTTCAAAATAGGTACGGACGAACGTCTCTGCTTCGGCGAGGGTCAGATCTGTGGAACGCGTGAGACCGAACGCGGACATGCCGTAGATGAGACCGAAGTTGATCGCCTTGGCGTGGCGGCGCATTTCCTTCGTCACCGCATCGGGACGCACGCTGTAGATTGCTCCCGCTGTTGTGGAGTGGATATCTTCATCCGCGCGGAATGCCGCCAACATCCCTTCGTCCTGAGCCATGTGCGCAACGATGCGCAACTCGATCTGTGAATAATCCACCGAGAGCAGAACGTTGCCTTTGCTCGCGATGAATCCGTTGCGGACCCTGCGTCCCGTTTCCGTGCGGATCGGGATGTTTTGTAAATTGGGATTGTTCGATGAGAGACGTCCCGTCACTGCACCGATCTGGCTGTAGGAGGTGTGGACGCGTCCATTCGAATCGACTGCGGGTGGAAGCGCATCCAAATACGTTGACTTGATCTTTGAGAGTTCGCGATGCTCCAATACAAAATCCACCACGGGATGTTTCCCGCTCAACATGTCGAGCACGCCCGCCGCCGTGGAGTAATGTCCGCTGGCGGTTTTGTTGCCTTTATCAGGTGGCTCCAGGCCGAGGGTCTTGAAAAGTACATCCGATAGTTGTTGCGTCGAGTTGATGTTGAATGTTTTGCCAACCGAGTCAAAAACCTGTTTTTCGATCTCGTTCAACCGCTTGGTCAATTCCTTCGACATCTTATCGAAGAAGGGCAGGTCGAGCAAAATGCCTTCCATCTCCATATCTGCTAAAACCGGCGTGAGTGGCAGATCGATTTCTTCGAGCAATTTTTCGCCGTTGACGCGTTTGAGTCCCTGGATCTGAAGCGGCAGGAGACGCAACGTCGTTTCTGCATCTGCCGCCGCATACGGTGCCACGGACTCGATCGCCACTTCCGCCATGCTGACCTGCTTCTTGCCCTTGCCGATCAACTCTTCGATATGGGTCATCTCTTCGCCAAGTTTTACGGATGCGAGATTCTTCAAGCCAAGATGACGCGAGGATGGATCAATGATGAACTCCGCCAGCATCGTGTCAAAGGTGAGCGGAGTGACAACCAATCCGAATTTTGCCAGAACGATGTAATCGTATTTGGCGTTATGTGCTATCTTTCCGATCCTCGGATTCGTCATCGGTTCGGTGAGCGCGTCGATGACTTTTTTCAACGGGAGATTTTTCCCGGCAATGTGACCAATTGGGATGTAATATCCCTCGCCTTCCTTGATCGCCAGCGAGATGCCGACCATGTCCGCTTTCATTTCTTCGGTGGAAGTTGTCTCGGTGTCGAATGAAATGACTTCGGCTTTGTTCAACGCTTTGACCAGGTCTGCCAGTTTTTCGACTGTATCAACAACATTGACCTTGATGTTCGATTCTTTCTTCGGTGCGTACACCACCTGTGGCTCATTGACGAACATGGACATTTGCTGTCCCGGTTTCGGTACGGCGGATGTGGGCGCAGTTGTTTCAGATGAAACGGATTTTCCCGTCACCTTTTCAAGAGTCTTGAGCAGTGAGCGGAACTCCATCTCTTTGAAGAAGGCTTCAATGGCGGGGAGGTCCAAGTCATGCGCTTTAGCATGTTCGAGATCGAGCTTGATGTTCAAGTCCGTTTTGATCTGCGCCAGGTCACGGCTGAGATAGGCGTTGGCTTTGTTGGCTTCGAGTTTGGTCTTCCAGCGGTTCTCGATCTCGTCAATGTTTTTGTAGATGCCGTCAAGCGTTTTATATTTTTCGAGCAACGAAATCGCGGTCTTTTCGCCAACACCTGCCACACCGGGGATGTTATCGGATTTGTCGCCCACGAGCGCTTTGTAGTCCACGACTTGTTTTGGTGGCACGCCGAGTTTTTTGACGACATCTTCATCTTTAATGTAGTTCTGGTCATCACCCGCCAGATAGACCGTTGTCCGTTTGTTGACGAGTTGCAGCAGGTCGCGGTCACCCGTGACGATCTTGACTCCGAGTCCCTGCTCGGCGGCAATGCGCGCTACGGAGCCAAGGACATCGTCCGCTTCAAATCCTTCCATTTCGAGGCGCGGAATATTGAACGCGTCCACCATCTCGCGAATCCGTTTGATCTGCGGACGCAGGTCATCGGGCATTTTTTCGCGCGTCCCCTTGTATTCGGGAAACAACTTATCGCGGAATGTTTTACCCACATCAAAAGCAACCGCAAGATATTCGGGTTCTTCCTGTTCGATGATGCGGAGCAATTCGCGCGCGAAGCCATAAATGCCTGCGGTGGGTTCACCTTTCGAAGTCTGCCAGCGTTGACTGCCGCCAACGGCAGTCAACGCGAAGTACATGCGATAGGCAAGGGCGTGTCCATCAATTAGATAAAGTGTAGGGGGCATAGTAAATTCCAGTTGCAGGTAATCGCAAATTGGTGATTGGAGAATTAGAGACTGGAGATTAGTGATCGGTTAAAACGAAATGCAGAGTTATTATACTCTGCAGAAAAGATTTTTAGAACACAAATTCCAATTAAGGAGTTCTGAATACTCGTCATTGCGAGCCAGAGTGTAGCGAGTGGCGAAGCAATCTTCTAAGCAATTATAGGATTGCTTCGTCGGGCTACACCCTCCTCGCAATGACGGAGAAAAAAGAAAAATGCAGGAGTTGGCTCCTGCATTTCGAATTTACTTTTTTACTTTCTCGGTTCCCTGCCGTGAACGGGTCTGCTTGATGTAATCCTTCACGAGTTGCGGTGGGTGAGGTTGTGTACCGCCCATGATCAAGTAACCCGGAGCCCAGAAATCGCCCGAGGGATTTTCCTTTTTCATACGCGGGAATTCGACGAAGATCTTCTCGGATGTCTGCTGGCGCATGATGCGCATGAGATAACCCGGCGATGTGGCAGGCGGAACGTTCACCACCCATTGCACGTATTCAGGACGAACCGCGAGATATTCCAACCGCCAGCCAAAGGCAATGCAGATGTTCGGCAGCCATTCCGACAAACGGTCTGATATATCGCCGGTCAAATAATGAGAACTGAATCGCGGCACCAACAAACAGGCGTAGGTCAGGTTATAGAGTCCGGGAGAGATCGGCTCAAGCATGACGCGGCTCGCTACTTCGGTGATCGAGTGCGGACGGGTCTCATCCAATTCGCCGGGTTGAGGTCTGCGGAATGGAGTCTCAGGTCGCGGGCGTGATCTCGAAGGCATGGTCGCATCGAAATCCTGCACCGGATGCTCAACGGTTTCTTCACTTTGTTGATTTGAAACCAATAGATCGTTCACGCGCACAGCAGGCGAACTCTCGCGGCTGTAATGCCCCGGACGTGATGGGATGGGATTGGCGCTCCAACTTTCCTGCTCTGGCATGGATGGAGCCAATCCCGGTTCCGGTGTGGGCGGCGGGACATCTGACAAAATATCGGAGATGGATGGGATGTTGAGATCCTCACTGCTTTCATCTTCCACGTATTGCGTTGGCGCCTCATACGAAGCCGGATTTTGTTTCTGTTGTGCAACCGGCTTTTCTGCCTCCTCAATAGAAGTGATGGAGAGTGAGTTCGCCAATTGACCCGCCTGTGTGCGGATGGTACTGAATGGAGTCTCTGCATCGAAGACGAGCGCCAGAACTACATCATCTGCAATACGCGTGGCATAGAGCATGTGCTCCGCTTTTGTCGCCTCAAGGCGGACGAAGCGCAGAAGGTCACTGCCTTTTTGACCATCCCAGTGACGGGTGACGGTCATCGCCAGTTCCTTTGCCGCGCTCTGCGAGAGTCCACCGGCGTACGCCCAAAGGTTGTTCCCGCGGGTGATCAATGCCGCCTGCGCAGAAGACTCCAAAGTAAGACGCGTCAGGTGCTGTGCGGCCTTGCTCACATCCTGCAACCACGAAGGTTCGGGACTGGCAGTTTGAACAGGCGTGGATGGTGTGGGCTTCGATGCGGGTTTGGAAATAGGGGTGGAGTTGTCATTGAGCATGGTCAGTACTTCCGGAAGATGATAGGGCTTGCGAAGCAAGGTCCACGGGCGGAGTTCATCCAGTGCCGGTGGTGTATCCTCATCAGAAAACAGGGTCAACCTGATGTTCGGGTTGAGCGTGCGCAGGGCGCGTCCTATCTCTGAAACGGCTTTATGTCCAAGGTCAGAATCAAGAAAGGCAAGCGAGCAATTATGCTCATCTGCACGCACAACCGCCTCGCCTTTCCCTTTGGTGATATGAACACGGAAACCCTCCCGCTCCAGGCTCTGGAGCAGAATTTTCGCAAAATAAGCATCTGCGGTGACGAGCAGGAGGTTTTTGTTCATATTTAACACAGTGTATCACGGCAGAAACTCGGAGGCAAGCACGCCAATCCGTCCATCCTTACTAAAATGTGAAGAATTTGTATGGTCAACTTGATTTTCGCCTGCGTTTGTGCTATCAATAAAGAAAAATTTGGACGAGGGTCGTAAATGCATCGAGAACGAGTTTCTGAAAATGTCTATTGGTTCCAAAGCGAGGTTTATGCCCAGGTGACGGCTGGCGTCGTGGCGGGACCGCAGTGGGCGGTGGTGATCGATACGCTGGCTTTGCCGGATGAAACGTTGAGCATCCGTGAATTCATCGAACACGAGTTGAACGTACCGGTACGGTACGTGATCAATACACACTATCACGCGGATCATGCCTGGGGTAATTGTTTCTTCCCCGGTGCGACCGTGGTCGCGCACGCGCGTTGCCGTGAACTGTTGGAGGAACGCGGTGTCCCATCGCTGGAAGTCGCGCAAAAGCAAAATCCCGCCCTGCGACAGGTGAAGATCGTCCTGCCGCAGATGACTTTCATTGACGGTGATGTGACCCTGCGCGTGGGAAAGAAGAACCTGATCCTTTCCACGGCGATCGGCCACAGCCATGATGGGATCGCCGTGCTGGTGGAGGAGGATCGCATCCTGTTCGCAGGTGATTCGTTCATGCCGCTTCCATATATTGTGGATGGTGACATTGACGATATCATGGCTTCCATCAAACATATCGGACGCATGGGACTGGAGAACATCGTTCAAGGACACGGCGATGTGATCCTGCGCGGTGAGATCGATGCGGCAGTGAAGGAGAATTTGAATTACCTTGCCACCATCAAGAAATCGGTGAGAGCCATCGCGAAACGCAAGAATGCGCTTGAATTGCTCGACACGATCACGATTGAAGATTGTGGGAAAAGCCGGGTGTATCTGGGTGGTCTCGCTCAGGGACTGCACCAAAGAAATCTGCGAGCCCTGCTCCAGCAAATGAGTGGATAAATGATGAAACGTCCCTGCAACTGTGGGGACGTTTGTTTTATTTATTTGCCTCAGCTTTTGCTTCTCTCCTTGCCCTGAGCCAGCCATTTAGACTATATTTGACCACGCGCTCATTGCCTGAAATTAATTTCTGGATGTTGGGTCGCAATGCCCAGAGTAGTAATAGCTCGGCGATCACGCCATACAACACATCCGTCCACGGCATTAATCCCATTGAGGCACGTATGGCGAAGATGATGGTCACGAAGAGAGCCACTGCCATTGTTGTGACAGAGGCCATTCCCAGGGTGAAGAAGACAAGCGCACCCAACCCAAAAACGATCGGCAGGGACCATGCCCAAAATCCCACTGCGCCACCGAGCGCCGGAGCGCCGCCTGCCCCGCCATGAAAACGCAACCTGCCATCTTCGTCGCGGCTGAGCAAAAAGATCGAATAGTTATGTCCGAGGATCGACCCAATCGGAGCAAGTACATGAAATAGATGAATCTCCGGTATGAGCCACTGCGCCACCCAGACAGCCACTGCTCCTTTCATAATATCCATGATGGCAGTGAGCAAGCCAGCCCCAAAACCCGCGGCGCGCATGGCGTTCGTTCCACCAGTGCGGCCGCTTTCGATCTCGCGAATATCCTTGCCTGTTTTTATCTTGACGATCAATAACCCAAATGGAATGGAGCCAAGGATATAGCCGATGATCACAGCCCCAATACCGATCAGAGTTTGCATAGAGTTCTCTCCTCCAGAGCGAATATACTATTTGAAACACACGAAGGGCAATATGGTTTCACTTGTCCATTAATAATGTAATTTCAGCTGTCCGCCCTTTTTCGATCCAAAAGCCGCGCAGGTTCCATCGCTCCCCCGTTCTCGAGCAGATAATGTGGACCACCTTATAAGCCGCCTCTGCAATGTCGGTAACGGAGACAGTTTCTGGTCCCGCGGGATGCGAGTGGAAGATGCCAAGCAGGACGAGTCCGTTCGAGTCGATCCAATCGAATGCTGTGAGTTGCTCATAGGGATCCATCACGAATCGCTCGGGACTTTGCGCCTGATTCCGTACCAGGAGCACTTTTTCCACCCGGTCATTTTTCCCCGCCAGCAAACCACAAGCCTCCAGCGGAATCTGACTCTCAACGTGTGCAAGCATCTCGTCACGATGCTCTTTGGGGATGGTCAGTTGCCAGATCATTTTATCGAATGAAGATCGCCAGACCCCAGCAGAGTGCTGTGATGACCGCCGGTTCGAGCGCGGCGCGGCGGGTGGGCAGGTCTTCGCTCAGGTTGATGGCGAGGTTGGTCAGCGCGTACAGCGGACCTGTGAGCATCAACCCAAATTGGACAGGCGAAAGGGGCCAGTAGTGCAAGCCCGAAGCGACCTGAACGCAAATGAACGCGATGCCGAGTGCCCAGGCGAACTCCCATTTTCCGCTCAGGCGCAGATGCATGATGCGCAGGCTGGCGAGCGCGGCGGCGATGAATAACCCCGGCACGAGCAGGAAGAGCCGCGCGTCGCTGTAGCGCAATGCCACCGCCAGGATGAAGAACAATGTATATGAAATGGCTGTCAATCCTGCCATGGATGTAGCATAGAAAGGCGCGCCCGGATCGACCACGATGTATTCAGCGAGGAAAACGAAAAATAGGAAAGTGCCGGTGATGGCGAAGCCGATCCACCATGCTGCGCCATCAGGGAGCACGGTCAGAGGCACGCTGATGACGAATGCGGTCAGGGTGGGGAGTAGCCACCATTGAATGGTGTTCCTGCTCTTGAGGGATGGGTGTCCGCGCAGGAGCCAATCCATGCCGGTGGCGGTCAGACCCGCAGTGAGCAGGCTCATGGCGGTGGAGATATTTAGTGGAAGCGTGAGCAAAAAGCCGGGCAACTCCAGTTCTACGTTGAACGCAGGCGCTTGAATAATGCGTGTAAGCGCGAATGCCAGCAAGACGGTGGAGGTCAACATGCCGACGCGGTTCGAATCGGGCAGGTATTTTCGCTCATCCATGCATGCATTGTACCTGCCTTCATTAATCAGTGCCAAGATATGGCCCGTATATCTTAGCCACAGAGAACACTGAGAACTCTGAGTTTTATTTGTTTTCTCAGCGAACTCTCCCGAAGGACACAACCGTACTTGCGCTCGGTGCAAGTGTCGGGACGATGTGTGATCTCTGTGGCTTTTTATGGGGTTTCGGCCCAGTGAGAAGCTCGGTCGTTATGGTAGAATCAATTGGTTATGGATATGAATAGACTTGAATCGCTTCCTCCCCCGCCTGGCGTGATCGGCTCGCTCAGGGCGGGGTTCGACGCTGTTTCCAGCCATGTTGCGCTGATCCTCCTGCCGTTGGCGTTGGATGTTTTCTTATGGCTGGGTCCGCGTTTGACCGTGGGGAACCTGTACACTTCCCTGCTTTCCGAATACAAAAAAGCGGGATTCCCTGTTCAAAATGTTGATGTTATAACCGAGAGAGTGGAAATGCTTGGACGAATCAACGTTCTGAGCTGGCTGAGGACGCTTCCCATTGGGATCCCGAGCCTGCTCTCGGGACTCTTACCTGACTCTCTGCCATTGCAGACTCCGCTTGGCATACAGGAAGTCATCCAAGTCCCATCCATGCTTGGGATGCTTGGCTGGATCTTCGTATTAACCCTGGTCGGCTGGATCGGAGGAGGCTTGTACTTCCGCTGGGTGTCGGGAACAACCCTGGGTGGTGGGGAAGTGGGTGTCAGTCCCATGCGCGCGGTCATGCAGACATTCATCTTGTCCGTGATCTGGGTGGTGAGTCTGCTGATCATCATGATCCCGGTCCTTTTGATCGTGACCGTGCTGGCGATGTTCAGTCCCGTGCTGGCAAACGCCGCGGTATTAATCCTCTTGATCGTTTCGTTTTGGTTCATCGTCCCGTTATTCTTCACACCACACGGGATCTTTGTGCAGAAGCAGAATGCGTTGCTTTCCATTCTTAGCAGTTTGAAGATGGCGCGTTTTACGCTACCCACGAGCAGTATGTTCGTGTTTGCGGTATTCGTGCTTTCTACAGGTTTAAATTATCTATGGAGTGTGCCGTCGAGCGATTCCTGGATGTTGATCGTCGGGATCGCCGGTCATGCCTTTATCACCACGGCATTGCTCTCAGCGAGTTTTGTGTATTATCACGATATGAATGCCTGGTTGCGGATCGTGTTCGAACAGATTCAACAACAGAAGAAAGGTGTGCCTACTCAACAGGCTTGATCATTTTCGCGCTCTCATGATGAGAGTGAGGAAAATTTTCGGAGGTATTTGTGGCTAAAGATAAAGAAGCAGTTAATTATGATGTAAGTTCCATTCAGGCTCTTGAAGGTATCGAACATGTGCGCAAGCGCCCGGGCATGTACGTGGGAGGTACGGATATCAAGGCATTGCATCACCTTGTTTATGAGGTGGTCGATAACGCCATCGATGAAGCGCTGGCTGGTTTTTGCACCGCCATCAATATCACCATCCATGAAGATAGCAGTGTGACGGTTGAAGATAATGGGCGCGGTATCCCTGTGGGTCCACACCCGACCAAGAAGGATGCACACGGCAAGCCCATGGAAACCGTGGATGTGGTCATGACCGTGATCGGTGCAGGCGGTAAATTCGGCGGCGGTGGATACAAAGTCTCCGGTGGTTTGCACGGTGTGGGTGTCAGCGCCGTCAACGCCCTCTCGGAATGGGTGACAACGGAGATCAAACGAGACGGCAAACTCTGGCAACAAAACTATAAACGTGGTGTGCCGCAGGGTACCATCAAGTCGATCGGAAAAGTCGGGAAGGATGAAACCGGCACCACACAGACCTTCAAATTCGACAAACAGATCTTCGTTGAAGATTTTGACTATCGTTTCGATACGCTTGTTCAACGCTTCCGTGAAATGGCGTTTGTGACCCGCGGGGTGACGATCCGTTTTGTGGATGAGCGCAACGACCGCGAGATGACCTTCTACTTCGAAGGCGGGCTTACTTCATTCGTCCGTTATCTGAATCGCAACCGCGAGAATTTGCATTCCGTGGTGCATGTTGAAAAAGAGATGGATAATATCGGCATCGAAGCCGCGATCCAATATACAGATTCTTACACTGAATCCGTGTACTCGTTTGCGAACACCATCAATACAATTGACGGCGGGACACATCTTACCGGTCTGCGTTCATCCATAACGCGCGTCATCAATGATTATGCACGCAAGAACGGACTGCTCAAGGAAGCTGACCCGAACTTCTCTGGCGACGACACGCGAGAAGGATTAACAGCCATTGTTTCGGTCAAACACCCGAACCCGCAATTCGAGTCGCAGACCAAGGTCAAGTTGATGAACCCCGAAGCGCAGACCTATGTGACACAAGTGGTTGGGGAAGCCTTTGGAACGTTCCTCGAGGAGAATCCCCAGGCGGCGAAGGCGATCATTGCCAAGTGTCTCACCTCCGCCCGGGCGCGTGATGCGGCGCGCAAGGCGCGTGACCTGGTCATCCGCAAGTCCGCTCTCGAGTCACTGACATTGCCAGGCAAACTGGCGGATTGTTCCGAGCGTGATTCTTCGAAAACCGAACTTTACATCGTGGAAGGTGACTCGGCAGGCGGCTCCGCCAAGCAGGGACGCGACCGTCACTTCCAGGCGATCCTTCCGTTGCGCGGTAAGATCATGAACACAGAACGAGCACGCCTCGATAAGATCCTTTCCAGCAATGAAATCAAGGCGTTGATCTCGGCGTTGGGCACCGGCATCGGCGACAACTTCGACCTCGAAGGTCTGCGCTACGGACGCGTGATCATCATGACCGATGCAGACGTGGACGGCAGTCACATCCGTACACTGCTTCTGACATTCTTCTTCCGTTATATGCCTCAGTTGATCGAAGACGGGCATCTTTATATTGCACAGCCTCCACTCTTCCGGGTTGCATACAAGAACCAGGTGAAGTATGCATACACGGAAAAGGATAAGGATAAGATCATCAAGGAAGTTGGCGAGAAGGCGACCCTCCAGCGTTACAAAGGTCTCGGTGAAATGAACCCGGTCCAGTTGTGGGAGACGACGATGAACCCCGAGAATAGGACCCTGCTGCTCGTCACGGTGGAGGACGCGGCTGAGTCCGACCGCACGTTCGACATGCTGATGGGCGATGCGGTGGATCCACGCCGGAAGTTCATCCAGACCCATGCGAAGACAGTCCGGAATTTGGATATCTAAACTACTGTAAAGGCGGAGCACCCATGGACGCTCCGCCTTTCCTCTTTGTCATGACA